>Ga0183095_11093_pt1 | contig 33322 bp, 39 predicted proteins | sample BioMet4_FD_130346 | JGI IMG/M metagenome (GOLD analysis project Ga0183095, IMG submission 130346) | Microbial communities from bioreactor (seeded with sewage sludge) at LBNL, California, USA - Biofuel metagenome 4 (v2) (version 3) | ecosystem: Engineered > Bioreactor > Anaerobic > Unclassified ...
AGGTGCCACGGATGAGTTGATCGGCTTGAGTCGGATCGACGTTGAGCTTGAAGCTCACATCGATGGTCGAATCGAATTTGGTGACGCTGGTCTTCTTGAGAAGGGCAGCGGCCTCTTCGAGGGAATACTGTTTGCTCGTATCAACGAGCTTGAGGGCGGCTTCGTACTTTTTACCATTCTTTTGCATGTGGCGTGCCCTCCTTACTTGTCGACGGTAATGCCCATTTGACGAGCACTGCCTTCGATGATTTTCTTCGCGGCTTCGATGTCGTTGGCGTTAAGATCCGGCATCTTGTACTTCGCGATTTCTTCGCACTGCGCTTGCGAGATGTGACCGACAATCTTCTTCGGATTGCCCGAGCCTTTCTTCAAGTTAGCGGCTTTCAAGATCAAGTCCGCAGCCGGAGTGGTCTTGATGACAAAGTCATACGACTTGTCTTCGTAAGCAGTGATGATGACCGGAACATTTTGTCCCTTGCGGTCTGCCGTCTTCGCATTGAAGTCGGTGCAGAACTTAGCCATCTGAACGCCCGCCGAAGCGAGCTTTGGTCCCGGATGGGCTTCCCCGCCGGGGAGTTCCATCTTAAGGACTTTGACGATTTTCTTTCCCATGTTGTCCTCCTTTTGAACAATCATGCAGTGGTGATTGGGCCCTCGTCAGAAGGCTCTTCCACGCTGTGCGCCCTTGTGCGCACGTGAAATACTATACGCGCGAGAAGGCGCTATTGCAACGATTCTTTTCGAAGCCCCTAGGGTTGTTCACCGTGCACAAAAATGAATCCAAGGAAGAATAGACCGAAAGGCCTTCGCTAATATCAATTCTCAGCGAAAAGGATTCGATGGTTCCATGGGGGTCTTCCTCCCCTGCAGCATTTGATGAATTTCAAAGGCTTAACAACGAGCCAAAACGACTTATTTCTTTCGATAAGCCAAGATAAAGAGCACGGCTAAAAAGAGAGCCAGCGCCGCAAGAATGACCCCAAGCCAAATGGCAAAAGGACCCCAATCCAATTCAGCTAAAGAAATTTTCATCTTAGAGCACCTCCCCATAGCGGCGTTTATACAAATTCTTTGCTAGCGTGGCAAGGAGCATATAAAGCAAAATGGCCAACGCGAGATAAATGAAGTACTCCCAGGGTAAGGGGGCAAAGCCCAAGGCTCCGTTCTCGCCTGGGATAAAGGGCAAAGCGATCGCGATACCAATCGCCAAGAAACTCGCGAGAGCCAACTGCCACGACGAGCGCGACTGGAATAAGGGAATTTTATCGCTTCGAATCATATGAACAACGAGCGATTGACTCGCCATGCTTTCAATGAACCAACCCGTCTGGAAAAGGGCGATGAAAAGGGCTTTATCGGTTCCAGGATCACCCCAATGACCCCCGGCGCATAACGGACAAATGATGAAATACATCACGAGATACGTCAGCCAATCGAAAATCGAAGAAGTCGGCCCCATCCAGAGCATGAAACGCCCTAAAGACGAGGCATCCCATTTCCGCGGTTTCTGAAGGTAATCTTCATCGACGTTGTCGAAAGGAATCGCAATGCAGGAGAAATCGTAGACGAGGTTGAGAAGAAGTAACTGAAGCGGAAGCATCGGAAGGAAGGGCAATAACGCCGCGGCGGCGAGTTCGGAGAAGATGTTGCCAAAGTTACTCGAGGCCGTCATCTTGATGTACTTGATCATGTTGGCATAGGTCTTGCGACCTTCGATAATGCCATCGACGAGAACTTCGAGGTCTTTTTCCAAAAGAATCACGTGAGCGGTCTCTTTGGCGATATCCACGGCCGTATCCACCGAAATGCCGATATCGGCAGCTTTGAGGGCCGGAGCATCGTTGATGCCATCGCCCATATAGCCGACGACGTGACCGTTCTTCCGTAACGCTTGGACCACCCGAGCTTTATCCTCGGGTGAGAGTTTGGCAAAGAGATTGCATTTTTCGACCGCGATTTGCAGAGATTTTTCATCCATCCCTTCCACATCTTTGCCGAGCAAAACGCCTGTGAGCGGTAAGCCAACCAATTGGAAGACGTATTCCGCGACTTCGGCGGAATCGCCGGTCAGGACTTTGGTTGCCACCCCATAACGCTGAAGATGCTGGAGCGCCTTTCCTGTGCTCTCCTTGGGGGGATCGAAGAAGATGAGATAGCCAATGAGCACCATGTCTTTTTCATCTTGCGGGCCAAAAGAGCCCACGGCACTCGGATTGTTTTTCTGAGCCACTGCGATAATGCGGAAACCGCGGCGGGAATAATCCGCCACCATCGAACGAACCTTCGCGAGAATGTCTTCAGAAATGGGAACGACGCCATCGCCGACTTCGGCAAAGGAAGAAATCGAGAGAATCTCCTCAACCGCCCCTTTGGTAATCATCTGGGTTTTTCCCGAGGCGTCTTTAACCACGACCGACATTCTTTTACGAGAGAAATCGAAGGGGACTTCGTCGACTTTCGTGTAGGTTTTATCGAGATTCGCCAAAGCCGGGTTCAACGAGGAGAGTTCCTTGGTTTTGCTGATGATGGATTGATCCATCAAATTTTTGAGTCCGGTTTGATAATACGAATTGAGGAAGGCGTGACGCAAGACGCGATAATCGGTAACGCCATTGACGTTAAGGTGATCTTCCAAAGCGACCCGGTCTTGGGTCAAAGTCCCCGTTTTATCGGTACAAAGAAGATCCATTGCCCCAAAGTTTTGAATCGAGTTGATGTTTTTGACAATCACCTTTTTCTTGCCCATCGTAATCGCCCCTTTGGCTAGGCAAGAAGTCACGATCATCGGTAACATTTCCGGGGTAAGCCCCACCGCCACTGAAATCGCGAAGAGGAAGGCTTGAAGCCAATCGTGCTTGGTGAAGCCATTGATGAGGAGCACCGCCGGAACCATGACGAGCATGAAGCGGACCAAGAGCCAGCTGACCGAATCAACCCCTTTATCGAAGGCGGTCTTCTCGTTCTTCGTGCTGCTCGTTTTGCTCGCAATCTGACCGAAAGTCGTGTTATTGCCAACGGCAATGACCAAGGCTTTGGCACTCCCGGAAACCACCGTCGAACCAAGGAAAGCCAAATTGCTTCGATCGCTAAGTCCTTGAGGATTACCGCGAAGTTCAGCGCTCTTTTCGACCGGCTCCGCTTCACCGCTTAAAGCGCTTTGGCTCACGAAAAAGTCCTTAGCCGAAAGGATTCGGACATCGGCAGAAATCAAATCACCGACCGCGAAACTCACGACATCACCCACCACCACTTCATCCAAAGGAATTTCCTGGCTTTCACCCGCCCGGGTCACCGCGGTCGTTGTCTCAACGAGATTTGAGAGACGCTCGAGGGTTTTCCCACTCTTTTCTTCTTGGATAAAACGAAAGATTCCGCTGATGAGAACCAAGACGATAATGATGATGCTCGCGACCGGGCTCTTTTCGCTCGGCGAAGCCAAAATAAAGTCCGTTATAAAACTGACCGCCGCCAAGATCAAAAGCACTAATGTAAAGGGATTAACAAACGACAAAAAGAAGCGCCAAAAGGCATTGCGCTTTTTGCTTTTGATCACCACGTTACGACCATAGCGTTCGCGGCTCTCGTTAATGGTTTCTTCGTCCGAGAGTCCCTCAGGCGAACTACCATAGGTTCGATAAAGTTCTTCACTCGTGGCTTCCGATGCGTTTTTATAACGGATCTCATCCGAAAACGCATGGGGTTTTACCCCGAGGTTTTTATTCACGCTATCCATGCGCGTTTCCTCCCAAAAATTATCCTGAGGAAACGCAAAAATCCTAGATGATAGACGGAAGGAAAATCACGAGTCTCAGGCTCATACTACAGTCGTCTCCTTGTGCGTTTTCCATTGCCGTCTATCACCCGTCTTTCTTTAAAGGCACCTCATTCTAAGAAGGCCAAAGGAAAAAGACAAAAACATTCGATAAAAATCAACTTATTTTACAAAGTTTGCCCGATTTGCAGGGATTTTGAAACTTCAAAAGCGCTTATCGAACCTTTTTGTAGAGGAGCAAAAGCGAATAAACCGCCAAAAGCATGGTTAATCCCGTATCGGCTAAGACCGCGATGATCAAAGGCAACTTAGGTAAAGTTACCGCCAAAATCATGATGGCCAGCTTCACGCTCAAGGCGATGGCGATGTCCTCGATCGCCCGGCGTCTTGTGGCTCGGGCAATCGTCAAAGCGGTCACGATCTTCGAAGGATCGTCATTCATGATGACGACATCGGCGGAATCGATCGCCATGTCGCTGCCACAGCCGCCCATCGCCACCCCAACATCCGCCAAAATGATCGAAGGGGCGTCGTTAATGCCATCCCCGACATAGGCCACGGCCTTGGGGGTACCATCGATTTTCTCTTTGAGAAGCTCCGTCTTTTCTTGCGGTAAAAGCTCGCTATGGCATTCTTCGATGCCTAAGCTCGAAGCAACGGTTTCGGCAGAACGGGTTTTATCGCCCGTGAGCATCACCGTCTTCACCCCCAAGCGTTTGCAACCATCGATCAATTCTTTCGATTCTTTGCGGACGACATCGTTAAGAACCACGTAGCCTGCATAACGTCCATCCACCGCTAAATAGACCACCGAGCCGACTTCATTAACCTCAGGAACAACTATCTTTTCTTCGTCAAAAAGGGCTTTGCGACCCGCTAAAATCGCGTGGGATTCATAGACGCACTTCTCCCCTTTGCCCGCGATTTCGCTATAAGAGGTGACTTTTGCGGAGATTTCCCCTGCATTAGCCCCTTTCATGATGGCTTTGGCCAAGGGGTGATCGCTCCGGCATTCGGCCGCCCTTAAATACGAGGCGAATTGTCCTTCATCCCAATCGATAGGCACCACTTTTGTCAAACGGAAATCGCCATAGGTCAACGTTCCGGTCTTGTCGCTCACGAGAACGCCAAGTTCGTTCAGCTTATCGAAATAAGCCGCTCCTTTGATGACGATGCCATGTTTGCTGGCTAAACCGATTCCCGAGAAATAAGCTAACGGCACCGAAATCACAATCGCACAGGGGCAAGAAATGACCAAGAAGCAAATCGCTCGATAGAGCCACTGAAACCATACTCCGGAATCCGAAATTCCTAAGAATAAGGGCGGCACCACCGCGACTAAAAGAGCCAAGCCCACGACAATCGGAGTATAAATCCGCGAGAATTTCGTGATGAAACGGTCGGCGTGGGATTTGCTCTTTGAGCTATTTTCGACCAAGGAGAGGATCTTGCTCACCGTCGAATCGGCGTAAGTCTTTTCGACTTTAATCTTCAAGGAACCGCTCTTGAGAATCGTACCGGAGTTAACCTTGTCGCCCACCTTTTTCTCGATCGGGAGCGATTCGCCCGTGAGGGAAGACATATCGAGAGAGCCATTGCCCTCGATAATCTCGCCATCGCCCGGGAGAATCTCGCCAACCTTCACCAAAATCACATCGCCAATGCCCAAGGCCTCAGGCGCGGTCTTGATGATCTCATTCCCGACCACTTTGTTGGCGAAAGCCGCCCGTAAACCCACCGCATTCTTAACGGCTTCGTGGGATTTCTCCGTGGCAATATCCTCAAAGAGTTCGCCCACCTGATAAAGGAAAACCACCATCACCGCTTCAAGAAACTCGTTATAGGGCTCGCCAAAGAAACGGAGGCAAAATGCGCCGATGGAGGCGATTGTCATCAAAGCATTCTCATCAAAAGGATTATGGGTTTTGATCGTATTCTTAAACCCTTTGTAAACCAAGTCGTAAGCGCAAATGGCCCAGGCCAAGAGATTCAAAACCAAATTAGGCCATAAGCCATAAGCGGATTCTGTAAAAAGGAAATAGGCTAACGCCGCCAAGAGGGCGCTGAGCGTTAAACGCGACAAAAGGATCAGGAGAGCTTTCTTCGTGAGGGGTTCTTCTTCCTCGCAATCACAAGATGGGGTTTTCTCGTCAGCCATATCTTTATTGCTCACTCACGTGGTCGTAAACGACATCCAAAAGCTTGATGACGTGGTCATCCGCCAACTTGTAATAGACCTTATGGCCTTCCTTATGCGTGATGACCAAATGGGCCTTCCGCAAGACTTTTAATTGATGGGAAACCAAAGATTGAGAAGCTCCAACCGCCACCACAATCTCGGAGACATTCGCTTCCTTATCCGAAATCGCGTAAAGGATCTTCAAACGGGTGCAATCCGAGGCAATGTTGAGCAAATCCTCCATTTTATCGAGCGTATTCTCGTCTGGCATTTCACTCATATATGAATGTCCTTTCATATTTGAACACCCTTATTATATGAACGAATATTCATATATCAAGCAAAAAAGAAAATTACTTGGTCTTTTTTAACAGCAAATCAATCGCGATCTGATTTGGCTTCGAGGCGCTCCGAAGTTCTTGAAGGGCCGCAGAAATCGGCGCGTAAGTCGCTTCTTTTTCTTTTTCTTCAGGATGGGCATCCAAATAATCTTCTTCGAGGTTCTCAATCGCGGTTTTCGGATCCATGGTATGGTAGGCGAAATAAGCAGGATAAAGTGTCGTGCTCGGACAAAGGCGGTAAAGACTCTTGCTGTTCCGATAACGGTAATAAGCCCAATAACGATAAAGATACCCCATCCAATAGAGTACCTCTTTGGGATAGTGTTTCCCGGCAATTCCCTCTTGGATTTGGGGATAGGGGGCGTTGACGATGGCAAAAAGATCGGTGAGTGAAAAGGCATAAACGTCATCTTCTTCTTCATCTAACGAGAGGGCCAACGCCGAATTCATATAGCGGCGGATGAACGTCGGAGAGTTCAGCGAAAGGCTCGCCGATTGTTCAAACAAAAAGCCCTGTTCATCGCATAAGGCCAATTCTTTACCACTCAAAATGTCGGCCATAATTCGCTCCAATAATGCCCTTGGCGGCCATAGGTTAAATGGATTTGTTCCAATTCGCTTGCCTTATGAGACAGATCGTCTTCCCGCTCTTTTTGATAATGAAGACGTTCCGGATCCGAGACAAAGGTACAGGACAACAAGCGAAGGGCTTTTGTCGCTCGTTCGGTTTTCATAACGTATTGCTCGCCGAGATGAATGGCCGCTAAGGAATGAATCGTTTCCTCATCGGTGATGGCGTTCCTAAAAAAGGCCGAAAGAAGAGCGAACATCCGATTATCGGCGATTGGGGCGACGATGACGTCGCTTGAGGAGATTTCCCCAGCCAACCGCTGGGGCAGACCTTTGAGACGGTAGGATTCCGGAATCGCCCCACGATAATAGGCAATGGCCACCATCCACTCGAAAGAAAGATTAAAATGCCGAAAGCTCAATCCATCGCTTTTGAAGGCAAATTCATAGCAATTCGAATCCGGGTGATTGAAGAGAAAAAGAAAGGCTTGCTCAAAACTTTCTCCCAGATAAAATCCGGAACCGAAATCGTTGGTTTTCTTTCCCTTCGGTAAGACTTCCCCTAATAAAGAATGGCGACTGCCATGAAATAGAAGAATTTCCCCTTCTTTTAATTCGCGCAAGGCCAAAGCGGACTTAATCTCCGCTAACGCCAACTTATGTTGAAAGGCAAAGCCATAAAGAGCATTTAAAAAAATTAGGCGCTGGGGTTTTGCCATAGTAATAACGATCAAAACTCGCCCGCGGAATCTTCAAAAGATCGGCAATTTGCTGACGGGAAAACCCGAGGCTAGCGCCAATGATATCGATATCATTTTTTAAAGATAAAACGGGATTCACAACTTCATTATATCATTTGATATTATAAAGTTAAAACCCTCATTGTTCTTGAAAAACAAGCCGCGCCAACTGGGGAATATTTTGCTCATGGAGTTCAGCTCTTGCCTCTTTGTGGTCCATCTTCGCTACGATCCGCGCCTCTTTCGAATGAGGCCAGTGCAAAAAAGTTAACGGGAACATATGGTTGCGGATAATGTCTTTTTCTATGTCGTTGAGATCGTAGACCAATGAAGCGTTATGAAGAGCCCAGGCCGGATGGCGAAAACCATGGAGGCGATGCCCCTTGTGCTTTTTGTGCCAATCATAGAGGTAGTAATCGTGGAGCAAAGCCCCTCTCACCAAACTAGGATAATCCAAATCCAAATGGCGTTTCTTGGCGTATAGATATGCGCGCTCCGCAACGAAAAGCGAATGGTCATAGACGCTGACTTGGCCATGGGCACGATATTCTTTTAAACTTTGGTATTCGTTTTGGTTTAGAATCGGTTCGGCCAAACGATCAAATTCTTCATCGAGTAACATTTTCGTTCATTATTGAGGGGCCTTTTGCGGAGATTTTCAAGTTTATTTTGAACAAAAAACAATCCAAGGTCGGAAAGCGATACCAACGCTTCCTTCGTGCAACTCTCAAAAGGCTGGTATATATTGACAACATGACAGATATTATCCACCACCCGGACCCCAAACCACACTCCGAGGAAGACCGGCGTTTGAACACGCTCGGTTTCGCGATTTACGATCTCATTCACATTTTTTGCTCCATTTCCTTCTTGGTCCTCGTGATCAAAGAAAATGCCAACGTCGCCCTCGACTCTGGCGCCCTTCAAGCGAGTATTCTCCTTGAAATGGCCGATGAATTCACCGAACTCATTCTATCTTTTACTTTGATTTTCTTTGTTGTTTTCATCTACAAAGCCAAGACCGCCTCTAACGCTCGAAGCCTTTATTCGTTCGCTTGGCTTCTCGTTAGCTTATCTTTGCTCATTCCTTCGACGTTTGAAATCCCAATTCTTTATATGTTTCCTTGGCCGGCCCAGTATGGGATGCCACTTTATGTTTTTCTCAACATTGACACCTACATCCCGGCGGCTTCCTTCATTTGTTTCCTTATTTGCTTAGCCCTCATCCAAAAAGAGAAACGTTGGCGGATCGCTCTCGATATCGGTATGGTCTTTCTTTGCCTCTTCTCTTTCTCATCGTTGACCGTCTACATTCTCGAGGAACAGGCGACCGGTGGATTGAGCTTCTCTTATCAGACTTTCTGCCGCTTCCTCTTCTGCTTCGCCCCGCTCGTGCCATCCATCATGACCTTCATCAGTCTTTATAACAAAGAGAAGATCCCGGAAGCCAACAAACTGGTGAAACAAGCCAAACTCGAAATCGAAAAAGAAAAAGAAGACGTCCGAATCTAATGACGGTGAAAGGGCGAACCTCCGAAGACTTAATCGATTTCTTCGTAATAATACGAATTGTCAATGCCCTTCATGAAAATAGTGCGGTCCTCGATTTGATCAGTAAGCGAGGAAACGATCAATTTCTCAATCGGCTTTGAATCGATTGGACTTTTCTCCATGGCCGTTAAATAATTTTTCTTGTCGATTTTGCTCCAGTCGACGCACTGACCCAATCTCTTTTTAAGGATTAGATCCAGCCAAATTCGCGTCGAACGGCCGTTGCCTTCCATGAAAGGATGGGCGATGTTCATTTCCACATATTTAGCCACAATCTCATCGACGCTTCGCTCGCTCATTTGATCAATTTTCCTTAAGGTTTCGCCCAAATATTGGCAATTGGCGAACAAGAAACCACCTTTAGAGATGTTCTTCCTGCGAATCTGACCGGCAAAATCATAAAGACCACCAAAAAGATAAGCGTGAATCTGCTTTAGACCCGCCGTTGTGCCGACTTCAATCGTCTCCAAGAGAGGAGACTTCCATAACTGATAGGCCTTATTTTTGCTTTGTTCATCCAAAGGATCGAGCGATCCCTTGAGCCACTTTTCCACCAAAGGATATTTGGCACTACGAACAATGAGAAGAAAATTCCGAACGCCTTCTTCCTTTAAAACGTCAGTCGCATATCGTTTGCCATCCGAAGCCGTCATTTTGAGTTGTCTACAAAATGAAGACAACTCCGGATGTCTTCTTTTAGTCGCGTTCCAATAAATTCTCGGGGCTTCACTCGATAAAAAGGCCGAAACCACATCGGTTGCGGCATACCACCAAAGTGACGTTTCAGCATCCCACACCGCACGAACGGGCTTTCCTTCAAAAAAGCGGATTGAGGTTTTTTGTTCCATTCCCATTAGTATAAAGAGCGCTTATTCAGTTGTCTACAATTTGTAGACAACTGAGAACAAGAAAACCTCACCTTCTTTCGAAAGTGAGGTTTTTGTTTCGATGAAATCAGATCTTCTCAATTTCAGAGAAATCGACATCGACTGGAGTCGAACGTCCGAAGAAGACCGTATCGACACGGCATTCGCCCGTGTCCTTGTTGATCGAAATGATCTTGCCTTCGGTGCCTTCGAGCGGTCCGTGGATAACCTTGACGGAATCGCCAACGTTGTAGCGGTCGTACATCGAGGAATCGATCATGCCCATACGCTTCAAAACCGGTTCGATCTCTTCGCGAGTGACCGGGGTCGGCTTCTGGCCACCGCCAGAGGATCCGGCAATGCCCGTGACGCCCGGAGTATTACGAACGATGTACCAGGAATCATCGGTCATGATCATTTCAACGAAGATATAGCCCGGATAAAGATTCTTGGTCTTCATCTTGCCCGTCGGAAGTCCATCCTTAAGGACAGGAACTTCTTGTTCAGCGACAAGAACGCGCAGGATGTAGTCCTGCATGTTCATGCTGATAATACGTTTCTTTAAGTTATCGGCTGTTTTGGCTTCGTGCATGGAGTAAGTGGTCACGATGTACCACTGCTTCTCACCTAATTGTGCTGGCATAGTTTATTTTCCTCCGAAGGCGTTCTCCAATTGTTGAATCAGTTGATAGGCGGTCAAATCTTCCAAAGCAAGGAAGACAGCGGCAAAGACGGAAATGACAATGACGACGGCGATCGCGGGCCATAGGACCTCACGACTCGGCCAACGAACACGTTTGCCTTCTTTGACGACTTCCTTCATGTATTTGTGTGGAGGGGTCATAGGGATTCTCCTTTCATTTGCTCTCTTTATGGAGCGTGTACTTTCCGCAATGCGGACAGAACTTGTTAAGTTCGAGGCGGGTCGGATCATCTTTGCGCTTCGTCACGGTGTAATTCCGTGAGAGACACTCGGAGCAAATCAAAAAAACCTTTTCCCTTCCCATACCTTTATCCTATCCTCAGCCTAAGTATCTTAGGTCAAGGCGGGGATTCCGTCAAGAACTTTAAAAGCGCGCTGCCCTTTTCGTAGAAAAGGCTCAGGAGGAAAAATCTCCTCCTGAGTCCCATCCTCGTCTTGGAAAACAAGTTCGTCAAAAGACCGCCCTCTTCTATAGAGCGAAGAGAGAAATCAATATCTTTGCAAAAAGCCCTTCTTTTTTTATAAAAGGCTCTCTAAATCCTTGAGATGATAGCCTTTGAGCGACTTCTTGAGCTTAGCAAGGGCGCGGTTCAAAACAACCCGGGTCTTTTTCATGCTGACATGATATTGTTTCGAAATCTCTTGGAGCTTCATCCCTTGAGCCCGGGCCCGAATGAAGGTTTCTTCTTGCGGGGTGAGCGTCTTGAGCGCCAAACGGAGCGCTTTAGCGGTTTCTGAACGTTCGATGGCCTCGATCGGACTATCTTGATAACTTGAGGGTGCGGCCACCACATCATGAAGGCAACTCCCCTCCTCTTCCTCGCCTTCGTAATGGTCCAAAGAGAGGACTGGCTCAGCCAATAGACCCATCTCGCGGGCACTCCGAAGCAAATTGTTTTTGAGGGCTTTCTGGAAATAAGCCGAATAATGGACCCGACCCGGACGATAGGAAACCACCGTATCAAGGACGGTGCTGAAGAAGACGCTGTTGCATTCTCCTTCGCCGAGGCGTTTCCACGTCGAAGGAAGATTTTTCTCATAATAGAAAAGACGGCGGGCGTAATAGCGTGTGACGAGGTCGCTTAACGCCTCAGGGTCATTAGCCCGATGGCGTTTGATGATCGCTTCATCATTTTCTAGCGCACACATAAAGAAACCTCCTTAAGGTTTCGTTTTTGAATGTATAGAGAGGGTTCGGAAGGCTAAGCTAGGGAACCGAAAAGTTATTTCCGTAAAAGCGCGATTGTGGACAAAAAGATGCCTGTCGCTACGGAAGCATTGAGGGAATTCACATGACCAAACATCGGAATCTTCACAACAAAATCAGAGCGTTTCAAGAGTAATGGAGAGATGCCGAAGCCCTCCGAGCCCACCACCAAAGCGATGGGGGAATGATAGTCGACTTGATCGTAACTCATCGTGGCTGAGCCATCGCTTGAAACGATCCAATACCCTGCTTTTTTGAGGGTTTCCATCGCTTGCGAAAGATTGCTCACCACCGCAATATGAACGTAGTCGATCGCGCCGGTAGACACCTTGGCGACCGTACCATTGAGTTGCACCTCGCCATGGCTCTTGAGGATAACCCCATCGACACCAAAGGCATCGGCGCTCCGTAAGATAGCCCCTAAGTTATGCGGATCTTCGATTCCGTCGAGGATCAGAACAAGCGGATAGGGCTTTTTCGCTTGAGCGATCATCTCGTTAAGACTCAGCGTCGGATAAGAAGCCACCTCGGCAACAAAGCCTTGGTGCAATTGATTTTGCGAAAGATGATCCAAATAGCCATCATCAACGATTTTGACTTCAACCCCTTGACTCCGGGCTAAAGAAACCAAGGCATCGTTACTTAAACGCGGGCTCACATAAAGGAGGTTAGCGTGCGCGGCCTCTAAGGCCGAACGAACCGAGTTTCTTCCAAAGATGATTGTGCTACTTTGTTTCATGAATTAAAAGTACAAATGCTGATCCTTAAGTTAAAAACAGCATCATTGAGCTTCAGTCGAAACCTTAAGCTCAAGCGGGCGAAGAGTAAAGCGAATCTCATCGACGAAAGCAGTGATGGAACTCTGGGTGGCAAACGAGCAACGCATGGTGATTCGAATCGCGGAGTTCTCTTGATAAGAGACGAGTTCGGACTGGGTATCGCGAATCGAAATGGAATAGCGATTGGCAATCAAGATGATTTCCTTAAGAACGGGCTTATCCGAAGGCATGACAATCATGACAATCGGATTGCGGCGCGCCAAGAGTTTCTCGACTTTGCGCATCATGACCAAGCAAACGTAAGCTAAGAGCGTGGCTAAAGCGGCAATCACAAAGTTGCCACTGCCGCAAGCAAGACCGATGGCCATCACGACCCAGATGGTCGTTGCCGTCGTCAAACCTTTGACGTCGGTTCCCGTCTGAACGATGGTGCCCGCGCCTAAGAAGCCGATACCCGTGACGACCTGAGCGGCCAAACGAGCGGGGTCGCGGTGCGAAGCGTAATCGGCGGGAAAGCCATAGATGGAAATGATCATGATGAGGGCACTGCCCACGGCGACGAGAAGGTGGGTTCTTAAGCCAGCCGCGTGACCGTGATATTCGCGTTCAAAGCCGATGACACCGGATAAAAAGGCAGCACATAAAAGCGAAAGGATGATTAAAAGGAGATTGCCAGCCCAGGGATAGGTTGCCCCATTAAAACCTGAGTTGAACCAGCTGACTAGTTGTTGGTCGAGAGTGTCCATGATCGCTCCTCCTCACGAAAATTAGAATAGCCCTTTGGCGACAAGACGTTGCCTTAGCTCATCGCTCCGGGCAAAATCTTTTGCTGTTTTCGCGTCCAGATAGGCACGATAGAGCCCTTTATCTTCCTCGCTTAAAGTGGGGATTGCAAGTGAAATTCCCAAAACGAATTCGGCTTGGCGAACCTCGGCATAAGTTTCCTTAAGCGTCTCCAAATTGATGGGGCGACTTCGCAAAGCGGCATTGAGTGCCTTGTTCTCGTCATAAAGCACCGCTAAAGCGTTCGGGGTATTGAGATCATCGCAAATCGCATCCAAGAAACGTTCGTTATGAATCGGTTTAAGCGCTTCAGGATTCTCCACGCCTTGAAGTTGCAGACGAATTGAGGCTTGTTTGACGGCTTCTTGAAGCTGAGCGAGTTTAACGCCAGCCTCTTTGATCGTGTCTTCGCTAAAAGAAGCGGGAGCCCGATAATGCGAAGCCAAAAGCATCAAGCGGAAAGCGGCTCCGCCATATTGCTTCACCACATCTTTCATCAAGATGACGTTCCCGATGCTCTTCGACATTTTCTCATCGTTGACGTTGATGAAGCCATTGTGGATCCAATAACGAGCTAAACGGTTGCCATTATGGGCTTTGGCTTGAGCCATTTCGTTCTCGTGATGCGGGAACTTCAGGTCAAAACCACCGCCATGGATATCGATAAAGCCATTCTGATCGCGGAAAATTGAATCGATCATGACGCAGCATTCCGTGTGCCAACCCGGGCGACCTTCGCTCCAAGGTGAAGTCCACTTAATGCCCTCGGAGGTTTTCTTCCATAAGGCAAAATCGAGCGGGTCTTGTTTCTTGTCGTTCACATCAATGCGGGCTCCGCTTTCCAAAGAGTCCACCGTATTGCCAGAGAGTTCCCCATAGTTCGGAATCTCTCGAACCTTGAGGTAGACATCGCCATCAACAACGTAGGCGGCGCCTTTTTTCACCAAATCGTCGACATAATGAATGATTTGGGGCATATAGACGGTCGGCCGGGGTTTTTCGTCCGGCTGAAGAGCGCCCACCGCATCGACCAAGCGCGCATATTCGGCGATATAGCCTTCGGTGAGTTCGTGTTCGCTAATATGAAGATCAGCCGCCCGTTTAATAATCTTGTCATCGACATCGGTGTAATTGCTGACGAAGGTCACCTGATAACCTAACGTCATAAAAAGACGGCGAAGGACGTCGAAAGTAATCACCGGACGGAAATTGCCAATGTGGGGATCGTTATAAACGGTCGGCCCGCAGCAATAAATCGAGACTTTATTCGGAACTAAGGGAACGAATTCCTCGAGGTGATTGCCTAAGGAGTTATAAAGATGAACTGGATGCATAGGTTTATTTTAGCACACCGACATTAGCGGGGCTCTCCAAGTTAGTTTTGCAAACGATAATAGACGTAAGCGTAGTATCCGCCAGCCGAAAGAGCAGACAAGACATAGCCGACCATCGAGAAAATCGACCAATAGAAGACCCGAGTCGCAGCGTTATTGCTTCCCGAAAGGGTGAAAGAACCTGCGACGATGAAGATCAAGACCAGAGCCAAAATGGCAGCAACAAGGAAGATTCCCATCCCGAAACGAATCACGTTTAATTCCGGAATCTTATCGCCCGTGAGGAAGAGGTAAAGGCTATAGATGAGAGCCACCACTCCGGCGGCTAAGCTGAGATAGAGGAAGATTTGATCGGCGCTGACGCTTGTATAGACCGCCTTATCGATGCTCCAGACGAAGGAAGCGAAGACCAGGATAATCAAAGAAAATAAGAGGAAACACCAGCGTTCAAAAACCAAAGGTTTCTTCATCTCATCGGGTTTTTGGAAAGAAAGGATGCGAATCGCTGTGCCAACCAGCCAAACCCCAATAAGAAGAATCAAAGCGGCAATGCGCGGAAGCAAAATGCCATTGTCGCTTTCTCCGCGAAAGGAGAAATAGGAAGAGGCACAAATAATCAAGAAGAGAATTTCGCCCGCAGCCACCGCAAAACTTGCGATGCTATAGCCTTTCCATGACCGGGTAACGAAACGGTCCAAAATCACATCGAGGAATGCTAAAAGAGCAAAGGGGAAAATCCACCAAAACGTTAAAGAAAAGCAGGAATAAGCCGTGTCATAGTTAGGGTTGCCAATGCAAAGAGAGAACACTAAGCAAGCCAAAGCTAAAGCGAGCGAGGAAACGTTCGCTAGACTCGGCTGATAGATATTTTTTGGACGCGGTCTCATAAGCTAAATTGGGCAAGCTCCTTTGGTTTTTTTATCACATAGCGGGCTTCTTGAAGAAGCTCAGGCTTATAGAAGCCATAGCCCCAAAGACAGAGACAGAGAGGCAATCCGGCATTCTGAGCCGTCAACAGATCCGGAAGCGAATCACCGACGAAGACGCATTCTTCTTTCTTTAAGCCATGGCGGAGAATCACATCATTCACGATGTGAGGATCGGGCTTGGGGGCTTCGCCTTCTTTCAGGCCATGCACCTCTTCGAAGAGTCCCTCGCCATAGTATTTCGTGATGACCTTTTGACAAAGCGCATCAGGCTTATTCGAACAGACGAACAACAGCATCCCCCGAGTATGAAGATAAGTCAGGGTCGCTTTTTCGCCATTGAAAGGTTTGGTGTGATCCTCTTGTTTGGCCGCGTATAAAGGCATATAGGCTTTCTTTAAAAGGTCGAAAGCCTCGGGCGTATCGTGGTCTTTTAAGGCTCGATGAACCAAAACATCCGCGCCATTGCCGATGAGGGAATGGCATTCTTGCTTGCTGAAAGCATAGTCGTAGCCACACGTCTTCAGCGCTTCATTAATCGCTAAGCGAATATCCGTGAGGGTATCAAGTAAGGTCCCATCAAGATCAAAAAAGAGAGCTTGTTTCATCGGCATTAATTCTATAACAAACCCGTTCGATTGTCTTTGCCCCATTCATGGAAAAAAGAAAAAGAGTCTTTTCTTTCGCGATCTCTTAGCTCTTTTCCTCAAGATCAGAGGCTTTCCACTTCATTTCTTTAAGGCGAAGACATTTCTATATTTTCCTTCTTTACCACCCTTTTGGGTGTAGTCTTCATGAAATTTCGAGTTAAACTAAAAAGATGGAAACGCCGAAGATCAAGCTGGTGGTGCTCGAAGACCAAAAGATTCTTTTGGATTCTTTTGTGTCTTCTTTGCAAAACGATTTCGAATTAGTGGGCGCTTTTGAGGACGCGGATGGCTTACTTTCATTCCTTTCCATGCACGATGTCGACGTGATCTTAGCGGATACTTGCCTCAAAAAGACCAACACCTTGGACTATCTTTCCGACATCAAAGCGAATTTTCCGAAAGTCAAAGTGGTCATCATGACGGGCTTCCCCGAAGTTTCATTCCTCAAAAAAGCCAAAAAAGAAGGGGCGGACTCTTTCATCTACAAGAACACCTCTCTTGAAGAAACCAAGCAAGTCATCGTCTCGACTTATCGTGGTTATAGCGTTTTCCCCTCGGAGAAAATCTCCGATGAAAATCGCTTCCTTTTGAACCTTTCTGCCAAAGAGATGGAAGTACTCCGCTACGTCTGCGAAGGCTACGACCGCAAGGAAATCGCCGAGGCGATGTTCAATAGCGAAAACACGATCAAATCCTATATCCGTAGCATTCTTAATAAGACCGGTTACGACTCGATTGCCAAATTAGCAATCTACGCCGTCAGCCATGGCTTCGTCTTACCCGAGAGCGAAAAGGAGAAGCCATGAGCCGCAAGAAAATCGAAAACGCGGATCAATCCATCCTTGAGGAAACCATTCGCCTTGGGGGCAATAGCGAAGCCAATCGTTCCTTTTCCACCCGGGATATCGCCGCGAGTTGCGGTCTTTCCGAATATGCGATCTTCTCTCGCTACAAGAGCAAAGATATTCTTTTGGCTAAAGCGGGCGAACAGGTTTATCAAAAACTCTCCGCGGAAGCGATTCACCTCGCCGATAGCACCAACACGGTTCACGATTTCTTCAACCTTTATCTCGATTGGCTAATTGAAAACCCCACATTAACTTTCTTTACGCTCAATTATGGGCATGGCGTCCCCCACATTGCGCCGTTAGCGGACGATCGAACCACCCACCGAGAAAAAGTCATCAACGATGCCGCCAGCATTTTAGGAAAATTCGGAATCGAGCCGACCGAGGACTATCTCCTTTTGTGGAGTTACATCTTGCGCCATTTGATTTACTTCGCCGCTTACGTCTTGAACGACCCCAGAACCGACACCAAGGAAAATCGTTACCGCAATGAAATGATCATGAACTGTGGACTCAATGCTTTCGTTCATGTTCTCGGAGGAGAAAAATGATCGAAGGAGCCAATGAAAAAATCATCCTTGCGACCATTGAGGAAGGTGGAAATAATCCCACCAATCGTTTCTCGACGCTGAAAGTGGCAGCGAATTGCGGCGTTTCCGAATTCCTCATCTACGATCATTTCAAAAGCAAAATCGCCTTATTGAATGCTGCCGATCTTTATCTGAGCAAACTCCTTTTTGCCTATAGCGAAGAAGCCGTGAAGATTAATGATAGTTTCAGCGACTTCTTCTCCGATTTAATGCTCTTTCAAGTCCGCCACCCCTCCTGGAATGGCTTTTGGCTCAATTACTCCTCAATCTTCCCCCGCTTTTCGTTAGAAAGAGAAGAGAATCCTGCCTCGGTGCCTCTCTCTTTATTGCAAGCGCTCCGGAAATATTTCCCCGATGCCTCTTTCCCCGATCTCGATGAAGCCTTCCGTTTCATCATCCGCGAAACGATTTGTTTCGCCCGTTACGTCATTTATAGCGAGGTTCCAGGCAATGCCCACCGCATCGAAGTCGAAAGCCGAATCGTCTATGGCGGATTAAACGCCTTCAAAAAAGACAAAAACCTTTAAAACGATGAAGGCGGGGAAGAAAAGCCCCGCCTTTTCTTCAAGGGAGTTTCTCCAAAGATTTATTGGGTCTATTCTTTGGAATCGCCTTGTTTCATTGCTCTTTCGAAAGGCGAAGACGCACCAAGAAAACCGGATCGGGAATAACTCCGAGAACGCCACCTTCTTTTTCGAAGAGTATTTTGAGATGTTCAAGGCCGTTGTGCAGCGTTTCAACTGGAGTCGTAAGACCATTGTTACTCACTTCGAGATAATAGAAAGAGGAATCGAGGCGGGATTTGATCGTGATTTCGCTGGCGTTACCATGTCGGATCGCATTATCCGTCGCCTCTTGAATTAAGCGAAGACCACCTTGTTTATCCGGACAAAGAGCGAAGTCCCCCTCATGGATGAAACGAAGACCTAATAAACCATAGAAATTTTCCATTTCTTCGAGATCCTCATAACGGGTGTCATAAGAGGTAAGACCATGGGCGACCAAGGTTTTTAAAGGTCTCAAATTCCGCAAAGAAGGATTGATTAAGACTTGATGGATCAAGGAGACTTCCTCAGCGAAAGAATCATGAACAAATCCCCGAAGATTTTCTTTCTCTTGATGCTCCGCCGCTCCTTTCATCCCATCGAGCGTCGCCAACAAGAAAGTCTTTTCTTTCTGCAAGGCACGATTGGTTTCCGCTAATTCTTGGTTCAAAAGCACTTCGCTATCGGCCGGGGTGAGGCGGAGGGCAAGCCGGTTATTCTCATTCAATTCTTGGGCCAAAAGATAATTACCGTGGGCAAGGAGAATGAAGCTTCTCTCGTCAAGCAAACGATAGCTTTTCCATCGGAGGCGGAGAAAGATCAACGATTCTTTCTCGTGCGAATCGATTTCAAAATCATCCAAAAGCCTTTCGAAGGCCTCGTTAAGATAAAGAATCTTGCCATTCTTTTTGGCAATGAGAATCCCTTCGCTTAACGAATCGAGAGCTTCTATATAGTTGTAAAGGGAAAAGAAACCATTCTTCTTTTCTGCCATTTGATAAAGGGAGAAGGCTTCGCGAGAAGTGAGATAAAGAAGGGCGCCATAGCTAAAAAAGATCGAGAAATTCCATAGTTGAAGAATAGGCAAAAGAAGAACAAACGCCATCTCATCGAGCAGGAGAAGGAGCCTTGATTTCTCCTTGATTTTAAAGCGAAGAAAATTCAGCAAAAGCGGAAAGATCAGCGAATAAAGGAAGAGCGTCCGAAGGAGGGGGTAGCGTCCTTCCATCGTGAAGAGAATCCCCAAAGGAAAAAGAATCGCGAAGAAGAAACCGCCGATTTCCCCGCAAATCGCCCATCCTTTTTCTCCCGAGAGGAAATGGAGCAAAGAAAGGAGCGAAAAAAGAAGGAAAAAGAGAACGAGGAGCACTAAGAAAACAAAGAGAACTTCACTGGAATAAATCTCATAGGAAGGATTCATGCTTTTTCCTCCCATCGAAGGAGATATTCTCCTTCTTCTTCCTCTATTTCAATTTCCGGGGGAAACGAGGAAAAAATCGAGGGGTTTCTTGCTTTGGAGGCGGGCGTTAATGCGGAAACTCTGCGGATCGAAACTCAAAAAGAGATCACCGGGATCTTGACCGAATAGACGAATGAGATTGCGGAAAAAGCCGTTGAGACGGAGTGCCTCTTCAAGCGGGATCTCTTTAAAAGGGGGATAGGATAACGCCACGTTAAAGCCCCCATTGCTCACGTCGCGAAGAAGCGAACCTTCCGACAAAGCGAAATCCTCATAGAGGAGGCGCCCATCGGCGCTGGCATTGACGAGAAAAAGGCAGCGTTGTTTCAAAAAAGCCAACCGGCTTTGAAGTTCAAGGAGAATCGGCTCCTCTTGGGGCCGTTCTTCGGGGGACAAGGTATCGGGCAAAGCGTTCACCAAGCGTTCAATCGTCCCGCTTTCTTGCTCGATCTCCTCAAAGAGAGCCGCGCTCAACTTCGACCGCTCTTCAAGATGAGCCAATTCTTGTTCAACCCGCTCTTTATGGGTGAGATATGCCGTGGTTTTTGAAAGTTCATTTTGTTTGTTGAGGAGCTCCGAGCGCAAAGATAAAATCGATTGGATGTCATCTTGGAAAAGAAGATAGCCGCCCGCAATCTTTTGTTTGCGGTAACAAAAGCCTCCTTGCACCACTTTCTCTTGGCTTTTGATGGCGTCGTTCATCGTAAAGCCTTCGCTTTCCGCATAAAGCGAATAATCCGGATAAGCTAAGGCAAGACGGTAAGGACCTTCGGTGAAATACGAATGGTAGGCTCCATAGTTTTGAATTAGCCCGCTTCGTAACTCCATTTCCACCATCCAAAAAATAAAGAGGGCGTCCATCACGTAATAGTTATTCAAAACCGGCGTTTTCCGAATCCAGCCGAGATGGAGAGAATAAAGAATCGAATACGTGATAAGAAGGGCTAAAGGCAAGAGGAATAAAAGCAGATCGCCCCAGCCATCCCATAATAAAGCGGCCCATAGGTGTAGCCTTGGTAAACGCCAGAGCCATCATAGAGAAAAATAAAAGCCCGATGGTGAAGAGGGTTCAGCATCACAAGGATGAAAAGAACCCCCGCGACGAGATCGAGGATACGCAAAAGATGGAGGATATTCCATTGGGTGAGATCATTGAGCACCAAGCAAAGCCAAATCCCCGGCATGAAAAGCAAGGGTCCATAGGCAAAATACCAAAGGAGTTCCTCCGCTAAAGAATTCGGCTCCGTGAAGCGCTTGATGAAACCGCTAAAGAGCCAAATCTCGCTTAAGAGGAAAAACCAGAAAAAGAGGCGAATGGTTCACTTTTCTTTCATGCGATAGAGAAGAAAGAACCCCCAAGCATCAAAAACGAGAAGCGCGACATAAAAGACAAAGGCATCGAAATGAGACCCTTGCTGATTTGAAGAAGGCAAAACGTTAAAAAAGGCTAATAGAAGAAGACCAAGGAAGAGGAGAATCGCCAAAGAAAGAGAGCCGATGAAAATCGCCTTCTTCTTTCGTCCATTCATTCTTTCATTTTAGGTCAGCCTTCTTTCAGGCACAACCGCGCAAAACGAAAGAAAAAGAAAAATCGCCTTTCTCTTTCACCCTAAAGGAGGTAAAAGAGGATGCAAAATGAAAATCTCCGCAAAAGTCCCCCGGATTCAAAAATCGCCTTCCTCAAAAAAGACCAAAAGAAAAGGAGGTGGTTTCTCCACCTCCTTAAATGAGAACGGGCTCCTTACTTCTTGACGGGGAATTGTTCCCGATCTTTGACGTAAGACGTATGTAAGAGTTCTTCAGCCTTCTCCGAACCATACTCACCAAGGTATTCCTTGTATAAGCGGATGATATCGGGGTTATTGTGCGACTGACGAACGCTCTTCTTCTCGTCGATTGAGTAGAGGATGTCGGCCCGTTTCTGGCGATAGGTGTCGAGAATCGACTCGTCGCCATTGGTTAACAAGGACGGCTTAACGAACGGCTGGCCGCCGCCATTGATGCAGCCACCGGGGCAGCACATGATTTCGATGAAGGCGTAGGGCGATTTGCCAGCGCGAACCTGATCGAGTAAGGGCTTGGCGTTGGCCATGCCGCTGGTAACAGCGACTTTGACTTTGCCGACTTTGCCCATATCGACTTCGGCTTCTTTGACGTTAGCGAAGCCGCGGACAGCAGTGAATTCAATCGGATCGTGTTCTTTCCCATTCAGGGTGTGATAAGCGGTACGAAGCGCCGCTTCCATGACACCGCCAGTGACACCGAAGATGGCGCCAGCGCCAGTGTATTCGCCCAAAAGATCATCATCGAACTTCTCTTCGGGGAGGTTGTCCCAGATGAGACCAGCCCGCTTGATCATGACGGCAAGCTCACGCGTGGTGAGAACCGCATCGATGTCGGGGAGATGCTCCACCGCCGCATTCTGCGGACGTTGAGCTTCGTATTTTTTCGCGGTGCACGGCATGATCGAAACCACGAAGACGTTCTTCGGATCTAAACCATGTTTCTCGCAGAAATAACTCTTGGTGATCGCGCCTTGCATTTCGTGAGGCGACTTGCAGGTCGAGACATGCGGAATCAAATCACTATAGAAGAACTCCATGTAATTGATCCAGCCAGGCGAGCAAGACGTGATTTGCGGAAGCGGAGCGGTCTTTTTCGCAATGCGATTAACGAGTTCTTGGCTTTCTTCGGTGATGGTTAAATCCGCGCCGAAGTTGACGTCAAAGACCCGAGAAAAGCCCAAACGATGGAGCGCGGCGACCATTTTGCCTTCGCCGTTCTCTTCGCCAGGCATCTTGCCGAATTCTTCGGCAATCGCAGCCCGAACCGCCGGAGCGGTTTGCACAACCACATATTTACCTTCGGCCATCGCCTGATCGACTTTGTTAATCTCACGATGCTCGGCTAAAGCGCCAGTCGGGCAGACTTCGATGCATTGACCGCACTGTAAGCACGGCACTTCAGCAAAGCTGCGGTTATTGGCCGGGCCAACAACGGTCTGGAAGCCACGTTTTTCAAAGCCTAAGATACCAATGCCTTGAGCGTCTTTGCACTTTTCAATGCAGCGTCCGCACAAAATGCACTTGCTGGTATCCCGGATGATACCCGGAGCCACCATATCGACGGTCGTCGGGGTGATTTCACCCATGTATTTGCCGCTTTCAGCGCCGGTGATGTTCGCAACGTGCAAGAGTTCGCACTGGCCATTCTTGACGCAGGTTTGGCAATCTTTAGAGTGATTTGAGAGCAAAAGTTCGACGGAAGCTTTGCGGGCCTGAACCGCCATCGGCGAAGAGATGAAAATCTCAAAGCCTTTCTCGGCGGGAACGTCCGCGACGGGATAAACGCACGAGGCAAAGAGCTTGCCACCGCGCGCAGTCCGAATTTCAACGAGGCAAACCCGGCAAGAAGCTAATGAGCACTTGCCATGGTTGTAGTAGCAAAGGGTCGGAATCTTATAGCCGCAGCGTCTTGCCGCCTCGAGGACGGTAAGATCTTTGTCGACGCTATAGACATGACCTTCGATTTTGATAGTGATCTGTTCCATGTTCTTTCTCCTTTAGCGCTTGGAAATGGCATGGAAGGGGCAGCCTGCCATACAGGTGCCGCACTTGATGCACTTCGCTTGATTGATGACGTAAGGCTCTTTGCCAGGCACGCCCGAAATGCAAGAGACCGGGCAGTTACGAGCGCATTTGGAGCACTTCTTGCAGAGATTGGGATCGATCCAATACTGCATCAGCTTCTTGCAAACGTGAGCCGGGCACTTCTTGTCAACGACGTGAGCGTGATATTCTTCTGGGAACTTCGTCATCGTGGAAAGAATCGGGTTAGCGGCGGTCTGGCCTAAGGCGCAGAGGGAGCCACCTTTGATGACGGTCGCAAGCGTCTTCATGTCCTGAAGGGTTTGTTCAGTGCCATTGCCATTGGTGACTTTGGTTAACATTTCCAAAAGCCGCTTTGTGCCAATACGGCAGGGTGAGCATTTGCCGCAGGACTCGCTGCAGATGAAGTCCATGTAGAAGTGGGCAACGTCCACCATGCAGTTATCTTCATCCATGACAATCGCACCACCGCTGCCCATCATGGAGCCGCGGGCGATTAAGGTATCGTAATCAATCGGGGTATCAAGGTCTTCTTCGGTTAAGCAACCGCCAGAAGGACCACCGGTCTGAATGGCCTTGAACTTCTTGCCATTCGGAATGCCACCGCCGATATCGAAAATGAGCGTTCTTAAGGTCGTGCCCATCGGGACTTCGACGAGGCCGACGTTATTAATCTTGCCGCCGAGGGCGAAGACCTTCGTGCCTTTGGAGCCTTGGGTACCGACTTTGGCGTATTCGCTCGCGCCAGCGCGGATGATATACGGAATCTGAGCGAGGGTTTCAACGTTATTGACGCAGGTCGGCTTTCCCCATAAGCCTTTGATGGCCGGGAACGGCGGACGAGGACGCGGCATGCCGCGCTTGCCTTCGATCGAATTCAAAAGGGCAGTTTCTTCGCCGCAGACGAACGCGCCAGCGCCTTCGCGGAGGTGGACGTCGAAGCTGAAGTTCGTGCCTAAGATATGGTCGCCTAAGAGTCCGACTTTGCGCATATCATCCATCGCGCGGAGCAAACGATCCACAGCGACCGGATATTCAGCGCGGACATAGAAATAGCCTTGGCTAGCGCCGAAAGCGTAGCCAGCAATCATCATGCCTTCGATGACTTCGAAGGGGTTGCCTTCGAGAATCGAACGGTCCATGAACGCGCCAGGGTCGCCTTCATCGCCATTGCAGACGATGTATTTCTGATCGGCGACTTGATTGGCGGCAAATTGCCACTTCTTGCCCGTCGGGAAGCCAGCGCCACCACGTCCGCGGATCCCCGAGGCTAAAACCTCATCGATCACTTGTTGCGGCGTCATCGAACTCAAGACTTTCTTTAAGGCCTTGAAACCATCATAGCCCAAGGACTCTTCGAGATAGTCCGGATTGATGAGCGAGCAACCGTGGAGCGAAATACGCTTCTGCTTCTTGTAGAAGTTAATATCATCTTGCCGCACGACTTTTTCGTGGGTTGATGGGTCGACATAAAGGAGGTCTTCGCAGACTTTCCCGCCGATGAGATCATCATCGACAATGTGGGAAACGTCGTTGACTTTGACTTTGTGATAAAGCGTATCTTCCGGGAAGATTTTGACAAACGGTCCTTGGGAGCAGAAGCCGAAGCAACCAACGTGGTTGACACTGACCTTCTCGCTGAGACCTTTTTCTTTGATCTGTTTTTCGAATTCGTGAAGGATCGCGTCGGAATCGTTGGCTAAGCAGCCCGTCCCTCCGCAAACCATGACCGCCCGTTTGCCGCCGACGCCTTTGACTTTGTCGTCGAACGCTTTGCTACAACGGTCAATGTCTTTGCCTAAGACATCAAGGGATGTGATCTTTTCCATTAGGCTTCAACCTCCTTAGCCTTGTATTCGTCAATGACTTTTGCGACGCCATCGACGCTCATCTGCGGATAGACTTTGCCATTGACGGAAACCGCGGGAGCCAAAGCGCAAGCGCCCATGCAGCGGATCGCTTCAATCGTGAAGAGTCCGTCAGCGGTCGTCTGTCCTGGCTCAATGCCGAGGATCGTCTGGAACTTATCGAGAACGGCTTGTGAATTCTTGACATAGCAGGCCGTGCCGAGGCAAACGCCGATCACATATTTGCCTTTCGGGGTCAAGGAGAAGAAATTGTAGAAGGTCACGACGCCATAGATTTCGGCGACGGGCACCCCAATTTCTTTCGAGACCAATTCTTGGACCTCGAGCGGGATATAACCATATTTTTTCTGAATCTCTTCCAAAATCGGCATCAAAGGCGACGGCTCACCTTTGTGCGAATGGCAAATCGCTAAGATTCCCTTTCGCGCTTCTTCTTGAATCGCCATGCTTTACCCTCCTGCGCTCAATTAAAAAATCGCGCACACGTGCAAGAACATTCTAGACGGCAAAAAGGTGCAAGGCAACTAAAGAAAAGCGCAAAAGTTATGAACGAATTACCGATATATTGGTAATTCCCCACCGATTCTAGACTTTTTCGGTAAAGTGAAAGAAAAGGGTGAGCAAACTCACCCCAAGTTTCTTCAAAATTCATTCCTCCGGAGCGGATTACCGAAATCCCTACTCGAGATGGGTTCCGGCATCTTTCAGGAATTTATTCTTATTGAGACCGAGGAGGTTAATGAAAACCGCAGGGATCGCTAAGCATTCCACCACTGGCGTCAGGGTTTCGACGGTGATCGGGGTTTTAAACGGAATCACGATCGATTGGTCGCTGTCATTGACCGCGATGAAAAGTTCGTTCCCGATGAAAGCCATATAGAACTTGCCTTTGAACTTGCTTTCCAAAGAAAGGATTTTTTCTTGGATTTGCGGCGTCAAAAGATAGAAGACTAAGGTCTCATCGCTCGTCAAAATTTGAAACTTCTTATTGAAGGCGATGTATTCGGTTTCGGCCTTCTTCAAATTGCCCCCGCCGAAAGTGAGGATTCCACTTTTCTCCAGCACTTTGACAATCGCGGCGAAATTCCGTTCGAATTGAAAACGGTACATCGTGCCTTTGGCATAGGTTTCGTAAGTGTAATACGTATTGCCTTTGCTATCGGTGTGGCTTTCGCGGCGTTGGAGATCATAACCCGCTTGTTCGAAGGGGATGCCATTGTAGACGGCCGTCTTATAGTTCTTGCCATAATAGCGATCGGGCGAGGCAAAAAAGCCCGGTTTCAAAAGAATGCTGAGGACCATGCCGCGATTCGGATCCTTTTTCGCCTCGGGGAACAAGGTCGAATCGACGGTGTCGACTAAAAGACGATAAGCCGAAGAGGAATACGTGTGATGGTAATAGGCCGCCATCGCCATCATGACGAGACCAGGCACGACCAGGAAGACGGGAATGAAATAAAGGGCGCCATTGTCGCTCCAATGAAACATCGCCATGAGCGCGCCGATAACGATGCCGACGAAAAAAGCGGGGATGCCAATGGCCATCAAGATTTTGTATTTCTTATAGACAGCGGAGCGGGACGCTTCAATCGTTTGAGCGAGAGCTGGGATTTTATCCGCGATCATTTCTGCCATAAATTACTCCTTTAAAAAGAAAGGAGCTGCCCGAGAAGGCAGCTCCACCATTCACCATTAGAATTCAATCTTAACGTCTTGGCGCTTGGCAGCTTCTGCCTCGAAGAAGTCGCGTTTCGTGAAGGCGTAATGCCGGGCGATGATCGAGGTCGGGAAGACGATGATCTCCTGGTTGTACGTGCTGACGTTCGAATTGTAGACCCGGCGCGAAGCCTGAAGTTGTTCTTCCACTTCGGCAATCTGATTCTGTAACGACATGAAGTTGGTGTTCGCCTTGAGTTCCGGATAGGCTTCGCTCACGACGTTGATCGAATCAAAGGCTTTGGTGACTTGATTGCTGAAGTCGGCCTTTTCCTTCATGCTGGCATTCGCAGCGGGTTGCCGCATCGAAATGACGTTGGTAAGCGTTTCGTTTTCGTGTTTGGCATAGCCTTTGACGACGGCGACTTCCTTCGTCAAGAGATCGAAGCGTTTGGTCAAGGCAACATCGATGCCAGACGCCGCTTCGTCAATTTTGACTTGCTCTCTCCGTAAACGGTTGGCAGCGCTGATCCACCAGCCTAAGATCGAAACGACAATAATCACCAAAATGACGGCGATGACGATGATAGCAATTGCCGGACCTGGCATAGTTTTATCTCCTTTTGCGGATGCCCGCGAGAACACTATACAAGGGTTTTTCCCTTGCGCAAGAAGAATTTTACCATACCCTGAATGGGGTTACCTCAAGAAAATGAGAAAGCCCAAACCCAAGATTCAAGAATGACAACCTTTTCGAATCAAAAGACATAAAAAGCCTCTACCCTAAGGGATAGAGGCTAGAGATCAAATCCGAGAAAGGAGTTTAGTCAACCCACTTGACGAGTTCGACTTCGGCATTGTCGCCCTTGCGAGCGCCGAGCTTGTAAACCGCGGTGTAACCACCATTGCGCTTAGCAAACTTCGGACCGATTTCTTTGAAGAGCTTATCGAGCGCTTCGACACCATTGGCGTCCACGATGCCCTTACGGAGTATCGCAGCAGCTTCGCGGCGAGAAGCGACGGTATTCTCTTTGGCCCAGCCAACCAGCTTAGCGCTGAGCGAGATCAATTCCGGCGTGACGCCCGAGGTGACTTTGACCGAACCATTGACGATGAGCTCGCTCACGACGTTGCGGAGCATGCTCTTGTTCTTCGAGGCGGTATAAGGCGCCTTGAAGCGAACGCCGGCTTTGCCGTGGACGTTCTTTCTTCCAACCATTCCTGACATGTGATTATTCTCCTACGTAGTCGCGGAAGTGCAGACCGATCGAGGCCAACTTTTCTTTGACTTCTTTGAGCGACTTCTTGCCCAAGTTGCGGACCTTCATCATCTCGTCCTCGCTCTTCTGAGTGAGTTCCATGACGGTGGAGATGCCCGCGCGCTTGAGACAGTTATTGCTCCGGACTGAGAGATCGAGTTCTTCGATCATCATATCCTGGTACTTATTCTCTTCGGTCTTGACTTCTTCTTTGACCAACTTGTAGCTCTTGACGACGTCGTCGAGCTTGGTGAACTCATTGAAGTGAGCCACCAATAATTGGGCGGCCATCGCAACCGCTTCGTGCGGTTTGACGGATCCGTTCGTCGTGACTTCGAGGGTCAGTTTGTCGAATTTGCTGTCGTGTTCGACCCGAGTCGGCTCAACCGCATAGGCAACCTTGACGACCGGGCTGTAATTGCTGTCGGTCGAGATGACGCCAATCGTGTTGATCTTCCGTTCGACCTTGTTCGCTTCGCTCGTGACATAGCCACGACCATTGGCGGCATAGATCGTCATCTTCAGATGGCCTTCCTTATTGAGGTGGGCGATCTCGAGATCTTTGTTGACGACGCTCACGAGAGCCGGTAAGACGAGGTCGGAGGCCTTGAGAGTGCCCGGGCCTTTGAAATCGACCTCTAAGCGTTTCACATCGTTCGTTTTGTCATCGATCTTCAGGACAAGGTCCTTCAGGTTCAGGATGATGGCGGTCACGTCCTCTTCGACGCCTTCGATGGCGCTGAATTCATGGCGGACCCCTTCAATCTCAACCGCGAAGACGCTGGCGCCGGGAAGGGCGCTCAGCAAGACGCGGCGGAGGGCGTTGCCGACGGTGAGGCCGAAGCCTCGCTCGAGCGGTTCGACGACGAAGCGGGCGTAGTGCTCTTCCTCATCGTTCACATCGATCTTGAAGTTGATTGGTTGGAACGGATCAGGCAAGCGAAGTTCGTCCGTTTTGACATCATTCGTATTGGCCATTGATTAATTACCTCCTAAATGGTTTCCCTACTAGGCTCGGCTAAGCGGCTAGCCTCTCGGCCGTTTCGGAGGGCGGCAACCATTGTGCGGGATGGGGGTGGTGTCGGCGATCGAGAGGATTTGTAATCCCGTGGTCGCTAACGCCCGGACGGCGGATTCACGGCCCGGACCCGGGCCTTTGACATCAACATCAACCTGGCGTAAGCCTTGTTCAAAGGCGTTCTTGCCAGCGGCTTCAGCGCAAAGCTGAGCTGCGAACGGAGTCGACTTCTTTGCGCCTTTGTAACCGAGGGCGCCTGCGCTACTCCAGGCAATGACATTGCCCTTTTCGTCGGTGATGGTCACGATCGTGTTATTGAAGGTGCTGTGGATGTGGGCGACGCCCTTGGTGAAGTTACGCTTCACCTTTTTCTTACGGGCGCTCGTGGATTTGCTCTTACCCTTAGTAGGAGCGGCGGCCGGGGCGGCAGCTGCGGTTGCAGCAGTCGGCGCGGCAGCGACTTTTTCATCAGCCATAATTGTTATTTAGCCTCCTATGCTCTAGCCTTTGGTGGCTTCCTTCTTGTTGGCGATCGTCTTGCGCTTGCCTTTGCGAGTGCGGGCGTTCGTCTTGGTCCGCTGTCCGCGAACCGGAAGGCCTTTCTTATGACGGATGCCACGGTAGCATCCGATTTCTTCAAGACGTTTGATGTTGAGCGCGACTTCCCGGCGTAAATCGCCTTCGGTCTTGTACTTGGCAACCTGGGCGCGAATCGCGACCAACTGCTCGTCAGTCAGATTCTTGACTCGGATGTCTTCTGAGACACCCGCATCTTTGCAGATCTTGCGCGCAAGCGAGGCGCCGATGCCATAGACATACGGAAGGGCGGCCACGATGCGTTTTTCATTGGGGATATCAACCCCGACAATACGTGCCATATCTTTTTGTTTTCTCCTCTAATTAATTAACCTTGTCTCTGCTTGTGCTTCGGATTCGGGCAGATGCACATAACGACACCATGCCGACGAATGATCTTGCACTTATCGCAGATCGGCTTGACGGACGGTCTAACTTTCATAAGTTTTTTCTCCTTTGGGGAACGTGAGTCCCGTTAGTTTTTGTAGCGGAAGGTAATACGCCCGCGTGTTAAATCGTAGGGTGAGAATTGCACGGTGACCCGATCGCCGGGAAGAATCCGGATGTAATGCATCCGTATTTTCCCCGAAACGCAGGCGAGGACCACCGCTCCATTGGACAACTTCACCTTAAACATGGCGTTGGGTAAACATTCCAACACCGTCGCTTCGACTTCGATGCAGTCTTCTTTACTCAATAGAGCTATCTCCTTTCATTGCGTCAAGATCTCGTACCCGTCTTTGGTGACGAGCAGAGTGTTTTCGTAGTGGGCTGAGCTCAGGCCGTCTTTGCTGACGGCGGTCCAACCATCCTTGAGCGTGCGAAGGGCATTTCTGCCCATCATGACCATCGGCTCAATCGCCAAGGTCATGCCCGCTTTGAGGATCGGCCCCGTCCCTTCCTCGCCGTAGTTCGGAATGTAGGGGTCTTCGTGCATGTCGCTCCCGATGCCATGTCCGGTATACTCTAAGGGAACGCTGTAGCCATTCGTTTTCGCGGTCACTTCGATCGCGTGAGAGACATCGCCAAGGTGCACGCCCTCTTTGACTTTGCTCACGCCGTTCCAGAAGCACTGTTCCGTCACACGGACGAGACGGAGCTTCGCTTCGGGACAGATTCCGACGGGGTAGGTGCGGCAGGCGTCGGCCATGTAGCCATTTAACTGGACCACAATGTCGAGCGAGACGACATCCCCATCGCTCAGGATCTTTTTCGGCGAAGGAATCCCGTGGACGAGCACCTCGTTGACCGAAGCGCAGATGGCGGCGGGGAAACCCCCGTAACCTTTCTCGGCGGGAATGCCCCCACCGTCACGAATCACCTTTTCGCAGATGTCATTGAGCTCCATCGTCGACACCCCGGGCTGAACCTGGGGGCCAACAACCTCATAGACGCGGGCGAGAAGATGTCCTGCTTGCTTCATTAACGCGATTTCGCGCGGGCTTTTGATGATGATCATCGATGAGCGGCGAGAAGAGCCTGTAACTCTTTTTTGAGCTTTGCAGCTCCAGCCATCCCATCGAAGGTATAGAGAACGCCACTGCTCTTGTAGAAATCGAGAAGCGGGGCGGTACTCTTGTAGTAATTGGCGAGCCGAATCTTTAAGCTCGCTTCGTTATCGTCTTTCCGCTGAATGAGAGCGGATCCGCAGACGTCGCAGATCCCTTCTTTCTTCGGCTTCATCGAGACGACGTTGTAGCTGGCGCCGCATTTGGGGCAGACCCGGCGGGTTGAAATCCGACGGACCAGTTCCTCATCGGGGCAGCTGATGTTGATGACGAGGTTGACCTCACGGACAATCTCTTTGCTGATCTTCGCCCACGCTTCCGCTTGGGGAATCGTCCGGGGGAAACCATCGAGAAGATAGCCTTTTTCGCAATCGGGACGGGCGAGCCGTTCCTTAACGAGAGCGCAGGTGAGCTCATCGCTCACAAGGTCGCCGCGGTTGACGATCGCTTTGATCTGGTTGCCCAGCTCCGAGCCGCTCGCCATCGCCTCACGGAACATATCGCCCGTCGAGATGTGGGGAATCTGATAATCGGCTGCGATCCACTGCGCGTGCGTGCCTTTGCCCGCACCCGGGGGACCCATTAAGATGATATTCAACATGGTTTACATGCCCTCTCTCACTTGATCGAAACTCTTGCCAGCCAATAAGCCGTCGATTTGAGCGTTCAATTCGAGCGCAACGCCCACGATGATGATTAAGCCTGTGCCGCCGATAGCGAGCGTGTTGTCGCCATCGAAAGCGTCGGCCCAGACCAGAATGATCGGCAAGGAGGCAATGAAGCCTAGTGCCATCGCGCCGATGAAGGTGACGCGGTTTAAGACCTTTCCGACATAGCGTTCGGTTTCTTTGCCTGGGCGAATGCCCGGGATGTAGGAACCGTTCTTCTGGAAGTTGTCCGCCAAGGTCTCCGGATCGATCTCCATCTCCGCATAGAAGAAGGTGAAGGCGATGATGAGGGCGAGGTAGATGAGCCAACCCCAGTCCATTTTCCAATGGGTGCCGTTGAACCAGTCCATCGTAAACGTCTCGTTGTAGTTGAAGATATTGAGCCAGCTTGCCTTAGCGGCATCGGCGCTGATGAACGACGCAATGATCGAAGGCGCCGACATGATCGAAGCCGCGAAGATGACCGGAATGACTCCAGCCGAGTTGATTTTGATGGGGAGGAAGGATGCGCGCGCCATCGAGACGCTCGCGCCGCCTTTGCCGGCGTGTTGGACCGGGATCTTTCGTTTCGAGAGTTCCGTGAAGACCACGAAGCCCGTGATGAAGATCATAGCGAGGATATAGAGGGTGAATTGGAAGCTGCCTTTGACCATCTCGCTCGGCCCGTGGTTCACGTTGTTGGTGATCCACTTGCTCCAAGCGTTCGAGATCTGGGTCGGCAAGCTCCGAACGCAACCCGCGAAAATGATAACCGAGATGCCGTTTCCTAAGCCTTTCTCGGTGATCTGGTCGCCCAGCCACATGGTGAGGAGGGCGCCAGCGAGCAAGATCGTAACAATATAAGCGTAAGTGAAGAAATCGCTCTTCAAGGTCAAGGAGATGTAGCTTGAATTCTCCATCGTCTTGATGATGCCATATGCCTGAACCGCTCCTAAGAGCAAGGTCAGGTAACGAGTCGCCATCTCGGTCTTTTTCCGGCCGTACTCGCCTTGCTTACTCAGTTCGGTAAGGGCAGGGAGCACGTCTTTCGAAAGGAGCTGGATGATGATCTGGGCCGTGATGTAAGGCGAGACGCCTAGGGCAAACACGGAGAAGGAGCTTAGGGCTCCGCCGCCTAAGAGGTCCATAAGGGCCAGGGAGGAACCGGAGGAGATGAGTTCGTTCATCTTCGCCTGATCGACCTTGACACCCGGAACGGTGATGGCCGCCCCAATCCTCAGGACGAAAAGAACCATGATCGTAAAGAATATACGGTTGACGATTTCTTTGTTTTTGAAGATCGAGACGAACTTTTTCATTACTTGATGACCTCAGCGGT
>Ga0183095_10503_pt2 | contig 33130 bp, 33 predicted proteins | sample BioMet4_FD_130346 | JGI IMG/M metagenome (GOLD analysis project Ga0183095, IMG submission 130346) | Microbial communities from bioreactor (seeded with sewage sludge) at LBNL, California, USA - Biofuel metagenome 4 (v2) (version 3) | ecosystem: Engineered > Bioreactor > Anaerobic > Unclassified ...
CACTAAAAAAGATGCAAATCGAAACAAATCCTTGATAATCTATGGTTATCAGGGATTTTTATTTTATCCTACTCTCCTTTTTTCAGCAAAATACAGCAATTATCACAAGCCAATTTGGTGGAATAAGATTCCGGCTGAAAAGTCCACTGAATATGATAGTTTTTCATTGATAAACAGCATTTTGGACTGTTATAAAGAAAACGCTGTTTTGTTGAATTAATTATAACATTTGTATTGAATAATAGTAATACAAGAACAAAGCTGGTTAATATAGTTTAAATAATATATTCTTTAAAGCGATTAGTATATCTTTGGTCATAGATTAAAATAGAATAAAATGAGAAAAACTTTACTGCTGATAATAACTGTGCTTATGATATGTTCAGTGTCATCTGCCAAACAAGGGCCTGTCAAGGTGAAACTTTTATTAAAAGATAGCACTGTCGTTGAAGGCTTTTTGCGTTCAGAGTTATCCGATCGTGATACCGTTGTAGCCGTCAGTCCTGATGCCAAAGGCAAGAAATCAAAGTATAGTTTTAACCAAGTGGAAAGACTGTTTTTGTTGTCAGATAATGATTCCATTAAACCGGTGGAGGTCGTTCCGTTGCGCGTTTATAGCAGTATGCATAGTGGTAAGGGTATTATTTTCGATAGTCCCAGGATGTTGTTCCTTGCCTATCAAGGCAAATATGTGAATGGTTATGTCGGGTATGTTTGGGTTTACAATACTGTAGCATGGAACCTAGAACCTCTCGCTTATTACAAATTAAACGATTCGCAAGTAGCTAGACCCTACTTGAATTTTGGCACTATCTTCCGCAAATCGAAGGGCAAAATGGCGAATTCTTTTGAGGAATATCCCGAGCTTACAAAAGAACTGGAAGATGGCACTTTGACAACTAAGGCAATTAATGACGACCCAATGTTGATGGTCAAGGAGCTAGATAAGATTTTAGAGAAAAATAGATAATAAGCTTCCGTTTCTAATTTACTTATTAGAGAACCTAAAGAGTTTGGTGAATTACTGAGACTTAATTATATAATCACAAGAATCATAGGACTGGCACACGAAACACAATAGACATAACGATAGTCTCATAATTAAAGTGGGGAAATGATAGCTGCACGCTTCATTTCCCCACTCGTATTAGAAAAGCTTGTATCCTTTAAATCTATGTAGAGCAAATAAACTTTGCTTCTTAGATTAGATTCAAGTTTATTTATTTGTCAATCTCCTTTAGTTGGTCTGCAACCTCATCTTTGATGCGTTGAACAAAATCTTCTTTTGGCATTGTTGCCTGTTCTCCACCACCCTGCTTACGCATTGACACAAGACCTTCGGAAGTTTCCTTTTCGCCTACAACGAGCATGTAAGGCACGCGCTTAAGTTCGTTATCACGGATTTTTCGACCTATCTTCTCATTACGATCATCAATATAAGAACGGATATCCTTGCTATCGAAATACTTCTGAAGTTGCTCGGCATACTCATTATATTTCCCGGAAATAGGTAGGATACCTACTTGATCAGGAGCTAACCATAATGGGAAATGACCGGCAGTGTGCTCGATGAGAACAGCGGTGAAACGCTCCAATGAGCCGAAAGGTGCACGGTGAATCATCACAGGTACCTGTTTGGAGTTATCCTCAGCAGTATATTCGAGTTTGAATCGTTGTGGCAAATTGTAATCAACCTGAATGGTTCCTAATTGCCAACGACGCCCAATCGCATCCTTAACCATGAAGTCAAGCTTAGGGCCATAGAAAGCGGCCTCGCCAACTACCTCATTGGCCTTCATACCTTTTTCCCTGCAAGCTTCGCGAATGGCATTCTCACTCTCCTCCCAAATTTCATCGGAGCCTATGTATTTGTCCGTATCCTTAGGGTCGCGTAGGGAAATCTGTGCCTCATAATTGTCAAATCCGAATGTCGTGAAGACCTTCTGAATAATATCGATGACGTTTTCAAACTCACCCTTTACTTGATCGGGACGTACATAGATATGAGCATCATCCTGTGTAAACGTACGCACACGTGTAAGTCCATGAAGTTCACCACTTTTTTCATAGCGGAATACAGTACCGAACTCAGCAATTCGCAGAGGGAGATCCTTATATGAACGAGGTTTTCGTGCATAGATTTCGCAATGATGAGGACAGTTCATTGGCTTGAGCATGTATTCCTCACCCTCCTCTGGAGTATGGATGGGTTGGAAGGAATCCTTGCCATAGTGAGCATAATGCCCTGATGTGACATAAAGATTCTTAGAACCAATTCCTGGGGTAATAACTTCCTGATAATGGTATGGTTTTAGCAATTTGCGTAAAAGTTCCATCAGGCGAAGACGAAGTTGAGTTCCCTTTGGAAGCCAAATGGGAAGGCCCTTGCCCACTCTTTCAGAAAACATGAAGAGTTCCATTTCTTTGCCAATCTTACGGTGATCACGTTTCTTGGCTTCTTCAAGCATGACAAGGTACTCGTCGAGCATCTTCTTCTTGGGGAAGGTAATGCCATAGATACGAGTCATCTGCTCGCGCTTGGCATCTCCGCGCCAAAATGCACCAGCCACACTAGTAATCTTTATTGCTTTGATTTTCCCAGTGCTAGTCAAGTGAGGGCCACGACAAAGATCCGTGAAATTGCCCTGTGTATATGTTGAAATAGAACCGTCTTTTAAATCTTGATCGATGTGCTCAACCTTGTAGGTTTGACCATCATCGGCGAACTCCTTAAGTGCGTCAACCTTGGAAACATTGCGTCGAACCACTGCTTCGTCTTTCTTAGCCAGTTCACGCATCTTATCCTCGATCTTTGAGAAATCGTTTTCGGAGATTACTTGGCCTTCAGGTAGCATTACGTCATAGAAGAATCCATTTTCGATAGCTGGACCGAAGCCGAATTGAATGCCAGGATATAGTTCCTGCAAAGATTCAGCTAGAAGGTGGGCGGATGTGTGCCAGAATGTGTGCTTTCCTTCCTCGTCTTCAAACTTATAGAAAACGATGGAGGAATCTTCGTTGATTGGACGGCTCAGTTCCGTTGTCTCACCATTAATCCCGCAAGATACAACGTCACGGGCGAGAGCTGGTGATATGCTCTCTGCGATTTGAAGTCCAGTTGTTCCTACCTCGTATTCACGAGCGGAGCCATCTGGGAATGTGATTTTAACCATGTTACAAATTAGTTTTTATTAAATCACTACAAAATTAGTACTTAATTTCGGAAAGCGGTTAGGAACTATAGGATTATTTTCCCTTACTCAGCTGCTTACTCAAAGAATAGGCATTATAAAGTCCCAGTTCCCCAGCCTTACTTAGATCTTTCTGTGCTTGTTCTACCCTACCAGTCTCCCCATAAACAATTGCACGATTAAAATAAGCCTCTGCCAATCGAGGATCTAATTCAATCGAATGGGTATAGTCAGCTATGGCACGCTCGTAGTTTTTTTGACCTGCAAAGAGATTGCCTCTATTGAAATAAAGATATGCGTTGCGTGGTGACATCTTGATAGCTTCTGCAAAGTCACCTTCTGCTTGTGCTACCTTAAGATTGACGTTTTGTCCCTTAGAGGCATCAAAGCTGTTAAGCATCGTCTGACATACGCCACGCTCCCAACGACCTATTGTTGAGGTCGTATCAATAGCAAGATAGTCATCAAGGTCTGCAATGGCATCTGCGAAATTTTGCGCATCAGCGTAGGCCACTGCTCGTTGCAAAAGCAGACTGGCACGAACATCTTTGTCTTTTTCCTCGCTAATACCAGCAGAGAGAACATCTATAAGTTGGAAAATTTGCTTACTCTGCACACCATCGAGCTTTTCATGTTGATAATTGCATGTAAGAGAAAGTTTCCGAATTGGGTTCTGTTTTGAATTGAAAATGTCAAGTTCAGAATCAAAGGCCTGATAGCCATGTACCCCATTGGATGCCTCGAAATATGAAAGCTGGTACATTGGTAGCAATGCCATTTCTACATTACGATTCTGTATTGCTCCACGATATTGGCTATTATACTCATGCTCTATTTGTGGCTGGTCCTCAACAACGATATCATTATATTTGTCTAAGTTGATTTCCGAACGCTTTCGCATCTCTTTCAACTTACTACGACTCCATCGGCGCTGCCCACTTACGCGCTTGTCCATTTGTGCTTTGAATATACGAAACTCATCGAGTTCGGCTTTACCATTCATACCCAGTCGGCGATAACAATACGCACGCTGATTCAGACCACTCCAGAAATTAGGAAACTGATCTATAACGGTAGAATAGTCTCGGATAGCCTGTTTTAGGTTTCCGATTTTATCATGAAGAAGGGCACGGTTGTAGATGGCCATGAAGTTTTGTGGCTCCATCCTGATGACGAAGTCAAAGTCTTCTATAGCACGGTTGTCATCTCCGAGCTGTACACGAAGCAAACCACGATTGTAATGGGCCAAGAAGTTGTTCGGGTCAAGATCGATAGCCATATCATAATCTGCCATCGCCCCTCTGAGATTATTTGTGTTGATACGAACTAATGCGCGATTGACATAGCTATTCACCATCTTTGGCTTAAAATGGATCACCTTACTAAGGCAAGAGTCTGCTTCTCGCCATTGTTTACGGTTGAGTGTAATATAAGCTCTAGTCTGCCAAGCATCAGCATTATAGGGGTCGATGTCTAGACTTTTTGACAACCAAACATCTGCTTGAGCAGTGTCCTTCTTGTTTAGGTAAATCTCAGCTTTTAGAGAATATGCTGGTGCAACGTCTGACCATCTTTTAATGATAGTGTCGGCATCAAGTAATGCTTGGTCATAATCGTTCACTTTCATTCGGCAAATAGCTCTATTAAGCCAAAAACTGGACAATGTGGAGTTCAGGCTAATAGCCTTCGTGTAATCCCTAATAGCATCATCAAACTTATCCTGGCGTATACGTGAGATGCCACGTAGATCGAATATCTGCTCTATATATGGATTTAGATCGATTGCTTTGCTCGCATCATTCTCCGCACCGACGAAATCATCTAGATAAAACTTTGCCACAGAGCGATAATACCATGGCAACCAAAGATAAGGCTTTAGAGCCAAAGCCTTATTAAAATATTGAATTGAAAGCACATAATCTTCATAATGCAAAGCTACTTCGCCGCTTGTAACCAAGCGGTCCACGTTGTACTGGGCATTGGCTTTACCCACTGAAAGCAAAGCTATAAGCAAGACGATAATGTGTTTCATAAAAGCTATTTACGTGCAGGCTTTGTACGATAGGATGCAGAATATCTGCCACGCATAATATCTCGAAGCTTGTTTCTTATGAGTTGCTTACGTAAAGGAGACACCTTATCCACGAACATCTCGCCTTCCAAATGGTCAAATTCATGTTGCATTACCCTGGCAAGATAGCTTTCCACCCATTCGTCATGTGGTAATAGGTTTTCATCTAAATAGGTAACATGGATGCGCGAATAACGTGGTACCTTTTCATTGATGCCTGGAATAGAAAGACAACCCTCCTCCATTGTTATCTTCTCTGATTTGTGATCAATTTCGATAATATGTGGATTAATGAATGCATGACGATAGCCTTCGCATTCTGGCAGATCTTCCTTTAGTATATCTAAGTCTATGACCACTACTCGGATGGACTGGCCTACTTGTGGAGCAGCCAACCCAATGCCTGATGAGGAGTCTAATGTATCATACATATCATTGATGAACTGTTCTAAATCTGGATAGTCGTTGGGGATGTCTTTTGCAACTTTTCTAAGCACTGGTTGCCCGTAAGTGTAAATGGGTAATATCATTTTCTATAATTCAAATAATCCTGAAGTATAATCGTAGCACTGATCTCGTCTACTAAACCTTTGTTTTCTCTTCTTGTCTTTTTCTTGATTCCTCCTGCTATAATTGCCCTATGTGCAAGCAGAGAGGTAAACCTTTCATCGTAATACTCAATCGGTATGTTAGGGCATGCCTTTTGCCATTGTCCGACAAAGTTCTCAATACGATTCAGATTTTCTGAAGGCTGAGCATTCATTTGTGTGGGTTTACCTATAATAATACGTTCGACTTCCTCTTTCTTAATATACAGAGTGAGGAAGTCGAACAATTCTTTGGTATCCACAGTTGTAAGACCGTTGGCTATCAGCTGTAAAGGGTCGGTTACTGCCAGCCCAGTGCGCTTCTTGCCATAGTCAATGGATAATATTCTTGCCAAGTAAAAATTATTTTTTGTAAAGTAGCCAAGCGTCGCTCTTGGGATTGAATTGGCTGCCACGAATAGCATCGCGACTCTGTACAGCTTGGCCTTTGTCTGCAAAAGTAGAGGCGATTACTCTATACATGTTCAGGCTAGAGTTGTAAGCAATCTGAGCGTCATAACCTCCCTGTTTCAAAGTGTTCTGCAATCCCTCAGCATTAGCTTTCAAAGAGAAAGATCCCACTACAATACTGTAGGCTTGTAATCCTGCTCCACTAACCACAGTCACGTCCTCTGTGCGAACCGTAGCATTGTCTACATTAGTCACTGTTGTTTGGTTGGCAGGTTGTTGAACAAGAGGAGTAACAACTGGTGCTTCTTCTTGGACAGGTTGCTGTGCCATATTCTGTTCTTCTTGAGCCTTAGCCTTTTCGTAGGCCTTCTTATAAGCACTTTCTTGTGATTTGCAACTCGTAAAGGCAAACGCTACGCACAAGGCTGCGCCTAATACCAATGAATTCTTCATACCTTTGTGTATTTTATTGTTAATGATTTTTCTTTAAGCAGGGAGTGATTTCTTTACATGTGCGAAATTAATAAATTAATCACGAAATCTTAAAGCCGATGCGCATAAAGTTTGTTAAATCCATTTTTTATCAGATTATTAACTAAAAAAAACTTTCGATTTACTTGCTTTTCCTATTGTTTTCGCTATATTTGCAAATAGGAACTTTTATATTAACAAAAGGATAAGAACATGAAAACAATCGGTTATATTAGCGCATTTTTAGGTGGCGCTATCGCAGGTGCAGCATTAGGTTTGCTTATGGCACCAGAGAAGGGTACTGATACTCGCACTAAGATTTCGGACGCAGTTGATGATTTTCTCAAGAAACACGACATTAAGCTCAACCGAAAGGATGCAGAGGATCTTGTAGATGACATTAAGGAGGCTGTTGCTCCGGCAGAATAATAAGATTTAAAGGAAAGGGTTGGTTAAGTTGTCAATCCTTTCCTTTCTAATTTAATGTAGATTCATGTTTTCAAACGATAGAAATATAGAAACCATCGGTCAACTAGTTGAGACCCTGAAACATTACGTTGGGTTGCAAAGTGAGTATGTCCGACTAGATATAGTTGAAAAGACCGTTCGCATTCTCACTGTTTTTGCTATAACGGCGAGCTTCTGCATGTTGCTTCTTTTGATGCTAATCTACCTGAGTTTTGCCGCTGCCTATGCCTTGGAGCCATTAGTAGGTTATGTCGCCGCGTTTTCTATCGTTGCAGGCTTTTATCTCATTTTATTGATACTTGTCATTGTTTTCAGAAAGCAGTGGATTGAAAAGCCACTTGTCAAGTTTCTAGCTTCCTTACTTCTAAGTAAATAGATATGAATAGCGAATTATCTGAGCACATCGCTTATAAAAGTATAGCTGAGATTCGTCTTAGAAAAGCGATTCTATTGAAAGACATCGAGAAGGATAGCAATAAAGTGCGTAACCAGTGGAATTCCTTATTTTATAAGCCAACTGAACTTAATAAGAACACTCCAACTGCCAAACGAATTAATACTCTTCTGAGCACTGGTGCAGGGGTTCTTGATGCGTTTATTTTGGGTTGGAAACTATATAGAAGATTTAGAAAATAATTAAAGCCCTAAGTCTAAGGTCTGTATTTTATTTCTATTTGTAATTGGCCGATAAGATCTTATATTTAATTTCCAAATATAAAGATTTATTATTTCCATTACTATGCGTCTTACTCGGTATTAGTTTCAAGCATAGCTAGTCTGGAGAAGATTTGAACTATTATTTCGGGCAATAAAAAGTAGTTTGTTTTCTAATCATTCTCCCACTCTAGCACCATGCCATCGTATGCAAAATGAAAGCCTTCAGGCAATTGCATGTTTGCCCAATCATGCAAACCGATCAGATGTGTCAAATGAGTGAAATAAACATGTTTCGCTCCGATTTTTTTCGCAAAAGTGATAGCTTCGGGAATAATCAAATGGCTATGATGGGGTTCTTTCCATCGTAGTGCATTAAGAATAAGCGTGTCAATGCCTTGCAAATAGAGCAATTCTTCATCCTCTATGGACTTCATGTCTGTGATGTAAGCTAAACGTCCGAAGCGATATCCCAGAATAGGTAGTTTATCATGTATGATACCTATTGGCGTTACGCTTATGTCACCGATCTGCAATGGCTTATGTTTCTCGATGATGTGCAATTTCAGTTTTGGCACCCCTGGATAGAGATGTGAAGCAAAACAATATGGAAAATTATGCTTTATGCTCTTAACGGCTACATCATTGGAATAGATGTCAATGTCACCAAACTTGCAATAAGGTCGTAAGTCGTCTATCCCTCCATTATGGTCATAGTGACTATGGGTAACCAAAACGGCGTCAATTTTACGGAATGGTAGGGGTAATAGTTGTGTTCTGATGTCCGGACCACAATCGATAAGGACACGCGTTTGGTCAGTTTCTACCAATGCCGCACTACGCATTCGTTTGTCATGAGGATCATTACTTGTGCATACCTCGCACTGACAACCTATTACCGGCACACCATTCGATGTACCGGTACCTAAAAAAGTGAGTCTCACGATTTATATGATATTGACTTCAGGATATATATGTATCCCGAATTCTTGATAAACGTTTTCCTGAATAGCTTTCATCAAAGTTACAACGTCTGCACCAGTAGCGCCTCCAAGGTTTACCAATACTAATGCCTGCTTGTCATAAACGCCAGCCCTGCCAAGTGAACGCCCCTTCCATCCACATTGATCGATCATCCAACCTGCTGGTATCTTATAGCGTGTGGTACTCTTTCTTTCTGCTTCATCAGAACTAACATCCGTTGCAGGTTCTTGCACTTCAAAGTAGTGCACGTTAGGGTGTTGTTGTCTAACTTTATTGAGTGTTGCCTCGTCGACTATAGGATTCATAAAGAAGCTACCGGCATTTCCCAAATCTTCAGGGTCTGGAAGTTTCGCTTGGCGTATTTCTATAATGAGTTCTCGAAGGAGCTCTCCTGTTAATTGTGCAGGGGCAATGTTCTTTTCGGATAGCACCTTGTGCAGGTTGCCATAGTCCAAGTGAGGTGTGAATTGTTTATGAAGTTTATAGATGACATTTGTGATCAAGTATTGGTCTTTCCATTCTTTCTTGAATTTGCTCGAGCGATATCCATAATGACAATCTTCTGCCTTAATGGTCACCTGTTTTCCAGTTACAATTTCTATGGCATTGATTTCTAGTATCAAGTCCTTGACTTCAACACCATAAGCCCCTATGTTTTGAACAGCCGATGCTCCGCACTCACCAGGAATTAAGCTAAGGTTCTCCAATCCAAAATACTCTTGTTTGACGGCAAAAGCTACCATTTCATCAAAATTGGTACCTGCCCATGCATTTAGAATCACCTCGGATTTGTCAGAAGACCCGTCTTTACAATCAACAGAAAATCTTTTTCCAGGTGTAACAACCATGCCATGAAAATCTTCAGTAAGAAGTAGGTTGCTTCCACCGCCAAGAATGAGTATGGGTAACTTGCCTTTTTGTTGTCTTAAAATCTCGCTCAGAACAATAGCATCTTCTTCTGATTCATATACTATTAGCTCATCGCACCTCTGATCCATGCCAAAGGTGTTATATTTTAGTAAAGAACAATTCTTATAACGTTTCATCTTAGTCGTCTTCTATCCCTGCTGATCTGGTCATTAACTATTGAACTTGACCAATTTCCATTTTCCTCCAATTCTCTTAAAGTCAAGCTCTACCTCGAAACCATTGGCTATACCGCGGATAACCAATATTTTCCTGCTTGATTGCTTGTACTTCTGACCATAGAGAATATTATAGATGACACCCCGTGGAATTAGACCTGGCCTGAAGTCTGGCCATTGTTGTGGCACGATAACACCCGTAATTGTTGAGAAATCATCTTCTGGGTCAGGAGCAGTAAATTCTACCTCGTCGGCCATACTCTTCACCTGGAAAGCAGAGTCTGTTGAGAATCTTTGATAAAACTCTAAGAAGCTGCTATTCAGATTCTTGTTAATGGGCTTGTAATTGATAGCCGTCATTATCCATTCCCCATTAATGCGATTAAACTCAAACTGCTGAACCGTATGGCGTTTGAAGAATATCTTCTCCACCACAACATTATTTATCGTGGTGTCTTTCACTAATTGCTTCTGTCTGGGGTTGTCAAAAATGAGCGTGTAATATCCCTGTCGCATAAAGAAATGCTCCATTTTCCAATCGACCTTTTCAATCTTCTTTTCAAGTTTACCATTTCGAAAAACAGACAAAGGGAATTGAATACGCTTTGTTTGTAATTTTTTATTGGCGGCAAAATTGAAGACAAAGTCGTCGAAAAGTTCATCGGCAGCTTTGGGCATAACTGTTTGCATAATGAGACTGTCCGTTGAATCTGCCTCGGAGGTGTCAACTGGTAGCGAGTCTGTCTGCAGGGAATCCAACTGTTCAGGCTTCTTGTTGCCACATCCATACGGAGTAAGCATCACAAGCAAGAGCACTAACAAAACAATGGGACCTATTATCTTTCTCATAGAATACAACTCAAAAAACTCACGCAAAATTACAACATATTTTGAATATTAGCCTATGTTTTATGGATAAAATGCTTAACTTTGCAAACCAAAGGATAGAAGTTTAACATTATGATATTAGATAAGATAGACGTACTTCTGAAAGAGGTTGCCTCTATGTCTGCTAGGAACAATGAGGAGATTGAGCAGCTCAGATTGAAATATTTGAGCAAGAAGGGTGAGGTCAGTGCTGTTATGGCCGAGTTTCGGAATGTTTCTTCCGATCAGAAAAAGGCTGTTGGTATCAAGATTAATGAACTCAAGCAAGCTGCTTTAGAAAAAATTAATTTACTTCGCGAGCAAGTTGCTATTGAGGAGACTGGTTCCGAGAGTATTGACCTTACCCGTACGGCTTATCCTATTGGATTGGGTACACGTCACCCACTTACCATTGTGCGTAATGAAATTATCAATATCTTCCAACGCATGGGCTTTACACTCTATTTCGGGCCAGAGATAGACGATGATAAGCATGTGTTCACCATGCTCAATTTTGCGGAAGATCATCCTGCTCGCGATATGCAGGACACATTCTTTATTTCGCAGAACAAGAACGATGTAACCAAGAATGTGTTACTACGCTCACACACTTCTGGTGATGAGGCACACTATATGGAAACCCATGAGCCTCCTTTTAGAGTTCTCTGCCCTGGCCGAGTATATCGTAATGAGGCCATTTCGGCTCGTGCACATTGCTTCTTTCACCAGGTCGAAGGTCTATATGTTGACAAAGGTGTGAGCTTTTCAGACCTTAAGCAAGTGCTTCTTACATTTGCTCGTGAAATGTTTGGACCGGATACAAAGATTCGTTTGCGTCCGTCTTACTTCCCTTTCACGGAGCCTAGTGCAGAGATGGATATATCCTGTAACATCTGTGGAGGTAAAGGATGTTCTTTCTGCAAGCATACTGGTTGGGTGGAAATTCTTGGTTGTGGTATGGTAGATCCACATGATCTCGAAGCCTGCGGAATTGACTCTTCCGTTTACACCGGCTATGCTTTTGGAATGGGCGTGGAGCGTATCACCAACTTGAAGTATCGTGTTAACGACCTTCGTCTCTTCTCAGAAAATGATATTCGTTTTCTTGAAGAGTTTCAAAGTGCGTATTAACCCACAATTTTACTTTTCAATCTATATTATACGAGTACGGGAGAAGTCAATAGGCTTCTCCCGTACTCGTTTTCATAGCATTCAGGTTGTGTTTCAAATTGATTCACTCCGTAAAACAAATTGATTCACTGAGTAATTCAATTTGAATTACTCAGTGAATCAATTTGAAACATGAAGGAAAAGTTTATTTTCACTTCACATATATTTTTGAATTCATGCTTCAAAAATAAAATATTTGCTCCTATTCGTAGACTTCATCTATTCCGTACTCGGAATCAATATCCCCTTCCCTATCGCAAGGATTGAAATCTTCTGGTACGTCGAAGACAGAGGTTGAATCATAAGGTAAGCCCTTGTCACGGTATACTTTCTTCATGAAGTATGCCCAGATGGGTAGAGCCATAGTAGCACCCTGCCCCATTTGCATGGAATCGAAGTGTATGTCACGCTCCTCGCCGCCAACCCATACTCCACTAACGAGCTGAGGTGTGAAGCCCATGAACCAGGCATCAGCGTTTCGGTTGGTTGTTCCGGTCTTTCCTCCTATTTCACCTGGGATGTTGTAGAGACGTCTAATACGGCCGGCTGTACCTTCATCCACAACGGCCATAAGCTCTACAATCATCTTATAGGCACTTGAAGAACTAATCACTTCGTTCATTCTAGGTTGAAATTGCGCAATAACATTACCCTCATGATCTTCTATTTTGGACACGAACATCGGTGCAACGCGTATTCCATTATTTGCAAACGTGGTGTAAGCACTCACCATTTCCCCGACCGTTACTTCACAAGGACCTAATGCCAGTGCCATGGAAGGATAGATATCTGGGTTGTTAATGCCAAACTTATGAAGGATGTTGACAAATTGTCGAGGATTAAGTCTACTCATGAGGTAAGCAGAAATCCAGTTGTTTGAATTGGCCAGTCCCCACTTAAGTGTGACCATCTGACCATATCGACGTCTGCTGGCATTTCGCGGTGTCCAGGGTTTTCCACCTACAACATAGGTCCTTTGCACATTGGGTACCATATCGCAAGGGGAAGCACCGTTTTCCATTGCCAAAGAGTAAAGGAATGGTTTGATGGTCGACCCCACCTGCCTACGTCCTGCCATAACCATGTCATACTGGAAATGCTCAAAGTCAATGCCACCTACATAAGCTTTAACCTGACCATTATGGGCATCCATACTCATAAATCCAGCTCGTAAGAATGACTTGTAATAACGAATCGAATCTAATGGAGTCATCACGGTGTCTATGTCTCCATGATAAGCAAATACCGTCATGTCTGTGGGAGTGCGAAAGGCCTTGTCGATATCCGCTTCTGAGGCCCCAGTCTGTTTCATTTGTCTGTAGCGCTCACTCTGCTTCACGGCTCGCATCATAATTTGTCGAACTTGCTCCGAAGTAAGTTGTTCGGTGAAGGGGGCGTTAGCCTTTTGTCTGTTCTCTTTGTCAAACTGGGGTTGTAAATATGTGGCAACATGAGCATATACCGACTCCTCGGCATATTCTTGCATACGTGAATCAATAGTTGTGAAAATGCGCAAGCCATCAGTATAGATATTATAGAAGCTTCCATCCTTCTTAGTATTTTTCTTGCACCAGCCACATAGTGGATCCGTAGCAAAGGCAATGGAGTCAATGACATACTGATTTTGATTCCAGGAAGGATAGTTTCTAGGTTCAGGACGATCCATCATCAAGTATTGCCTTAAAAACTCACGTAAGTAAACGGCTGAGCCATCTTTGTGGTCTGCACGATGAAAACGAAGTGCGATGGGCTCTTTGCAATAATCACTATATTCAGAATCGGAAAGATAACCTGCCTTACGCATCTGACCCAAAACGACGTTACGCCTATCTTTCGCACGGTCAGGGTATCGCACAGGGTTGAAGGAAGACGGATTCTTACATAGTCCTATAAGTAATGCCGCTTCAGTTGTGGTGAGATCTTTTGGTTCCTTATTAAAATAGGTGTTGGCGGCATTCTTTATTCCTACGGCTCCATGAAGAAAGTCAAAGTAATTGAGATAGAGTGCAATGATTTCTTCCTTTGAAAAATTACGCTCCAATTTTATGGCAATGACCCACTCTATCGGTTTTTGTAGAAGTCTTTCGATTGTGGACTTGGCGGGCGTCGAGTAAAGTTGCTTAGCCAATTGCTGAGTGATTGTACTACCGCCTCCTGCACTTTCTTGCCCCATGACACCGCGTTTGATAACAGCACGCCCAAGTGCTATGAAGTCAATGCCCGAATGCTCATAGAACCTAACATCTTCAGTAGCTACCAATGCGTGCACCAAATGTGGTGAAAGTTGCGCATATGATATAGGGACACGATTAGCCCTAACAATATTGTATGTGCCTAAGACTTTGTTGTCAGAACTATATACTAAGGAAGCTGATTTGTCTATAGGGTTTTGGATGTTCTCAAGGTCTGGGGAGTAACCGATAATTCCTGTCCATATAAGGAAAAAGAATACCGCTACTATTCCGATAGCCGAGAATAGAAATATCCATAGTACTTTGATGAATGTTCGTCTCATGATAACAATACATGTTATTTTTGCAAAAATACTACAATTCTTTTGATCCGGTATCAATTAATAAAATTTTATGAGTACCTTAGCAGTCGAAATCTCAACCATCAATCAAGTTTGTGAATGGAAAAACATGATTTTGTAACTATTGCCGAGCTTTCAAAGGATCGAATTGAATATCTTCTTGAAATGGCGCAAGAATTCGAAAATAATCCTAATAGAGAACTGTTAAAGGGCAAAGTTGTTGCCACGCTTTTCTTTGAACCATCAACTCGTACCCAACTTAGTTTTCAGACAGCAGCCAATCGACTTGGCGCGCGAGTCATAGGATTTTCGGATGCCAAAACTTCGAGTACTTCAAAGGGTGAAACCCTGAAGGATACGATACTTATGGTAAGCAATTACGCCGACATTATTGTGATGCGTCACTTCATCGAAGGAGCCGCACAATACGCAAGTGAGGTTTCGCCGGTACCTATCGTCAATGCAGGCGATGGTGCTCACATGCATCCCTCCCAATGTCTTCTCGATCTCTATTCTATATACAAGACTCAGGGTACATTGGAGAATCTGCACATTTATCTTGTAGGTGATCTAAAGTATGGGCGGACGGTTCATTCCCTCATTATGGCCATGCGACATTATAATCCTATCTTTCACTTTATTGCACCTGAGGAACTTGCTATGCCTCAGGAATATAAACTTTATTGTGAAAAGCATGGAGTGTCCTATGTTGAACACACAGAATTCAACGAAGAAGAAATTTCTGATGCTGACATACTTTACATGACGCGTGTACAAAAGGAACGTTTTTCGGATCTTATGGAATATGAGCGTGTAAAAAATGTCTATGTTTTGCGTAATTCGATGCTGGCCAATGCAAAGCCAAATATGAAGATTATGCACCCTCTGCCTAGAGTAAACGAAATAGCTTATGACGTGGATGACAATCCACACGCTTATTACATACAGCAGGCTAAGAATGGCCTTTATGCTCGCGAGGCAATCTTTGCTTATAGCTTAGGAATTTCCTTAGAGGATGTGCGCAATGATAAGACTATCATCAACTCCATTTATTGATTAATTACTTGACGTTATTACACTATGGGAAAGAAAGAATTGCAGGTTGTTGCTATTGAAAATGGCACTGTTATAGACCATATCCCGGCAGACAAGACATATCAAGTGGTTGGGCTTCTACACCTCCACGAATTGGACGAACAAGTAACGATCGGTTATAATCTCCCATCTAGTAAGCTGGGTAAGAAGGGTATCATTAAGATCAGTAACAAGTTTTTTACTGATGAAGAAATTAGTAGACTTTCGGTAGTCGCACCAAAAATTGTTCTTAACATGATCAAAAACTATGAGGTTGTGGAAAAGAAGATGGTTGAAACTCCTGATGAACTACATGGCATAGTGAAGTGCAACAATCCCAAATGTATTACAAACAATGAACCAATGGATACTTTCTTTACCGTTGTTAATAAGGAGAAAGGTGTATTGAAGTGCCATTATTGCGATATGGAGCAAGATATTGATAAGGTAGAGTTGCGATAACTCACTTTTGTATTATATATCCAGCCTTCAAAAAAGCTGGGAACGTCTTGCTTAAAAGGGATAAAATCATTAATTTTGCAACTAGAAATAAATCAAATTATATTTAATCAAAGCAATGGAAATAGATCAACAGATTTTCGATCTCATTGAACAGGAGCATCAACGTCAGCTTAGAGGCATGGAGCTTATCGCTTCAGAGAATTTTGTTAGTGACCAAGTAATGAAGGCAATGGGTAGCTATCTGACCAACAAATATGCTGAGGGTTATCCCGGTAAGCGTTACTACGGCGGTTGTCAGGTAGTGGATCAGGTGGAAACCTTGGCTATCGAGCGCATAAAAAAAATATTTGGAGCTGAGTATGCCAATGTTCAGCCGCATTCAGGTGCACAGGCTAACCAAGCCGTACTGATGACCGTTCTCAAGTATGGAGATACTTTCATGGGTTTAGACCTTGATCAAGGAGGGCATTTGTCTCACGGAAGTGAAGTCAATTCTTCAGGAATTCTATACAATCATGTAGGCTATACCCTAAACAAAGAAACAGGTTGTGTAGACTATGATGAGATGGATCGCCTCGCTTTGGAGTGCAAACCAAAACTCATTATCGGTGGTGCTTCTGCATATAGTCGTGAATGGGACTATGAGCGCATGCGTAAGATCGCAGATCAAGTTGGTGCATTGCTTATGATAGATATGGCCCACCCTGCAGGACTCATTGCAGCTGGTCTCTTGAGTAACCCTCTTAAGTATGCACATATCGTTACAACCACTACTCATAAGACGCTCCGTGGGCCGCGAGGTGGTGTTATCCTGTTGGGTAAAGATTTTGATAATCCTTGGGGCTTGACCACGAAGAAGGGAGTAGTGAAGAAGATGAGCACTTTGTTAAATTCTGCCGTATTCCCAGGCAATCAAGGTGGACCGTTGGAACATGTCATCGCCGCAAAGGCAGTTGCCTTTGAAGAGAATCTTCAGCCATCTTGGATCGAATATGCCAAGCAAGTTAAGCTAAATGCTTCTGTGCTTGCACAAGATCTCATAGATCTAGGATTTGACATTGTGAGTGGTGGAACAGACAATCACTCGATGTTGCTAGATCTCCGTAAGAAATATCCTGAGCTTACAGGTAAGGTAGCTGAAAATGCATTGGTTGCTGCTGACATTACCGTAAATAAGAATAAGGTTCCCTATGACGAACGTACTGCTTTCCAGACTTCAGGTATTCGTCTTGGTACTGCTGCCATGACTACACGTGGTGCCAAGGAAGATATGATGCACCTTGTTGCCAATCTTATTGACGAGGTTTTGAGAAATCCAGAGAATGAGGAGACAATTAAGCGTGTGCGTGAGAAAGTGAATGCTACAATGAAAGATTATCCTCTATTCGCTTATTAAGCCAAGAGGGTTTGACATAACTCACACTTTACAAATAATGATAGGGACGTTAAATTGGGAGTATTTCCCAATTACGTCCCTATTTTAATTTTCAATGCTATTCAAAAGAATCACAATTTTGGCCCTCTCACTGGTTCTTTGCTCAGTTGTTGAGGCTCAATCTCCTATTGCTAATAGAGTGAAAGGAGTCATTAGCTCATTGCCTAAAAGTGCTAAGGTGGTGGCTAGGTACATGGATACACAACGTCATAGTCTCTATTTTATCATTGAGAACCGTTTATACTGTTATGATGTTATCACTGAAAAGAGAAATGAAGTGAGCTTTGCAGATGGTAGTTATAATAGCATATTGTCCATTTGGTTAAGTCCTGATCGAAACTTTATTTTCATAGCTATTGACAAAAAAGGGTTTGTGTCTAACTATTTAGACGGTGGGCGGGAACTTTGGCGTTTTGATTCCCTTAAGAAACGATATTACAAAGTTGGTCAGGGATATAAGATTAAAAGGCTTAATGATACGATTGTCATTGAGCAAGCATCACGTTGCATTAATCCTCAGGCACCACTAGACAAACAGAGATGGATGGGGAAAGAGCATTATTACGATGCTTATGGAAAGGTAATTTGGGCAAAAGAAGAGTTTGAAATTAAGAAGTAAAAGTCTTTTGCCCTTATGGTATCAATGTTATTTCACCGTGATGTGAAAGCAACCTTGTTTCACCTCATATTTTACATGGCAACGTCCAGTCACGCGCATATCTCGCAAAACCTCTGCAAGAACATATTTTAATGTATCATTGCGTACATCACGACGATTTTCTCCAGGTGCTTTAACGGTTTGATAGCGGTTATAACACACGTCGAATGTAGTGCCATATAGGTGGCAACTGTTTTCCGTAGCATTACTGTTGTGACTCCTAAGTTTTTCTACATCTTCTTGGGTACGAGTTACGCTTGTTACAATTAACTTATGAAGAGGTATATCCTTGATCTGAAGGCTATCAAAGAAACTACTTCCAATATCCTGAAGAAGGAGTGATGCTCTTGGTACCAAGTAAGGGATGCTGTTACGTAGTTTATCCACGTGAAAATAAGGATTACTACCTATGAAGACTAATTCTGACTTCCGATGCTCTGCATCCTCTCGGTTAATCACAGGACTAACCCCCCATTGTTTTGCCGATACATATTGAACATCCTGCTGGTCAGAGAAAGTGCGAGAGTAACCAGGTACACTAAATATCTTGTTTTTGACAATAGAGCCGTCTGGATTGAAAAATTTGGAGTTGTAATTTCTTTGCTTTGCACTGTACAAAGGAATGGGGGTGTTTTTCAACGTGTTTTCTTTGGTAGTTTCAATACTTGAGTCCTTTTGCTCTGTCCCCCTGTTTTTTAATATTTTATGCTCAGTAGTTGCTTTGGGCTTTGCAATAGAGGGGAAGAAGCATCTTACTAAAGACAACACCAGAGTGAGAATGATGAAACCTTCCAAAAATCTTTTTTTTGATATTTTCATAGCTCCTTCAAAGGCTAAAAATCACGAATAAAAACATACACGTAGAGGAATAGATGATCAGATTAATCAACTTTCATACTAAGAGCACCATTAAAGCTCACAATCATCTCTACTTCAAAACTGCTCATACTATCAGGAATGACAAATGAGGCAATATAATGAATGCCGTTTGATTCGATGCTTTTAAATGTAAGGTCGCTAAGAACGGCTTGTTCCAAGAAATCTTTAGGAACCTTAGATGTAAAAGCCTGTTTACGGAAATCAGTTGAAAAGATCTTGCGTGAACCATTGTAAATGTGAAGGTTAACAATGTTATCGTAATAAAAATTGTTCACCTCTACTCCATTGTCATTTATAGAAGCTTTTACTACTTTATAAGTAGTAGGATTAATCTGCACATAACAATGGTAACGTTCATTTTGATAGTTTACTACCGTATCACGTTTGATGACCTTCCCTTGATTAAGCGCCTTGGGATGTCTTGTTGTGAAAAAAAATGCGTCATCTGCATCTTGGCTCAGTGTAAGTTGTATTTCTTCTCCATCTTGATTGCGGAATGAGAAGAAATTAGGTGTCTGCTTGATTATCTGATACTTAATATCATTGACCCCATGCAGAACTAAAGTATCACGAAAGACTTGGAAATACATGGGTTGGCTGGTGCTATCTGGATAATATAGAGTGTCGCCTTTAATTTGGAACGCCGCACTCTGGTCATCCTGATTAATCCATATGCCCTGTAACATCCTCTTGGCTTGATTGTCCTCAGGAAGGGTAACAGGGCGCCGATCCTTATCCTTGCATGAGAAAAAGACAATGCCTATTGCCAAAAGCAATATGTGTTTTGTTTTCATTCAGTAACGACTAGCCGTTTCTATACCTTGCAAAGGTACAATAATTTATGAGAAATCAAAAGAAAAGCTGATTTTTCACAACCCATATAATCCAATTAAATACAAAATAAATAATTTTAGATTTTCGCTTGATATGCTTTGTCTCGTGACGTTTTATTATTATCTTTGCAACAATGATAGAATTGGATAGACACATCGATATCTTACTTCTCAGTAACGATTGCGTCATTATTCCCGGCTTTGGAGGGTTCATGGCGCACTATATGGAAGCGAGGAAGGATGAACGCGATCATGCGTTCCTCCCACCAATGCGTACTATCGGGTTCAATCCCAAATTGACGCTTAATGACTCTCTCTTGGCACAATCTTATGTGGAAGCCTATGACATTAGTTACCCAGATGCTGTGTCTAGAATTGCAGATGAGGTAAGGGAGCTAAGACAACATTTGGAACATGATGGTCTGTATGAATTAAATGATATTGGTAAATTATATCTGAATAAGGAAGGAAATTACGAATTTATGCCTTGTGACGCTGGTATATTGACCCCGTCACTTTATGGACTAGGCTACTTCCACTATCAGACAATCAAAGAAATAGAACAAAAGAATCTTGAACAAGCATCGGCAAGTGTTGTGTCGATACCAACAAGATCTAAGGTTGAAGTTCAACAAGATTCACAAGTTGTAGAACTTGATTATTTAGAAGATGAGCCAGAGGAACGTAGTGGAATAGTTAAGTTATGGAAAACAGTTGCTGTTGCAAGTGTCGCTTTTATAGTCTTTTTGCTCATTCCTGCACCCTTGGCCAACAATTCTAAAGTTTTGCAAAGCCGTTTAGACACAAAACTTTTAGAATATATCATGCCTAAGGATGTCACTACAGGCGAAGCAAAGGTTAAAAAAGTTGTAGAGTCAGTTGCATCACGACCAGTGAGTGAGGTAAATAAAGAAACTGCCAATTTGCATTCCAATATCCAATCAGGTTATACTATCGTTTTAGCAAGTAAGATTACTAAGCGTAATGCAACGGCTTACGTTCATGAGTTACAAAGCCGTGGATATGATGATACCGAAGTTTTGGTTCGTCCCACAAATATCCGTGTAATCCTAGGTCAATTTAAGACTCAACAGGAAGCTAACCAATTAATCAGAAAGCTTCACAAGGACCCAGAGTTTGAGCAGGCTTGGATTATGAAATATTAAGATGATATGAAACGTATTCGTTGCCCAAAATGTAGTAATCCTATAACTTTTGACGAGACCAAATACGAGCTTACACAGACTTTAGCTTTTATATGTCCAACATGTGGCAAAAAGTTTGCTATACGATTAAGTCCAAAAGCTCAAGCTGATGATAATGAAGAAACAAGTTTCGGTGCCATAGTAGTCATTGAAAATGTCTTTCATTATAAGCAAGTAATACCGTTGTCATTAGGTGATAATTTTATAGGTAGATACCAAAAAGGTATTGATAATAATTGTCCCATACACACAGACGATCCTAGCATTGATATCACCCATTGCGTCATCACCGTTAGTAAGGACAAAAGAGGACGATTAAAGTATGTTCTCCGTGATGGTCCAAGCAATACAGGAACATTTGTGGATAATGTTATTTTAGGTGACAGAGAGCGTCGTGTGATTGAGCCAGGTAGGCTTTTCACTATTGGAGCGACATCCGTTATTCTCAAGGATGTCGTTGATGATAACAACAAAGAAGCATAGTTTTTATACGCAATATTTACATTTTGAAGTCAATATTCACTTTATCCTTTCATTCTTGCTTGATTTTTGAAAGAAAAAGTGTATTTTTGCAGTATTCAATAATTAGAGTGACATGAAGCCAACAGCTATAGTGCTTTTACATTGTCAAGACAAACCTGGGATTGTATCAGATTTCACAAAGTTTATTACAGACAATAAGGGTAACATCATATATCTCGATCAATATGTAGATCGCGAGGATGGGATGTTCTTTATGCGAATTGAATGGGAGTTGGAGGATTTCCTAATTCCACGAGAAAAGATTGGAGAGTTCATTGATACTTTATATACTCAGCGGTATCAAATGAACGTTAACCTCTACTTTAATGACGTTAAGCCAAGAATGGCCATCTTCGTAAGCAGGATGAGTCATTGTCTTTACGACTTGCTGGCACGTTATAAAGCTGGGGAGTGGAACGTCGACATTCCATGCATTATAAGTAATCATGAGGACTTGCGCTATGTTGCTGACCAGTTTGATATTCCTTATTATGTATGGTCGATATCGAAAGATCATAGCAATAGAGCTGAAGTGGAGAATGCAGAGATGGAGCTTCTCAAGAAAGAGAATATAACATTTATCGTGCTAGCTCGATACATGCAGATCATTGGTGATGATATGATAGCAGCCTTTCCGCATCATATTATCAATATTCATCATTCCTTCCTTCCTGCTTTTGTCGGTGCCCGCCCCTATCATCAAGCATGGGAGCGTGGTGTTAAAATCATTGGGGCTACAAGCCATTATGTTACGGCTGACCTTGATGCAGGTCCAATCATTGAACAAGATGTAATGAGAGTATCGCATAAAGACACGCCCGACACAATAGTTCTCAAGGGTAAGGATTTGGAAAAAATAGTATTATCTCGTGCGGTGACAAAACATATCCAGCGCAAGATTCTCACATATAATAATAAGACAATTATTTTCAGTTGATAGCCTATGGATGTTGCCATCGTCAAATACAATGCTGGAAATATCTTCTCCGTAGTAAATGCTCTTCGGAGATTAGGCATTGAGCCAGAGATTACAGATGATGCAGAAAAGCTGCAAAAGGTTGATCGTGTTCTGTTTCCTGGTCAAGGACATGCCAAGACTACCATGGACTATTTGCGCGATCACCATTTAGACAAAATCATCCAAGATTTACGTCAGCCTGTTTTAGGTATTTGTGTTGGGATGCAACTTCTCTGTAGCCACTCCGAAGAGGGTGATACAGATTGTATTGGTGTTTTTCCTGCAGAAGTGAAGAAGTTCAAACCACAACATCAAGAGGATAAGGTCCCTGCCATGGGATGGAATTCTTTGTATGACATCGATGATGTACTGTTTAAAGGAATTGATAATGGCGATTTCTCTTATTTCATTCATAGCTTTTATGTTCCTACATGCGAATACACAATAGCTAAGACAAGCTATATCCTGCCCTATTCTGCAGCGATGCATAAGGATAACTTCTGGGCAACTCAATTTCATCCAGAAAAGAGTGGTAAGATAGGCGAACAGATACTTACAAATTTTCTCAATATTTACTAGGATCTGATCATGAAGATAGAATTGATACCGGCAATCGACATTATAGAGGGCAAATGCGTTCGCCTCACTAAGGGTGATTATGCTCAGAAGAAAATCTATAATGAGGATCCAATAGCTCAAGCCAAGGAGTTTGAGCTGTTGGGATTCAAGCGTCTTCATGTGGTGGATCTTGATGGTGCGAAATCTAAACATATTGTTAATGAGCAAGTGTTAGATCAGCTTACCTCTACAACCCACTTGAGCGTAGATTTCGGTGGTGGAATCAAAACGAACGAAGACATTGAGAAGGCATTCTCCGCTGGTGCCAAAATGGTGACAATAGGAAGTGTTGCTGTAACAGCCCCGGAATTATTCATCTCATGGCTTCACCAGTATGGTTCAGATCGAATGATTCTCGGAGCAGATGTAAGGTCGGGTAAGGTTTCTATCAATGGTTGGAAGGAAGATTCTAACGAGAATTTGTTGCCCTTTTTAAAGCGATATGTAGATGCAGGTGTACGCAATGTACTTTGCACCGACATATCTAAAGATGGAACTCTACAAGGACCAGCCATTGATCTTTATAAAGAAATAATGGATTGTTATCCCAATTTGCATCTTATCGCCAGCGGAGGAATAAGTGGCAGTAATGATATCATTAGCTTAGAGGAAGCGGGAATACCTGCTGTTGTTTTCGGAAAAGCATGGTATGAAGGAAAGATTGATTTAAATCTATTAAAAAGATGAGAATCAACGGATTAGCAAAACGAATTGTACCTTGTCTTGATGTAAAAAACGGAGAGACGGTAAAGGGAACCAACTTTGTGAACCTTCGCAAGGCAGGAGATCCAGTAGAATTGGGTAAAGCCTATAGCGAGGCTGGTGCAGATGAACTTGTTTACCTTGATATTACAGCATCTTTCGAAGGTCGCAAGACTTTTACAAATTTGGTGACACGAGTTGCTCGTGAGATTAACATACCCTTCACGGTAGGTGGTGGTATTGAAGCAATAGATGACGTAGAACGTCTTCTTTATGCTGGTGCTGACAAAGTGAGCATTAATTCTGCTGCTATTCGTCATCCAGAATTCATAGATGAAATTGCCAATAAATTTGGATCTCAGGTTTGTGTCTGTGCCATTGATGCTCGATTAGACGAAGACGGTTGGTATTGCTACATTAAGGGAGGTCGTGAACGTACTGAACTTTCGCTCTTCGATTGGGCCAAGGAGGTCACTGACCGGGGAGCTGGAGAAATCCTCTTTACTAGCATGGATCACGATGGTGTTAAACAAGGTTTTGCTAATGAAGCATTAGCAAAGCTAGCAGAACTAGTTCCCGTGCCCATAATAGCCAGCGGAGGCGCAGGAAAGAAAGAACATTTCAGAGATGCTTTCCTTCTTGGTAAGGCTGATGCGGCATTGGCGGCTAGTGTCTTTCACTTTGGAGAAATAGAGATACCTACTCTCAAGACATATTTAAAAGACGAAGGTATTAATGTTAGAATATAATTATCATTAAGCAACAAAACAATGGAAATAGATTTTGAAAAGCTTGGTGGACTTGTTCCAGCAATCATACAGGACGCTGATACGCGCAATGTTTTGATGTTAGGGTTCATGAATAAGGAAGCCTATGATAAGACTATGGCAACAAAAAGAGTAACATTTTGGAGTCGGAGCCGACAGGGCTTATGGACTAAGGGAGAGACTTCTGGTCATTTCCTTAATCTCGTAAGTATTCAAAATGATTGCGATAATGATACTTTACTTGTAAAGGTGCATCCCCTCGGTCCGACCTGTCATAAAGGAACAGATACATGTTGGGGTGAGGAAAATCATTGGCAAAGCCCAGTGCTATTTCTTAGCGAACTTCAAGATTTTATTGACAAGCGTCACGAGGAGATGCCCGAAGGTAGCTATACGACCAGTCTTTTCAATAAAGGTGTGAATAAAATTGCTCAGAAGGTGGGTGAAGAAGCAGTAGAAACCATAATCGAGGCAACAAATGGCACTACTGAAAAACTAGTGTATGAAAGCTCTGATCTGATATATCACCTAATTGTACTTTTGTCGAGTAAAGGGCTAAGAATAGAGGATATTGCACGTGAGTTAGCAAAGCGGCACGATCCAAATTGGGATTGGGAACGTCGAAAGGCAAAAGCAGCAGACGCTCAACATTGATTAAAATTTGGTCATTAGTTTAAGAAATAATCATTCTTGCTATGTTAATAGATTATCAGAAAGTTAATATTTACCAACAAGACAACCTTATCCTTAAGGACGTTGATTTCAAAGTTGACGAGGGAGAGTTTATCTATATCATTGGAAAAGTGGGATCTGGTAAGAGCTCACTGCTTAAAACTTTCTATTGTGAGCTTGACATTATTAATGATGAAGCAGAGAAGGTAGAAGTCTTGGGACGAGACTTGAAGATCCTTAAACGCAAAGGCATTCCAGCCTTACGCAAGGAGATGGGTATCATCTTTCAGGATTTTCAATTGCTTCATGATCGCACGGTTTATAGCAATCTGAAGTTCGTACTCAAAGCTACAGATTGGAAAGACAAGCAAGAAATAGATCAGCGTATTGATGATGTGCTTAATGCCGTAGGCATGATAGAAAAAAAAAGAAGTATGCCTCATGAGTTGTCTGGTGGTGAACAACAACGTATCGCTATTGCAAGAGCGTTGCTTAATCAGCCGAAAATTATTATTGCTGATGAACCAACTGGTAATCTTGACCCTGAAACGGCCACTAATATTGTGAACCTTCTCAAAGACATTACTCTTCAAGGTACAGCAGTGGTCATGTCAACTCATAATATTCCTATGCTCGATCGTTTTCCTGGTATTGTGTACCGTTGTAAGGACGCAGAGATCAACGATGTTACGAGTGAATATAACAAATTGAAGGTTTCTGAAGAAGAAGATTAATTATAGTTCAAACAAAGTATTATAGTATGAAGGTAATGAAATTTGGCGGGACTTCAGTAGGTTGTCCTCAAAACATGAAGAACGTTACAGCTCTCATCACTGAGTCAGGTGAACCAACGTTCGCTGTGCTCTCTGCTATGAGTGGCACTACAAACTCATTAGTAGAAATCTGCGATTACCTCTACAAGAAGAATCCGGAAGGAGCTAACGAGGTTATCAATAACTTAGAAAAGAAATATGCAAAGCATGTTGCTGAGCTTTATTCCACTCCAGAGTATAAGCAGCGCACAAGCGATTTCCTTACCGAAAAATTTAATTTCCTCCGTTCTTTTACAAAGGATATTTTCACAAGCTTTGAGGAAAAGACTATTGTTGCTCAGGGTGAGATAATATCTACCAACATGGTCAACAACTATATGCAGGAAATTGGGGTAAAGGCCGTCTTGATTGATGCTTTGGATTTCATGCGTACAGATAAGAATGCCGAACCTGACCTACAATATATCCGGGAGAAGCTAAAGGTAATCATGAATGATAACGACGGTTATCAGGTCTATATTACTCAAGGCTTTATCTGTCGGAACGCTTATGGTGAGATAGATAATTTACTACGTGGAGGGTCTGACTATACCGCATCTCTCATCGGAGCAGCATTACCAGCTGAGGAGATACAAATTTGGACAGACATCGATGGTATGCACAATAATGATCCACGTGTCGTTGAGAATACTGAAGCAATTCGCCAATTGAACTTCGAAGAGGCGGCAGAGCTGGCTTATTTCGGTGCGAAGATACTTCACCCAACGTGTGTCCAACCAGCAAAATATGCAGGAATACCAGTGCGTCTCAAGAACACTAACGACCCAGCTGCTGATGGAACAATCATCGACAATGTCTTGGTGAGAGGAAAGATTAAGGCCATAGCTGCCAAAGATAATATTTTGGCCATCAAGATAAAGTCTTCAAGGATGCTTCTTGCTACGGGTTTCCTAAGGAAAATCTTTGAGATTTTTGAAAGCTACCAGACTCCAATTGACATGATTGCTACCTCTGAGGTGGGGGTGTCTATGAGTATTGACAATGACAAGAATCTTAATAACATTGTAGATGAGCTGAAGAAGTATGGTACCGTGACCGTGGATTCAGACATGTGCATTATCTGTGTCGTAGGAGATCTCGACTGGAGTAACGTTGGTTTTGAGACTTGGGCAACTGATGCCATGAAAGATATCCCTGTTCGAATGATTAGCTATGGAGGTAGCAATTATAATATCTCATTCCTCATTCGGGAGTCTGACAAGAAACGTGCCCTTCAAAATCTTAGTAACACATTGTTCCCAAAGAAGTAAATTTTAAGCATGCATCAAGCAATGAAGGGTTCTTTTCCTATCCAAAAATTCCAAGATATACGCACCCCATTCTACTATTATGATACTCGTCTTTTACAACGGACGATAGATTCGTTGTCAAAAGAGGCGGGAAAGTATGAGCGTTTTGTAGTACATTATGCGATTAAGGCGAATGCAAATCCAAAGATTCTCAAGCCTATAGTAGAAGCAGGTTTTGGAGCTGATTGTGTGAGTGGAGGTGAGATTCAGAAGTGTCTTGATGCTGGTTTTTCGTCAGATAAGATTGTCTTTGCTGGCGTGGGTAAGAGTGATTGGGAAATTAACCTTGCACTCGATGCCAACATCTTTTGTTTCAATGTTGAGAGCATAGAAGAGCTAGAAGTCATTAACGATTTAGCAAAGGCTCGGCAAAAATCTGCTAGAGTATGTTTTCGCATTAATCCAGATGTTGATGCACACACTCATGCAAACATCACAACAGGACTAGCTGAAAATAAGTTCGGTATTGCTATGGATGATATGGAACGTGCCATAGCTATTGCTGGAAACATGGAAAATATTCTTTTCATTGGACTCCATTTCCATATTGGTAGCCAAATATTGGATATGGATGCCTTCAGTAAACTTTGTGATCGTATCAATGAATTGCAAGATCGTCTTGAAAGTAAAGGTATTCATCTACAAGAGATCAATGTTGGAGGCGGTCTTGGTGTGGACTATTATGACCCGAACAATAATGACATTCCGAATTTCAAAGACTATTTTGAGGCCTATCATAATGGTTTGAAGATACGTGAGGGGCAGCGAGTTCATTTTGAGTTGGGAAGGGCGATAGTAGCACAAATGGGTTCACTGATTGCTCGTACTCTGTATGTAAAGCATGGAACTCACAAAAAGTTTGCAATACTTGATGCTGGTATGACAGAACTTATCCGGCCGGCTCTTTATCAAGCCTATCACAAGATAGAAAACATCAGCAATGACTTGCCCCATGATACCTATGACGTTGTGGGTCCTATCTGTGAGTCAAGCGACATCTTTGCTAAGGATGCAGATCTAGATGCTATAAACCGTGGTGATTTTATTGCAATTCGTTCCGCTGGTGCTTATGGTGAAAGCATGGCAAGCCAATATAATAGTCATAGTCTACCTACAAGCTACACTTCGGAAGACATTGACTTTTAATAACATATGAAATTTGTCATTATAGATAATTTTACTATTGTAGTAAGTCTTGTACTCCTTTTGCTTGGCATCGTAACCCCGATGCTTCACCCTTTCTTTCGTTTTAAAAAAAGAAATTCATACTATGGAGATGGGGCATTGGTGGATTCAGCCAATCTCCCACCCCTCTCTATTGTACTGACACCATTCGATGACACTTCCAGTCTTCAGGATAATCTACCTGCTTTTTTGCGGCAAAATTATCCAGCAGGTTATCAGGTTGTTGTCGTCATTGAGGATGGAGATCACGAGGCAGAAGAAGTAATTGCCCAAACCATTTCCGAACATCAAGCAGAAAACACTACATCATATTCTCAGCTTTATGTTACCTATATACCAAAATCGTCTCGCTATTTAAGTAGAAAGAAGCTGGCTATTACTCTTGGTATAAAAGCGGTTAAAACAGAGTGGGTCGTCCTAACAGAAGTAACTTGTCATCCAGCTACCGAAAAGTGGCTTAAATCAATGGCTAGCCATTGCACTGATGATATAAATATGGTGAAAGGTTATAGCAAATATCACGAAGTATCACCAGCTTTCGAACGTTATGACCATATCAATTCTGCTTATTATTTAATGCGTGAGGATATTCGTAACATAGCATATCGGTCCGAAAGCCACAATCTTATAATCCGTAAAAGTGATTTTATGACTCAAGACGGATTCTTAGGTAATCTTCATTTGATGCGAGGCGAATATGATTTTATTGTTAACAAATTTGCACAAAAAGGAAAGACGGCTCTGGCAATAGATAGCGATTCATGGCTTATAGATGACCAACCTCTACGCAAAAGCAGAAAAGATCATCACATCTTCTATATGGAGACTCGCAGGCATTTGGCACGTTGCACTATGCACCGACTCCTCTTTGTTCTTGATCAAATCGCACTCCATAGTTATATTTTGTTGTTTATAGCCGCAATAATATTGCAAGTCATCAAAACAAATTTAGTTTTTGGTATTGCAATGCTGGTATCCATCATTACATGGCATACTTTACGTTTCATCATTCTTCGGCGAGGTCTGCGCAATTTTGATGAACAAATGTCGATTTTTGGTGCAAACTATTATGATATCTCTATGATTTGGCGTAACTTTGGCTATTGGTTACATCATCGAATGGCCAACAAACAAGATTTCATAACCCACAAACTTTAAAGCATTATGGAAAAGCTAAAAATATTACTTTATAGCTCTTCTACTGCCGATGCTCAAACCGTTTTTCATGAACTTACAACAGGTTTGGCTCAGACAATGGGTCAGACCACTGATGTCCGCTTGGTTAATTCTCCTCAAGAAATTGACGATGAGACTTTAGTTAAGTTTGATATCCTTCATGTTTTCGGATGTTGGGAAATGTCCTCTGCACGTCTCATCATTAAAGCCCACAACCTTCATACCCCTACCGTTTATTCTCCTCTTGGTGGTCTTCAGCCTTGGGTTCTCAAACGTCACCGTTCCACTTATCTATATCGACTACAAAAAAGAGCCATCCAATGTGCGTCGGCGGTGCATTTGTGTAGTAACTTGGAAAGAGAAACCTTCCAACGTTTAGGCTGGAATACCCGCTTCAAGCTTATCAAGAACCCTGTGCTATCCTCACTCATTTCATTCGAGGAATTTGGCCAGCGCTTGCTGGTATTCTATCAGAAGGTACTAGATACTCATGCACGTCTATTGTTAAGTCAAGAATCATGTGTCGCTATCGGCAATTTGTTGGAACTTGGGGTAGATGTAGATGTGTTACATGACCGTGATCATCGTACTAAAATGCACGATGATTTGTCAAAACTTTCTCCTACGGATTGGCGTAGAATAAAGATCTATTCCAATGATGAACGTATTGAGGTTACTCTTGAGAAAGGTTTGGAGCGCATAAAATTTATTGCTCCAAAAGTCGTTGTCGAAGAAATCGACCGCTTTAATGGTGTAGTTGATTACTCATCAGGCGATTTGAAAGAAGACGAATTAACTTATAAGAGTTCTATAACTACGGATCGATTGGTCAATAGCATTAAGTTGGAAGAGGTTAACGAAAAACGGCTTTGTTATATGCTTCTCAATCTAAAATACGAAATAGACCATAACTTTGCGCCCCTACTCCATTTGGTAAATGTTTATGTGGCTTTCCGATTTTGGGAAATGAACGAGGATAGGCTTCGTGAACTTGTTAAAATCTTGCATATTCATGACTTTGCCCAACGACTTACATCAGTTCTTCGAGACATCATGAGGCTATCAGAAGGTTTTATGCCGTTCCAACCTCTAGATGACAAATCCACCGCTCAACTAAAAAGAAACATCACAAAGTTTAATATATGGCATTGAAATTAGTACCAATACTTGATACCAATGCAAATACTATACACTAATGAATAAGAAATACAATATTGAGAAGGACAGAAGATACTTGCAACTTCTCTCAAGGACTTTCCCTACCGTGGCAGAAGCTAGTACCGAGATAATTAATTTGCAGGCAATTCTCAATTTACCTAAGGCAACCGAGCATTTCTTGGCTGATCTTCATGGTGAATATGAGGCCTTCCAACATGTCTTAAAAAATGCTTCTGGCAATATTAAGCGCAAGGTAAACGAGTTGTTCGGAATATCTTTGCGTGAAAGTGAGAAGCGCGATTTATGTACGCTTATCTATTATCCCGAGGAGAAATTACAACTAGTAAAGGATGGCGAAAAAGATATAAAAGATTGGTACCACATTACCCTGCATCGTCTAGTCGCGGTTTGTCGCGATGTATCTAGCAAGTATACTCGTTCAAAAGTGAGCAAGGCTTTGCCTTCGCAATTCTCCTATATTATTCAGGAATTACTAGATGAACGTGTAGAAGACAAAAACAAAGCCGCCTATATCAATGGAATCATTGATACTATTATCGCAACAGGTCGTGCCGATGACTTCATTATTGCCATTTGCAACGTGATCCAACGATTGACTATTGACCAGCTACATATTTTGGGCGATATTTTCGATCGTGGACCTGGGGCTCATAAGATACTTGATTTGTTAAGTGGATATACAGATTGGGACATTACTTGGGGCAACCATGATATGGTGTGGATGGGTGCAGCTGCTGGAAATAAAGCATGCATTTGCACGGTTATCCGATTGTCCTTACGCTATGCCAACCTAGCCACCCTTGAGGACGGTTATGGTATCAACATGGTGCCTTTGGCAACTTTCGCTATGGAACATTATGGAGATGACCCATGTGAAGAGTTCATGCCGAGATTAACAAATGACCATTCATTCATTAACGAGAAGACAATAAACCTTATTGCCAAGATGCACAAGGCGATTACGGTGGTTGGATTTAAACTTGAGGCCGAACTTTACTCCAATCATCCTGACTGGAACATGCAAGAGCGAAGACTCCTTGAGCATATAGATTATGATAAAGGAACCATCACTATTGATGGAAACGAGTATCCGTTGAGCTCATGTAAGTTTCCTACCATTGACCCAAAGCACCCTAACCAACTCTCTCCTGATGAGCTAGACCTCATTCAAAAGCTTCACCATAGTTTCTCTGTAAGTGAGAAACTACGCAAGCACACTAAGCTTTTGCTCTCACATGGTGGAATGTACGGCATATACAACAACAACCTTCTTTTCCATGGTTCTATTCCGCTTAATGATGATGGAACACTTAAGGAAGTGGAGATATGTGCAGGTCATAGGTTCTCCGGCATAAATTTGATGAAGGAAATAGGTCGTCTTGTTCGTAGTGCGTTTCAAAATGACACTACAGATAAGGAGAAACAATATGCTATTGACTATTTTCATTACCTCTGGTGTGGCGCAAATAGTCCATTGTTTGATAAGGCAAAAATGACCACTTTTGAGCGTTATTTCATTAAGGAAAAGACAATCCATAAGGAACAAAAGGGCAATTACTTTAAGTATCGTGACCGAGAGGAGATTTGCGATTATATTATGGATTCGTTTGGAGTTACTGGATCAAATCGACATATCATTAATGGTCACGTACCGGTACATGCAGGTGATGGAGAGAGCCCAATAAAGGCTAATGGTAAACTAATGGTTATCGATGGTGGATTCTCTGAAGCTTACCACAAGGAGACAGGTATTGCTGGGTACACCCTCGTCTACCATAGTCGTGGATTCCAGTTGGTTCAGCATGAGCCTTTCACTAGTACAAAAGATGCCATCGAACGCGGTACCGATATCAAATCGTCTATTCAAATTGTTGAGATGTCCTCTAATCGTATGCACGTAGCAGATACAGATATCGGAAAAGATTTGCGGGTGCAGATCGCTGATCTTCAAGAGCTTTTATACGCCTATCGTCATGGTTATATTAACGAGCAAGAACAATAGGCCATTATTGCAATATTGCTAGATGTTTTTTTTAGATTGATAGATACAAATTTTACTTTTTATCACTAGTGTCTCTTAAAATTATTTAAATTCAAAGTTAAAGTTCTCATGCACAACGTTTTAGCCCAGCGACACCCTGTCCGGGTTTTGAAATGCTTACCTTTGCATCCGATTCAAAATCGGAGCAGA
>Ga0183095_11095_pt1 | contig 33123 bp, 28 predicted proteins | sample BioMet4_FD_130346 | JGI IMG/M metagenome (GOLD analysis project Ga0183095, IMG submission 130346) | Microbial communities from bioreactor (seeded with sewage sludge) at LBNL, California, USA - Biofuel metagenome 4 (v2) (version 3) | ecosystem: Engineered > Bioreactor > Anaerobic > Unclassified ...
TAATCTCATCGATACGATCATCCATTTTCGACTTACCAAGACTTCCTTTCTTTCGACCGAGGACCTTGCCTTGCGCCTTGGCCCTTTCCAAGCCATTTTTAGTTCTTTGGCTTAAAAAGTCCCGTTCCAACTCAGCAAACATCCCCGATAAGTAGATGATGCATTTGGACGCCATATCGGAGTCGTTTCGGGTATTGATCCCCTGCTTGATGGCGATCAGCGCCACGTCCTTTTCCTTGAACTGTTCAACTATCTGAACCATCTCCCCCAGCGAACGGCCGAGGCGGGATAATTCACTCACGATAATGGTGTCCCCGGGGGCCAAGCGCTGCAGCAGGTCATCGATCCGGCGCTCCTTCGTCGACTTCCGACTGGAGATCTCAATTTCCAAGAACTCATCAACACGGAGACCAGCTTGGTTGGCGAACCCAAGGATTTCGAGTCGCTGGTTGTCTAGCTCCTGGCGAGAGGTCGACACTCTAAGATAGGCCCAGGTCTTGGTCATGACGTCCTCCATGGCGGTGTCAATCGTAATGGTCATTCTATAATTTAAATGGACGCAATCCATCAACTAAAAATATATAATTTTTGCTGACAAAATCATCATATCATGACGTTCGATTATGGTTGACACTTTGATGGCAACCATCATGATTTGATCAGAAAAGTGCTCAGTCGCTTGCCGTCACATTTGACGCTGCCCCCAGCTGCGTGGGCCGCGCATGTCCTGCCAAGCTCCTTCCTCTTCATCCGTAAGAAAATGGTTGGGCAGCCAAGTCCACTTTAGGGACCCGATCTGGCTCCAAAGTGAGTCCGCCTGGATACGTGGAAACGATCTAAGTTCCTCGTGTCAGCAGCGAGTGCTTCGGGTGCAAAGCAATTCAAATTTGCTGTTTGGGCAAAAGAGGAGTGCAGTTATGGCAATTTCACAGAGAGCAAGTCAAAAGAAAGTAAAAAATAAAAAGAAAAAAAGAGAAATGAAGATTTCCAAAATAAAAAAATCATATTTCGAAAAAGCTAAAAAAGAAGCATATCCTAAATTTGTATTTCAAGATTATGACAAAAAATCAGTGTCTCCGAAGTTTGTCGAAGTCGTCAAGTATGCTCTTGGTGAATTTGATTGCAACAAAATGTCATGTGTCGATATCAGATACAGAAGAGTTATTAAGCGTATAAAAAAATACGGAGTTGAGGCCGTAATGGATATTCCAATTCCGAGTTTAGACGACAATGACCAAGCAGATTTATTTGGAGAAACGCAGAAGCTGCTTGGGAATTGGGTTTTTACTTATTTAAATAGAAAGGGTATTTTGAAAAGCTTTCTTCCAACTAATGATTGTAGCTTTATGCTGAGCAGGGACTGGGTAATATCTTTTAGGGGTTTGCTCTCCAGATCTACTCCGAAAGGTTTGGCGTATTATTCGCCAAAGCAGCAAATTGTACAAATCGGAGACGAAGGCTGCATCGTCGCGTACTCAAATCATGCCTTGCAAAGGATGTCTGAACGATGTGTTGAAAACCCCCTTTCCTATGACGCAAGCGGGGAATTGTTTTCTTGCCTTTACGACAAAAACAAACTCGAAGTTTGCGAGGTATTCTATAACCAAAAGTACATCCCGGCTATCGCGCTTTATAGGATGTGCACCCCAGGCTATGTGACATATCAATACGTAAGCCAGGTTGCAGAGGATTGTGATTTATCTAAAGTTTATTATCGCAAAGTTGGCTATATGCCCATATGGACATACGAAGGACTCGCCCGGGGGATTACTTTTTTAACGCCAGGGATGAAAGGCACCCCTGAAGACCTGTTGATCAAAAGTAAATGTAATTCCAAAGAAGCGAAAGAATTGTATCACGGCGTAAGCAAAACTATATCTTTTGAAAATTTTATTGAATGCATGGACCTGTCAACCATTAAATGGTTTCACGAAAATGGTGTCAAGCAAATAGCGCAAGAGTTTTAGCAAAACAGGCCCTTGTCTCTCTTTGAGTGACAAGGGCCTGTTTTGAATCGCGTTTAAAAGAATAGTTGGAAAACAGCCTAAGTTGAATGTTGTCCAAACAATTTTGCAAAATCATAAGATTGCCTATAGCTTGTTTTCAAATTTTTGAAGCATGTCCAGAATCAAATCTTTTAACATATTTATTCTTTCCTGGGCTTGGTTGTCATCATGAAAAATAATTGATTTTACTTCTTCAATGTTAACGACCATGCCCCGAAAGGAAGCAACATGAACCTTTAAATTGCTTTCAATCAAATTTGTCAACAACGAAAACCATTCATCCTCATTAGTATTGCCTTGAGACTGGGTAAGTAAGGCTACAGTTGAGAGGCCGAGGTGCTTGTCTTCATAAGCGATGAACGTTCGACCGATCAATGTAAACATTTTCATCTCCATTTAGTTAATCATCGTATGCTGTATCTTCTTGTTTCTCTCAAATATATCTTGCTGAATCGAAGCAATAGCCACAGCTAGCGCTTTTAATGTTGTGCTGTAATAATTAAATCGAAGGTCATGACTCAGTTCGACCTGGATAACTTTGAAATTCCGTCCATACCCTTTATAACTTGGCACTCGAGGATCTCCGTTGATATGCCAGTACAGGCACTTTGTCCCAATAAATCTATTGTCCAACAAAATATTGTAAGTTCCAGAGTTACCCAAGACAACCTTTAAATACTGTGCAGTGTCTTCGTCGCACAACGCCCCCCACCTAGTTCCAAGTTCTATGTCGATCGGCACCAAGTCATCAGAATAATAATTCTTCATCCCGTGAAGAGAAATATACAAAAAACAGCTGGTGACTTCTTTTGCACCATTAATGGCATTTTTATGCCTGAGGATCTGGCATAAGGCTTTCCGCTGCTGAGCGTGAGCTTGAACCGAAGCTGCGTTATTAAAGTCAATATCACGATTCAGGTCTGCGAGGCTCCTGGGAATCAAGCTTTGTATTACGCCAGCACCCGTGACTTCGGCTAAATCGTGAGACAATTCTAAAGTCTTCTCGTCACTCTCATCGGGAGTACCGGCGCAGTGAGGTGCATCAATAATAACATGAACCCTCGAATCTCCAGGCCAATATCTGACGTAGTCAAGGTATTTATAGTTAACTTTCATGACAACAATTACTGTTACTTGTTGTTCTTATTCAACCAATCTCCAGATTGGACTATCGTGCCGTGGGGGACGCCGTAGAAAAAGTAGAGCCAGGCGAGCATATTGACCCCATTATCAAGCCGAACAGGCGTCTGTTCCCGATGGTAGCCGTGACGCTCGCCGTCCCGATGGCCTTCCAACGCGTCCAGCGATTTTACCAACTTATTGTCCCAGACCATAAACACTTCTCCTTTAATGAAAGATGTCTCTGGTTGTTTGTGGACGAAAGGAATCCCTGACGAGAACATTGTGTACTTATTGATGGTCACCGCAGATCCAACAAATTCAAATCCTTCACTGCCGTCAAGGAGACGCTGATAGTTTGACTGTCCCCTGCGGAGTGTACCGTAAAAAAAGAGATTCATTGGTGTCACGTAGCGCTCTCCATTGTTTTTAAAACTATGGATCGTCGAATATACGTACCGCCCAAAAAGTCAACTCGAAATTTTACTTTCAAATAAAATTTTTCAATAAAACATTTTAAAACTAAATGGAGGTGTGTTATGATTTTTGTATGTGATATATGCGACAAAGATATTTCTGAAAATACTTATTTTTATTCATTAAATTTAAACTATGAGAGATTTTATGATGGCGGAATAGAAGTTGGCATAAGCAATTGTCTGCTCACCATGTGTGACAAGTGCGTTGGCAAGCTGCCCGTTGCAAAACTCTTATCGTATGGAGTGCGGATGGGTGGCGAGAGCGGGCATGAGCGTTATGAGCAGATAATGGAAATATTTAATGGCAAAGAAGATATTGCTGAGGACGATGACGCAGCAAAGACCCGTCCGGCGCAAAATCTAGCTTGCAAATAGTCGTCATTGCATATATAAGTATCTTATGGGGAGCGCCAAACCATTAAACAAACCATGGGCAGTGCTAAAGGTTTCCCGGCGTGACTATGAGACCGCCAAGCCCTGGAAGAAGACGCCCTTGTCGCGCAAGGAGTTCGATGAACTGGTCCTTTCATTGCCCGACGGATTTCTTGACCAGTTGTTCCTCGAAGCCGACGCCGAACGCCTTGTTGAAGCAATGTTTCCTGTAGCAGATAAATAAAATCCCCCAAGATCTGAAATGATCTCGGGGGCTATTGAATTACAGCAACTTCTTAAGCCAGTGAATAATGGTATTTATTGGTTTACTTCGTTGAAACAATTCAAGGCAACAGTTTCAATTCGTCCATTGTCTTTTATAAAATCAAGCACAATTGATTGTTTTGCCGCCAGTGACTTGAGTGCTCTATGGTACGACACTGGAATTCTGGCGTCACCCTCCTGTATATTTCCGAGTTTACCATTCAATTTTTTGATGTAATTGAGGATGAGTCTGTAATCGACTCCGGACGAGGAGTTGAATTCCTCTTTTAAATAATTTAAAAAATTCAAGATAACACTTTCGACCTCAATCACTTTTATTTCTTCAGCAATGTCTGGTATCTTTGTTTCGGGTAGCCAAGCGATTAAGCCCCAGGCGTGCCCATCGTCATAATCAAATTTTGCAACTTTTAGAAATCCTCGTTTTTTCAATAAATGGAATGCGCGACGGACCGACACAAGATTTGAACGTGTACGAGGCAAGGCTAAGTGTTCAATAACTTGGTCAACACCGATATAGTCGTCGTCATGAAGCAGATGAATAATTGCTCTTTGTAATTTGCCGAGTCTATTCATTTTCAAGCTCTCGTAAATGTGGGTATTCTGGCAATTGAAATTTTCCATTTTTAAAAGCAAGGCGGAGTTTTCGTCGCCGCTCTTGTCGAGCAAATCCTTGATCTATCGGTCGAGGGACAGGATTAGGGATGACATCCTTGTTCTTGATCAGAAACAATCGTAACCTAAAAATTTTACGAATATTTACTAGTGCTTTTTGCGGGGTGTCGCACAATGCTTCAGTATCATGTTTTAACGATCCTGCTTTTATAATCAAATTGTACAACTTTTTACTTTTCATTTTGACCTCATTATTTTTGGGTTTTATTTATGTTTTTTCAAGAAAACAATTTTTGAGCTTAAAAGTTTACTTTGGCAATGCTGAAATAAATAAGCACTAAATTCATCAATTTGTAGTTTTCCATCGCCGGCAGACGCTCCAAATTTACCGCGTAAGCGCAGTTTCTGCGCCAAGGCAGGGCCAAAGGTCGTCTTGACCACGAAAAACGCAGCCAGCGGCGTCCTGGGGCGAAATAAGCCCTTGCCCATAAAGAACTGGTCAAATCGGTCCAGTGGCGGCACCCAAACCTGCTCATCACTGTTTGGGTAAGCTAGGCTAGGCGGATCTGACAGGCACCAGGCCACCCTGGAACAAACCATTATCTCCGCCACCATGGCCCCACCATTTAATCTGGAAACGTGGCCGAAACCATGCATTATCCTTGGAATCTATCTAAGTAATCATATTTATAGTTATTATTGTCGATGGCGTCCTGAGCAACCTCTTCAATGTAGTCTGCAATTTCATCAACATTAAAGAATAACCCATTGACAGTGTTTTTAAGTAAAGAAACTTTTTTAACGTGTGAGATTAAGTGCGAAATCAACCCTTTCCTTTCCGTTGCTAACATGTTTGCTTCCGTTGTTGCATTGTGTTCAACTTCGCCATGTTTTCTGTCAAGGATATCTGTTTCGTTTTCTGAAATTATCTCCATTAATCTTTGCCGTATCAGCTCATAAGGCTCGACGGGAAACGACACGAGGCCCTTCGTGCAAATGCAAAATATTTCCTTAAGAATATAGTTGAATATTGTTGCTGGGACTTGTAAAAAGTCAAATACTGTATTTAATGATGGGAATGCTTGTCTATGCTGCAGGAAAAATTCCCGTTTAATCTGAAATTCTAAACGGAAAACACCGTAATTATTATCAAGGCAATGTTTATACAATCTTGCCTTGTCTTTGTGCTCACGAGCCTCACGAATATAAGTTAGAACCTCCCGGTCAATAGTTCCAAAATTAGAATACAATCCGTACCAGTAATCGTTGTTATCGTTGTGGACAATTATTTCTTGCAATTTATCGTACTGGTTAATTGTAAGTTGATCCTTAAGTATGCTATTTTTGAAACTACATGAACTCTTCGTGAATTCAGTGTTTTCACTTGATCCATAATTCCATAATTCATTGTGCGAAGTAGTGCGCAAAGTGTATTTGTTGTTGTTATTATACAAACCGGACATGACGTCCTTCATCATCTGCGTCGCCTCATAACCTCCTTGGCCAATTATGTCGGCAGCAATATGACCTTCACTAAATTTCAAATTATCTTTCAGATCGTCCGGCGAATATACAAGGCCAATCCGCACAAGCATTTCACTTGTCTTTATAAAAATAGCGTCAATATTGTTGCCTTGAAGAAATCGCGAAAAATATTTTACTCTAAAATTGCCGCCGGCCGATGATAATCGTAAAGAAACAAACATCTCATTGTTGTATACGTAGTTGTATCTATATCCTCTCGCCGCAGTACTTGACTTGATAAACCATGGACTACTTTCAGCGTTTATCTGCGTTTTATTCACTTCATCGAAGGGGAGCGAAAGCGTTCCGTATAAAGTATCAACAAATAATTTTATATTGCAGTCATCGTAGTTCATTTTAAAGAAACCTCCAGGCATATTATTGTTTACAGATTACAAATATTGGTCAAAATTTTGGGGCCAGAATCAACAAATAGGGCTATTAAATTTTTACTAGTCCTGGTATTTATTGGATACCTATTGAGCAACTTAATATTTCTTTTAAAATTGTTGCATGCAAGTATAAACAACTTTTCGTAATACGTTTCAAATATATACCCGTGATCAATTTACAGATAAATACTCCTGGCGACAATATTAGCAGTGGATGTTTATATATCGCATTTCAAAGCTTGGACATAAATGATGGAAAGTGTAAATACTTGAATACGATTTTATCAATGCACAAACAACAACCATGTTTATAAATGTATATAATTGTTTGGTATGCAAATGAAGGTGAGTGTTTATAAGTGATTGGAGCATATTACTTATATAAACACACGCGGACGCGTTGAAGGTATATGTATATATACTTAGACTAAGGGGCATGCAGGAATCACAAATGTTTATCGATGAGAATCGATGTTTTCGTTGTGTGCGAATGTTTATCATTTTTATTGCCTCCCCATTATTATAAGGCACAAATATCAAATCTGACTATTTTAAAAAGCTGTGTTTCAATTTCAAGGGGCATCTCCCTGTAACCAAGAAGGTAGTTTGACAACTGGGCCTGGCTGATTCCAAGGACGGTTGCGCAATAGGCCTGGGAAACTCCTTCTTTTCTTAACAAACGATGCAATACATGCTTTTGCGGAGCGTTTTTTGTCTCCATAACTATTTCCTCCTTTATTTTATTATTACCAAAGGTTTTGTTGAAAAATATTATTTTGTTTACTTTGTACAAACTAACGGCGACCCCATCGTGATCGCCGTTAGTTTGAGGTGGTATTTTACTTCTTTATGTAATTTTCTGGGAACTGGTGCCAAACTTGGCCATCAAGGATGTTATAACCTTCCTGTTTTCTGAACCCGCCTTTTTGTTTAAAAAAGAATGGTATGTTCATTTCGATGCACTTATCTCGAATTGGACGAACCCAGTCCAAGTCCATCGGACGAGCTTTGGGACCTGATTCGCCACCGACGATAACCCAATGGATGCCTTCGAGGTTCAGGGCTGGAAGTGGACCAAGGAGTGGTTCAATGGAAACAAAACGTACAATTGCTGGAGTTGCTCGCAAGTTATCAATCCGACTTAACGCCTGCTCGTTTTCGACGGTCACGCCCATCCATATGTTGTCGTGCCAAAACAAATGAGGGCTTAATTCCTCCAGCCGGTCGCCTCGCTTTGTCAAAACTTGAAAGATATGTTTAGGATTACGGCGCATATATGCAAATACGTCATCAATAAACTCGATGGGTATATCTTTGTGGAACATATCTGACATTGAATTTACAAAGATCATTTTCGGATCACGATAACCAAGTTTCTTGTTTAACATGTCGTGATGAAGTGTCAGATCAAATCCGTTTTGATATTTTTCCAAGCCCATCAGCTTACATCTTTTAGCCATTAATTCTGCATAGCAATTTGCGCATCCAGCACTTATCTTCGTGCAACCAGTTGTCGGGTTCCATGTGCAGTCAGTCCAATCAATTTTACTCTTGCTCATTAATAGCACCTCTCTTAATTTGTAATTGTTTACTTTCAAAGACGACCTCCAAGCTGAAATAAGACTAATCAAAAACCATAGGTTTGTCAATAATTATTTTGAAGCCGAATCTTGCTCTTGCCATTTTCCTGGATATTTAAGTTTGCCAGAAACTTATTATTCAAAAATTCATTGCAGTCGACCTTGAATGATCACATTGTAATCAAATTAAAACTTATCAACTTCAGGCATGCTTTCTGTATATAAATAATGGTTGCATCCAAGAATGTAAAAAAATTAATACGCCGAGATCCAAACATGTATAACGGTATTGTTTGCGCAAGCTGGCTCTGACGGTAGGAAGGGACAAGAGAGACAGGCGGTGGGCGTAGAAGTGGAGACGAAGAATCCATTGTTTACCACCACGGCTCGATTTTCCAGAGTGAGGTGCTGAAAATCCCGGGGTTAGACTTTTTGATTTACCACCTATGGTGCGATTCTTGGCTGATTATTGATTTTTGACTCCACTTTTATCTTCAAGCTGAGTGTTGGGCGAATTCGGTTATAACCTCGCGAAGAAACAGAAACTTCCGGCCCTGACGGAATCCTGGCCGGCTGGTTCGCGGTGAGCGGACAGGTGAGGGATGTGACGCAGGTCGAACTGGCTGAACGGCTGGGGGTGCCGAAAACCGTGGTGTCAGACCTTGAGCATGGACGTAGGCCGATCAGCAAAAAAATGGCGGCGAAATTGGGGGGAGGTGTTCGGGTCTAATCCGCTGATGTTCCTGGCTTAAACGACGAAGATGACGCCGCCGCCTTGCCAGGCGGAGATAGCGGTCGCAACTTTTGCGAAAATCATGGGCAACGGGACCCGTTTGGGGCAATTTGGGTCACACGCGCCCAGCCACCTGCAATAACTAAAAGCCGAAACTGGCCGATGAGCTGCTTGATAAGTTGCTCATCTCAAAAGAGGCTCAGGATTTCTTTCAAGTAAAATCGAACCTAATTCTTTGGAGGAATTGCAATGATTGTTGACGCGTTCCCTTACTGCATTCAAACAATAAACTCCTTGGATATAAGTGATCCTACCTTGAGTGGCCTGTTATCAGGGGTGTTTAGCGCCGTGATTGGCGGCGTGCTTACTGGCTTATTTTCTCTAGTTGCCGTCGGGAAACAGGTTAAAAGTACAAGACAAATTGACAGGGAGCGACTGGAAGAAGAAATTGATGGGATAATCCAAGCAATATACGACGAAATAACGACAGTATATAAAGCTTATGAGCAAAGCATCGGAGTGCTTGTGGAAGCATTAAAACAAAAAGAAATATTTACGACATATTATTATGTCACAGAGGATTATTTCACGATATACAACTCAAACGCTTCTGTTATTGAAAAGATAAGCGACAGAGAGCTTCGAAGCCTAATTGTAGAAACATACTGTAAAGCAAAAATGTTACTTGACGTATTTGAATTAAACAATAACATATTGTCGCGGCACCATGAACTTGTGATCTTATCATACAAGGCGAAAGATGAATACGACATGGCTCTGGCAAGCAGGGAAGAAACTAAGCTCATTGTAAATGCGACAGCGATAAGAAAAAGACACAATGATCTAAAAATTTGTATCAATAGACTCATTCAGCATATCGAGAAAAGAAGTTTTAAAGGCAAGTAGACTTTTTTTATCGGCAAGCCCCTGCCAAGGCTAGTGTGTGCCGTGACATTATCTCCGCCTTGGATCTGCTGCTTAAACCCAAGCGCCTCGTCGCCACCTTGCGATGCTGACGAACTGCTGGGGCATGCCGCGCCATCTCGCAATTGGTCACCTCCAGCCCGGGAACGTCGCAAATGGTAAATGACGCCAGGAGCGGGAACATGGACTAGGTTCGATGCCAAGTCTGGTCTCCGCCGTGCACAGCAACCATTTTCGAGTACTCGTCGAGTACTGATCCGGAGCGAGCATCGAAACATCACCCACAGAAGCGCCTGCATATCTTACTTATACTACTCGGAGCATGTAGGACACTAAAGCGTCACGACAGTATAAGTCGGACGACCCGACTCGTTGTGGGCGGTAAAGTACGTACCCTCATCCATCTTGTCAGCGGCCTCCTTGGCATCGTCCAGTGTCTCATATCGGAGTGCGTGGCCGTGGTCGCCACTGGCGAGGTGATGTTCCGTCCTGGGGCCGTAGTAATTACGACTAACCAGGACCCCATATCCTTCTGCGTTGTTCGGTTTGGCCTCGTCGATGGCGTCCAGCCCCCGGATATTGGCTACGGAGACAATCAAATCTTCCAGGTCCAGATTTTCACATTGAAGCAAAAGCCATTCGGCAAGGTCATTGGTATCGTGCGCAATGCCATAGTTTGTTTGCGCATTGTCGCCGTATTGGACGACATAGTCTCCACTGGGTAGTTCCCAAGCCTCTACCAATCCGTATTCCGTCCCAGCATCTGCCGTAAAAGTCTTGTCAGGTGCCACACGGTGTTCGATCAAGGCTAATATGATAATTTCGGCGACTTCATCTTCTAACATAATAATTTCCTCATTTACTTTTTTAGTGTTCATAATGTATTTTAGATTGCATGACCTAGTCATATTCTCGACAAAAGACAAATACTATGCAATTTCTTGACGAATAAATATATTATTTTTATATTTTATTTTGAAAATAATCATTAAAAATCAGCTAGTGCACGTTAATACTTTTTGAAAAACACGCCATATTAAATGTGTTATTGTTAGACGTGTTGCAATATTTATTATACGACCTTATTGATTGTTGCGATAATAGAAAGCCTAGACAGTTTTTTAAAATTTGTCAATACAAATCTTCAGAAAGCTGGTCAAAAATACATGATTCAAGTTCAAAACAAATGGACATTAGACACTAATTCGAAGTAAATCTTAATGTATTTTCAACGCTACAGTGAAATTGCGATAGAAAAATTGAGGTGATATTGCGCTAATAATTATTTGTTGTGTTTGGTATTGATGATTTTCTATGAAGAATACTTAATTAGCCAAAGCATTTAAGATTCGCAAAGAACGCCCAATATGGCTCGTCGAAAATGGTAGCCGCGCCCAAACAGACGGCCCCGGGACCATGTTCGGGGACGCATCGGGTCCCAGCCACCTGATGCCTTCAATTGTCGAAGTCCGGACCGCCCCCATGGAGCCACTGAATGCTCACAAAGTGGAGCCACCGCGTGATCACCGAGGTAGCCAGGGCGGCGACAGGGTGTTGGGCCGAGTTGCTGCTGTCCCTGGAGCCGGCTATCAGGTAGCTTGCCATCAACAATCTCAACGGAGGCAGAAAATGGTAAATGACGCCAGGAGGGAAAACAGGGACCAGGTTCAATGTCGATTCGGAGCCGTTCATGCACAGCAACCATTTTCGATTACTCGTTGAGTACCGGGCCGGAGCGAGCATCGAAATATCCCCCATGGGAACACCTGCTTTATTCCGTCATTATTTCAAGTATTACGGCTCTCGCCATGGAGGCTGCTTTTGAAAACCCTCCTTTTCTCCATTTTCTTTTCCGTGCTGGTAGCGACGTCAGCCCTCGCGTCCGAAAATTTTTCGGGCAAAGTGGTCACGGTCATCGACGGCGCGACCCTGGACATCGCCAAGTCGGACGGGCAGATTGAGCGAATTCGCCTATTCGCCATCACCGTCCCACAAGCTGGCGCGAAGCATGCCGAGGCTGCTGCGAAAAGGACCACGTCCTGGTGCCACCAGTGGGACAACGTGGCCGAGGTGATCCCCATGGGCCGGGGCAAGGACGGGGTGGCCGTGGCCCGGATAATTGTCGGCCAAGAGGACATCGCCAACGTTTTGGCCAAGGCCTGCCTGGCGAGCGTGAACATGAAGCTCTGCCGCGAACAGTTCACCCCTGAATGCGTCAGCTGGAACGCCTGGGAATTGCAGTGCCGAGATGAGAAGAAGGGCCTGTGGAGTGAAGTAGGACAATAATTATCTTGAAATCTGAAGAACAAATGGAGGTCTAAATGTATCTTAATACTGGAAACCATTTTATTACTAAAATTTCAGACTTTGGTAAATTAATTGTACTTGAGGATGGATCGAGATGGGAAGTTTCGTCTATTGATAAAACCACATCAATGATATGGATGATCACCGACAACGTCTTAGTCGAATCTTCATATGGAAACAGATGTAAAATCACAAACATCAAAAGAAAAGAATCTGTTGAAGCTAGTCACCTAGCCTAGATATGCTATGAAAAAAATTATTTTTACTCTTTTTATATGTATTTATTGGACGTTGCCGGCTTTTGCCTACGACCTCACGCTGCAGAATACTCCTGTTCAGGTTTATTTTTCACCCCGGGGCGGAGCACAGGATGCTCTGGTTGCCACCATCGGCCAATCCAAGGATTCCATTTTCGTCCAGGCCTATAGCTTCACGTCGGCCCCCATCGCCAAGGCCCTGGTGGATGCTACGAAGCGTGGTGTTAAAATCGAAGCAATATTGGACAAAAGCCAACGAACCGAACGCTATACGGGGGCGACCTTCTTGAAAAACGAAGGAATCCCTGTGTATATTGACGAAAAACACGCCATAGCTCACAACAAAGTGATGATCATTGATGGCTCCATTGTTGTCACAGGATCTTTCAATTTCACGAAGGCCGCTGAAGAGAAAAACGCTGAAAATTTATTGATTATTCGGGACAAGGAGATGGCCAAGATCTACATGGATAACTGGGAGAAGCACAAAGAGCATTCTGAATCGTATTAGCACAACTACTTCCTCAATAATGTGAATATTATTGGGACTGCACCTTTTGCTCCTTTGGCTATGCAGTATACCAGGCCCACGGGTGCTTATTTCGAGCATCACCTCAAATCAGCCTAAGGAAAAGCTTAGTCCGCCACTCCCAATCTCCTGCGGCACACCGTCCCGCACCCTGGATCCGCCCTCTCGAAAATGCATATTGATAATATCCCATTATTTTAGTTGGTTGAATTTTAATTAACATATTTCTCTGTCGAGGATTTACGCCAGATCGGGCGGGTGGTATTGGGATCTGCAGGGTTCAGACAACCTGAACAGTATTATTCTCAACATCACCTTTAAGGGACTTCCGTGCCAGAACCCCGATATAATGGCGAGATCGTCGCTGGCTCTTTAATGGTTAACGAGAGCCGTAAAATTGCCGACCTTCTTTTGCAAGGCCTTGACGAAAAGGCGTTTTACGCGGCGCTTTTAATGGACAATGTCCTCCAGAAGCGCAGTCCCGCTACCACTCGGCGACAATCAAAGCTCATCCGAAATAGACTACTCCCCCTACATGAAAGCCTTTGGCTTATGATCCGTGATGGCTCTCACGAACAGGCTGTACAAACCCTGTTGGCGGCAGCTGTTATGCATAGTCGTCTTCTTGGAGATTTTATTGGAAAAGTCGTGAGACTCCAGATCAAGACATTTCAAAGTCAAGTTACATATCGTGAATGGGATGCATATTTTGAGGAGTGTAAGCACATAGATCGATCTATTGTGGCCTGGTCGGATTCAACAATAAAGAAAATTCGTCAAGTCGTGTTCAGAATCCTTGCGGAAGCCCAAATTATTGATTCTACGCGAAACTTAAAGATTATTCATTTCTCGCTACTTCCAGAAGTAAAAAATCTTCTTGATAATGGCGCTTTGCGATATGCACGTGAATGCATGGAGGCCATCCAATGAGCACAACGGTTGAATCTCGTCTAAACAAAATAATCGATAGGCTTGTTTCTAAAGAGCTTCTATCTAATGCTGGCCTTGGAAATGAAATCGGCTTTTACGTCTTCGATTATCCACCAGCTTACGAGCTACAGGTCCGGGCATTTATAGAAACCATTGAAGATCAGTTGCCCAAGCGTAAGCCGGGCATACGATTTCGACATGTAAATCTTTTTCAGCTTCTCATAGATTATCTTCAAGAGCGAAAGCTGCTAACTAGAGCATTTCAACTTCAAAGGGAAAAAGGAGATGATGAACTCCTAAAAGCTCTCAAAGGGCCGCTCCATGAGCAAAAGATCGCTCAGTATTTTGTGCAAATCACCCAGCCAGAGAAGCAGGAGTTAATCCTCATGTCAGGTGTCGGGAGTTCTTGGCCTATGCTGAGAAGCCATACGTTACTGAACAGCCTACACCCTCTTATGGGGGACACCCCCCTCGTTATTTTTTACCCAGGCGAATTCGATGGTCAGGGCCTCAGGCTATTGGGGACGATGAAAGAAAGCAATTATTACCGCGCGTTCAGGCTGGTTGCCTAAATTTCATTCTCAGGAGATCACACTAATGCAGATCCGAAACCTCTTTTGTAAAGATCTTTTCCGACCCATTAATGGTGTCGTCAAGGCTGACCAGCGCGATGAAGCCATAGTTTGGCAAGAGCTGGATGAATACGTTGTTACAAAGGAATTGGATCAGCATTTTAGGAAATTTTTTGAAACATACCTCAATGCGATCCTCAACAAACACGACCCAAACCTCAATAGCCAAATTGGTGTATGGGTGTCTGGCTTCTTTGGATCGGGCAAGTCCCACTTCATCAAGATCCTTTCTTATCTCCTGAATAACCGGGAAGCTCACGAGCCGATATCCCAGCAAGTCAAAAAAGCCGTGGAGTTCTTTGATTCAAAGATCAAGGACCCTTTGTTGCTCGCCGATATCAAAAAAAGCACTGTTGGAAATACTGATGTTGTCCTGTTTAATATCGATAGTCGCGCCGACTCTAAAGACGGGCGTGGCACGCTACTTTCAGTGTTTTGGAATGTATTCAATGAAATTCAAGGCTTTTCTAATGTTTTCCCTCACGTCGCTGAACTCGAGCGGCATCTTACATTCCAGGGGAAATATGATTCATTCTGTGATATTTACAAAGAAATCTCAGGTGAAAGTTGGATTGAACAACGAGATGACTACCGTTTTTATCGAGATCATGTAGTAGCTGCGTTCGCCAAGTGTCTGGAGCAAAGTGAAAAAGCTGCTGAAGAATGGTTTGACAAGGCCGAGGATGACCAAGGCATCACTATCCAAAATTTTGCAAAGCGTGTGAAGGAATACCTGGACCGAAAAGGAAAGGACCACAGAATCATCTTCCTGGTTGACGAGGTTGGCCAATTCATTGGCAGTGACGGGCAACTGATGCTCAATCTCCAGACCATAACGGAAGACCTCGGTCGCGTTTGTCAAGGAAGGGCTTGGGTCGTCGTGACTTCCCAGGAAGACATCGATGCCATCCTCGGAGATTTGAAATCGGCAAAAGCTAACGACTTCTCAAAGATTCAGGGGCGGTTCAACACGCGTCTATCACTTTCCAGTTCGAACACAGACGAAGTTATTCAAGTCCGGTTGCTCGAAAAGAAGCCTGATGTCGCGGAACAGCTCGCCAATCTTTTCGAATCCAAGGGCGATATCCTGAAAAGCCAGCTGAGCTTTTCACATGATAATGCCAGCCTGAAGACCTTCAAGGACAAGCAAGATTTCATCGCTAATTATCCATTCGTTCCATACCATTTCCAACTTGTTCAAAAGATATTTGAATCCATCAGGAAGGCAGGGGCGACAGGCCTGCATCTGAGTCGTGGTGAACGTTCCATGCTCGACGCCTTCCAGTCCGCAGCCAAGAACATTTCTGAAAAGGAAATCGGGGCACTTGTTCCATTATACCAGTTCTATCCGGCAATAGAAAGCTTCTTAGATACTGCGGTTAAGCGAACCATTGATCAAGCTCATGAGAATGACGACCTTAATAAGCCGTTTGACATCAAACTCCTTCAGACCCTTTTTCTTATCCGTTACGTGGATATCATCAAGCCAAATGTGGACAACCTAGTTACCTTGTTCATCGATGAGGTGGACGCGGACAGGCTGACCCTGAAACGAAATATCGAGGAAGCTCTCCAAAGACTGGAAAAACAAACACTTATCAGCCGCAATGGTGACTTGTATTTCTTCTTGACCAACGAGGAACGCAACGTCACCCGTGAAATCAAAAACGTTGAAATCAGCAGCAGCGAAGAGGTGAAGCTCCTGGCTGAAATTGTTTACGTTGAAATCCTCAAGGATCAAAAACAGCATCGCTATAAGCCTAACAGGCGGGATTACCCCTTCAACCGACTTCTGGACGGGCATCCCTATGGGGCCAAGCTGGACCAAGAAATTGGCATAGAGGTGATGACACCTCTTTCGGATGAATATAATTCCTTCGACTCCCTACGGTGCATCACATACTCTTCGGAGCACTATGGTCGAGCTATTGTCAAACTCAAAGACAGTAAGGAGTTAGGGCGAGAAGTCCGGATATGGCTCCAAACTGATAAATACATAAAACAAAAAGGAACATCTGCTAACACTCATAGCTTTGAAAAAATACTTGAGGATCGTCAACGTGAGAATAGAGACCGAAGAAATAGAATAATTGCGTTAATGGAGAAGTTAGTCCTGGACGCAGATTTCTATGCTATGGGGCAGACACTGAGCTTTAAGGCATCCACGCCTCGCATTGCCGCCGAAGAGGCCCTCGATTACATCGTCCAAAATCTTTACAATAAATTCAATTATATTAAGGCACTAAATGATGACCCAGGTAAGGAAATTCGTGCGGTCCTCCTGTCCAACGATGTGAGCCAGCTTGAGCTTGAGAAGGGCCTTACGGAAGTCAATACCGACGCGATTAGAGAAGTTCGGGAGTTCATCAACCTTTTGATTCTTAAGAACCACCCGGTGCTTCTGAGCGAGCTTGTAGGGCATTTCGGATGTAAACCCTACGGTTGGCCCGAATTTGAAATCGTGCTCCTCGTTGCTCGCTTGTTCATGGCTGGTGAAATCAACCTTCTCTCTGATGGCTCAAATCTGGAGCCAAAGGATGCTGTTGAGTCCATGCTCAAGGTGGGCAAGTGGAAGTCCGCCAAGATTATGAAGCGCAAGGTGCCTTCCAAAGAGCAAATCGAGAAAGCTTGCAAGCTCTGTCAGGATTTGTTCGGCAAGATAGGTCCGGAGACACTGGACGACCTGGAACGGACCATTCGCGGTGAGTTGGGACGCTGGCAAAGGGAATTAAACAAATACCAACAATTAGCCCTAACTGGAAGTTATCCAGGAGGAAAAGAGATCACACGAGGCTTGGCCGTAATTCAGAAGGTACTTGGCATACGCGACACCTTTGAGTTCATAAGCCGGTTTAATGAGAAGCGTAACGAGTTGCTCGATACCTGTGAAGATATTCATGAACTGCTAGACTTCTACACCAATCAGCGTCCCACTTGGGAGAAGCTGATTAAGTCTTTGGGTGAATTTGGCAAAAACCAGGCAGCATTGTACAACGATATTAATGCAGGACCAGCTTTGAAGCAGCTGCATACCATCGCTGAAGTACCAGCGCCTTATGGGATGCTCAAGGATGTTGACGGTCTCGTCTCAACTATTTCCGCCATTAATGAAAGACTTGTGGAAGAGCGGCGAGCAAAAGCGCTCCTCAAACTTGATGCTAAGATCGTCAACGTGACCAAGGGATTGGACGCCATGAGGGCTGATGTAGACTTCCGAAACCATGTACTCCTCCCCCTGCAGAAGGTAAAATTACATGTTGCCGAGGAAACCAGCATCCCGGACATCTCCTACCAGCTTGAAGAGTTTGATCAAGCAGTGGAAGACGCTCTAGACCAGATTGAACGGATGAAATCGTCACCCGACCCAGAAAATCCAAAAAAGCCCTCCAAGACGACAAAAGTCATCAAGCCAAGTGCCATCGCGGCGAATAGTTACCTTGAATCGCCCGAGGACGTTAATGCCTTCGTAGAGGCCCTTAGAAAGACCCTGCTTGCGGAATTGACCAGGGACGTCCGGATCAAGCTCCAGTAACGCGCCTAATGACAGCTCGAATAAAAGAGGGACTCTCATGCCCATCAATCGCAATATCTTAAAGACCTATGCTCCTCAGGCTCGTCGCGAATTTATTCAGGCCGTGACGGACAGGGCCAGTGTCCTTGGCCTCTCCGAAAAGAAAATCGAGCCAGCGGAAGTCGCGGGTGATGTTGCAATCATTGCCGGGCGTCCTTTCCCGAAGGAAGTGGCTGCAAGCCGAAAAAAATTGGAAGACAGGATTACGCTCAATGGCTTCACCCAAGTCATGGAGGAAGTCGCTTATACTTGGTTCAATCGCTTTACAGCCCTGCGCTACATGGAACTGCACGACTACCTGGGGCACGGGTATCACGTACTCAGCAACCCCAGTGGCTCTGACATCCCGGAAATTCTGGAGAAAGCTACCAGCGTTGACCTCCCGGGCCTGGACAAGGACAAGGTGACGGAATTGCGTCTGGCTGGCGATAAGGACGCTGAATTATACCAGATGCTTTTGATAAAACAGTGCAATGCGCTCCATCGCGTCATGCCCGCACTATTCGAGGCGGTCAACGACGCCACGGAACTCCTGCTCCCCCAAAATCTGCTCCAGTCAAATTCGCCCATTCGCAAATTGGTCAACGATATCCCGGAGGAGAACTGGTCCGAGATTGAAATCGTGGGATGGCTGTACCAATTTTATATCTCGGAGAAAAAGGGCCAAGTCATTGGCAAGGTCGTCAAGAGCGAGGACATCCCTGCGGCCACGCAGCTTTTCACCCCCAACTGGATCGTCAAGTACATGGTCCAGAACACCCTTGGTCGCAAATGGCTCATGACCTACCCCGGCTCCTCCATTAAGGGGAAAATGGAATTCTACATCGAGCCTGCCGCACAGGAGCCAGAGGTCCAGGCCAAACTGGATGCCATCACCCCCAAGGAGCTGAACCCGGAAGAACTGACGTTCATGGATCCAGCTTGCGGGTCTGGCCACATACTTGCCGAAGCCTATGACCTGTTCAAGGATATTTACCAGGAGCGGGGCTACCGCACTCGAGATATCCCACGGCTCATCCTGGAAAAAAACCTCCACGGCTTAGATATCGACGACCGTGCGGCTCAACTAGCTCGATTCACCGTCCTCATGAAGGGTAGGGCGGATGACCGCCGTATTCTTGATCCCGAAAACCCTGCAAAGCTGAACATCATGGCCATCCAGGAGAGCAAAGGACTGGATATTAATGCCGTGGCCAGCGTGCTCATTCGGGAACGGGTTAAGGAAATTAGCAGTAAGGGAGCGCAACAGTTGACTCTCGTCCAGCCCAAGGTTGTTCAGGGTACCCTGAGTGAGACCCAGAAACCGGATGTTACCAAGGAGGAGTTGTTCTCGCTACTGCACCTGTTTGAGGACGGTAAGACCTTTGGTTCGTTGCTGACGGTCCCTGACAGGCTCAAGCAGTCTCTTCCCAGGTTGGAAAAACTAGTTGCCAAGGCATTGCAGGCTTCGGACATGGAGTCTCGGCGGTATGCCGAGATCCTGCTGCCGCTTGTCAAGCAAGCGAAACTCTTGGGCGCTCAGTATGACTATGTGGTTGCGAATCCTCCCTACATGGGTAGTAAAGGCCAAAATTCGAAGCTTAAAGAATACGCTAAGAACGAATATCCTTACAGCAAATCAGATTTATTTGCTATGTTTATTGAGCGTGGGCTGTTGATGGTCAAAGCACAAGATTATTTATCAATGATTACAATGGAATCATGGATGTTCTTATCTAGCTACGAAAAGTTCAGAATTAAAGTCTCCAACGAGAATACAATTCAAAACTTAGGTCACTTTCCATACGACGGAAAAAGGCCAACTGTAATGGGAATAAATTTTGGCGTATCTGTTCTTTCTTTAAAGAAACATGCCGTAGAGGACTACGCCGGAACATATTTCTGTTCTCGATATTATGAATTAAATGACGACGGAATGCCGAAAGAATTTCCCACGAAGAACGAGCGCTACAAGACATCCTCCGCCTCTGACTTTAACAAAATTCCAGGAAGTCCGATTGCGTATTGGGCAAGCGACCAATTTAGAAATTTATTTATTAAGAATAAAGCATTTGGCAAGCTTGGCGTTGTCAAACAAGGCATGTCAACCGCTAACAATGATCGATTTATTAGGCTTTGGCCAGAGGTTAGCGCACAAAAACAATCAATGCTTACTAAAAACCTAGGCAGTTCGAAGTGGTTCCCCTACAATAAAGGTGGGCAGTTTAGAAAGTGGTATGGAAATTTAGATTATGTCATAAACTGGGAGAACGCAGGGACAGAAGTTAGCGAATACAAGAAATCTGCTGTAAGAAATCGAGAATTTTTTTTCAAAGAAGCCGTCACCTGGACAGATATCACTTCGGCAACAGTTGGAGCGAGGTATCAAGAGCCTGGATTTATTTTTTCAAATTCTGGATCATGTTTTTTTTCAGACACCCCTCTTCTCTATCTGTGTTGCATGATTAGCAATACTGCAAAAGAAATCATAACAATCCTCAATCCTTCTTTCCATTGCGAAGTTGGGGATGTAAGTAACATCCCTTTTCCGTCACACTTTCCGCCACAACTCGGCGATGAAGTTCTTAATATAGCTAAAAAAGCTATCTTTTATTCTAAAAAAGATTGGGACTCATTTGAATTTTCTTGGAATTTTGATCGATTGGAGATATTGAACGCAAATACTAAAGGTAATAAAATTAAAGATTCACTCGCTTTCGCTTCCAGCGGATGGAATACAGTAATTATTGAACTAAAAATATGTGAAGAACGTAACAACGAAATTTTTATAAAATCTTACAACTTAACGGATGAGCTAAGCCCAGAAGTGAAGCTTCAGGATATAACTCTCATACACAACCCTCACTACCGCTATGGTCCTGGTAAATCTGAAGAAGACTACCATATTCTGTCCCGAGCTGACACAATAAAAGAACTTATTTCTTACGCCATCGGGTGCATGATGGGCCGCTATTCTCTTGACGAGCCAGGATTGATCTATGCTCACAGCGGCAACGAAGGTTTTGATCCTTCTCGATATACCACCTTCCCAGCTGACGAGGACGGCATCGTGCCCGTCATGGACGATGATTGGTTTGAAGATGACGCCACAAAACGGTTCGTGGAATTCCTCAAGGTCGCTTGGCCACCCGAAACACTAGACGAGAACCTGAAATTCGTTGCCGACAGTCTGGACCCCAAGCAGGGTGAAAAGCCTCTTGACACCGTCCGCCGCTTCATCAGCCAAAAGTTCTTTAGGGACCATCACCTCAAGGTTTACAAAAAACGCCCCATCTACTGGCTCTTCTCCAGTGGGAAACACAAGGCTTTTGAGTGCCTCGTCTACCTACACCGCTATAACGAAAACACCCTGGCCCGTGTGCGTGCCATGTACGTCACCCCGCTACAGGGTAAATATAACGCCCGTATCGAATTTCTGGACAAGGAAAAAGACAGTGCCAGTTCCGCAAGTACTGCTAAAAAGCTGCAAAAGGAACTGGACATCATGCGCAAAAAGCAGCAGGAACTCAGGGAATTCGACGAACTCCTCCGCCACTATGCCGACCAGCGTATCACTCTTGATCTCGACGATGGCGTGAAAATCAATTACGGAAAATTTGGATCTCTTTTAGCTGAAGTCAAAGCAATAACGGGCGACAGTTCGGAGTGAGACTCATTGTACTGAAATGCCATAAAAAGGAGGCTGTAATGGCTACTCTACACAATATATTTATTTCTCACTCCTGGAGCTATTCTGACGCATACGAGAAACTCTACGCTATGCTGAAGGAGAGACCCTATTTTTCTTTTCAAAATTTTTCTGTTCCAAAAGACGATCCAGTTCACTGCAGCACAGACAGCCAGCTTTATCAAGCAATACAAAATAAGATTAGGCTCTGTCACGTCATCTTGATTATGGCAGGAAAGTACTCAACTTATAGCAAGTGGATAAGCAAGGAGATTGAAATCGCTCGCGCAATAAACAAGCCAATTGTTGCGATAAAACCATGGGGCGCACAGCAAATATCAAGCGTCGTAAGAAATGCTGCTAAAAAAGAAGCTGGGTGGAATTCGAAATCGATTATTGAAGCCATCCGTGAGGTGTCTTTGGCATGAATGAATTAAATATTTTACTTGAGCAATACAAACTTTTTGTAGAAATGGCTGACAGAGTGAGCAACAGGCGTGCTAGTATGAATAAATTTTATGTTTCATTGCTGGCTGGTCTTTTTGCAATTTTATCTATCACTAATTCCATTGAGCAAAACAAACTATATACATTGACAATCCTCGCCATTACGTCGTTCCTCGGCCTCGCACTGTGTGCGATATGGTGGTTAAACCTATTATCTTCCAAACAGTTGAATAATGCAAAATGGAAAGTTATCCATGAGATTGAATCTCAGTTGCCGGCACAGCCGTGGGGTAAAGAGTGGGAATATCTTGGGCACGGAAATTCTTATAAAGAATATTTAAAATCAACCACTATAGAAAGGTTGATTCCTGCAGCACTATCTTTGCCTTACCTAGCGCTTTTAGTCTACTCGTCATTTTCATTGTTTACAAAAATTGGCAGCCATACTCCTTAGGAATAGGCTTAAATCGTGAAAGAAATACAAATCACCGAATCCCTCTCCAAGCTCTTCAACACTGAGGGCCACCGCATCGTTTTCTGGAACGATCCCGACCAAGAGTTTCTAGAGATATTCCCTCAACTCGACATCGAAGGCGTCACCGTGGTCAATATCCAGGATGAAAGTTTGTTAGAACTCAAAATCCGACTGGAGACAAAAGACCGAACGGGCAAGTATCTGCTTTATTCTCCTTTCCCCGAGCCTAATCCGGAAAACGACTGGCTGCTGGACATTAGACTTTACAGCCGGCCATTTCATGCCGACAGAGCTTCCATCATACTCAATGAATTGGGGCTTGCCAGTCAGTCCCTGCGGGCGCACCTGAACGAGCGCAAAAAATTCTTCAAGAGCCAGGACCGGCTGAATAGACTTCGAAAGCTCGTTGTGGCCGAGGATAAGGAGAGTGATCTCGACCAGAAGATGCTTGCCGTGCTGACTCGCTCTGACCAGGCCAGCACGTTCGACGTTCTCATGAACCTGTTCTCCGAAATGTGCGAAAGCGACACCTGCGACTTCAAGTCTTCCACGACCTCATGGGGAGACATTGAGAAATTCGGGCTTGCTCCTTTTTTTTGGGAAAAGATGGCCATGGCATTTGGCTACGCTGCCGACAGTCCAAGCTTGTCTGACCTCTTGATCCGCCTTTTGGTCAGTGACTTCTCCAACACCCTAAAGGAAACAATTCCCGGCTCCTTGGCGCATTTTCAGCTTTCGGACAAGTCGCTGGCCATCAATAGTTCAGTGTTTATAGCACAATGGCGCAGCCATTTAAGCCACTTTCGGGAGTATGCCGCGATTTCGCACGAAGTCGCCAAGGAACTCCGCCTAGAGGAACAACTCGGGGGGTATGACGAGGAATCGCTGCTGGACGTCATGACCTTCGAGGTTGTCGAGCGTCAGGTGGTTCGCGCTCTGCGAAAGCAGATCACCCAGGACCAGTTGGACAAACCCGAAAGTCTTAAGCCTGTTATCCAACGCAGGCGGGATGGATATTGGGCCACAATACAACTTGGGCAGTATACTGAAAGTGGAAATATTTATAAAACTACCTACGACGCACTGGAAGCAGCCCTGGACCTCCTAACCTTGCGAAAAATACATGATGCAGGGTTCAGCTTTGCTAACGCGGGAACGATGTACCGAACATACACTTCTGAACTATTCCACTTTGACCAGCTATACAGACTATTCCACGAATGCGCCGATAGGCTTGAGTTGGCCGGATGGGATGTGCTTAAGGATGTCCAGAAGATTGTAGAATCATGTTACAGTGGATGGTTCTTGGATCAGCTTTCTATCTCCTGGGGTAGCTTTCTCGATGGGCGCGACGGACTTTTGAAAGAATGGTCCATTGAAAATATTCCCAACCAGCAAGATTTTTTTTCACTCACTGCCCAACCAGTTCTTCAGTCTCACGCCAGAAGCAAGGTTTTCGTGATTATCAGCGATGCTCTTCGGTATGAAGTAGCCGAGGAACTGACCAGAGAAATCAATTCCAAGTTCCGCTTCAAGGCTACCATCTCAACTCAGCTTGGAGTTCTGCCGAGCTATACAGCACTTGGGATGGCCTCATTGCTGCCACACAGAGGATATGGATATAAAGAGCAATCCGACCAAACACTTATCGCAGGACAACCTTGTGCTACGTTAGAACAACGTAGTTCAATTCTTTCTAATGTGAATGGAATAGCGGTCAAGGCAGATGAATTGCTTGCCATGACCAAGGACGATGGCCGTGAATTGGTGCGACCTTGGCGTGTGGTGTATATCTACCACAACCAGATTGATGCAACCGGTGATTCCGCTCAGACTGAGGGGAAGACTTTCACAGCTGTTCGCAAGGCGATAGAAGAACTGTCCTCCCTGGTTCGTTTCATCGTGAACTCGCTTAATGGTGCCAATGTTTTTGTCACAGCCGATCACGGCTTCATTTACCAAGACACCCCTCCATCATCCTTGGAGAAAAGCGACTTGGCTTTCAAACCAGACGGCGTGATCAAGGCCAAGAAGCGCTATATCCTCGGGCGGGACCTTGGCGATTCCGAAAAGGCATGGCACGGTTCGACGCGGGTGACTGCGGGGACCTCCGACGACATGGAGTTCTGGATTCCAAAGGGTGTCAACCGCTTCCATTTTTCGGGTGGAGCGCGTTTTATCCATGGCGGGGCTATGCCTCAAGAAATCGTGGTCCCCGTCGTCCAGGTTAGGGAATTAGAGGGCAAAACTGCAGCAAACGAAGCTGTTAAGCAGGTCAGCGTATCTCTTCTTGGTTCAAACCGAAAGATTGTCAATTCTATCCAAAAGTTTGAGCTTATCCAAACTGAAAAAGTTTCTGATAGGATGACGCCCAGAACGCTTGTTGTATCGCTGCGTGACGGGGATTTACTTATCAGCAATGAAGAAACAGTTACTTTTGACAGTTTCTCTGACTCAATGGAGGAGCGCAAGCGGGCTGTAAAGCTCATGCTGAAAAAGGGTAGCTACGACAACAAGAAGGAGTACTTCTTGGTGCTCAGGGACCCAGGAACACAGATCGAGTACGAGCGCATACCCATGACCATTGACTTGGCCTTCATGAATGATTTTTGAGGATAAAAGAAATGGATAACGAAGCTCCCAGCCTTGACTCCCTGCTCAACGAACATTTTCAAGGCAAGGTCGTTCGAAAGGACCTCACCAAGCTCCTCAAAGAAGGAGCGAATGTTCCTGTTTATGTGCTGGAGTATCTCCTTGGCATGTACTGCGCCTCGGACGACGAGGATATTATTCAGGAAGGCATCAAGAGCGTCAAAGATATCCTTGCACAAAACTATGTACGGCCTGACGAGGCTGAGAAAGTTAAATCCATTATCCGCGAGCGTGGCAGCTTCAAGGTTATTGATAAAGTTACAGTTAAGCTCAACGAAAAAAGGGATTGCTACGAGGCACTTCTTTCCAACTTGGGAACAAAGGGTGTTGAAATTTCCAGCAATACCGTCAAGGAATTCGAGAAGCTTCTCGTCGGCGGCATCTGGTGCATCATTTCGCTCAACTATTTTTATGAGGAAGGCCAAAAAGGCTCCCCATTTTCCATATCCGACCTTAAGCCCATTCAAATGCCGAATATGGATATGGAAACCATTTACGAAGGGCGAAAGCACTTCACAGAAGATCAGTGGCTAGACGTACTGCTTAGATCTACGGGCATTGAGCCGACCACGTTTGAAGAACGAGCCAAGTGGCACCTGCTTTCACGTTTGATTCCTCTTGTAGAGAACAACTACAATATATGTGAGCTTGGCCCCCGTGGCACAGGCAAAAGCCATGTTTACAAAGAGATCAGCCCGAACAGCATTCTGGTTTCTGGTGGCCAGACGACCGTGGCGAATCTCTTTTATAACATGGGGAACCACAAAGTTGGCCTAGTTGGTGTTTGGGATGTTGTGGCGTTCGATGAGGTGGCCGGTATAACCTTCAAGGACAAAGATGGCGTTCAGATCATGAAGGACTACATGGCGTCTGGGTCCTTCTCCCGTGGGCGAGACGCTATCAGTGCAAACGCTTCAATGGTTTTTGTAGGGAATATCAACCAGAGCGTCGATACCCTAGTAAAAACTAGCCACCTGTTTGCACCGTTCCCTGAAACAATGATCGACACGGCATTCTTTGATAGAATGCATTGCTATACGCCTGGCTGGGAAATTCCTAAGATGCGGCCTGAATTCTTTACGAATCAGTATGGCCTCATCGTGGACTACTTGGCGGAATATTTCCGTGAGATGCGCAAAACAACTTTTGCCGACGCCATCGACAAGTATTTTCACCTGGGCAACAACCTGAACCAGCGGGACACCATTGCGGTTCGAAAAACGGTCTCGGGCCTTCTCAAGCTTCTTTATCCGCACGGTGATTATACCAAAGAAGCCGTTGAAAAATGCCTTCGGTATGCATTGGAATGTCGCCGCCGTGTCAAGGAACAATTGAAAAAACTTGGCGGCATGGAATTTTACGATGTCCATTTTAGCTATATCGATAATGAAACTCGGGATGAAAAATTTGTCGGCATCCCTGAACAGGGTGGCAGTTCGCTGATCCCAGAAGGGCCGCCAAATCCAGGGACCTTGCATACGGTTGGCTGCGGGTCGGGACATCTTGGACTGTACCGAATTGAGCTTCAGGTGACTGCCGGCAATGGCAAGCTGTCCATCTCTGGGGTTGGATCGAGCAACCAAGCCAAGGAACCAATAAAGGTCGCCTTTGACTACTTCAAGGCGAACGCCAGCCGGGTCAGTGGGTCTTCAAAGCCGGGGGATCGCGATTACCACCTGCACATTGTTGAGCTGCACAACACAGGCCCTAACGACGCCATGACCCTGCCCAGTTTCATCGCCCTGTGCTCAGGGTTATTGGGCAAGCCGGTGCAAGGAAGCTTGGTGGTGCTTGGTGACATGAGCCTTGGCGGCAGCATTATCCGGGCCGGCGACTTGGCCGCAAGTCTCCAGGTCGCGTTCGATGCGGGGGCAAAACGAATCTTGATTCCCATGAGTAGCGTAGGCGACATCCAGACAGTTCCTGGCGAACTTTTTGCCAAGTTCCAGACAAGCTTTTATTCAGATCCTGTTGATGCAGTCTTTAAAGCCCTTGGGGTGGAATGAGACCAATGAGGTGGTCGCGGAAAATTGGACAGTCGGTTAAGCTATAGTCCTCAAGCGAGGAGGACAGTTTCGATGTCCAAGCGACGGAAATTTTCTGCGGAGTTCAAGGCCAAGGTGGCGTTGGAGGCCCTGACCGGCGAGTTGACCTTGACTGAGTTGGCCAGCAAGTACGACGTGCATCCGACGATGATTGCCGGTTGGAAGCGCCAGGCCAAGGAAGGGATGGTGGCATCCTTTTCCGGGAAGGCGGCTTCCGTGAAAAAGGACTCCGAGGCCGAGATCCGCGAGTTGCACGCCAAGATCGGCCAACTCACCGTGGAGAAAGATTTTTTAGAACGAGCCTTCGCCAAACGATGAGTCGGGAGCGAAGGCAGAGGATGGTCGAAACGAATCATCCACGACTCAGTATTACCCGGCAGTGCCAGGTGCTTGGGCTGGCCAGATCGACGTGGTACCATCGCCCTCAGGGCGAAAAGGCCGTGAACCTCGATCTGATGCGGCTCATTGACACGCAGTTCTTGGAAACGCCATTCTATGGCTCACGGCAGATGCAGCGGCACTTGAACAATCAGGGCGTCGTGGTGGGACGCGCTCGCGTGCGGCGATTGATGCGTAAAATGGGGTTGATGGCCATTTACCAAAAGCCCAGGACCAGCATTCCACATCCCGAGCACAGGATCTATCCGTATCTCTTGCGTGGGCTGCGGATTGACCACCCGGATCAGGTGTGGTGCGCTGACATCACTTATGTGCCCATGAAGCGTGGATTTTTGTATCTGGTGGCAATCATGGACTGGCACAGTCGAGCCGTGCTGTCCTGGAGACTGTCAAACACCATGGACGCTGCTTTCTGCGTGGACGCTCTGGAAGAGGCCATGAATCAATATGGAGTGCCTGGAATCTTCAACACGGACCAGGGCTCACAGTTTACCGGTCTGGAGTTCACCCAGACACTCAAGGAGGCCGGCGCATCCATCTCCATGGACGGCAAGGGCCGATGGATGGACAACGTCTTTATCGAACGGCTGTGGCGATCGGTGAAATGGGAATGCATCTACCTTCGAGAGATGGAGACTGGCAGCCAGGCCCGGGAAGCGCTCGACGACTGGTTCAGATTTTACAATGAGCAACGGCCCCATACCGCTTTTGACGGACGGCGGCCCATGGAAGTGTACCGGGATGGCCAAAGGGCACCCAAGGCGGCATGACCACCAACCGGACTATAGCTTAACTTCGCCGCAAACCTGTCCAACCTACCCGGACCAGCTCACAATGCCCAACGGATAGCAGTTTGTAGGTAAACATAACAAAAAGAAAATGCTAAGACTTTTTGTCTTGACTTTGTTTTATTCTACGCGACGAGATGAGAGTTAGATGATAGCCATCATGGTATCTACATAACTTTCGAAACTACTTCGAGCCTTGTAGAATTGAAAGTGGTACTGTATTATCCATGTATTGTCGCAAAACCAACTATAATTCCGAAAAATTTTCAATACCTTCCTGCGCTAATTCGCTTATATCTTTGATCAAATGCTTCCCTCCCCCCTTCCATTACTCGGCATATCTCTTCCCGTATGGAAGGTTCTTGAAGTCCACCCTGTGCCACGATTTGAGTTTGCCCAGACTTCACATCAAGAGCAATAACATTTTCTGCATCACCATTTACAACAATATTAGCGTTGTGAGTAGCGACTAAAACTTGCCGTCCTTGCTTTATCTCTCGTAGTTGCGTTACGATAAGGTCATAGATCAAATGATTGTCAAGATCGTCTTCCGGCTGATCAAGTACAAGTGGCTCACTGCCATATGAAAGGATAAAAGCCAGTAGGGCAGCAGTCTTTTGCCCAGGAGAACCTTGTTCTACCGGTTTGAAATCCCCACCGTCCTTAAGGCTGTACCTAACGTCCAGTGAGTCTTCGGGAAACCAGCATTGGATTCGGTCCATCTGCTCTGGGGACAATCCTTGGATATGTGCGACAAAACGTCGATCTTTGGCTGTCGGCACTATTGTTGAATCGTTCTCATGGTATGCAAACAATGAAGATTTCAGCGCCGTAATCTTTTCTTCCATGGATTTGTCAGGGTTCTGAGTAAGAGTAGCCAGTAGTCCCTCATCACCATCTACTATCCCAATATCGCGATCAAAGCCTCCATTGCTTCTGTCAATTAACTTCCGAAATTCCTCTTCGATTGTGAACTTACCTCCAAAAGGAACAACATTGATCTGTACATATGGATTTCCAGCTAGCGTGACCTTAAGAAACTTGTCGCGTAGTTTGGTTATTTTTTCACGATGCTCCTGAATTTTGACAAAGCACGCATCTGCACTTTTCTGGTGTTGAGTAATAATATCTCGCTTTTTATTGAATCCTTTCAACTTTTCTTCGATATCTTGGCGTTGTTTAACCAAAATTTCATAAGCTGAGGGATCGCCCGCACCGACGGCTGTAAGCTGGCTGAGTAGATTGGTATACTCCTGCTTGGCCGAAATAATTTTTTTCGATATTGCCAAACCGGGTCGTGTCAACACCCATGAGTCTTTTGCAGTATCAATTTGCTGTGCGATTTCGTTTATATCATTCTGAAATTTATCAAACTTGGCACGGACATTGGCAACGATGGAGAGCAATTCTTTATCGTCTGCATTTTCTAAATCAAAGTACTGTGAATCAAGTTCAGATGGCGACAGGCCTTTGGAAATATTCTTCATTTGATCGCCAAAGTTTTCCCACGAATTTTGCCAAGAATCGATCGCCTTATTTTGATTCAGCCTGAGCTGGTAAGCCCTTAGAACACTTGCATGGCCAGCCTTTTCAAAAACATCAAGTTTGCGTTTAACGTCTTCCAGTTGGCCCTTAACGACAGATTCTTCCTGAAGTCCTGCTTGGACTTCTCGTGCCTGGGCACGAATTGAAAGATATTTGGAAACTAGCTCATCCCACTCAAGCTTCCAGTCGCGATAATTAACCTCCGGAGCGTCATCAACCACTTGCAATAACGCTTGGGGATGCTTAGCCAATTCAAAAATCTGTTTTTGGCTATAAATTCTGACAGGAAAACGCTGTGCAATGTCTCCCTCTGAAGCATTCCATCTGCCAGAAAGATCCTCTTTCTCTATTTCATACTTTCCTGTGTCGTTCGACCATACGATTCGAAAGCGACCCCCATCTTTCCAAAAACTAACTGTAATGACAGTAGAATCTGTCAAGAGGCCTTCGTCTTGGCGATTTTTCGATGTCTGGTTGTATTTGGAAAATTCATTTTCAAGGGTTTTGGGAATCTCTCCCTTCCGCTTCAGAGCTATCCGCAGGAATTCCAAAGAGGTCGATTTTCCTGTACCGCGTCCACCGATAATCGTATTTAGCCATGGATTAAATTTACACGAATAGGATCGGCCCCTACCTACATACTTTGCGTTGTCAACAACAATACTTTCGATAGCGAGCTGCCCATGGGTATTGGGATCTCCATCGAATTGATCTGAACGCTTCAATGAAAGAGGACCGTCAATAAGTGCCAACCGCAATCCATCGCAGGACGGCTTTGACATCTTTACCCAAGTAAAATGACTTCCCGGGTAACGTTGACCTGTGAAGCCTGAATAGTGATGGGAGTCAGTTCCAAGAAGCTCAGCCCAATTTAGTTTTTTGTCGATGTAGAGCTGGGGTTTCTCAATCGTACAATCTGTAACTTCCATAGCAAATACATTCTTATTTTCAAGAATCTGCCCTAAAGTGTTGCCAGGGCATGACGTAAACAAGCCATTTGATTGATCAACATGCGCAGGTATCGCTAGGCCACCAGACTTTACTATTTCATCGACAACTTCGACGATAGAGCATTCTGAGCAGCTATCACTTCTTCCTTTGGTGGATCGATATTTAACAGCACCAAGCAAAGAATCTATGTCTGATGTTGTTGTGCCATTAAAAAAAATTGCCAAAACGTGGATGTTGCCATGAACGCTAATTTCAACACCAGGAAAAATGTAGAGAGGCCGATAATCTGGATGGTGCTCAGATGCCAACTCGTCAAGAGCACGTTTGAGTGGATCAATCCAGGCTCCGGAATTGTGATCCGTCACCGCAACGCAATCGATGCCACGCCGCATGTAGTTGAGCAGCCAATCTTTCTGTGAAATTAACATATATTCAGCTTGGTTAGGGCCTTTCCCATAGTCGTTTGAAGCAGGAGTGTGATTGTGAAAGTCGAATTTCCACCATTTCGCGCTGACCCAGTCCCAAGCGGCAGACATAGTCTTTCCTCTCCCATTCATACACAGGGGTAGCCTTCATTTGTTACTATATGTAACGCCAAGTGCCGGTCATGCCCGTGGTGAGCATGGCCGACACTTGGGTGTCCGCGTCATTCAGCGTTTAGCCGGACAAGCTGCCTACGTTTTGTTTCCATTTTCGAAATTTACGCGGAAACCTTTCCTCGGGCAAGAGAGGAGCACACCCCACTGGATATTGCTCGTCAATTATGGTAATTCAAGACTGTGTTAGTATACTAAGCAGCCTCGGCCAGCTCTTCATACAGGCGCACGTACCCGTGCTGGTAGTCAACAGGGTCAAGGACGCACCCCCACCAATTCCGCCCCATCGCCTTGGCCTGGACCACCGTGGAACCGGAACCAGCAAAGCAGTCGACAACCAAATCGTGCTCCACAGTCGTCGCCTGGATCAGATCGGCAAGGAGCGATTCGGGCTTCTGGGTCTGGTGAAATTCATTAGAAGCGTTAGGATAGTGAAAAACATCAGCATAAGAGACATACAAATCCGGATGTCCCTTGATCGCGTAGATCATTTTTTCACTGCTAGGACGGAATCCATAAATCAAATCGCCTTGCGTATGATGGTTCTTCTCCCAGGTCAATACATTCTTGATCTTGAAGCCAACGTTTTCAATAATAGTTCCAAACTTGTGAAGCATTGTGTCATGGCAAAAAATGATCACACAAGAGTTTTCCTTCATTTTAGGCCACAGCAACTCAAGACTATTTTTGAGAAGACTAGTAGCGTTCTCAGGGTTGTCGTTGGCAATGGTCCGGCTAGTAGTATTGGAAATGGACCGGTAAGTGCACCCATAAGGCGGGTCGGTCAAAAGGAGCGAAATGGTATTGTCAGCAATCGTGTGAATATGCTTGAGGCAGTCTCCTTCAATCCAGCGCCCGGAGTATTTGTCAGCCAGGTTCATTCTGGTGTTGCAATGCTGAACAATTTTACGAAACTTGAGACGCTCGTGGCCGTAACGGTCGATTTCAAAAGCATTGTCACGAAGCCACTCGTGAAGTTCATCAATCTCAGTGCTCATAGAATTTTCTTCGAAATAGTTCTTGAGGCGGTTAAGGCTGTCAAAAACATAGCTGACAATATGGTGACTCGTAGCCTTCGCCATGGACAATTCGACAATCTTCTCATAGGGCAAGAAGACATCCACCCATTCTTCGCTGTTATTCATCTCCATGACCTTCTTCACAAGACGAATTCCTTTTTTCAAATCGCGATTCGCATACTTACCATTGACCACGATCTTGGACAAACTCAACCAAGAGCGATTGGTCAGCCGATTAAAGTCACACAGGACAGTAGCCTTGTTGCGGAGCTTCATCTTTTCGTCGT
>Ga0183095_11096_pt1 | contig 33116 bp, 28 predicted proteins | sample BioMet4_FD_130346 | JGI IMG/M metagenome (GOLD analysis project Ga0183095, IMG submission 130346) | Microbial communities from bioreactor (seeded with sewage sludge) at LBNL, California, USA - Biofuel metagenome 4 (v2) (version 3) | ecosystem: Engineered > Bioreactor > Anaerobic > Unclassified ...
ATTGATCTCCTTTCCTCTTTTCTATGGCGCGCAATTTCGCGCTTGTGGCGCGATGATTATGGGCAATTTCGCTTTCGCTCGGCTCGAGAGGTTTACGAGTTAACGAGACGAAGGGGGCTTGTTGAATAGCGCTCGGGAGGAGGTCCACCCCATGCCGAGTTCCTTCCACCACTGTGAGGTGATGAAACGCCTCTTTGACGAGACGATCTTCCAAACTTTGGAAGCTGATGAGGACCACTCTTCCTTCAGGCAGAATGAGGGAATCGAGGGAGGACAGCATCGCTTTGAGATTATCGAGTTCACCGTTTGTTTCGATCCGGAGAGCTTGGAAAATCTGCTTGGCGGGATGACCTTTTTTGACGAGAGAGGTCACCGGCTTGGCTCCTTTGATGATTTCGACGAGTTCGCCCGTTGTTTCAATGCTTTTTCGCTTGCGGTAGCGAACAATGGCTTTGGCGACGCGGACACTATCGGGATCTTCGCCATAGTCCCGAAAGATGCGGATCAATTCGTATTCTTCATAGGTGTTGACGATCGTTTTCGCATCGAGAATCTGTTCCTGGTTCATCCGCATATCGAGCGGCGCGTCTTCGCGGTAAGAGAAACCACGATTGGCATCGTCGAATTGGGGTGAAGAGACTCCGAGGTCGGCCGTGAGGCCGTTAAGAGATGAAACGCCATAGCGGGACAATTCGCTTTTCACATCCTTGAAATTGGCATGAATGATCGTGAAGTTTTTGCCGATTTCTTCGAGACGAGGGCGACTTTCTTCAATCGCTTTCTCGTCGAGATCGAAGCTGTAGAGCCAACCATGGGGATTCCGTTTGAGAATCTCACTGGAGGTTCCACCGCGTCCGAGCGTCAAATCGGCATAAACACCACCGTCGCGAACATCGAGATAATTGAGCGTTTCGTTGAGGAGGACACTGACGTGTTCCATTTACTTCGAACTCCCCTCCGCCAAACTTTCGTAAAGCGGAGATTTCGCGGCCAGATAAGCTTCGTAAGCGGCTTTGTCCCAAAGCTCGAAATGATCGAGGACGCCAATCAGGACAACATCGTTCGAAATCTTATAGGTCATCGCGAGTTCCGTGCTGAGGGTAATTCGTCCGTGCGAATCGACATCGAGCTCCTGAACGCTGGCGCTAGAGAGTCGAATGTAGTTGCGAGCGGTCTCATTGAGGTAAGAGAGGCTTTCGAGTTTGCTCATGAGAGCGTTAAACTCGGCTTCTTCGTAGATGGATAGACAACCTTCGAAACCTCGTAAAACATAGAATGAGTGAGGCATTTCCTTCACCAGTTTGCTGGGTATTTGGAGACGCTTTTTCTCATCGAGTGTTCGAGAATAGGTTCCGAAGAATTTTCCCATTTTTTCCCACCTCGCACCATAAATGTAGCACGCTCCCTCCCACGCGTAAAGATTTATTTTGAGAAATTTTTGAAAGAGAAAAGAAAAACGACTAAGCGCGTTAGTCGTTTTCTAGTAGTTATACTAAATATCTACTAAACTTTAGTAATAATCGAATGAATACTCTATTTTTTAACCTCAAAATCTTTCAAAGAAGCAAGACGTGGGTCTCCTTCTTTGACCTTTTCCTCGGCATGTTCATCCTCAGAAATGAAACGATAACCTTTCCCACTTTTGGGGAGAGCCACCTCTTCGCTTCGCACTAAGCGAATCGGCAAAGAGGAAACAAGAATCCGAAGAGCAAGCTCTTCTAAATCGATGTCGCCTCCTTGAACCACGTAGCCTTCTCCGGCGTTATCTTCCTCATCGAGAATGTCGACGTCTTCGCTTAAGGCCATCTTCTTATCGAAGGGGACATTGTCGCGGGAGTCAAGGACGCTCAGCGTCGCGCTGATCGTATAGGCGGCATGGGCGTAATCCCCAATCCGTTCCACTTTCACATCGTAATGGCAGCGTTTCACCGCCACGAGCGGATAGGAAAAGGCATAGCCTTCAAAATGAGTGTCTTGGTGAAAGGACAGGGAACGGCCTTTGATAATGGAGGCTTTGGCGAGCTTGTTCATTGCCGGATCTCCGCTAAGAAGCGCATCTTTAAAGCGCCAATGACCTTGTCGACGATGACGTTCACTTCTTCGTCTTTGAGAGTTCTCTCCTCCGAAACGAAAGTGAGGCTTAGCGCCATGCTCTTCTTCCCTTGGGCGATATTCTCACCAGCGTAGAGGTCGAAGATTTCAACATCGCGGATCAATTTGTCCGTGTGCTTGATTTCACGACGGATTTCCTCGTAGCTGACTTTTTGATCCACCACGAATGCCAAATCGCGGCTCATCGAAGGGAAACGCGATGGAATCGAGGCTTTTTCTGATGATGTCTTGAGATCGAGGAAGGCACCGAGATCAAGTTCCATTCCCACCGCAGTCTTGCCCAAATCGGCTTCTTTGAGGAACGAAGGATGGAAAGCGCCAAGGACACCGACTAAGGTTTTGCCGAGATAAATGCCAGCGCTTTGACCCGGATGGAATTCGTTCTTATCCGAAACGAGACGAGCGTAGGAATAACGGTTCTCATTGATCCCCAATAACGCCATGATGCCTTCGAAGAGACCTTTTAACGAGTAGAAATCGTAATTTCGTTTAACAAGGCTGCCTTGAATTTCTTCCGCGCCAACGAGAACAACGGCCAAATGCGTCGAGGCCTTTCCGGGCTGATCCAAATCCGAGATCTCATAAAGGGCGAGATCCTTTTCTTGGTGGGCAACGTTATAGGAAGCGACGTCAACGAGACTCCAAAGGAGGTTCTTCCGGAGGTAAGCGTGATCGTCGGTCATCGGGTTCTTCAATTGATAAGACGCCCCTTTATTAAGGTAAGCGAAACTATCGGCGTGTTTGGCATTGACGAGCGAATAGGTAATGCACTCTATCACACCGTTTTCTCGAAGGAAACGGCGGACGGCAAGCTTGGATTTCTGCCGTAACGTGAGACCGCCTTGGACCGATAAAGAAGCATTCGGAAGCCGGCTTTCGATATGGTCGAAGCCCAGAAGACGAATCACTTCTTCGCTCACATCGGCTTCTCCCGTCATATCAATGCGGGATGAAGGGATTTCGAGCGTGAAATCTTCGCCATGGCTATCCAAAATGAGCAAATGATCTCGGAGGAGGACGTCTTGGACTTCCTGGAGCGAGAAAGTCGTGCCTAAACGAGCGTTAATGTAGCCCAAAGAGGTTTTGATCGTCTTCTTCGAATGGGAGAGCGTGTCATAGACGAACGTCTCCGAAACGCTCGACGCATTGGCCAATTCTTCCAAAAGCATCAAGGTCAACGCAATCACGTTTTCCGCTTGATCGGGGTTGAGCCCTTTGACAAAGCGGGAGGACGATTCGCTCGCTAAGCCGAGTCGGTTCGATGTATGACGGATCGCGGCTCCTTGGAAAAGGGCCGCCTCCACCACGACGTTCTTCGTCGTTTCGCTCACGGCGCAGGCTTTGGATGTCATGATGCCCGCCAAGCACATCGGCTCATTCGCCGAGGTGACGAGCAAATCGCCTGAAATAAGGGGGTAATTCTTTTCGTCCATCGCTAAGAAATTCCCGGCGATGTCTTCTTTGACCACCAACTCTTTTTTCGGCAATCGGTCGAGATCGTACATGTTGAGCGGCTGACCTGTCAAGAGCATGACGTAGTTCCCGATATCAACGATGTTATTGATGCTGCGGACACCTTCGGAAGTCAAAAGGCGTTGAAGCCAAACCGGCGAAGGCTTGGTGACGACGTTTTTGGCAATCGCCGCCGTGAATAACGGGCACTTCGGCGTCGCGGAGGAAACAAGAAAATCCATCGCTTCCCGCTTCAAGGTTTTCGTGAGGGGCAAATGCACTTCGCGCGAAAAGAGGGTTCCCACTTCAAGCGCGACGTTTTCCATCGCGTTCAAATCGCTGCGGTTGGCGAGGAGGGAAAGATCCAAAATCGTGTCATTGAGACCTAAATAGCCTAAAACATCCTCATTGCCGATTTGGGCATCTTCCGGAAGCTCTTCAATACCAGCGCACTGTTTTTCGCTTAAATACTTTTTATCGACGCCTAATTCATAAAGAGCGCAGCACATGCCATCGCTCGTGACTCCGCGGATCTCCGATTTTTCAATCGTGACGAGCGGAAGAACGGCGCCTTCCCGGGCCACGATCACCTTCAATCCTTTGCGGGCGTTGGGGGCTCCGCAAACGATTTGATGAACCCCATATTTAGTGCCTTCATCGACTTGTAAGACATGCAAATGGTCGCTATCCGGGTGTTTTTCGCACGAAAGAACGTAGCCAATCACCAGATTCGTGGCGTGCGCCATCGTGAAAATGTCTTCCACTTCCACCCCAGCAAAAGTCAATTTATCCGCAATGAGTTTCGGGTCAAGATCATCGACCTTGACCATGGTATTCAACCAATTTAATGATACTTTCATAACCGCTCCTTATTTCTCCGAGAAATCCTTGATGAAACGCACATCGTTCTGATAGAAGCGTCGGATATCGTCGACCCCATAACGCAAGATCGCGACCCGCTCGATGCCGATGCCAAAAGCGAAGCCGCTATAGACTTTGGGATCATAGCCGCACATCTCTAATACATGGGGATGAACTTCGCCAGCGCCAAGAATTTCAATCCAGCCCGTCCCTTTGCACATCGAACAGCCTTTTCCCCCGCAATTCGCGCAGGAAACATCGACTTCCACGGAAGGCTCCGTGAAAGGGAAGTAGGAGGAACGAAGACGAATTTCTCGCTTTTCTCCGAACATCTTTTTCACAAAGAGCTCGAGCGTGCCTTTGAGGTCAGCTAAGGAAATGCCTTTATCGACGACGAGCCCTTCGATCTGGCCGAACTCATGCGAGTGGGTCATGTCATCATCATCTCTCCGGTAGCATTTTCCCGGGCAAATCATCCGAATCGGTTCCTTGCCGCCTTTAGCGATCATCGTATGGGCTTGGGCCGCCGAGGTCTGCGTTCTTAAAAGCAGCGAATCATCGATATAAAAGGTATCTTGCATATCGCGAGCCGGATGATCCTTCGGCACGTTAAGAAGCTCAAAATTAAAGTGATCGGTTTCGACATCGCGCCCTTCGACGATTTCAAAGCCCATCGACGCGAAGATTTCCGTCATTTCATCAATGATGATGTAATAAGGATTAATGGCGGCGGAACGATGGCTCACGCCAGGCAAGGTGATATCGATCTCCTCGCCTTTGAGTTTGGCGTTCAAAGCCGCGCTTTCCAAAACAAGGCTCTTCGCATTATAGGCTTCGGTGATGGCGTTACGGGCATCATTGACGGCCTTGCCATAAGAAGCTCTAGCTTCCACGGGGATGTCTTTCATCGCTCCCATGAGCATCGAAAGCTCACTTTTTTTCGCGAGATAGGTATTTCGAACTCGGGCGAGTTCATCGAGCGTTTTAGCTCCCTCAATCTCGAGCAACGCTTTCGTTTTCATCGCATCAACTTTGTTAAGCTCTTCCATGTCGAGCCTCCTTAGAAACAAAAAAGACGGCCGGGAGCGGACGATTCCGCGGTGCCATCCCATTCCCTGAATGAGGGTTTTCCTCTTCAGGCTTTCATGGCGTTAACCCCGCCGAGGGAAGAATCTCTTCTTCGTTCTCCGAGACGAACTTCCTCTTTTCTATCCTCGGGCGGTTTCTCTCTTCGCCCTTCCCAGACAAGACTTTCGAAAGGAGTACTCTTTCTCTTCTATGAACAGCCTTATTCTAGCCTCTTTCTTGAATAAAGAAAGAAAAACCCCTTCGAGTCGAGGGGGTTAAGGATTACGCTGGGGTATCTTCGCTTGTGAATTTGATCGCCGGGACTTCCGGATACGTGCTTAAGGCAGGGACCGGAGTTGGAATCTTCGCGTCATCATCAATGACCGCTTTGAGATTTCCACCTCCCGCCGCCGAGGTGATAAAGCCCGAAGGCGAATTATCGCTATAGGCGCTCTTGAGGGCTTCAAGATTCGCTTTCATATCGAAAGAGAAATCGATATTGTCGAGGCCACTTGTGCTATAAGCAATCGTGCTGGTGAGGTTAAAAGTATCGAGACAATCGCCATATTTTTTGATGGGCTTCAGGACGCTATCGTTGATTAAGGTCCACTCCGCAAGTTGTTCCGAAGCGGTACCTTTGCTATTAATCACCGCTTTGACCGAAGTGACCAAAAAGGTGTAAAGGCTCTTAAACGACGTGATGTTCATCTTGAGGACATAAGAGGAACCCATGCCTAAGAAAGTCGAGCCAAAGCTATTGGTTTCCGCATAATCGTCTTGAAGATATTTCACGGCACCATCAATCCAAGTCGGAAGATAATCGTGAAGCGGCAAGAAGTAAGTGATGGCCGAATTCACTTTATCTGGCACCTTAATTTGAGCGCGTTGGCCTTCAGGGAAGGTCCAGGTCTCGTTGCCTTTGATTGAGCGAACGGCGGAATTAAGAGCATCGATGGTCGTGCCAGAAAAGTTGGAGAGATCGAGATAAAAAGCTTTCATCGAAGCGTAAGTCGTCAAACTGGTTTCGGAATAATTCGTCGGCTTTTTATCGCCTTGGGCAAAGCGAAGGGTCGGCCAGTCGGCATAGGTATAGGTCAAAAGATCGTCGCCAAGGACATCCTTCGAGCCATTCAAATAAAAATTCACCGGATAATCGCTATCGCTCACGAAGAAAGACAAGCCTAAAGTGAAGGGCTTACTCGAATCAATCATCGAGGATGAGGAGGATGAAGAAGCCGCGCTTGAACTCGTTCCCGTCGTTTCATTCACAATCGGAGTATAGGTGAAAACGAAATCGTTATCGGATTTGCTGGTATGGCTCGGCCGAGCATACTTAAAACCGAAGTTATCATGGGCCGCATAAGCTTTGAGGCCGGATTTGAGGGCAGTAAAGCCCGTGGCGCTATCGACGCTTGTTAAATTCGAAGAGGAGCTCGCTTCGATTGAAGAGGAACTGGTTTTATTCGAAGAAGTCGTGCTTCCTTGAGAAGATGTTGTCGTTCCCGAGGACGAATTCAAAGGATTAGTCGAAGAATTACCCCCACCGCAAGAAGCGAGGATAAAGGGTGTTAAGACAAGGAGGGATAAGGTTTTCTGGTTCATAATCTGTTTATCTCCGCCCTCATTATAACCGAGAATTTCAAAATGACAGCCCCTATTTTCGCGCTAAGAGGTACATCAGGATCCCGCCGGCAATTGCCACATTCAAGGAATCGATGCCGCCCATGGGAATTCGAACCGCTTGATCCGCTAAGGCTACCACGGCGGGACTCACCCCGCGCGCTTCATTGCCAAGAACCAACGCCAGCGGAGCGTCCAAGGTTTTGATTTCTTCGGGCGGAAGGGCGGCCTTCAAATCGGTAACCACGATCCGATAGCCTCGTTCCTTCAGGAAACGGATGTCGTCTTCTGGGCTCTTCTCGCTCTCGATCACGTTCAAAGAGAAAATCGCGCCTTGAGAAGCCTGAAGAACTTTACTTGCATAAGCTTCGGAAGAAGAACGGGAAAGAATCACGTCATGGAAGCCAAAGGCTAGCGCGGTCCGCAAGAGCGTCCCCACGTTACCGGGGTCGCGGACGTCTTCCAAATACAAAAGCCGGGGGTTTGAAGGGGGATTTGCTGGCAATTTTTGGCATAATGCTACGATGCCCTCGGGCGAAACGGTGCTTGAAAGCTTCGCAATGATTTCCGGGGTAACAAGAAAGGTCGGAACATCAGAAGCATATTCTTTTAAAGAAAAAATCATTCGTGCCGCTTTGGCTTTTACCGCCATCTCGACCAAATGAAAGCCTTCGACGAGAAAGCTGTCCCCTTTCCCTTCTTTTTCTTTGAAAGCCATTTTGACTTTGGCGTTGTCTTTGCTGGTGATGATTTCACTCATAATGGTGCTTCCTTAGTTTAGCATGAAGCGCGGGATAAGTTGGACAATAACGGTAGACGATTTGATAAAAGGCGGGCGAATGGTTGAAGACAAAATCATGGGCTAATTCATGAACCACCACGGAATTGATCGTTTCCGGCGCGTAATGAACGAGGGCGGTCGTGAAAGAAAGTGTATGGGTCCTTTGACTATTCACCCCATAGCGGCTTTTCATGCTGCGAACGCGAATCTTATAGGGGGTCTTCACCGCCATGAGACTTTCGTAATACGGCACACTATCGAGCAAAAAGTCTTTCAATTTGGCTTTGAGGAATTTCTCGCGTTCTTTTTCGTCCAGTTTTCCGAAGCCTTCCCAAGTCGCCTTGACACCGAAAAGATAGACTTCGTCCCCTGAATAAGGAGGCTCAAAAGTCATTTTCTTGAGCATTTTTGGAAAGAATTTATTGATGGCATCTTGCAAGGTTTTTCGGGGAATTCGATTGGGAGCGGAGACACAAAAAGTCTTGCCATCTTTATCAAAATGAAAGCGGATGTTTCGCATCCTTTTATAGGTCACGAGACAAGGATAGACCTGATCGTTAAAATGCAGTTCCCACTTTTCAACCACGGGGATAATTATATGCGCGTTCCCATCCCCACCGCCACCGAAGAAATTTTCTCGTTCTCTCGATAGAAGCGCTTTCCGCGCGCCCACGTAGAAAAGAGATGAAGAAAAGAGTAGACTACTCGTGCAATGGAAAAAATCTTGATCAGCGCCTGCTTGGTGGGCGAAAAATGTCGATATGATGGCGGGGAGAATCCTTTTCCCTTCGCCGAAGAGCTCGCGAAAAGATACGAACTCGTCCCTTTTTGCCCCGAAGTCGCCGGCGGCTTACCAACGCCGCGCGAACCTTCCGAAATCCGGAAAAATAGCGTGGTTACAGCCTCAGGCAAAGATGTCACGGCCCAATATAACGCTGGGGCCGAAGCGGCTTTGAAAGCCTGCAAATATTTTGGAATTCGCATCGCGATTCTCAAAGACAACTCCCCTTCGTGCGGCCCGCGCCATATCGATGATGGGAATTTCACCCATACCCATATTGAAGGCTTAGGCGTTACCGCCCGGCTTTTGATTGCCAATGGGATCAAAGTCTACGCCGAAACCGATTCGCTCGATTTCCTTTTGGGCGAGAGCGAAGAAGTGAAGCAAGCCCGCTTGGCCAAGAATCTCAAAAAGGAAGCCGAAAAGAAAGAGCTTCAGGATCAAGTCAAAGCCGGCGTCATCACCCAAGAAGATATGGACCGCCGCTTACTTCAAAAGAAAGAAAACGAAAAAGCGAAGCGGATGCATGGCCATGGCGGACATTTTTCGCACGGCTATTCCTCCCATTCGAGCGAAGGCTCCTATCCGGGTCACAACTCCTATTCGCATAAGCCTTATGGCGAGCGCGCTTATGGCCACAGAGATGGCGAAAGTAGCGAAGGCGGCTATGGCGAACACAAGAGCTATGGGCGGAAACCCTATGGCGAGCATTCTTCATATGGCCACAAGAGTTATGGTGAACATTCCTCTTATGGTGAACATAAGTCCTACGATCACAAGCCGTATGGCGAGCACAAGAGCTACGGGAACCACGAAGGCTACGGCGAACACCAGAGTTACGACCACAAGCCGTATGGCGAGCATAAGAGCTATGGTGAACATTCCTCTTATGGCGAGCACAAGAGCTACGGGAACCATGAAGGCTACGGCGAGCACAAGAGTTACGACCACAAGCCGTATGGCGAACACAAATCCTACGATCATAAGCCGTATGGTGAACATAAGAGCTATGGGAACCATGAAGGCTACGGCGAGCACAAATCCTACGACCACAAGCCGTATGGCGAGCACAAGAGCTACGGACATGGCGATGGCGAACACAAATCCTACGATCACAAGCCGTATGGCGAACACAAGAGCTACGGACATGGCGATGGCGAACACAAGAGCTATGGTCATTCTTCCTATGGTGCCAAGCGCTTCAATAAAGGCGGCTACCACTCTTCTTACAAAAAGAAGGTAGGCGGCGATGGCGAAAAGTAGAGAACATACTCTCATTGCGAAAATGAGCGCCGTGGCAGTCTTCGGCGCCCTTTCTTTCGTCATGACGGCTTTTTTGAAAATCCCCTACGCCGGCAACGCGGGCTATTTCAATTTTGGGGATATCGTCACCCTTTTAGCCAGCATGGTGTTAGGCCCGATCGAAGGCGCGTTGATCGGCATTGTCGGCGGAGCCCTTTCTGACCTTTTCTTAGGCTATGCTTTTTACGCACCTTGGACCATCCTCGCCAAAGGACTCATGGGATTAGCCACAGGCTTTTTATACAGTGTCCTAAAAAATAAAAAAGGATTACGTTTTATCTCGCCTTTTGTTGGAGGAACATTCGAAGTTTTAGCTTATCTCCTCTGCTATTACGTTCTCCTAGGCACCGGGGGTTTAATTAACTCCGCCTTCGATTGCGTCCAAGCCTATGGAAGCGCCATCATCGCGATTCCGCTCTACTTGGCGGTTGAGAAAGCTCATGTCGTTGAGCATTTCCAAGAATAAAAAGAAAAACGATCCCGCTTGTCGAAGGATCGTTTTTTTGTCGAAAAATCTTAGTGAGCTTTGAGGGCGTCATCCGCACTTTCAGCGCGGTTATGAGCGTCATCGTCTTTGAGAAAAAGTACCGCGGCGATTGTCAAAGCGATGAGCGCAATCAAGACCGATAAAAGCCCGGTGATTCCAAAGGCCCAATTGAGCCCCGTGCCGAGATCCCCTATTAACAAGGATAAGAAGACGATTGCCACCACCAAGAAACCCATCGCGACCCAGAACAAGACTTTCCCAGCTTTTTTCATTGTTGTTTTGTTTCCTTTCGTCACGTTCACTATAGCATAACTTTACGGAAAACAAAGGGAAAGAAAAAGGTCCGAGTTGCCTCGGGCCTTAAAGGGCGAAAGATTAGAAAATGCGCTTCTCGCTTTCCGGATCGAAGATGTGCGCTTTGCTCTCTTCGAAGTCGACGGAAATCGTATCGCCGAGTTTGATTTCGTGCGTCAGCGGAATCTTCGCGACGAGGTCGATGCCAGCGAAGTCGCTGTGGACGTAATACTCGTGGCCAAGAAGTTCGGCGACGGCAACCTTCAACTTGTAATCGCCTTTCTCGGTGGTTTCGTGAATATCCTCAGGCCGGATGCCATAGACAACCGGGTGAGCCGCTAAGAGAGCAGCTTGATCTTTTTCTAAGCTGGAGTGAAGCTTTTGTACTTCTTCGGGCTTAGCGTTAGGATCGCTTTCAAGCTTGGCAATCTTCTCTTGTAAACTAGCCACTTCAGCTTTGTAGAAATCGTCGTGAGCTTTCTTCACTTCAGCGGGGCAGGGAATCTTCTTGCCATCGCTTAAAGTCACAACGCCTTTTTCATAGGTGGCATTGATTAAGTTCATCGAAGGCGAACCAATGAAGCCAGCGACGAAGATGTTGGCCGGATGGTTATAAATCTCAATCGGGGTGCCGATTTGCTGGATGTAGCCTAATTTCATGACGACGATACGGCTCGCCATAGTCATGGCTTCAGTCTGATCGTGAGTGACGTAAATGGTCGTCGCATTAAGGGCTTCGTGAAGTTTGATGATTTCCGAACGCATCTGAACCCGGAGTTTAGCATCGAGGTTGGAGAGCGGTTCATCCATGAGGAAGACTTTGGCATTGCGGACGATAGCGCGGCCGAGGGCGACACGCTGACGCTGACCACCCGAGAGGGCTTTCGGCTTGCGATCGAGGTAATCTTCAATTTGAAGAATCTTGGCGGCGTCGTGAACGCGCTTATCAATCTCGGCTTTCGGAAGATGGCGAATCTTCAAGCCGAACGCCATGTTGTTATAAACCGTCATATGCGGATAAAGGGCATAGGACTGGAAGACCATCGCGATATCGCGGTCTTTCGGCGAGCGATCGTTGGAATATTCTCCATCGATGTAGAGTTCGCCATTGGTGATGTCTTCAAGTCCAGCGATCATGCGGAGAGTTGTGGATTTGCCACACCCCGACGGACCGACGAAGACGATGAATTCGTGTTTTTGAATATCCAAAGTGAAATCAAAGACCGCTTGAACGTTGTTGTCGTAGACCTTATCGACATGGCATAATGAAACATAGCCGAGATCGGCGGGCTTCTCTTTCGGAGCTTCCTTCTTTTCTTCGGCGAGTTCCTTCTTGCGGGCTTTAATATCGGCCTTGGTGACCGTTCCTTGACCCTCGCCAGGTTTTAAACCCGTCGCTGCTTCTTTCTTCTTAAAAATACCCATGGACTATTTCCTCCCAGATTTGCTTTCTATTATACCTGCTTTGATTCATTTAACTTGTGCATTGTGCACAAATCGACTAATAAAAAGAAAAAGACCAGCGTTTATCGCTTGTCTTTGTCGCTTAAAAAAGAAAAAACGCCAAAAAAGATTAATGCGGATTGCCTAATTGAAAATAAATTTCAAGCAAGAGGGCGTTATGGTAATCGCGGATATCCAGCTGGGTTTTATCGATGAATTGGGCGAGACGATAATTGAAGGTGTTGCGATGAATGATCAAGGTTTCCGCCGCTAAAGAAGCGTTGAGCCCGCAGCGCAAGAAAGTCCCTGCGGTCAAAAGGAGTTCGTGGGAGACACCTTTGAATTCGGATGAAAGAAGCGGCAAAGACGAGAAATCGCCAAACGAGAATTCCTTCATGAGGACATCCGACATAAAGAGGCATTGATTGGGAAAATAGGCGAGGGATTTTTGCAGGAGCTTCTCTTCAAGAGGTCCACCTTTATGGGCGGCTAAAAAGGAGATGGTGACGCCGATGTCATCATGAATCATCAAGACGATCCCTTGGAGCATGACAGCAAAGGTTTCATCGGCTAAAAGATAGCCTTTCTCGTTCGAAAGGTAGTTGATTTCATAAGGCAAACCCAAACCATCGAGCGCCGAAGAGAGTTCATCGCGCTTAATGTCGCCATTCGCCAAGAAGAAGTAATACTTGTTCATCTTAATCTCAATAAGAAGCTCTCATAAGGCCGGAGGGTGAAGACGTGGTTCTGTAAAATCACCCCATCGCAATTGTGCAAAAGCACATCCGCGATTTCATAATAGAAAGTGAAATAAACCTGATAAGGCCGCATATTGGAAATCACCACCAGTTTTTTGCCGCCTTCATGGAGGTAAGCAAACACATCGGGGTGGTTCGGGTCCAAGAGACTAAGCGGGCCATTGAGGACTTGTTCATTGATGAGCGGGTCGCGCCGGAGGGCAATGGCATATTGATAGAAATTCAGAATCGAATAAGCATCTTTCATCTCATCGAGGGCGTTGACGCCATCGCGATAGTTCGGGTTCACGGCATTCAATGGCTTTGCCATCGAGAAGCCGGCGTTTGGCGTCGTATCCCATTGCATCGGGGTGCGCGCGTTGACGCGGGAGCAGCGATGGAGATAAGACAGAATTGCCTCTTCGCTATAGCCATTTTTGCGACAGGCCATCACATCATTTTTCGTGCCCACATCGGTGAAATAATCTTCGGCTTTTTCGTAGGTCGCATTGCTCATGCCGATTTCTTCGCCATTATAAAGGAAGGGCGTGCCATAGAGGAAGAGCAACGTCGTTAATAGCATTTTCGCGGACTCGTCGCGATAGGCGGTCGAACCATATTGGCTCACAACGCGCGGATGATCATGATTGCACCAATAAAGCGGAAGATCGGCCCGGTTGTGGCAAACGTTATACCACCGCATGAAATTGGCTTTGAGTGAAAGGACGTCGGTTTTGATCTCGTCATCTTTTTTGCCAATCGAACCATAGTTGCCATTGTTCCAAACCGTATCGAAGTTAAAGACCATCGAAATCGACCCATTTTCCCGGTCCGCCATCTTCAAGGCATCTTCAGGGGAAATACAACCCCCCGCTTCACCGACGGTGCAGCAAGGATAATGCGAGAAAACATTCTTTTTGAGCAATTGGAGATAGTCGAAAAGTTCAGGGCGATTCGAAAATTTGCTCGTATCATAAACCAAGCCATCGCGATCGCCTTTGAGGGTTGAATCGCTGAAACTCAAATCTTTGGCCAAATGAGCCACCGCATCAAGGCGGAAACCATCGACCCCTTTATCCAAGTAGAAACGGGCGATTTCGTAATAGCGTTCCCGGAGATTGGGATTAGCCCAATTCACATCCGGCATCTTTTTGCTGAAAATATGAAGATAATAGTCGTCCGTTCCCTCGATTCTTTCCCAAGCCGAAGTCGCGAAGAAACCCTTCCAATTCGTCGGCGGGAAAAGCGTGCCGTTCACCATCTTGCCTTTTTGAATAAAGTAATAGCCGCGTTCGCTGCTCGCGGGGTCTTTGAGGGCCATCTGGAACCACGGATGTTCATCCGAAGTATGGTTGAGTGGGAAGTCCAAAAGGATGCGAATGCCGCGTTCATGGGCTTCCTTAATCAATTTGTCTAAATCAGCCATCGTCCCGTATTTCGGGTTGATGTCGTAATAATTACTGACATCGTAGCCGTTGTCATCCATCGGCGAAACAAAAATCGGGCCGATCCACAAGAGATTGACGCCCAAATCCTTCAGATAATCCAGTTTTGAAATAATCCCACCGATATCACCAATACCGTCGTTGTTGCTATCCTTGAACGACTCGGGATAGATGATGTAGCCGACTGAGTTGTGCCAAAAGGCGTCCTGAGGGTTGTTTTCCATAACGGTTCTATTATAGCAAATACTTTTTCGAAGGGGGCAAGGGATGCAAAAGTTATGCCAAGGAACCAATTTTGAAAAAAGTTAGCCTTTTCCTTACGATTGACACAAAAAAGAATGACTTTTTTCTCGCTCTTGTTAGAATAACAAGGCACTATGAAAAAATTGATCGCCACCTGCCACAAACTGATTCAAGGGCATGAAAAACTGTATTTCCTCTCTCTCGTTGCACAAATCGCCATGATTCTCTCGCAAGTTTTCATGACATTCTTAAGCAAAGTCTTGGTCGATGTCTTAACCTCGTCGGCCGCTTTAAAATCGGGTCGGGCTTTTGCCGATACCGATATCGGCAAGGCTCAATACGTCGAAAGCTGGGTCATTTGGCTTATCACCGGGGGACGGGGCGCCCAATTTTTGCTGGATAACGAACTTCAAGTCCTCACCACCGCCATCGCGGTTTCGGCGGTTGTCGCCGCTTTGATGTCGTTACTTCGGATGGGCATGCGGTCTTATGTCGCCGCCGTCATCAATGGTTCGATGCAGCTCACCGTCTTCGATCATTTGGAACGCCTTCCTTATTCTTATTATAAGAAGAACAAATCCGGGGATTTGATTCAAACCTGCACCCGCGACTTGGACTTGCTCCGCAAATTCTTGATCGCCGATGTCTCGAACTTCAACTGGACCTTCTGGATGGTGCTCTTATGCTTTAGCATCCTCATGACGATTTCTTGGAAGCTCACTCTCGTCGCTTTGGCTTTGTTCCCCTTAATGTTCATCTATTCGTTCTTCTTAATCAAATATGTGCGCAAACTCTATCGTGAAACCGATGATTCCGAAGGCAAAATGACCGATAAAATCTCTGAGAATCTTTCCGCCGTCCGCATCGTCAAAGCCTTCAACGCCGAAGTCTATGAAATCAATTCTTTCGAGAACAACCTCACCGATTATCGCGGCAAGTTCATCAAATGGCGCAAATTATCGGCATTTTTCTTCTCTTCAAGCGACATCTTCGTCTTCGGAAGCAAACTTGTTGCCCTCCTCTTCGGCATCTATCTTTGCTATAGCGGCGAAATCGGCGCCGGCACCTTGGTCTTGTCCACCCTCTTTGTCAATATGATGGTTTGGCCTCTCCGCGAAGTTGCCACCAGTTTATCGAACATGGGCCAATATATCGCTTCGAGCGACCGGGTCCGCTTGATTCTCGAAGAGCCTTTGGAAGATACCTGGTCCGGTTTAACCCCGGCGATTAAAGGCGAAATCGTTTTCGACCATGCTGGCTTTAAGTACGAAGATGGCACGGTCGACGTCATTCACGACGTTTCCTTCACGATCAAGCCAGGTCAAACCGTGGCCATCATGGGCAAAACCGGAAGTGGCAAGAGCACTTTGTCGCTCCTATTGACTCGTCTTTATGATTACACTTCGGGTTCGATTAAGATCGATGGCGTCGAGCTTAAAGACATTCAAAAAGCTTATCTCCGCCGCAACGTCGTCCCCGTTCTTCAAGATCCTTTCCTTTTCAGCAAGTCCATCAGCGAGAACATCTTGATGGCCAATAAGAAGGCCACCAAAGAAGAGGTTCAACGCGCCGCTCGAATCGCCGCCATCGATGACACCATCACCAAATTCAAAGATGGTTATGACACCGCCGTCGGTGAAAAAGGCATGTCGCTTTCGGGCGGGCAAAAACAACGTGTCGCTATCGCCCGCACCATCATTTCGAACGCCCCCGTTCTGATCTTTGACGATTCACTCTCCGCGGTCGATACCGAAACGGACCTTGCGATTCGCCAGAACTTAAAAGAATGGGAGAAAAACACGACAACCCTCATCATCACCCACCGGGTCTCCACCGCTCGCGATGCCGATCTCATCGTGGTTTTGGAAGATGGCAGGGTTTCGGAATTGGGCACCCATGACGAACTTTTAAAACAGCCTGGTCTCTACCAGCGCATTGCGACAATCCAAGGCAAGATGGCCTAGAAAGGAGGGAAGTATGGCAAACGAAATCGAAGAAGAAAAACTCCCCGATAAGCTCAATCTCCGGATTTGGGTCCGCATTGGCAAATACACCCTCAAGAAGTGGCCGCTTTTGATCGTCATCGTTTTGATGATGCTCATCACCACTTTCTACGATTCCTCTTTCGTCGCCGTCATGAACAAAGGCGCCATCAACGCCGTCGGCGATTTGGCGATTGCTCAGGCCAATAACGATATCGGCCAAGCCCTGATTCATGTGAGTTTCATTCCCGGAGCGATGGAATATGACCTTTCTTTCTGGAATTTCATGGCCCTAGAAATCGTGATGATTCTTTTCCGCTCTTTGGCGATTTACTGGACCTTCTTCCTAACCAACTACATGGACATGGTCATTATGACCGATCTCCGGCGCGATACCTTCCACCGGGTTCAAGAACTCTCATTCAGCTATTTCGATCATACCAATTCGGGCTGGCTCATCGCCCGTATGAATAACGATACCTCGTCTATTGGCGATGTTCTTTCTTGGGATATTATTTCGATGTTCTGGGCTTTATTCGACCTTTTCTTCACCCTCATCACGATGTTCACCAACGATTGGCTACTCTCGTTAGTCGTCTGCGCCTCAATCCCCGTTGTCGCCATCGTCATCCCGCTCTTCGAGAAGGCTTTGCTCAAACGCTGGCGCACCGCCCGCAATGCCTATAGCCATTTTGTCGGTTGGCTCGCCGAAGCCATCAACGGATCGAAGACCATCAAAACTCTCTCAATTGAAGATGAAGTCTCTTCGGAAGCGAAGACCATCGTCGATGATATTCAGAAAAAGCGTTGGAAAGCCGGACGAATGAACGCGGCGTTCCAGCCGCTGGTCAGCTTCGTTTCGATGGGCATGACGGCCATCGTCGTTGGCGTGGGCATCAATATGACCAATGCGATGGGCGACGTCCAAGAGCAAATCAACAACATCGGTCTCATCGTCCTTTTCATCGGCTTCGTTGGTCAAATCTACGATCCCCTTCAGCAAATGTCAGAAATCTTTTCCGATTTCATGGCCTCGCAAGCCGGAGCGGAGAAAGTCGGACAGCTTCTCGATGCGAAACCGTCAATCGTGGATAAGCCCGAGATTGTCGAAAAATATGGCGATATCTTCCATCCGAAGAAAGAAGCTTACGAAAAACTTCAAGGCGAAATCGTTTACCAAGATGTCACGTTCGACTATGGCAATGGTGTCGAAGTCATCCATCCGCTTAATCTCACGATCAAACAAGGCACTTCTTTAGCCATCGTCGGCGAAACCGGAAGTGGCAAAACCACCATGGTCAACCTTATCTGCCGTTTCTATGAACCGACCAAAGGCAAGATTTTCGTCGATGGCGTCGATTATTTGGATCGTTCCTTGGGCTGGTTGCGGAGCAATATCGGTTACGTCCAACAACAACCCTTCGTCTTCTCAGGTTCTTTCAAAGAGAACATCCGCTATGGCAAACTGAATGCCACCGATGACGAGATCATCGCCGCGGCGAAACTCGTGGGCATCCATGACTTCATCATGAGCCAGGCGAAAGGCTACGACACCGTCCTCGAAGATGGCGGCGGCTCGCTCTCGCAAGGACAAAAACAATTAGTCAGCTTCGCCCGAGCCATCATCCGCAACCCCGCGATTCTGATTCTCGACGAAGCCACTTCTTCCATCGATACCGAAACCGAAGTCGCCGTCCAAAAAGCGATTCAGCCCTTGCTCAAGGGGCGAACTTCCATCACCATTGCCCACCGCTTATCAACCATCGTCAATAGCGATCGAATTCTCGTGATGGACCATGGCACGATCATCGAAGATGGCAACCACGTCAGCCTCATGGAGAAAAAAGGCGCCTACTACCAGCTCTATATGAACCAGTTCAAGGATCTCTCCATCCAAGAGCAAGTCGACACCTACTCGAGTCAAATCGAGGCGAAAGGAGTCAAAATCTGATCAGATGATTCTGAGGCATCATTCCCCTTGGGATGGTGCCTCTTTTCATTTCTCACAAAATCAAAGTGAAGAAGGCGATATCCCTAAAGGGATAAATGTTTTGACGTGAGGAAAAAGAGAAGACTAAACTAAAGAAAAGACCTGAAATCACCTATGAAGCATCTTTACCGTAGCGCTTTTGTCCTTCTTCTCACCGCTGGTGTCCTTTCCAGTCCAGCGGCGCTTCTTCTTATCGTAAGAACACTTCCCTTTCTCTGAATGAAAAAGTCAGCTTGACCATCTGCGGGGAGTCCGCCAGCAATAAGGCGCTTGAGGATGCGATTATTGGCTTCAATAAAATCTACCCCAACTGCACGGTGTCTTATGAATACGTGATGAACTACCAGACTTCGCTCTTGAAGCCCTTGCAAAATAACGATGACGTCGATTGTTTCCTCGCTTCAACGATTTCTTCGAGTTCCGCCTATCTTCCTTATAGCGATGACTTCCGAAGCGAAACCGGCTTGAACTTGAATAACACCTTCGCTGGGCTTATGGAAAATTCCTCTTCTTCAACCGGAGATTCTTCCAAACTGTATTTCATCCCGCTCGGCGGCGAAATCCGCGGGATGTTTGTCAATGTCACTCTTTTAGCGCACGCAGGGCTTAAAATCCCCACCAATTACAATGAGCTTCTTTCCACCTGCGCCACCTTGGCGGGAACGGATGCCAAAAATAGCCCCACCTACATTCCTTTACAGGGAAATCCTGGCAACTTCGCCATCAATGCTTTTTACCCCTATCTCTGCAATCTCGTCGCGAATGGCGAAAATCCCGAGGCACTTAAAACCGCGATCAATACCTGCGCCGATGGGGCCGAAGAAGTTTTCCGCGAGCCCTTGAGTCGGCTTTATCACCTGGTTGAAAGCTATTACTACAATTACGATTATGCCGAAACCCATTTGGACAATTTCAAAGATGGCTCCGTCAGCAGCGCTTGTTATTCCTTCCTCAATATCCACAAGGATTCCTCCGGCGCCTACGTTAAAGCGGATGATATCGGCCAAGTCCCCTTCTTGCCTTGGGTTTATTCGCTCGATGAAACCCTCAAGCGTTACAAAGAAGATTTCGAAAGCAAGATCGACTACCGCTTCATTCTTTCGCCTCTCGGCGATCAAGGTGGCTATGGCTATCTTTCGCCTTCGAGTTGGATTGCCCTCAATAAGAATTCAACGAAAAAAGCTTGGGCCTTGGAATTCATCAATTATCTCTTCTCCGATGAAGGGAATCGCCTTTACGCAAAGACCGCGAACATCATCCCCAATACCAAGGATGCCTTCGAAATCATTAAAAACACCTACAATGTTCCGCTCAATCAAATCGCTCAAGTGGGTCAAGTCAGCTACGCTTGGGACGTTTATAGCGTTTTAAAGAGTTCGCTCACCGAAATTTCGAAAGCCAACAAGAGCAAATACATGATCGCCAATAGCGATGGCACCTACACGATGCACCCCTTTGAAGATTACATGAATAATCTCAAGAATGCCTTCCTGACTCAGAAAGGAAAACTCGCATGAAACCTATCCGCGGCTTTTCGAAATACTCTCCGGGTGGTTTCATCATTCTCGGTAACCTCGCTTTCATCGCCGGCATCATTATTTCCCTCACGCTTTACACCCATGATTACCGGACGAAAATCCAGCAGCAAAACGTCGAAGATATCGGTAACATTACCGAAAGTTCTGCGACGATTGCCCAGGATTTCTTTTTGATGCATGAAACCCGAATCAACGACATCAGCGTCTACATTAAAGCGACGGGGCTATCCTATTCTTCAGCCATCGATTTCATCGCCGAAAGCAATAGCGATTCCTCGACGGTTTACGAAGTGATTTCCAGCGCCAAAACCGGCGTGGTCGCCAAAAAGGAAAATGGGACCTACCCTACGGTTTCTTATGCCACCACCAGCAAGAGTGATCCTTATGCCTCTTTCGCCACTTTCTTTGCCCCGACGGACGAAGAAAAAAATGCGACGAAGCTTCGCTGCAGCATCGAATACACCGACTTTTATACCGTCAAGCCATCCTTTGCTCTCTATACCTATCTCGACCTTAATGATGGCGTAACAACGGCCACCTATACCCTTCTTTCCGTTCACCCCTCGGCGATTTTGGCCGCTTCGTTAAGTAGCAACGACACCTATCCCGACATGGCGATTGCTCTCATCAAAAAGAATGGGGATTATCTCTTTGGAACCAGTTCTTATAAAAGCGACAATCTCTTCCACTATTTCTATTCGTTCAATGGGCTGACCCTCTCCGAAAGAACCGCCGATGAAACGAGTTTTTCCTCGGGAGAAAAAACGATTTTCTATTACAAAAACGCTCAAGGACAAGATTGCGTTTTCCTGACCAAACCCCTCCAGCTTGATGGGGTCGAATGGTACGCCGTGAGCGCCGTTCCGTTATCCTCGTTTCACAATACCACTTCCAGCGTGTGGATCATCGTTACGATCATCGTGCTTCTTTCGGGCATGATGTTCTTCGACTTCCTTTGGATGGAACGGGCCAATCATCGGCTCAAGGAAGCCGCCCAAAAAGAAAAGGAAGCTGCCCAAAAAGAAAAAGATGCCTCCGATGCCAAAAGCGATTTCTTCTCGCGGATGTCCCACGATATCCGAACCCCGCTCAACGTCGTTATCGGCTCTTCGACCCTCGCCTTAAAAGAAAACAACAATGCCACCACTCAGCGCTATCTTTCAGACATCGACCAGTCGGGAAAATTCCTTTTGTCTCTCGTCAATGACCTTCTCGATCTCAACAAGGTTCAAAGCGGCAATATGGTTTTGCATCCGATCCCCTATTCTTTGAAAGAATTCGCTTTTGCGATGCATTCGATCGTCGGACCTTTGTGCGAAGAGAAAAATCTCACGCTCGTCATCGAAGGCTGCGAGGATTCCACCCCCTATCTCATCGATGCGGTCCGCTTCAAACAAATCTTCTACAATCTGCTCTCGAATTCCGTCAAATTCACCCCGAATGGCGGCAAAATCACATTGAGAGCCTCCTGGGGCGAAGTCAAAGATGGCTATCACAAACTCATCATGGTCGAAAGCGATAACGGCATCGGAATGAGCGAAGAATTCCAGAAAAGGATGTTCGATCCTTTTAGCCAAGAAGAACGCCTGCCCAATCCCGGGAATGGAACGGGCTTAGGCTTAGCGATCGTCAAGAGTTTAGTCACCCTCATGAATGGCGATCTCAGTATTCGAAGCGCCCCCGGCGTCGGCAGTACTTTTGCCCTCACTTTCCGCTTCGAAGAAAGTAAAGCCCCGCTTCCGGATAAGAGCGAAACCCCGCAGGAGTTGACTCTTCTTTTCGGAAAACGCATTCTCTTATGCGAAGACAATCCTTTGAACGCGAAGATCGCCAAGACCCCCCTTGAAAATAAAGGCATGAAGGTGGACGTCGCGGTCAACGGCAAAGCTGGACTGGAACGCTTTGCGACTTCCCAGCCCCACACCTACGATTTGATTTTGATGGACATGCGAATGCCCGTCATGGATGGTCTCGAAGCCTCAAAAGCCATTCGCGAACTCTCAAGGGAAGAAGCCAAAAACATCCCGATCGTTGCGATGACGGCAAACGCTTACGAAGAAGATGTGAACGCTTGCTTAAAAGCGGGAATGAACGCTCACCTTGCGAAGCCTGTCGATCCCGCGGCGCTCTATCAGGAAATCGCGAAACAGCTCGCTGGTTCGTCGAAATCTTAAAAACGGAGAAGCCCCGCTCCTCCGTTTTCCTTTTTATCCCCTGCAAAACCCCCTTCTTTTCTTTTAGGAGGTCGGGGATTCTCTTTATTTAGGCGACTTTGACAAAGGCATTAGCGCCCTTGGTGTAGAGCAAATACATCGTGTGGCGGAGGGCTGGCGTATCGGAGATGAGCGTCAAAAGAACCAAGGCATCCGTGACCACTTCGCGGAGGCCATAGAGCGTAAGGGCATAAGAGAATGGCGTCGTTTTGTAGACGAAATAGCGTTCGCTGAGCGGCGGATGAGTTTCAAAACGGTGAATAAATTCCTCATAGTCGCTGATGCCTTCTTGCCGCGGAAATAAATCCGAATACGTTCCAATGAAGCGAAGAGCCCAAGGATCGGCAAGAAAGAAGTCGAGAAGTCCGTTAAAAAAGCGTTCGAAATCTTTCGGATAGCGTTCCGCTAAAGCGATTTCGTTTTGATAGAAACGGTCAAAAAGATAACGATCAGCCGCGTCCAAAAGAGTTTCTTTATCGTGGAAATGGGAGAAGACCGTGAATTCGCTCACGCCAGCTCGGAGGGCAATTTCCTTCGTCGAAAAGGTGCCGCGGGTCTCATTGCCCGCCACCGCAATCGTCGCCAAGATGATTTTGTTTTCCGCTCCCGGGATTTCCCGCCGTCCCATTTAGCGCACCCCCAATTGAAAGCCCGTCAGACCATTGGCAATGAGCTGAGCGTAATAATCGCGATATTCGCGCGAATCCGGGGCCAAGCCATCGTAGACTTCCTCGACCGCATAATTGATATGACGCCAAATATAAAACCACAAAAGATAGATTTCTTCGGGCGAATACTCTTGAAGAAAAACGAAGGCTTTCTTGGCCGCTTCAACCGCCTGGCTGAATTGGGCGTTCCGTTTCGCTTCGTCATGCTCCACTTTGCCCGTCCAAAAGCCATAGTTGGCTAAAAAGATGGAATATTCGGGAACTTCAAAGGCGTGATAAAGAAGCGCTTTGACGAGATTGGGGACGTCCTTCGAGATCCGGGCAGCTTTTTGAGCCGAAGTAACGAAATCGTTGGTGACTTCGTCAAGCGCCTCCTCCACCAAAGCGTCTTTGGTTTTGAAGAGCGTAAAAAGCGTGAACTCACTCACCCCGCAATTTTCGGCGATGGTTTTCGTCGAAAAACGCTTGTTGGAAGGATTCGCGGCCCCTTCTTTGATCGTGGCTTGGATTAAAGCACTGCGTAATTCGCTCATAGTCTCTTCATTTACCTTATCCTTATTATAAGAGAGAAGCCCCCTAAAAACCATAGGGAGTCCCCGAAGCAATAAATCCAACGATTTGTTAATAAAATGTTCTTTTTATAGGTTTTTTCATAAAAAAGTAAATATCTCAGCGAATGATTCCCTCTTTTCGCTCCTTCCTCAGCTCATTTCGCGCTCTTTGCTTTAAAAAAGTTGCCTAAAGAGAGGAAAATCGTCTAGAATAATCCTAATCGAGAATAAGCGAAGACAAAAAGAGGTCATGATTTTATGAATGAGACTGAGGAAACGGAAGCGTTATTAGGACGATTAACGGCTTGGGGCTGCGATATCCCCTCGGCTTTGCCCCGTTTTTTAGACGATAAAGGCATGTACGCGATGTTCGTGAAGCAAGTGGTTGATGAACCCTCCTTCACTTTGCTCGGCCAGGCGATTCAAGAAGGCGACGCCAAAGCCGCTTTCGAAAAAGCTCACGAGCTGAAAGGGGTTGTCGCCAATATGTCTTTGACCCCCTTATTTAACCGGGTCGTCCTCATCGTCGAGCCCCTTCGGGCTGGCAAATGGACCGACGTCAAAGAAAACTATGGCAAACTCACCGAAGAATGGGGAGAATTTCGTAATCTCGTGAACGGACGCTAAACGATGGAAGAGAAAAAGAACCTCGTCCTCATTGTTGAGGATCAAAAAATCAATCGGGAGATTCTCAAAGGGATTCTCCACCACGATTACGAGGTTTTAGAAGCCACCAATGGTCAAGAAGCCTGGGATATTTTAACGAAAGAACCTGCGGTTTCTGCCATCTTGCTCGATTTGCTCATGCCCGTCATGGATGGCTATACCTTTCTTGCTAAAATCGCCACTTCCCCTTACGCGACGATCCCGACGATCGCCGTCACGGGCGAAAACGATATCGAAGCGGAACAGAAGATCCTTGAACTCGGCGCTTGGGATTTCGTCACAAAGCCCTATCAGCCGATGACGTTATTGACGCGATTAAAGTATGCGATTTCCCGCAATGAATATTTTTCCTTGGGCTCCTTGCTTCTCAATTCTTTAGGGGTTCCTTCGGCCGTCTTCGAAGAGGATGGCTCTTTGATTCGACTCATTCGTTTCTCTCAAAGCTATACGGGTGAATTGCTTCAGGAACTCCCCTTCTCTCTTTCGACGGGCTTATTGGAACAGCCCTGTTTGAACGAGAAAGACCGCAATTCCCTTCGCGAGAGTTTCCTCGCATTGCGGAAAGACCAATCCCCCCGCCTTCTTCATTTAAGCGGCGTGAGAGGCAAATCCGTTCAGTTAACCCTCCGTTATTGGGGCGATAACCGTGGGGCGATGGTTGTGTTCGGCGAATTCAAACTTCTTTGATTTAAAACTAAAAAAGAATCTCTCGTTATCGAAAGATTCTTTTCTTTTTTTGACGTTGTCTAATCTTGACCAAAGAGTTTGTAATCGAGGAAAAAGGCAAGAAGTCCCGACAAAGAAAGCCCGAGGCTCACCCCGAAAGCGATCATGCTGTTCCCCGCAAAACAGACCATGCTCAACCCCAGACTCAAAACGACCCAAACGCTATAGAGGGCAAAGCCAATCTTCTCCCCTTTTTCTTCTTGTTTTTCGTAAAGGAAAGCCAAGAGGGCTTTGACGATGGCCAAACTCAATAAGAGGAAAAGAAGGATGCCACCCCCATAGCTTAAAACGGTCGGACCGGAGCGCCCAGCATAGGCAAAATAGGAAAAGTTAGCGCCATCGGCATAGTAAATCGGGGCAAATAAAAGAGAGAGGACATAGAGTAAAAGATAAACGCTAACGATGAGTTCGAAGAAGCTCTTCTTCACTAGTAATGCTCCTCCTGGCGGATGTGATTCACCGCCAGCTTCTTTTTATAAGCGCCAAGGGCGTCTTCCGCGCTGTAGCCCAAAAGAGGCAAGAGGTTAAGAAAACTTCCGAAGGCTCGCGCGTAATGTTTCGCATCATAATGGGAAAGCAAATCGCTCACGAGCACATAGGTTTGAAGAATCTGAGTGGTTAAATCCGCTTGGTCGGTTTTGAAATGATGGGTGTAGGTGACGACATCGAGGGGCAGTCCTAACGAAAGAAAGAAATGCATCCCATCGGCATATTCGTCGAGAATCACCGCTTTTTCGCTCGGGGCTTTTTCGCTCCAAAACTTAAAGCAGCGCGTTTCGTTCGCAAATTCCCCTAACTCCACGAGGAGGGCGAGGATCCGTTTCTCGTGGGTCACCTCATAGTTGAGATGATGGCGGGCGTGGATTTCCTCATCGAGTCCCTTTTGGAGGGGGAAGAGTTCATCAAGAACAATGACTTCACTCATCTTCCGAAACCTTGAATTGGCTCAGATGCCAGATATCGCGGTTATATTCCGCGATGGTGCGATCGGAAGAGAAATAGCCGCTATAGGCGATGTTCATGATGCAAGCGTGCGCCCATTTCGCTGGGGCAAGATAAAGCTCATCGATCTTATCGCAGGCATCGCAATAACTCTGGAAGTCCGCCAAGATGAAGTATTGATCGCCCCGATTCATGATCTCATCGAAAATCATGCGGAAACGGCCATCGCTCTTGAGGGCCCACGGACCATTGATTAAGGAATCAAGGACGTTCTTGATCCGGGTATCGCTGTTATAGAGATCCCAAGGATTATAGGAGTCTTCATCGACTTTCTTCTGAACTTCCGGCTCGGTGAGACCGAAGATGACTTCGTTATCCCGCCCCGCCAAATCCGCAATTTCGATGTTGGCACCATCCAAAGTTCCGAGGGTGATCGCGCCATTCATCATCAACTTCATATTCGAGGTGCCGCTGGCTTCTTTGCCAGCCGTCGAAATCTGTTCCGAGACATCGCTCGCCGGAATGATCTTCTCGGCCAAGCTCACGCCATAGTTCTCGACAAAGACGATCTTCATGAATTTTGAAGCGTCTTCATCGTTATTGATAACTTCCGCCACCGCTAAAATCAATTCGATGATCCGCTTGGCGTACTCATAGCTCGGGGCGGCCTTGGCACCGAAAATATAGGTGTGAGGAACCATCTTGAAGGCCTTCGGATCAGCTTTAAGCTCCTGATATAACGCCATGATGTGGAAAAGATTGAGCAATTGGCGCTTATAAGCGTGGAGACGTTTGATCTGGGCATCATAAATCGAAGAGGGGTCAATCTCAATCCCATAGGTTTCTTTCACGAATTTCGCAAAAGAGACCTTGTTGTCGCTCTTGACCTTCATTAAGGCTTTTTGCGTGGCTTTGTCATCGGCAAAAGCTGCGAATTTCTTGAGTTCGGCTTCCGGAGACATGATCCAGCCTTCGCCAATTCTCGAGGTGATGAGATTGGCTAAGCCTTCATTCGAATAAAGGAGCCAGCGCCGATGAGTGACGCCATTGGTCTTGTTATTGAACTTCTCAGGGAAAAGTTCGTAGAAATTCTTAAAGGTATACGTTTCGAGAATCTGGGTATGGATCTTGGCGACACCATTGACCGAGAAACCCGCGTAAATTGCCATATTGGTCATATGAATCTGACCATCTTTGATGATCTGCATCGCGTAGCGTTTGTCGCCGGCGATACCTTTTTCGTTGAGGAAAAGGTTAAAGCGACGGTTAATTTCCTCAATGATCATGTAGATGCGCGGGAGCAGCTGTTGGACGTATTGGATCGGCCAACGTTCGAGCGCTTCGGGCATCACGGTGTGGTTGGTATAGGCGATGGTGTGGCTCACCACATCCCATGCCTCGTCCCAGCCATAGCCATATTCATCCATCAAAAGGCGCATCATCTCGGGAATCGCGAGAATCGGATGGGTGTCATTGAGTTGGAAGACATACGAATCTTTAAAGTGGGTCAAATCGCCATAGCGGCGTTTTTCCCCGCGCATGCAACTTTGTAATCCCGCCGAAACAAGGAAATATTGCTGGCGGAGCCGAAGCATGCGGCCGTGTTCCGTCGAATCGTCCGGATATAAGCCGAACGAGAGTTCTTTGAGGGTGCGGAGATATTCATCGAAAGTGCAATCGGTCGGTAAATTCTCTTCCGAAGGCTCGGCCGACCAAAGCCGGAGCGAATTGGCGACGCCATTGCGGTAGCCGACCACGCTCACATCGTAAGGAACGGCTCGAACGCTCCGGGCATTCACGGTTCGAATGGCATAAGAGCCATCCGGTCGTAGATAAGTCTCGGCGTTACCATAGAATTTCACATCGACGGCGTGCTTGGGTTTCCTCACTTCGAAAACGAAGCCATTCGAAAGCCATTGATCGGGAAGTTCAATTTGTTTTCCTTCGACGAACTTCTGACGGAAAAAACCATATTCATAACGAATGGTGTTGCCATGGAGCGGCAAGCCTAAAGAGGCCGCCGAATCAAGGAAACAAGCCGCCAACCTTCCTAAACCGCCATTGCCCAATCCGGCATCGGGTTCCATCTCTTCGAGTTCATTGATATCGATGCCGAGATCGGCCAAACCATCTTTGGCTACCTTATAGATGCCAAGGTTCTGCATATTGCTGAGCATCAAGCGTCCGATGAGGAATTCCATCGAGAAATAGATGCACTGCTTCCGACCGTTATGGACGATATCCTCGCGGCAATTGCGCCAATAATATCCGGCGTAATCGCGGACCATCTCACCTAAGATGTCGTAGCGTTCCGTCACGTGCGAATCAGGGACGCTCCGACCATACTTTTCGCTCAAACGACGCTCAAAATCCTGCTTAAAATCCAATTTGTTTTGAAACATTTGTGACTCTCCTGTTGTTGATGTTATTTCTTTTTCTTCGCTGATTTTTTCGCCTTGACGACTTTTTCTGCCGGGGCTTTCTTTTCTTCCTCTTTCACGGGCGCCGGAGGAACTTCACGCTCCAAATGAGCGACTTTCCGCTTAAAGATGCAAGCGGCATAACTGCCGAGCTTGATGCTCACGTGGTAAGGCCGATTCTCCGGTCCGCCCTCATAGCTCTCCGAGGGCAAACCATTGTATTGGTTCCAACCGCCATAGATGTCTTTATCGCTATTGAAGATTTCTTCATAGAGACCTTTATTCGCACAGCCAACATCGTAGCTTTCGTAATAGTTCGGGGTCATATTGTAGACGAAGAGCAAATCGCTCTCCCCGACTTGACGTTCAAAGGCAAAAACCGACTGATCGGAATTGTCCACCATCATCCATTGGAAGTGAGCGGGGTTATGTTCTTCCACTCTCATCGCTTCCTCGGCTTGATAAATGAGATTAAGGTCGCGGCATTCCCGGCGGACCGAATCGTGTTTCGGGAAACTGAGAAGATTCCAGGGCAAAGAACGGCTTTCGTTCCATTCGTCAAAACTGGCGAGCTCGTTGCCCATGAAATTGAGCTTCTTGCCCGGATGGCCGAATTGATAGGCATAAAGGTTGCGAAGTAAAGCGAACTTGGTGTCATAATCCCCATACATCTTATTGATGAGGGTGCCTTTACCATGAACGACTTCGTCATGGCTTAACGGCAGTAAGAAATTCTCGCTATAGAAATAAGCCATCGAGAAGGTGAGTTTGTTGTGCTCCCACTTCTTGTAAATCGGGTCTTTGGCGTAATACTTGAGGGTATCGTTCATCCAGCCAAGATCCCACTTGTAGTCAAAACCGAGACCGCCGAATTCGATCGGCTTGGTCACGCCTTGGAAATCCGTCGAATCTTCGGCGATCATCATGACATCAGGGTGCTCGTAATGGAGTTTACCATTGAGCCGGCGGATGAATTCGGTCGAGCCTGAATTCTCGCCATTGGCCTTATTGCCATCCCAATAAACGATGTTCGAGACCGCATCGACGCGGATGCCATCGAAATGGAAGTAGCAAAGGAAATAGTTCATCGCCGACATCAAGAAAGAGCGGACCGGGTCTTTGCCCAAATCGAATTGGCAACTTCCCCAGGGCGAGAAGGTGTGGGCCGGGTCACTATATTCATAGAGGCACGAACCATCGAACTCGCGGAGCGCGTAATAATCGGTCGCAAAATGGACCGGGGCGAAATCGAGGATGACGCCGATGCCCGCTTCGTGGCAACGGTCGACGAAAGACATGAGCTGCTTCGGATTGCCATAGCGGCTATCGACGCTATAGAAACCTGTGGCCTGATAACCCCAGGAGCCATCGAAAGGATACTGGGTAATCGGCATGATTTCGATATGGGTATAGCCTAAATCTTTGACGTAAGGAATGAGATAATCCGCCACTTCTTCATAGGAAGGATAGCGGTCGCCGATCTTGCCTTTCCACGAGCCGAGATGGCATTCGTAGATCGACATCGGTTGATCGAAATTCCGATTGCGAGTCTTTAAGAAAGACCCATCGTGCCAGATGAAATTCTCGATATCAAAAATCCGCGAGCAGGATTGGGGCCGCATCTCGCTATAGAAAGCGAAAGGGTCCGCCTTATCCACGTATTGCCCATGGCCGTTTTTGAAGTGGAATTTATAGGATTGATAATCGTGGAGGTCCGGGACGAAAGTTTCCCAAACTCCCGCATTATCGACTTTGTTCAGTTTATTGGCGCGGACATCCCAGCCATTCCAATCGCCGATGACCGAAACATCTTCCGCAAGCGGCGCGTAAAGGCGAAACCAAACGCCATGAAGCGTGACTGCCTTCTCGCCTTTTTTCGCGACAGGAAGGGTGCATTCGCCAAAGTGCGCTCCGAAATAATCGAAAGCGTGGGTGGTTTGCCCCATCAAATAGTCGTATAAGATCCCAAATGCCATTTGTGGTTCCTCACTATGTGACAACTAACTATTAGTATAATCGCTTTACCTTCTAAGATAAAGGAATAAAGACCTAAAATTGTCGCTAAAATTGTCGCTAAAAAAGCCCCAAGATGGGGCTTCACTTTTTAAGACCGAAACAAAACGTCTTCTTCGGTAAAAGAATCAAAGGAGAACAAAATGATCGGAATAATAGCTTTCGGGTTTCGGGGTTTGGTAAAAATGGCGCGGAAGTATCAATCCTTCTCCAACAAGACGATAGGCTTCCAAGGCATCATTTTTGCTTTGATAAATACGATAATCAGCATAAAGAACATCGTTTTCAGAGAAACCTTCAAGTGTCTTAGCGAAATCGGGGTCGTTAAAAGCAATCACGCGACCTGTAGAATCTTGATAATCCGCCGGAGCAAGAACCGGCCCAGCGAGCCAGGTCCCCTCATTTTTGGCGTAAAAATAATAGGCTTGTTTGCTTTCTGAATAGGCTAAATATCCAGGAATCGAACGAGCAACCTGCACGTGAACTGTAAGGTCGTCATAACCCACGGGTTCGGTGTGATAATACTCATAAAGGGCATAACTCCCCCAAACTCCAAAGCCAATCGCTAAAACAGAAAACGAAGCCAAAATGATTTTCTTTTTGTTTTTCATCAATAATAATCCTCCAAAATCCTGCGCATTTGAAAAACCGAATTTTTCAGTTTCAACGCTAGGATTGATTTCCCTGTCGGCGCACTATTGCTACCATATGTTTTCTTCGCCAAAATAATGCCAACTACTGTGACCTCATTATTAATTCTTTGCAAGACGGGTCCCCCACTCATCCCTTCTTCTCCGAAACCATAAAGCTCACAAAGACCATTCGAATCCGAAACAACCCCAGATGAACTTGAACAATAAAGTTGCGTATTATCCCCAGCATATCCAATCGAACTATTTATCGAATTTCCAATTGATGCATAGGTCGTGGTCGAAAGGTATCCATAGATTGAACCGATAGATACGTCAAAGCGGAGGAGAGCCCAATCGTTTGAATAATCTTGTCCTTGATCGACATAACTGCACGGAATCACGACATCTGTCGCGTAGTAATGTGCGGAATAACTTTGGCCATGCAAATTTATCGACACGCCGACCCGAGCAACTTTTTGACCATTCGGTTTAGACGGCCCATATAACACGTGCGCGCAAGTCAAAACGACATTTGGAGAAATCAAACAACCAGTCCCGTAACTATAGCCATCCGAAAAAGTCGAATCAATCGCGACAACAGCCCCAGGTCTAAAGGCGGTCGTCTGCGACACAACAACGCGATTGTCAACCAAATTTATTTGATTCTTCGGAGTCCCTACAGGAAAAGACAAAGGTGTGGTCGAAATGGAAGGGTTATATTCAGAGTAGGTTGATGATATAGAATTTTGTTCCCATCCGCAAAAAGTAGAGCTTGAATAGGCGATAGAACCGCTTGGGTTAGAGAAAGTATAATCATAACTGTCCAAATTGGAAGTCGTTGCTAACGCTGTTGCGTTCTCAACAACCCGAGGCGCTAAGAGAACTCCATTTCCATCATAATTCTCGGAAGTCAATTCGATCCAAAAAGAATTTCGGCCTTGCGGGTTGCCCGAAGCCAAAAGAGAAAGAAGACTGATTAAAACTGTTTTTATGCCCCTTTTCATGATTTTATTTTAGTTTCGTTCTTTCTTTCTGTCAATCGGTTTTTATTTGTCTCGAAAAACCCTCATAAATGAGCTTGGCCATCAAATAACGATTCTTCGGGGTATCGGGAAGATGGTGGTCGATGAAAAGCTGGCCGTCGCAGGTGAATTCTCGGGTGAAATAGCACCAGAGCGAGAAGGCATCCTCCTCAGGGTGATAAAGCGGGAAGAAACTAAAGGCGGTATCGATGGCGTTTTGGCATTGTTCCTTGAAGTAAGAAAAATCCGAGGCTTTCTCATGCCGGGGGAAGACCCGGCAATAGTTGATGGCGAAAGCGCCGTGGGCAGCTTGAGCTAAGTGATCGTCCATGATGTGGGAGAAAAACTCGAAGAAGTTGGCACTTAAAGGCCCCCACTTCAAGATTGAGGCATAATAGTAATCAGCCACCCTTTCATCGGCGAGATTCAAGAGATTATCCTTATCGTGAAAGTGGTCGAAAATCATGTATTCGCTGATCCCGAGTTTCGCCGCGATTTCCCGGGTTGAAAAACGATTGGCTTCGCTTTCGCCCGCCACCTGAATCGTCATGTCGAGGATTTTTTTATCAATCTCTTCCATCACCACGTCTCCTGTTTCACGCAGAAACCCTTGAGGCCTTCCATCGCGACTTTGACGCTTTTTTCACGGTAGGTGGCCACGTCGCTATAAAGATCGGACAAGACGAATTGGGCATCCATGAGTAAACGGCGGAAAAAGCTCGACCACAAAAGGAAAGTCTCATCATCGTCGCGGAGGCCGAAATAAGGTTCAAGCACATCGCGGTGCGCCAGGATATAGGCATGATAACGTTCAAAGGCAGCTTGATCCTTCATGATATGGGAAGTCGCCGCCGAATAATTGACCAAGAACATCGTCTCGCAAGGATGAGAAAGGTAATAATCGAGAACCCGGGCCACGAAGACGTTGAGCGGCGCCTTCTCTTCATGGGACCATTGACGGAATAAAAGCAAACCATCATCGCAGATTTTAAGGTTGCAAGCGCTGATGAGTTTCTCTTTGCTTTCGAAGCGTTGAAATAAGGTGAACTCACTCACCCCGCAGGCCTTGGCGATATCCTTGGTCGAAAAATCAACGTTAGCTTCATTCTTACCGCCAACGGAAATCG
>Ga0183095_10011_pt6 | contig 33114 bp, 32 predicted proteins | sample BioMet4_FD_130346 | JGI IMG/M metagenome (GOLD analysis project Ga0183095, IMG submission 130346) | Microbial communities from bioreactor (seeded with sewage sludge) at LBNL, California, USA - Biofuel metagenome 4 (v2) (version 3) | ecosystem: Engineered > Bioreactor > Anaerobic > Unclassified ...
GGACAGCTTGACCGCTTCTTCTTTGAACTCCTTGTCATATTTGCGCATCGCAAACACCACCTTGTCCTTTCCTTGATTCTATCACTTTTTGGGTGTTTGCTCTCTGCACTTCTATGATATCCCTCCAGGTTGGTTTTTTTCAATTTCATAGAGTGTTTTTTAGTAGTTTTTCAAAAAGAACTGATTTTGAATACCTGCTCAATTGAATATAAAAAGTGCTTGAAAACCATAAAATAAACGGTTTTCAAGCACTTTTTGGCGGAGAAGGAGGGATTTGAACCCTCGCTGCGTTTAACCGCACTACTCCCTTAGCAGGGGAGCCCCTTCGGCCACTTGGGTACTTCTCCATCTGTCAAGTTGTATCCTCCGGCAAAGCAGAGAAAAATGTGGCGGAGAGAGTGGGATTCGAACCCACGGACACTTTCGCGTCGCCGGTTTTCAAGACCGGTTCCTTCAACCGCTCGGACATCTCTCCATCGGGAAAAGAGGCAACCTCTCCGGAAGACCTGAATATCATAGCACAACCGCGAGAAGTTTGTCAACAGGATTCTGCGGAAAGCCCGGTTTTTAGCTGGTGTGCCGCGTTAGGTTGCCGTCCTTTATAAATATAAAAAAATATACCGAGGCCCGGAGAAAACGCGGAGCACAGATGGCTATTAATGCAACTACTGCGGAAGCAAGAAGGGAAGTTGCATAGGTCTGTTAAACAGAGAAAGTTATTGACAAAGAGAACCTCGCGCGGGCACATCCTCGGAGTACAATGGCTCATAAAGAGATTTGGATGAATGTACAAAAAACGCAAAAGAAGGTCGTTAGATACGACGAATTTGTTCTGAAATGTCAAAAGTCTGTTGACAAACCGGTTTCATAAAACTGAAATCCAACAGCGATAAGGAGTGATATGATGCCGGAAAAGGGAGAACAGCAAATAAAGCGCTTGACCATCGATCAGGTGGCAGTGCAGGCCGGCGTTTCCAAGACGACAGTCTCTCGATACCTGAATCAGAGATACGATGCCCTCTCTGAGGACACACGGCAGCGCATCCACCAAGTGATTGAGGAACTGAATTACCATCCCAACCGCATAGCCCAGAGCCTGAAGGCCCGAAACAGCCGGATGCTGGGGTGTTTGGTCAGTGATATCTCCAACCCCTTCTCCTCGATAATTGTCAAGGGCATCAATAGCGTGTGTACCCAGGCAGGCTACCAGCTTTTACTGGTGGACAGCGAGGACGATCCGGAGCGGGAACGCACCGGTATTCAGGATCTGCTGGAAAATCAGGTGGATGGCCTGATCGTCAATACCACGGGGCAGAACGATGAGTATCTGATCTCCTTGCACCAGCGGGGTATTCCTCTTGTACTGGCGGACCGCTGCTTGTCGGCAGCGGGAATGATCGATACCGTGGCTACGGAAAATTATCATATCACTTATCAGTGTATTACTTATTTGCGGGGCCTGGGATATGAGCAAGTGGCGTTTTTCACCCAGGCCAATCGCTATGTGGCACCCCGAATTCTACGTTTTCAGGCATACAGCGACGCCATGCGGGAGAATTTCCATCATGCGGGCGAGGAGTACATGTATCAGTTTGATCTGGAGGACACCAGGGACTATGTGGAGAAACTGCGGGCCTTTCGGGAGAGATTCCCCGGCCAGCGTCTGGCGGTATTCGCCGTCAACGGTGTGACCATGCTTCACATGCTGCAGGGTATTCAGCACGCCGGTATCCACATCGGAAAGGACTTTGGAGTCTGCGGATTCGACGATTGGGGCTGGGCGGACCTGATTCCGCCTGGGATTACCACCATCACCCAGGATTCCTGGGAGGTGGGACGCCGGGCTGCGGAGCTCTTGCTCAGGCGCATTCGCGGGGCTGGCCCAACGGGGCCGGTCTATGAAGAGCTGCCCAACCGGCTAATGATTCGCGGTTCCACTGTCTCCGGATGAAACTTTCCGCCAGAAGGGCGGGATGTTTCTTTGGGTAAAAATGAAATCGATTTCATTAAACGGTTTCAAAAAGTTTCGAGGAAAACTTTTCGTTTAAAAGCCCGCGGGCTGCGGGAAATCGATCAGATTGTTACCGGCAGGGGCCGGAGCAATATAAAACAGGTGAGATCCAAATTTTAAGGAGGAAAAGAGTATGTTCAGCATCTTGCTGATTAAGGCGGAATTTACGCCCGCTTTTTTGGGTAGTGCCTTTGAGGTGTGCCTGTACCTTTTCTGGATGGATTGCTGCATCCTGATGGAGAACCAGCCCAAGCTGAAGCCGGACTGTTTGCGGTCGTTGCTGCATATTTTTCGCCGGCCCTCCATGCTGACACTGAAAGAATTGCTCTGAGCTGCAGCTTGACGGGAGAGAGGGTTGCCTGCTTTCTCACAAGCCGTGTGCTTTTTTATGAGACAAAACGGTAAAAAAGAAATCGTCAAAAAATTCAATAAAATTCAAAAAAGTACTTGCAAGTTCATGAATGGTATGGTATTATAAACAAGCTGATTTGCAGCATAGAGTATCCGGGTGTAGCGCAGTTGGTAGCGCACTTGACTGGGGGTCAAGGGGTCGTGAGTTCAAGTCTCGCCACTCGGACCATGCGGAGTGTCCTTATAGGATCTGAGTATCCTATTAAGGACACTCTGCTTTTTTGCTCAAAATGTATATCATGCGATTCGCGCCGGGGTGTAGCTGACTGCTACGCCCTTTCTTGTTTCCATGAGAACGTCTACCTCGGGAATATCCTCTCGATCCAAGACCTCAAACACTCCGATGCAATTATAATGAATGACCACCTGCTGGGTGGTGATCCCGTCCTCCTGCTTTTCGGCGTGGTACACGTCGATGTGATCAATGAGCTCTGCAACCATACGCTGAGTGAGCGTTTGCGCCCCCGTGTAGTGCCGGACGGTATCAAGGAACAGGTCTGTTGTGAACTGCTGACCACCGGACTTTTTCAGTTCCGCTTTCAGTATCTTGATTTTGGCGGCGTTTTCTCCTTGCTCCTGTTCGTAACGCTTTGACATTTTTGCAAACCGAGCGTCGTCAATCTTGCCGGACACATTATCCTCGTACAGCCGTTCAAAGAGTATATCCAGTTCCTTGTCGCGGGCCAGCAGAATCTCAAGCTCTCGCTTTTTCCGCGTCTGGTCATTTTCAGCAACCTTTGCGGAGCGTCCGATCATGGCTTTTATGAAATCGTTCTCGTATTCATTGGCAAAACAGGCCAGACGGTTGACCTCGTATACTTAATTATACCAGTTTGTGGAATATATTGCAATAAAGCGCCTCTTGGGATGCTATATGCGCTTAAATTTAAGGTGATTCACAACATTCATCAGATTGGCTTTGATCCAACCGCTATCCGGCACATCTTCCTCAGCCATGGTCATGTGGATCATTGCGGTGGTACCCGCTGTCTGCAAGAGCTGTGCGGCGCACCAGTTTATATCGGCGAAGGTGATGCCTTTTTCTTTACCCAGAGACGGAATTTGATTTGTAATCCAGAGCGGGTTCCAGAATTTGGAATTGCCAATACTTATGATTATTCCAAACCTTTGACGATTGGAAATTCTACTTTTGAATTTATTCATACTCCAGGACATACCCCTGGCTGCACTAGCGTATTGATTCATTCCACGCTGAATGGACGACCTGTTACTTTCGCTATGCACGGAGGCTTGGGGTTTAACGGTCTCACATTGGAAGAACTGAGAACTAACCGTCTGGCCGAGAGCCTTCATCAGGCTTTTTATGATCAGTTGGTGGCCTGCACAAAGTTGAAAGTGGATATCACTATCCCAAGCCATAATCACGACTATGATATTCTTGGCTTGGCCAAAATGGACAGTGGAAGTCATGAGGTATTTTTGGTTGCAGATGGTTGGGAAACAATGATTCGTAACAAAATTCTAAATTATCTACCTTTGCTCTGAATGAAACTCTGGTGGCGGCTTTTGCAACACTTGCTTATTAGTAATGTACCTGAGCCATTCAACTTTTAGTCGGAAAGCATCTATATCTTGCCGGTTGACTTCATTCCTCAGAGTCTGTAAACCTTCTTGCACATGATTCTTGACACTACCGAGACGAATGGAAGCAGAGCTGGCGTTGTTTAATAAGTTATTTACACAATTGGGTACAAAGAGGTCCCCGGGGAGCTGGATACTCTCCGGGGACTCGCTATATAAACATCATGGGAATCTCATTTCTGATTTAATCTTTGTAAAGTTCGCCGCTGTTTTCCTTGCTGAGCGTACCATCATATTCGACCATGAGAAATTTAGTAAGTTCAGTTACCACCGGCCTATGGGGCATCCCCATAGGTACTACTACAAATTCACCAGCTTTTACAGGAATAAGACCATCTTGCGTTTCAAGCTTAAATGCACCCTCAAGCACGCAGAACAATTCGTCAGAGTGTTCATGAACATGAAAAGCCAACGTTCGATTTGCGACTTGTACAACACTTAGCACGTTACCGTTCATATGTGATATTTTTTTGTAAATATACATTCCGTCAATATCATTGACTTCACTCAGTAAGTTCTTAACTTCAAGCATAGTTTTGCCATCCTTCAAATTATAATTAAGCGAAGCTCAAATCAACTACTGAGCTACCGAGTTTGCTCATATAGCTAAGATAACAGATGTTCATTCCTTTGTCGCCGACATCTTTACTGTGCTAAACACCGTTGTAAAAATAGATATCAACAAAAGAATGCCAAATACCCGCACCAGCCAATCGGAAAACGGGACCACAAAACGCCCCATTATCAATCCTGCTATGCTGACAATTATGACTGTTATGCTGATGATATAAAACTTTTTCATTTATTATTACGCTCCAAATCCCAAACAATTTTTCTCCGCATATTACTTAAGCGAGGCTGTGTGAAAACGCGTGTAAACACAACAAATGGCAGCTTATGATTTCTAGTAAATCGCCAAAAATGCAAAAACAAGATATTGCAGGAGCGGAATTACCCCTGTAATATCCCAATTAATTGCTCTGTTCTAATGATATTGATTGCTCGTTTCATGTTGTAAACCAAAAAATGCAGCAAAGACTCAGTCCTCACATTTTCTGTTTTTCTGGTCAGAAAATATGAGAACCCCATGGCTCTTTTAATTGTACCCCATGGATGTTCTACCGTTTGCTTTCGGACCTTGTACATATCAGCGAACTGCTCAGTCCTTCGATCTACTTCATCAGCAATTCTTTGAAATGGCCGATCCTGTATCGTCCTGCCTTTTTCACCATTACTGCATTGATCTCTTACCGGGCAGTTTGAGCACGCTTCAAAGTTTTGATACCGTTTGAAGTCCGCTTCCTGCGGGCAGCTCTTTCTGTACTGATACGGCCTAATATAAGATCATCTATCATTTGCTCTCCTCTCATTGTTGAATCATTTTCCTTTTACGTGGTGTTAGCGGCTGACAAACCGAGCAAGCTGCCCACTAAACAGAAATTTGACGGGCAGAGAAATGCGCTTGTATTCTTCGAGGCAAGTGCGCTACAGACAAATGATCTTAGTTGCTATTTTTTCACAAAACAGGCTGTCATGTTCAACGAATAAAATGGTTGGTCTGAATTCCAGCAGCAATTCTTCTATCTGCATACGGGAAATAACATCGATATAATTCAGAGGCTCATCCCAGATGTACAGATGTGCTTTTTCACAGAGACTTTTTGCGATTAAAACTTTCTTTTTCTGGCCACCGCTGAAATCAGACATATCTTTACTGAACTGCTCTTTTGAAACATCCAGTTTATGCAAAATAGCCTTGAATAGGCTCTCATCCAGTTCAGACATCCGCGCAAAATCGGATAGATTTCCTTTCAAGAACGAAGCGCTTTGAGAGACGTAGGATATTTTCAGGCCGCTGCCGACGCTGAGGTCACCTCGATAAGGGATTCTTTCTCCACAAATCAGCTTTAAAATACTTGATTTTCCGCTCCCGTTACTACCGGAAAGACAGACTCGATCGCCTGCTTCAATATCAAAGGAAATATCTTGGCACACAGTATGAGCGCCGTAAAAAACAGTCACGTTCTTCAATGAAATAAGCCCACTTTTATAAAATGCCAATTGGTTGATTTTCAGGGTCTCTGCACTTTCAATATTCTTCAAGAGCTTTGATTTTTGGGCGGCGGCGGACAGCTTCCGGTTTTCAATTCCCTTGGAGCGTTTCATCATTTTTTCGGATTGATGCCCGATGTAGCCTCTATCCGGGCGCAGACCGGAGTTCCGCGTCGCGTATTTGGTTTCTTCTACCTTGTCAGACCAAACGGACTTCTCTTTTGCCGCCTTTTCCAACCGTCTTACTTCCTTTTTCAGCTTATCATTTTCTGCAAGCTCAAAGCTGTCCTGCAGCTCTTTATTTTCCATCCATGACGAAAAGTTACCCTTTACTACTTCGATATTTGCTTTATTGATCGACAGGATGTGATCAACGCAACCATCCAGAAAGTTTCTGTCATGAGAAACAAGGATAAAGCCTTTCTTGCAGTTAAGATACTGGGAGACAAGTTCTCTTCCGTGAGCGTCAAGGTGATTTGTCGGTTCATCTATCAGCAGAAAGTTATTCTTCTTACAAAACAGCGCCGCCAGCAGCACCTTTGTCTGTTCACCGTTCGAGAGCGTATCAAACGGGCGGTACAGAACACGATCATCAACTTTCAAAAGGGCGAATTCACGCACCAGTTCCCACTGCGGATGATCTGGAACTATTTCAGCGATGACATCCTGCGTGAGCATTGATGCGTCCTTGATTGAAAATGGGAAATAACTAAAATTCACAGAGCGGGTAATCGTACCCTGAAAAGGGTATCGTTCCAGCAAGAGATTTAAAAAGGTGGTTTTTCCTCTACCATTTCTCCCGATGAATCCCAGTTTCCAGTCCGTGTCGATTTGAAAGCTGACATTTTGAAAAATATCCTCGTAGCTGCCCTCATAACTAAATGTGAGATTTGTAATTTTAATTTGTGACATTGCTTTGCCCTCCTGTATAAGAAAATTGGCTGCAAGAAAGTGAATTCCCGCAACCAATCAAACAGGGTATGCCAATGCATAAAAAGCATAGCAATGCACCGCAAAATGTTGAAAAGAATAGGTGGAGGGATATCATAGAAGTGCAGAGAGCAAACACCCAAAAAGTGATAGAATCAAGGAAAGGACAAGGTGGTGTTTGCGATGCGCAAATATGACAAGGAGTTCAAAGAAGAAGCGGTCAAGCTGTCCGATGAAATCGGTGTAAAGCAGGCGGCGGCACAACTGGGTATTCCATACTACTCTCTGGCGGAGTGGCGGCAGAAGCGAAAGGTATTCGGAGATCACGCCTTCGTCGGCAGCGGCATTCGCCGCGACGCGCCGCTTTCCGAGAACGAACGCCGGCTGATAAAGGAAAACGCCGAGCTGCGGAAAGCCAATGAGATTCTCAAGGATGCGCTGGGTTTTTTCGCCAAAGACCGGAAACGGTAAAGCCGGAGCGGTTGTATGAGTACATCACGCTGCGCCGTGAGCGGTTCTGCGTTCATGCCATGTGCCGGGTTGTGAAAGTCAGTGAATCCGGGTACTACCGCTCTTTGCAGTCGGCTGGCAAGCCAAAACCGTGGCAGTTGCTTCTGGTCAAAATACGAGAGATTTATAATGAAAATCCGGACAATGACAATTATGGTGTTGGCCGAATTCTTCTGGCACTTACACAGCGCGGTATCGCGGTAAGCCGAAGCAGCGTGCGGAGGGCCATGAAGCGTGGAGGTCTGCTCCATCGTTCTTCTCGTCACCCCAGCAGTCTGACAAAAGCAGACTTGGCTGCGCAGAAAGCGGAGAACCTGATTTGCCGAGATTTTACCGCAGGCGCTCCCAACCGGAAGTGGCTGACGGATATTACGCAGATCCAGTGTCTGGACGGTAAGTTGTATATGGCGGCAGTCCTGGACTGTTATAACGGAGAGATCGTCGGTCTCGCTATGGATGACAACATGAAGAAGGAGCTGTGTATCCGGGCGTTTCGGTCTGCCTGCCAAGTACAGGGAGCCTATGGAATGACCCTGCACAGTGACCGCGGAAGCCAATTTACCAGCTCCGCATTTCGAAAGGCGCTGGCGCAATACGGCGCGGTTCAAAGTATGAGCGGCACGGGCCGCTGCTATGACAACGCCCGGATGGAGAGTTTTTTTGCTACGCTGAAGAAAGAAAAACTTTATCGAATCAGGACGGAGCGGATGCCCATGGCACAGGTTAAGAGCATCGTATTCCGGTACATCATGACCTACTATAACCGCCGGCGAATCTATACTGCCAACCCCGGCGGCCTGCCGCCAGCCATGTATCGTCAGGCCGCCAGAGGCCTGGCCGCATAAGCTGCAGATTTTGGGTGTTCACATTCTGCACTCTTCTTGACTTCTCTAATGCTGTCTCCGGTAATAAGCGCCACAAAGGCAATATAATGTTCTTTTTCCATCTCATGGTCGGAAGAGATAAAATAACTGTTTTCAATTATTTCTACAGACAGTCGATCTGCGCCTATGGCTTCCTGAGGTACCAGCGGCTGTAACATTCTGCCGCAGCAGGAAACGGTCGGGTCAGCGGTCGCAGTCAACAGATTCTTGCAGTTCGGGCAAACATAAAACTTAAGTTTTCTCATATTACCCCCTACCAAATCATTGGCGTGCAGTTCTCCGGATAGAAGCTCCTCAAGATTGACACTAAAAATTTTGGATATTTCCGGAAGTAGGGACACATCAGGGCAGCCCAGGCCGCGCTCCCATTTTGAAATCGCCTTATCGCTGATGTTCAAGCGGTTGGCCAATTGCTGCTGGGTTAGCTGCTGATCCTTTCGCAGGGAATGAATCAATTTTCCAATTTTTACGCAGTCCACGTGTCTTCACCTCCATATTGCTAGTTTATCAGGCAGTACAGAAAAAAACAATAAACGTACCGTAGAGTTTCTGCCCAAAGGTGGCTTACTCACCCAAAGTTCCTCTCAGGGTATAAACATTACATGAAGCTCATTCTAAGCGTTTACAATAAGCTTGAGCTGATTCCCATAGGAGCCATTTCTTTCTTCCCTGACCCACTACGGTCTAGCTGCTTAAGAATCATAATTTTGTTGTTCAGGTTCTGCATGGATCTTGGCTTCTCCGGCAGAGGCTGTACAGCAGGAAAAAAACCAGAACGGTCGACTTATATGAAACTAACGATTGGCGCATATTACAAAATTTCATGTCATTTTAAGCTTTTCTTCGTGACATTCCAAAATTGACAGACGACCGCTGATTCGCTATGATAATGAAAACGCAACGGGGCGTAGACGAGAAGATCGTCTGCGTCCCGTTTTCGTTTTGGAAGAAAGCGACTGCTATAACTGCAGATCATAAGGAGGATTTGAAAATGGAAAAGAAGAAGCTTGCAAGTTTTCTGTTGGCCGGTACGATGGCGCTAAGCCTGACTGCTTGCGGCTCTGGAGGTTCTGGCTCCGCCGCTGCATCCGGTTCTGCGTCCGGCTCCGCATCTGCCTCTGCGTCCGGTTCTTCCGGCAGCGGCACAATTACCATTGGCACTATTTCGCCCAACACCGGTTCTCTGGCCACTTATGGCACGGCTGTAACCACTGCGGTTGACTTGGCGGTCAGTCAGATCAACGACGCAGGCGGCATCAACGGCAGTCAGGTAAAAGTTATCAATGCGGATGACCAGTTTGACCCCACCGAGTGCCTGAACGCGTTCAATTCTCTGGTTGCTCAGGGCGTGGGCCTGATTGTTGGTTCCGTCACCTCCGGCTGTACCTCGGCCATCACAGATGCCGCAGATGAAGAGGGTGTGTGCCTGCTGACGCCGTCCTCCACGGCCGACTCCATCACTACAAAGGATGATTACGTTTTCCGCGCCTGCTATGCAGACGGTTTCCAGGGCGCCATTGCCGCGGCTTATGCAAGTCAGTCCGGTCATACCCATGTGGGCGTCGTCTACTGCGCTGCGGATACTTATTCCAAAGGTCTGTACGACTCCTTCGCCGCGGCTTGTGAAAAATACGGCGTGACCATCGACGCGGTGGAATCCACGGCCTCTCTGGACGTGCAGGATTATACCAACCAGTTCTCCTCCATGGTGAAATCCGGTGTGGACTTTGTCTACGCACCCTATTACTACGACGTCATCGGCCCGTATATTGTCACCCAGGCCCGTGCCGCCGGTTATGACGGCATTATCATGGGTGCCGACGGTTACGACGGCACACCTGATTACGTGGTGGATGGCGCCGACCTGACCGCTTTCAACAATGTCTACTGGACCAATCACTACGACCCCGCCGACACCTCAGAAAAGGTACAGTCCTTCGTCAAGGCCTATCAGGATAAGTTCGGCTCTACGCCCAATGCCATCTCCGCTCTGGCCTACGACGCCGTGTACATGTATAAGCAGGCCATTGAGACTGCGGGCTCGGCCGATCCTGCCGCCGTCCGCGATGCGCTGGCCGATACCTCCGCTGTCTATGACTGCGTTACCGGCTCCTTCTCTTTGGATGACACCGGTACGCCTACCAAGGGCGCATCCATTATTTCCTTCACCTCCGACGGTAAAAGTGTGACAACCAAGCTGGTGGACGTGGTCAAGGAACTGCCCTGATTTAAGGAACTGATTTAAGACTCTGCAACGCGGCAGGGGCGGCGCTGCGGCGTAAGCTGCCGAGCCTCCCCTGCCGCGTATGGCTTGAAAGGTGGGAAAGAAAACGTGAGTACTTTTATCCAGACGCTGATTGTCGGGCTGCGCCTCGGCAGTATTTATGCCTTAATCGCGTTAGGCTATACCATGGTATACGGCATTATCCGACTTATCAACTTTGCTCACGGGGATTTTATCATGGTAGGCGGCTATACCATGATCTTCACAATTCCTCTGATTCTGGCAGCGGGGCTTCCGGCATGGCTGTCCGTGATATTTGCCATCGCAGTGTGTGCACTGGTGGGCATGGGCACGGAGCTGATCGCCTACCGTCCCGTCCGGAAAAAAGGCACCGGTATGACGGCCTTGATCACCGCCATTGCCATGAGCCTGTTTCTTGAAAATCTGGCACAGGCGATCCCGGCCATCGGCCCCAACCCCAAGGTCGCCAGTCAGATTTTCTCTGCCGGAGGCATCTCCATCGCAGGCGTTACGATGGAGTGGGCCACGGTTCTGACCATTGTCGTTGGCGCCGCCGTCATGGTGGTCCTGTACCAGTTCACACAGAGGACCCGAATCGGCCGGGCAATGCGCTGTGTCTCCGAAGACAAGGAGGCCGCCACCCTCATGGGAATTAACGTTAACCGGACCATTGTTCTGACCTTTGCGATCGGCTCCGGCCTCTCCGCCATTGCGGCGCTTATGTACATGGCTCAGTATCCCAAGGTCTACACCACCATGGGTACGCTGTTAGGTCTGAAAGCTTTTGTGGCCGCCGTTTTGGGCGGGATTGGGATCATCCCCGGAGCCATGCCGGGTGGTCTTGTCATTGGGCTTGTGGAATCCTTTACCACCAGCTATGTATCTTCCAGTATGGCGGATACGTTTGTGTTTTTGATTCTAATCGTCGTCCTGATACTCAAGCCCGCTGGAATTCTCGGAAAGAATGTAGGTGAGAAGGTATGAAAAGGAGTACAACCGCAAAAGGCTATCTCCTCAACACCGTCGTTTTGGCGGTTGCTTTCATTGCCTTTTTGGCGCTTCAAAATGTCATGGGAAAAAGCGGAGGCTTCAAACTGATTCTGGCTCCCTGCCTGTGGCAGTGCTGCTACCTCATTGTTCTGGCCGCCTCGCTGAATCTGGTGCTGGGCTTTCTGGGCCAGCTGTCCCTGGGGCACTGTGGCTTTATGGCCATCGGCGCTTATACGGCGGCGCTTTTGAGCCTTGCCTGTGAGCGAGCCGGCCTATATGACGACAAGTCTAGCCCGGTTTTTATTCTGATTTTATTCGGCTGTATTCTGCTTGCCGGTATTCTGGCGGCTCTGGTGGGACTGCTGGTAGGCATTCCGGCGCTGCGGCTGAAGGGCGACTATTTGGCCATCATCACGCTTGGCTTTGGCATGATTATTGTCAACATTATCAACAACCTGCCCTTTTGCGGACAGGATGGATTGGCGCAAGGCTCTGCCTCCGCCTCCCTCTACAAAAACGGCCTGGGGTTTGGAACATCCTCAAAGGTGACATTTTTGTGGTTTGCCCTACTGGTGACACTAATCTGCCTTACCATGATGTTTATGTTCATTCGCTCTAAGTATGGGCGGGCCATCAAGGCGATTCGGGACGACGAGATTGCCGCCTCCGCCTCCGGCATCAACACATCATTCTACAAGGTATTTACCTTTGCCTACTCGGCGTTCTTCGCCGGCGTGGCCGGCGCACTCTATGCCTGTGCCAACGCAACACTGTCCACCTCGTCCTTTGCCTTTGCCAACGGTGGTATTTTAAACTCCACCTTTGTGGTGGTTATGGTGGTTTTGGGCGGCATGGGCTCCCTGACCGGCTCTGGGGCTGCTGCGGTCATTATGTTCTTTGTGAACTACCAGATCAAAAACGGCACATGGGTTGCTCTGCTGCCGGCGGCGGTTCAGAGCATATTTGCGTATCCCATGCTGGTCTACGCCATTATTTTGATCATAGTCATCATGTTCCGACCTAAAGGCATTTTCGGCACCTATGAATTCTCCCTCATCAATCTGAGCCGGGATATCAAGCTGCACCACACAAGAAAAGCAGGGGAAAAAGCCGAGCGGAAGGGGGTCGAAACTCATGCCTGAGACGAAAACCCCGGTTTTGGAGACAAGGAAGCTGGGCATTACGTTTGGCGGCCTGAAAGCCGTGCAGGACTTCAACATTCAGATCTATCAGGGTGAATTAATGGGCTTGATCGGTCCGAACGGAGCAGGGAAGACCACCGTCTTCAACATGCTCACCGGCGTGTACGTTCCAACGGAAGGTACCGTCATTCTCAACGGCGTGCCCCTGAACGGGCGTAAAACCCATCAATTCGTGGAGGCGGGTGTGGCCCGCACGTTTCAGAACATTCGCCTTTTTAAGGAAATGAGCGTTATTGACAACGTGAAGGCCGCATTCACCAAGGACGTAAAATACAACATGCTGGACGCCACTTTTCGCACGCCAAATTTCTGGAAGGCAGAGCGGGAGATGACCAAAAAGGCCTTGGAACTGCTGACAATTTTCCACCTAGAGGACAAAGCAGAGCTTTTGTCGGCAAACCTGCCTTACGGGCAGCAGCGCAAGCTGGAGATTGCCCGGGCGCTGGCCACAAATATGAAGGTACTGCTGCTGGACGAACCTGCTGCCGGTATGAACCCGACGGAAACCGCGGAGCTGCTGGAGTGCATCAATACGATCCGGGACCGCTTCGGCATTGCCATTTTGCTGATCGAGCACGATATGTCTCTGGTGATGAACGTTTGTGAACGGATCCTGGTCATTGACTATGGCCAGACCATTGCCGCTGGGCTGCCGGAAGAGATCGCGCAAAACCCGAAGGTCATCGCGGCCTATCTGGGCGAGTGAGGGGGGAGAGAGATGCTTGAAATCAAGGATGTGAATGTCTTTTATGGGGCAATTCACGCCATAAAGGGGATCACACTTAACGTGGGCGATGGCGAACTGGTGTCCCTGATCGGCGCCAATGGTGCGGGCAAAACTACTGCGCTGCATACAATTTCCGGTCTGTTGCACGCCACCTCCGGCGAGATATTGCTGGACGGTAAAAATCTTCAGAAAGTACCGGCAAACTCGATTATCGGCATGGGCCTCGCCCACGTTCCGGAAGGTCGCCATGTATTTGCCCGCATGACCGTGGAGGAAAATTTGCGCATGGGCGCCTACATTGTCCGGGATTCCAAAAAGATCAACGAAAATCTTGAGAGTGTCTATCAACATTTTCCCCGTCTAAAAGAGCGCTGGAAGCAGTATGCTGGCACGCTTTCAGGCGGTGAACAGCAGATGCTGGCCACCGGTCGGGCCTTGATGACAAATCCGAAAATTCTGCTGATGGACGAACCGTCCATGGGGCTTTCCCCTCTGCTGGTCAAAGAGATTTTTGCCATCATACAGGAGCTCCATAAAAGCGGCATTACGATTTTGCTGGTAGAGCAAAACGCCAAGATGGCACTGTCTGTGGCCGACCGCGCCTATGTACTGGAAACCGGCACCATCGCCATGGAGGGCAATGCGGCTGATCTGTCTGCGGACGACCGCGTCCGCAAAGCTTATTTGGGCGCATAAAGGGGGGCATAATATGAAGCCTTATATCATTACCGTCGCCCGGGAGACGGGCAGTGGTGGCCATAATATCGTGAAAAAGCTGTCGGAGAAACTGAACATTGCCTATTACGACCGCGATCTTCTGCGTCTGGCCTCTGAGGTCAGCGGCATCCATGAGCAACTGTTCGGCGCGGCGGATGAGCGCATCGGCCGGGTTCAAATGCTGGCCGCGGCCGAAAAGGTATACTCCGGCGAGTTACTTCCGCCGGACAGCGACGATTTTACTTCCACCCAAAATCTATTTAACTTTCAGGCCAAAATTATCAAGGAACTGGCGGACAGCGAGCAGAGCTGTATTATTCTGGGCCGCTGCGGCAACCATCTGCTTGCCAAATATTCAAACGTTCTGCGCGTATTTATCCATGCACCGTTGGAAAGCCGGAGTGCCCGCGTCGCGGACTACTCTCTGGCTTGGTCCAATCGAGAGGTTCTTCGGCATATCCGGGAAGAGGATAAGCGCCGCGCCGCCTATTATCACTACTATACCGGTGAAGAATGGCGGGATGCGGCTGGATACGACCTGAGTCTCGACTCTGCGGTTTTGGGCGAGGACGGCTGTGTGGATCTGATTGTCAAAGCGTTGCCGCTGTTTGCAAAATGATGCCAATGTTACGCTGAGACTTAACAGGGGAAAGGTTGTAAATATGGCAAAACCGATTATCGGAGTAATCCCGCTCTGGGATGATGAAAAGCAAAGTTTATGGATGCTGCCCGGATATTTTGAAGGGATTTGCGCCGCCGGCGGTCTGCCGGTGATGCTGCCGCTGAACGCCGACGAAGGCGATCTTGATTCGCTTTACGGGCTGTGCGACGGTCTGCTGTTCACCGGTGGCCACGACGTAAATCCAAAGCTTTACGGCCAGAGACCGCTACCTCAATGCGGCACGCTTTGTCCGGCCCGGGACCGTCTGGAGGAATACTTGCTTCGCCGTGCTTTCGCGGATGATAAGCCGATTTTCGGTATCTGCCGCGGTATCCAGCTGATCAATGTCCTGCTGGGCGGTACGCTCTATCAGGATCTGCCTGTGGAGCATCCTGGCCCCATTGACCACCATATGACTCCACCATACGACCAAGTCTGCCACACGGTTCGTTTGGACGGCCCGCTCTCTCAATTGCTTGGCAAGCAGGAGTTTGGCGTCAACAGCTACCACCATCAGGCGGTGCGGAAAATGGCGCCTCATCTCACGCCCATGGCATGGTCGCCGGACGGCTTGGTGGAGGCTGCATATTGCCCAAAGAAAAAATTTCTGTGGGCCGTCCAATGGCATCCGGAGTTCAGCTACCGCGACGACCCCTCGGGCCTATCTCTATTCCGCGCTTTTGTCCGCAGCTGCGGTTAAAAAATTGACCGGAAATCGGTCAAAAAATCAGCCTCCGCCCAGAAATCTTCCGGGGCGGAGGCTGATTTTGTAATAAATCTACTGGCGACCGCAAAATCACGACCGGTTATTTCCCGTCAGCTCCGGGGGACGCAACGGGTCTCGAACTCGGCGGCATTGCCGTTTACCAATTCTTAGAATAATCAGTCAAATACTTCAGTGGGTCCACCCATTCGCCGTCTTCTGTGATGCCAAAATGAAGGTGCGGGCCGGTGGAATGTCCGGTACAGCCGGTAATGCCGATCACCTGTCCCTGCGATACCGTATCTCCCACGCTTACTTTGCGGGAACTTAAATGCGCGTATAGGGTTGCATTACCGCCATTATGGTTAATCACTACATAGTTTCCATAAGAACTGCTGTACTGAGAGATAATTACCGTACCCGCCTTAGCGGCCAGTACCTGCGTGGTATACCCCACGCCGCAGATGTCCACACCCTGATGATTCGTACTGCCAATACCGCCGGGGGATGTGCGATGGCCGAACGGCGATGAGATCCGCTTGCTGACGGCCTCCGGCCATATGTATCCGCCGTACGTGCCTTTGGCACTGCTCTGTTTTGCCAGTTCCTTGGCCATCTGGGCAATTTTATCATTGGTTGCGTCTTCTTCTTTGGCAATCTCACTCAAAGTGCTCTTGTAATCCGCTTCGTTCTCCTCGATCTGTTTCATGAGAGAAACAGTGGCATTCTGCTGGGTGTTCAGTTCTGATTTTTTGGCTACCAGATCCGCCTTGGCCGATTCCGATTCTGCCTTTTGATCCTTTAAATCATTTTGTTTCGCCGAGATTTCGTCCTGAAGTTTCTTCAGGTCATCGATTACGCGCTGGTCCGACTCCATGATCTCATTCACAAAGTCTATTCTGGAGAGCAAGTCGGTAAAGTTGTCGGCTTTGAACAGGACGGACCAGTAGCTGATGGTTCCGCATTCCTCCATGGCGCGGACACGTTTGCAAAACAGCTGATACTGCGCCGCTTCTTTTTCTTTAGCCTCATCCAGTTGTGCCTGCGTTTGTGAAATCAAATTGTCATAATCCGCGATCTGGGCTTCCACATTGGAAACCTGATCGGATAGAACGGAAATTTGCTCATCCAGCAGTTCTTTTTTCTCTAATACCTCGGACTTGTCATCGGAAAGGGCACTCAGCTTGGACTGCAAATTTTTCTTCTGAGATGCTAATTTATTGGCATCCTCCTGGAGAGCATCAATATCCGACTGGGAAATTGCTTTTGCGGTCGGTTGCAAATTGGGCAGAACTATTGTAGATATACATATTAGCAATAACACTGTCCGCAAAAAACGGTTAAATGTTTTTCTCTTTAACAGCTTTTGCATGATTCCCTCCGAAAGACTGCCTGAATTTTTTGATGCTCAGCATATTTATCTCAATAATCCGGCAAGCGGCAGAATATTTGCCATTTTAATGAGTCGTACAAATGAGAATAGTCTTCAAAAATTATTGTAGAAGTGAAGTATACAGATGTCAACAATTAAATTCAGCTGTCGAAGGGCACTGTTTTCCTAGGGAAGCCTGTACACTTCCGTAGCAAATCTGTGGGACCAGTGGTATTCTTTCTTTGAGTTATCGGTTTTGTGGAGTTTACATTGAAAGGTCATTGTGGTTATGATATAATCATTGATATGGGAAAGAAGTTCTCCCTCGGCTATGCCGAAACCGCTGTTAAGCTGATGACTTCTGCTTAAGGCAGGAGCTGTCAGCTTATTTTCATCGGCTCGATATAAAAAATACTGGATTACAAGGACGTTATTTTATGCGCAAATATATATTTATCGGATGCGGAAGCTTTGCGGGGGCTGCGCTGAGATACCTGGCGAAAGGCATCCAAATTTGCAATTATCACGGAAACGTTCCGCTCAATACACTGTTAATCAATGTCCTTGGCGCACTCATCATCGCTTTTATCTCAACGATTGCTTACGAAGTATGGGCCTTTGACTCCGATGTCAGACTCGGACTGACCACGGGACTGCTGGGTGCATTCACCACCTTCTCCACACTATGCAAGGAAACCGTCGGGTTATTGCAGGATGGCTGTTATTTCTCGGCAATTTCTTATATGACTATAAGTGTCATGCTCGGCCTCGCGTCTGCGTACTTTGGAGTCGTACTTGCCCGCAAAATAGGTTCCATGGTGGCTGAGGAGCGGGAAAAACTCGATAAACTCACAGAAAAAGAAAGTGATGTGGATTAATTGGATCTTGCTTTAGTAGGCGTTGGCGGGGTATTTGGCGGCATATGCAGGTTTCAGCTCGGTAAGGCGATTTCACAAAAATTCAATACTTCATTTCCAATCGGAACGTTTCTAATCAATATCTCAGGTGCGCTCCTCCTCGGTATTCTGACGGGCGCTGATATGGGAAATAGCGGTTACCTACTGTTCGGCGACGGCTTTTGCGGCGCTTTCACAACTTTCTCCACCTTCATGTATGAGGGCTTTCATCTATTTCAAGAGAGCGACAAACTGAATGCTTTTATCTACATTCTTAGTACGCTTCTGCTCGGAATCATCGGATATGTATGCGGGTACGCGATTGGAAGAACAATCGCTCAATTTTAAGATGATATGGTGACCCACGTCAACGTTATCAAATACAGGGAGAAATCGAAATAAGCGGCATGGAAAACCATACATCGGAAAATAGGCGACGGCTGGGTTTCATTGTGTTGATAGGCATTGTGAGCCTGGTTTCAGATGATCCATGAGGGAGCTGCCGGTATTCCGGGTGACTTTTTTAGCCTTGCCTGGGTCAATTCCTGAGAGCAGACCTCAAGGTTTCCTGACGCCAGGCAAGGACAAGACGCAGTTTAACTTTGTCTGCTGCCGCGGGTAATTTCCATATCGCTGAAGCTCTGCTGACCCATGTTACCACCACCTGAGCTTTTTCTTCTGGTTTACCGTATTTCTATGGCATTGTACGATTAAATCAGCGGTTCCCTTGGCAGCTGGATTGCTATCTGTTTCCGCCGCCGATCACATGCGGACTGTCGGCGTCCAACTCCTGCCGGGCCAGCTCTTCCTTCATGGCGCGAATCATCTGAGGGATGGCATCGGCTCGACGTTCGTTTTCTGACATCAAATCCTGCGCTTTTTTGCTGTCCGGTTCGGAAGTAATGAGTTCTTCCGCGATCTCCATGTTGTGCAGGGTGGATTCAATGCTGTCTTGAATCCGTTGGACTTTCGTTTTGTGGTTGGCTATTCGCTCCACAATCTGCTGACCGGAGCTACAGTCGTCAAACTTTCCTGCGGAAATATCCTGAATCGTCTTTTGCAAAGTTCGCTCATAATATGCCTCGGGTGTTATCACGCCATAGGCCTGGTCTGTGATATGCCCGCGGCTTGCATGCTCCGCCAGACGTGCGTATTCGCTTTTCACCTGCTGAATCAATAGATTCCTGTCCAAAAAAAACACCCCTTGCCCTTTATCTGTTGGTGTGGTGCAAAGCCGCCTGTTTCCTGACCTGAATCAGACGGTTTTCGTAAATGCAAACTAAATTACGCGTTTCCCTTCCGATCGCCGTCGGAGATGGTATTCAGACCGAATTTGGCCCGCGCACTTTCCGCCTGTGGGTTGTGCTTGATGTTTTTGGAATGGAATTCTCCATCCTGTTTTTGATTCTGCTTGCTGTTCTTCATTTCGTTTTTGCCGGTCATACGATTCACCTACATTCTGTGATTTTCTGTTTTGCGGGACTCCACCTGATACCCAAGCTGTTTTATCCGAGTTTCCAGACGGTCACAAGTGACGCCGGTGTTGTCGTAATCCACGGCCAGCAGATTTTTTTGGGTATTGACGCTGACCGATAACACGCCGGAAAAGGCGTCCAACTCCCGCTTCAAATCTTTTGTTTGGTGCTTTCCGCTCAGATCGTTGAGTTGAAAATATGCGCTCTCCATAGACATTTCCCTTCGCCTTCTTTTTAAAACCGAATTGGCCGGTATTCGGACAGCCTGACTACCGGTTGGTGTTGGGGCCAAGCGACTCCTTTTTAGCGTTGTGAGGCTGCGTAATACCCGAGCTGGGGACCTTCCTTCCGGCTGGTACCCTCGGATTTCCGAATAACTGCTGGCTGCCTGCCTGATGTGGTTCGCCCTTTGGAGTGAGTATCTGCTCTTCCTTCATTGGTTCCTCCTGGTTCATTGATAGCAGCGCCGCTGCCGTAAGCGGCTTGTCTGTTGCGTCTGATACTGTGACTTTGCTGCGATAATAGCTTCTCCGATTTTTTTGCTTTTATAAACCGATTAAAAGATTGCTTATACGTATCTGGAGTGGAACAACGCAAGGGAACGGGCTGGCAAACGCCGACCCGTTCCCTTACGTTGTTCTTGTTTTGTATTGAATTTTCCCCGGGTGAATTTCCGCAACATAAAATACTGGCTCATAATACGTTAACGGACAGCGGGGATATATGCGGATCATACCTGAACATTTTTGTAAAAATAAAAGTGTTCAAAGTATAGTGACGACGCCCATCGCCGGGATCGCGTTTGACAGCACCGTCCTCAATTTTATCAGCGGACAGGATTCCGACAACGTTACGATTATGGCACGGGCGGCGGACATGAGCGCGCTCTCCGACGCTCAACGGAAAGCGGTTGGTAGCAGACCGGTATATACGTTCTCCGTGACCTCCGGTACTGAAACCATATCGAACTTCGGCGGCGGTACGGCGACGATCTGAGTAGCTATACATCCTCGGCATTCTCGGATGTGTCCGCTAGAGACTGGTGCTTTGCGGCGGTACAATGGGCAAACGCATCCAGAGTCGCAGTTGGATCAAACGGAAAATTCAGTCCGGGAACCGGTATCACCCGTGAACAGATGGCCGTCATGCTCTACCGCTATGCCAAGTACATGGTGGCTGACATGCCCAATGTGGAAGGGATGTCGATCCGGGAATTTTCCGATTACGACAGGATTTCAAGCTACGCCCAGCCCTCCGTTCAATGGGCGATCAATCATAGTATTGTTTCCGGCCACAACGACGGAAGCTTTGCACCGCAGGCTAGAGCATCCCGTGCGCAGGCCGCAAAGTCTAGAGTCTAAGGCGCTTATAGGTGAGTGTCTCATCAATGCTATTCCCCACTTGCTGGATACGACTTGACGATTTCTCGCAGCAGAGTTACCATACCAATAAGAAAGCATTTCATGTCGGCAGTTGAACTGCAATCATGAAGCGTACTCCGGCCACATACGTCGCCGCAAGGACAGTTTTCCTAAGCAGCAAATAATTTGCACAGAGCTGGAATAAACTTGCGAAAAGCACAGGCCCGTCGTTTCCGGCATTTACCTCGTGTTTCACGGGGGATGGAAATGGTACTGCATTGGTATTCCAATATGGCACCGACATTAAGGCGTTTGTGCGCAATGTAATGAGCTTTATGTAGTGTTTATTTTAGAAGAATTGGAACTGTCTAAGGGTAGGATTTGATGCAATGAAAAAGAAAATTTTTCACTTGTTGCTTTTATTTTTTGTAGTAGGTTTGGGGTCCCTTTGTGTTTTCCAACTTTTCGGCAGAGGCGCGGAAGCCACAGACTATTCGAACCACGATAACTGGCTGGCCATTCCTGCTTCCACCGACATGGACGTGGATATTTTCTATCTGTACCCGACGGTATACCACAAGCAGGAGGAAAGCGACCTGGACATATGTGAGATCAGCGACGCCTCATGCGCTCCAACGCACAGATGGCCTATAAGCTACAGGCAACCGCATTCGACACCGTGGGTAATATATATGCGCCCTATTACAGGCAGGGCGATGCGCAAACATGCCTGTCCATGTCGGAGGAAGACAGGGATAAGCTTTTACGCGGGGCTCCGGAAGAGGACATCTTTGCCGCATTCGATTATTACATAAATCATTTCAACAGCGGCAGGCCATTCATTCTGGCAGGCCATTCGCAGGGCTCCGAAATGCTGCTGTATCTGCTTTCGGAATACATGGAGGAGCACCCCGGCGTCTATAAGCGGATGATCGCCGCGTATGTCATCGGATACTCGGTAACGGAGGATTATCTGACGGAGAACCCACACCTGAAGTTCGCGGAGAGTGCGGATGACACGGGTGTGATCATATCCTACAATACGCAGGCTCCAGAGATTGAAGGCGACAATCTCGTGGTTTCGGAAGGGGCGCTCGTGATCAATCCGATCTCCTGGACAAGGGACGAAACTCCGGCCCTGGCATCGGAAAATCTTGGCTCGTATCTGCCCAGTGCAGACGGCTATGTTGAAATCGGCAGTGATACAGAGTTTAAAAAGATCCTAATTTTCGCGGATGCGCGCGTCGATCGCAGGAAAGGTGTGCTTGTATGCAGCACTGTGGACGCAGATGCCTGGTTCTCCGGAAACGTCTTGATGGGAAAAGGAATTTACCACAGCTACGATTATTCGTTTTATTACTATAACATCCGACAAAATGCAGCAGACAGAGTCGAAAAATTTCTGATTCATGCAAACTGAGTGCCTTCCCAGTTTGATAGGCCGTAGAGAAGTCAAGAAGAGTGCAGAATGTGAACACCCAAAATCTGCGGCTTATGCGGCCAGGCCTCTGGCGGCCTGACGATACATGGCTGGCGGCAGGCCGCCGGGGTTGGCAGTATAGATTCGCCGGCGGTTATAGTAGGTCATGATGTACCGGAATACGATGCTCTTAACCTGTGCCATGGGCATCCGCTCCGTCCTGATTCGATAAAGTTTTTCTTTCTTCAGCGTAGCAAAAAAACTCTCCATCCGGGCGTTGTCATAGCAGCGGCCCGTGCCGCTCATACTTTGAACCGCGCCGTATTGCGCCAGCGCCTTTCGAAATGCGGAGCTGGTAAATTGGCTTCCGCGGTCACTGTGCAGGGTCATTCCATAGGCTCCCTGTACTTGGCAGGCAGACCGAAACGCCCGGATACACAGCTCCTTCTTCATGTTGTCATCCATAGCGAGACCGACGATCTCTCCGTTATAACAGTCCAGGACTGCCGCCATATACAACTTACCGTCCAGACACTGGATCTGCGTAATATCCGTCAGCCACTTCCGGTTGGGAGCGCCTGCGGTAAAATCTCGGCAAATCAGGTTCTCCGCTTTCTGCGCAGCCAAGTCTGCTTTTGTCAGACTGCTGGGGTGACGAGAAGAACGATGGAGCAGACCTCCACGCTTCATGGCCCTCCGCACGCTGCTTCGGCTTACCGCGATACCGCGCTGTGTAAGTGCCAGAAGAATTCGGCCAACACCATAATTGTCATTGTCCGGATTTTCATTATAAATCTCTCGTATTTTGACCAGAAGCAACTGCCACGGTTTTGGCTTGCCAGCCGACTGCAAAGAGCGGTAGTACCCGGATTCACTGACTTTCACAACCCGGCACATGGCATGAACGCAGAACCGCTCACGGCGCAGCGTGATGTACTCATACAACCGCTCCGGCTTTACCGTTTCCGGTCTTTGGCGAAAAAACCCAGCGCATCCTTGAGAATCTCATTGGCTTTCCGCAGCTCGGCGTTTTCCTTTATCAGCCGGCGTTCGTTCTCGGAAAGCGGCGCGTCGCGGCGAATGCCGCTGCCGACGAAGGCGTGATCTCCGAATACCTTTCGCTTCTGCCGCCACTCCGCCAGAGAGTAGTATGGAATACCCAGTTGTGCCGCCGCCTGCTTTACACCGATTTCATCGGACAGCTTGACCGCTTCTTCTTTGAACTCCTTGTCATATTTGCGCATCGCAAACACCACCTTGTCCTTTCCTTGATTCTATCACTTTTTGGGTGTTTGCTCTCTGCACTTCTATGATATCCCTCCACCGCATGACGAAAAAGCCGGTTGTTTTTTAAGAACGTCCCATTATACATCATGGAGGATAGAACCAATGGAAATTAAAAAAGTGCATTTGGTGTACTTTAGCCCAACCGGAACCACACAATCCGTTATCCGGGCTGCTGCAAAATCTTTTAGCAATGAAATTTTGGAACACGATATGACGGCTTATACCTCCGGCGATGTGCAGTTGAAGTTTGAGAAAGATGATTTCGTTATTTTTGGATTCCCGGTATACGGCGGAAGAGTTCCCCGGACATTTCGGGATAGGTTGAACGGCATCAAAGGTCAGCACACACTTGCCGTGCTGATTGCGACGTATGGAAACCGTGAATACGGAGATTCCCTTTTTGAAATGAAAGACATTGCGGAAAACAACGGGTTTTTGCCCGTTGGCGCGGCTGCTGTGGTTGCAGAGCACTCCGTAATCCGCTCGATAGCGGCAGGACGTCCGGATGCAAATGACTTCGCATTTATTGAGAACTTTTGTTCAGAACTAAAGAAGAAAATCGCAGCTATTCCTTTAAAGGGGGAACTTTTCAAGCTTGCTGTTCCGGGTGAGAAACCGTACCGAAGATATATAGAGCTACCAATGGCCCCCATCGCTGCGGCTTGTTGCACCGCATGCGGGCTATGTGAAAAGAAGTGTCCTGCCGGTGCAATAAACGAACGGAATCCTCGGAAAACAGATAAAGAAAAATGCATTGGTTGTATGCGCTGCGTGAGAATATGCCCCCAAAAGGCAAGAAAGCTGCCAAAGTTGAAAATGATCGCGGGGCAATTGTTTTTATCCCGTGCAGCACGAATTCGCAAGGAGCCGGAAATGTTTCTTTAAACGAACCTGTACGAAAGCAAGGGGAACATCTTTAGAGACACTCAAATTGCTCATTGTGGTTACTGATACATGAGGTGATTTTTTGCTCCATAATATTATTTTAAAGTCTACCTTTTCACAGGAAGCTATGAACTCCATACTTGTCTCGTTTTATGAAGAATGGAAAATCAGGTATCTCAGAAGGGTTCAAGATACGTCACCACTCCAAGAATATATCTTTTATACATATGATCAACCTTCAAAAAATCAAGCTGTAACTTGTTCTGAAGCAATGGGATACGGTATGTTTATTTTCCCGATGATGGCTGGCTTTGATAAAGATGCAAAAAACCATTTTGATGCATTGTATCGTTATGTAGTGCATTTTCCAAGCTATTATAATCCTCATTTAATGGCATGGCAGCAGGTAAAAACAGCTGGTAATATGATTGTTAACAGTAGTGAACAGACTTCTTCAGCTACAGATGGAGATATGGATATTACGTATGGCCTTTTTCTGGCACATGGTCTTTGGGGTAAAACGGATCTTGCAAGCCATTATTTTTCAGATGCACAACTACGAATGAATGCGTTAATGACAAGTTGTGTGTGCCCCAAAACATCTATTATGTTACTTGGAGATTGGGTGCTTGGTATTGGCAATAGTCCTTATGAAGGTGTAACACGAAGCTCGGATTTTATGACATATCTTATCAAGAGTTTTATGCGAATCGATCAGCAAAATAGATATATATGGGAGCAGGTTCTGTTTCGTATACAATCTATCATCGCCTATCAGATGCAGCGCGAAAGCAAGCTAAATGGGCTTATGCCTGATTTTTTTATCAGAGCAGGCAAAAATTATATCGCGCCTAAAAATAAGGTGCTTGAAACTGACCATGACGGTGATTACTATTATAATAGCTGTCGAACTCCGTGGCGCTATGCGATGGACACAATTTTATATAACACGCCTGTGTCTACACAATTACATATGCTGAACAAATGGGTAAGACAAAAAGCACAAGGGAATCCTGCTTCTATTATGTCTGGATACTATTTAGCAAATGGTATTCCCGGAACGCCTTTTGGCACACCCGGGCAGCTTTCGTATATAGCTCCCTTTTTAGTATGTGCCCTTGCTGAACCTGGAAATGATGCTTGGAAATTGGAGCTTTGGAATTATATTTTGAAAATGCCTATTACTTGTGGAACATTTTATGACAATACTCTAAAATTAATTGCTCTCATAATAGCAACAGGCAATTGGGCTTCTCTCAACATATGAGTCTAGAAGCACCCAAATTCATTAGGCATGATTATCCATAGAGCCATTGCGGTTCTATGGATTTGTGCTGTTATAGATAGGATGGAAACGGAGACGCCATACAGTATAAGGGGAGCTGACTAAAACAGGATTCATGTATTTAGGCTCAATCCGCGCAGATATAAGAGCAGCACCAGCGTGATCTTATCACAGATGTCTTCCGGAAACTTTGTTATACTAGCCAACATAACAGAAACCAGATCCGCACGGCGGAAGATTCACCCGCACAGGTAGGAAGAGGTTTGAGTGATGATAGAGGAAATTCAAAAAAGATATGCGAAGGAGGCCGAATGCTGTGAAAATCTGAGCTGCGGCAACAACTTCGCTTTTATAAACATCACGCCGGGTGAGAGCATTCTGGATCTTGGCTGCGGTGGAGGCAGTGATACGATTGAAGCTGCAAAACGCACAGGGCCAGCCGGTATCTCCTGTGGTATGGACATCACGGATGCGATGCTCGACAAGGCAGCGAAAGCAGCCAAGTCTCAAGGCCTGGATAACGTGCGGTTCGTCAAGGGAGATATTGAGCATCTTCCCTTTGCGGACGAGAGCTTCGATGCCATTATAAGCAACTGCGTGATCAACCATGCCAGGGATAAAAAGGTGGTCTACGGTGAAATTTATCGCATTTTAAAGAACGGCGGCAGGTTTGTAATTTCTGATGCTGTTACAAAAGTTCCTCTTCCTGAAGAGGTCAAAAACGATCCCGAAGCCTGGGCACAATGTTACGGCGGCGCCATCACAGAGCAGGAATACTTGGACAGCATCTCGGATTCCGGATTTGATAAAATCAAGGTACTCAATCGCAGAGAATACATTAAAAATACATTTGACTTCATCAGTCTCACCATTTTGGCTGAGAAAAAAATAGTACGGAAGGAGGTCTCCTAAAATGAAAAAGGTGACGAAAAAGATAGTCAAAAAGGAGACAGCAAGCTGCTGCACGTCATTTGTTACCGCGCAGTGCTGCTCAAAATCGTCGAAGGTTGTGGCTGGCTGCCATAACTAAGGAAAAAGGGCAGCCTTCCGGCTGCCCTTATTTTCTGTACTTGATCTCAGTTCAAATTGAAAAGATACATACTTTAGTAGCAGGATCTACTATGAAACAGAGGTATAACGCATGATTTCCGCTAAAAATAACGTTATTGTAAAACTCAGAGACAGCCATGACTTTGCAATATTCAACCCGCTTTCCGGAAGTTTTGATGTGATGGATGAGGACGAGCGGCTGTTGCTTGAGAAAATCGCCAGCGGTGTGGCTATTGATCCCGAATTCTCTGACTGCTTGCTGGAACGCGGCTATGTATATCGGAGCGCCAAGGACGAGCAAAGCGCGATTGCGGAGGCGAATGAAGCCTTTTTAGAAGAAACGGCTGATTCACAGGTGCAGCTGATGTTGATTCCTACATACGGCTGCAATCTTGCCTGCGTCTATTGCTACGAGCATGGCGTTGCCGCAGAACACAAGGTTATCACAAAAGAGGCTGTTGACGCTTTTTTTGATTATGCCCGCAAAAATTTTTCGGGCTACAAGATCAAGCCGTACATCACACTGTTCGGCGGCGAACCCCTCGTCAATTCTCCGGCCCAGCGCGCGATCATCGACTATATCGTCGAACGGTGCGCAGAAGAGGGCTATGAACTGGCGGCCGTTACGAACGGTTATGACTTTACTGACTTTGTCAATATTCTTAAAAAGGCCCGGATCAAGGAGATGCAGTTCACGCTGGACGGCTGCAGGGACGCCCATGATCAGCGCCGGGCAACGGCGAACGGCAAAGGAACGTTCGACCGGGTTATCGCCGGCATCGGCGCCGCCGTTGAAGCAGGATTCCCGGTCAATCTCCGGGCGGTCGTTGACCGGGAAAACATCGAGGATCTTGTCAATCTGGCCGAATACCTCGACTCAAAGGGTTGGTTGGATTTACCGCCCACACGCTTCAAGACGCAGATTGGGCGGAATTATGAACTGTTTAGCTGCTATTCTAAACCACAGTATTTGATGTCGCAGGTTGAACTGTGGGCGGAGTATGCGAAGCTCAGTAAGCTCTATCCGATCCTTGCAAAATTCCATCGTCCCGATTTTTATGCCATCCGGCATCTCGTCGAAACGGGGGAACTGCCCATCGCCAGCTTCGACACCTGCCCGGCCTGTAAAACCGAATGGGTCTTTGACTTAAATGGTGAAATATATGGATGTACCGCCAGCTGTGGGCGGAAGGAATACCTTTTGGGGACCTATTATCCGGAAGTTCGGCTCAATCAGGAACGCATCAGCCGCTGGCAGAGCCGCAGTGTTCAGACAATCGACAAGTGCCGGGACTGCAAATACGATGTGATCTGTGGCGGCGGCTGCGGCGTCGTCGCGGCCAACAAGAACAATTGCGATCCGCTGTCGCCGGACTGCAGGCCCATTCAGGAGCTCTCTGAGATCGGTATCAACTACTATATCAATGAGATCAGGGCAATGACCGAGACGCCGGACGGTGCGCCAGAGCCTGCCACCCAAAAGGGCGCCTGCTTCTGCAACAGCGCTGAAAGTCTGACCGGGTGTGTGGTCTGCGGAGGTGAGCTCGCCTATTCCGAACAACCATCACAAGAAAAATGCCTGGTCTGCGGCCAAACCTTCGAGACAAACGTCAAATGCAAAAATGGCCACTACGTCTGTGACGACTGCCATAGGGCAGATATCCTGACAAAAGTCGAGAGATACTTGAATGATACCGCCGAACAGGATCCGGTTGCTTTGGCTAAAAAGATTTTCGACCTCCCGGGTCTGAAAATGCACGGGCCGGAGTACCACAGCATTGTGCCGGCCATTCTTGTTACGGCATACCAGAACAAAAACCAGATCCACGATCCCGCCGCTGTCAAGGAAGCCATCCGGCGCGGGAAGGAAATTGCAGGCGGCAGCTGTGGGTACAGCGGAGGCTGCGGAGCCGCCCTTGGTACGGGAATTGCGGCATCCATCATTGAAAAAGCAACGCCGATGTCTACCGCCCCGCGCGGAAATGCTCTGAAGGCATCCGGACAGGCTCTCCTCGCCATCAGCCGCCACGGCGGTCCCCGCTGCTGTAAACGGGACGCCGTGACATCTATGGAGACTTTTATACAGAATTCAGACTACTTTCATGACGTATCAATTTCAAGCTATGTTTGCAAGCAATTCATGAATAACAAAGACTGCCTGGGCATCAACTGCCCGTATTTCCCCAGAGTGGAAAAGGGTGAAAGGAGAATAAAAAATGAGCGATAAAATCATACACATCAACAGCGACGCCTTTCAGGAAACAGTTCTGAACAGTAAGATTCCGGTAATTGTTGACTTTTTCTCCGACGACTGCCCTCCGTGTGACGTTCTGGCGCCAATTTATGAAAAAATGGCTGAAAAATATGAGGGTCACATAAAATTTGTGAAAATCTTTCGGCAGGAAAATCGGGAACTTGCCCAGAGTCTGAACGTCTCTGGAAGCCCTACGGTGTTGTTTTTCAAGGATGGCGCCGAGATCGGCAACCGTCTGACCGGCTTTTTGAACAAGCCGCAGGTCCGAGCCGCCATTGAGGAGATTCTGGGCGACGTACTTCCGAAAGAACCAATGAAACGCGTCAATTGTGACGTGCTGATACTTGGGGCCGGATCCGCGGGATTATCGGCCGCGATCTATGCGGCGAGAGCCCAGGTCCGGACCATTGTGCTGGACATCAGCGTGGCGGGCGGCCAGGCCGCGTCGACCTTTACAATCGAAAATTACCCCGGAACCAAGGGTGCCATTCGGGGCCGGGAGCTGATCGACGATATGCGAGGCCAGGCCGTGAGCTTCGGTGCGCAGATCGATGATCTGAAGGAGATCTTTGAGGTTAAGCTGACCGGCGAGACGAAATATGTCCGCACCGAAGACACGGAATATTATGCCAAGGCGGTGATTATCGCTTCCGGTGCCTCGCCGAGAGCTCTGCCCGCTCAAAATGCGGACGAATTTAAGGGAAGAGGCGTCCATTATTGCGCAACTTGCGACGGGTCCATGTATGAGGACCGAAAGATTGTTGTTATCGGCGGCGGAGACGCCGCTGTGGAGGAAGCCGTCTATCTGACAAAATTCGCGTCCCATGTGACGATTATTCACCGCAGTCAGTTTCGCGCGTCCCAGTCGGCCATGGAAAAGCTGCGCAGCAACCGTAAAATTGATATGATCATGGACTCAAGGGTGACGAAGGTCAACGGAATGGACTATGCCCTGACCAGCGTTGAAATTGAAAATCTGAAGACGGGCAAAACGTATGAATACCCTACGGAAGGCGCCTTTGTCTATATCGGCGTAGAACCGGCTTCCCAGCTGTATCGTGGGCAGCTGGAAATCGATAAATCGGGCTATCTTATCGCCGGTGAGGACACCAAGACAAATGTAGAGGGTATTTTCGCTGCGGGAGATATTCGGGAAAAGCCCGTCCGCCAGGTAGTTACCGCTGCATCTGACGGTGCGGTTGCGGGTATTATGGCAGAGCGGTATGTAACAAGCCACCGTGACGATTGCTCTTTGCCAGCCTGAAACAGCAGCTTTTGACGATGCTGGAACCTTCGCAAATACTGGCGCAGCAAGTTCTTGTTTTTGTCTCATAACCGATATTTTCCTTACACCATCGAATATTTTCGCCCTCACTTATAGTAGTTGTTCATACCTCTTAAACAATGCAGGGATAAGCAGCCCAAATTGTGCTGCTTATCCCTGCATTTTATGTTAATTTACATTATCACACCCTGTATGTAATACTGGTAATAAGAGTGTATCATAAAGCATCCAATCGTTTGTTTTGCTTTCCCTATCATGTTATACTATTTCATAATCGAATTTTCTTCAGCACGATCCGGTTGATAGGATTTCGCATTTTACATTAGAGAGCATAGGAAATATCACAATCCAAACGTCACCGCAACAGATGTCGCTTCAGGCAGAAAACAGTATTTACCCACAGACTAACTTGAACGCATCGGAATGTCTTTGGCAACTCCATAACGGAGCCGCAAAAATTTATTAATCTAATTATCCGGGCAGCTCATTGGTTCATATGAACTTCTTATTATGGTATTCAACGGGACTTATGAGCTTTACGTAATGTTTATAACAAATAGGGGCATATTAGTATTTAGTCCAGCGTAATTACTAGGCGGATTCCTTCTGCCCACATTCTGAGTTAATATTATGAAAGGTGGAAATCTCATTGGGTCTCAAAAATAGAAATGAAATTGAAGAAACATTTAAATGGGACTTAAACCCAATTTTTAAAAGTCTGGAGGATTGGGAAAAAGCCTACGCTGAAGCAAAGAAGATTGCCGATGAGGCGGGCGGCGTCGCCGGCACTCTGGGCCAATCGGCCGAGAGCATGAAAGCGGGACTTGATCAGATTTTTGCCGCCTTACAGAAGGTGGAGCTTGTCTATTCCTATGCCTCACTCCTCAAAAGTGGGGACAACGGCGACAGCAAATATCAGGAGATGTCCGCAAAGGCCATGAATCTTTTTGTGGCGCTTGATACCTCCATCGCCTTCGTTGACCCTGAAATTCTGGCCGTTCCTGAGGAGAAACTGAAGGAGTACCTTGCAAGCGATACGCTCAAGGGCTATCGCCATATGATCGAGGATATTGACCGCTCCAGATCTCACACCCTCGATGAAAAAGGCGAGAAGCTGCTGGCAAAGCTGGGCGATGTGGCACAGACCCCCGATAACTGCTTTACCATGCTCGAAAGCGTTGATATGCAGTTCCCGGAGGTTAAGGACGAAAGCGGTAACGAGCAGCAGCTGACCCACGGTAACTTTTCCGTTTTCCGCGAAAGCGCCTCTGCAGATGTCCGCCGTGAGTCCTTTGAGAAGTATTTCGGCGAGTTCAAAAAATATATCAATACTTGGACGGCGATGTATGCGGGCAGCGTAAAGGTGGACTGTTACTATGCCGACGTCCGCGGGTTTGACAGCGCCTGCGAACGCGCGCTGTTCTCAGGCAACGTGCCCTTATCCGTATACGATAACCTTGTTAAGTCCGTCCACAGTGGCCTTCCCACCATGGAGCGCTACCTGAAACTCCGCAAAAAGCTCCTTGGCCTTGACGAGCTGAATATGTATGATCTTTATTGCCCCATCGTCAACGATGTCAAGTGGGAGATGAGCCTTGAAGAATCCACAGAGCTTGTGAAAAAGGCCACCACGCCCCTTGGAGAGAATTATGCAAAACTGCTTGACCGCGCCTTTCAGGAGCGCTGGATGGATATTTACGAGAATAAGGGAAAAACAACGGGGGCCTTCTCCAGCGGCGTTTACGGCATTCACCCCTATGTCCTGCTTAACTTCTCAAATCGTCTGGACGATGCATTCACCATGGTGCATGAGCTTGGCCACTCGATGCACTCCTTCCTATCCGACGCAAATCAGGACTATGCAAACCATGAGTACCGCATCATGGTCGCCGAGGTTGCTTCCACCGTTAATGAAGTTCTGCTGACGAAGTATCTTCTGAAAAGCGAACACGACAAAAAGCGCCGCGCCTATGTTCTGAATCACTTCCTGGAAGGCTTCCGCACCACCGTGTTCCGCCAGACGCTGTTTGCGGAATTTGAGCGTGAGGCGCATGATCTATATCAGCGTGGGAGTGCGCTGACCGCCGAGAGCCTTTCGCAGGTGTACCGCAGACTGAACGAACAATACTACGTTGGCGTGAAGATTAACGAGTTGCAGGATTACGAGTGGGCGCGCATACCTCATTTCTATAATGCGTTCTATGTCTACCAGTATGCAACGGGCTTCTGCTCCGCAGTTGCCATCGCGGACAATATTCTGAAAACGGGTGACGTTAGTAATTATCTTGAATTTCTCACCACCGGCGGAAGCATGTACCCGCTGGACGAACTCAAAATTGCCGGCATTGATTTGACAAAGCCCGATACAGTTGCAAATGCACTCGGAATTTTTGAAGAAACCCTGGACGAATTTGAGAAGCTGACGTGCGAGTGAAATAAGTTATCGAAAAGGAACGGATATCAAAGTGCGGTATAATATCAAAAAACATAAGATTGGAGTAGAAAAGATGAGAACAATTTCTTGCTGACAATCAAATGATAAAATCACCCACCGGAAACATAGGGGTGATGTGGTTCGTCGTGATGCAGCTCGTACTCGACCTGGGTTATCATGCCTGGCGTAGAGTCATGAAAAACAGACCTGAGTGCCTGGCCTCAACGGCACTCCCAAAGCTTGTATTTCCTAAATTTCCTTCTTCACGCTGGCGATGGTGGCTGTCAGCTATCTGTTTCGGATCGTCGTTCCATATGGCACGTCCCTGCTCGAATTCCTGGAGGGATATCATAGAAGTGCAGAGAGCAAACACCCAAAAAGTGATAGAATCAAGGAAAGGACAAGGTGGTGTTTGCGATGCGCAAATATGACAAGGAGTTCAAAGAAGAAGCGGTCAAGCTGTCC
>Ga0183095_10167_pt3 | contig 33112 bp, 31 predicted proteins | sample BioMet4_FD_130346 | JGI IMG/M metagenome (GOLD analysis project Ga0183095, IMG submission 130346) | Microbial communities from bioreactor (seeded with sewage sludge) at LBNL, California, USA - Biofuel metagenome 4 (v2) (version 3) | ecosystem: Engineered > Bioreactor > Anaerobic > Unclassified ...
GCGTTCCAGGCCGGCGGTTGATGCGGTATTCAATGGCGAACAGGTGCTCGTCGCTCTGAATTTCCTCTCGCTTTTCAATGCCAAGATACCCCGAATCGCCGTAGACGACCTCATCATCCTCACGGATAAGTTCCGCTACAACGTTAATGTCATGCACATTTGCAGCGGTTACTGAGATGGTATGGACAAGTCCGCTGCCCGCATCCACTCCAGCGTGACATTTCATGCCGAATCGCCATTCGTTGCCCTTTTTCGTTTGGTGCATTTCGGGGTCACGCGATTTCTCCGCATTCTTCGTGGAACTGGGCGCGTTGATGATGGTTGCGTCCACAATGGTTCCGCCCCGCATCAGATAGCCGCACTGTTCAATGACATAGTTGATGGCCCGGAACAGCTGCGCTCCGAGTTTCGATTCTTCCATCATGTGCCGGAAGTGCAGCAGTGTTGTGGCGTCGGGCGCCGGTTCCTCCAGAAAGTTGATACCCATGAATTTGCGAAAGGCATAGCTGTCATAGCCAGCCATGCTTCATTCATTCTCATGCCTCAGCTACAATGGGAGGAAGTTATCGGTCTGACGGATGTAGGTGTAATTTACATTGCCCAGGCCGTGGTAGACGGTACCACCGCCGCTTATCCGGCTAACCACGGGGATCCCTAGTTTCCGAAGCGTTTCCACATGGACCTCCCGGCAGATATTCTGATAACTGCCTACCACCACAGCGGGGCTGTTCTGCCAGAGAAAAAATACGTCATTCTCCTGAAAGGGTTGAAAAGCAAATTCCTCGAATGCCTGGTTGTAAAACGGATCGTGGGAGGGATTCTGCACATTGAGCACCGATTTCACCAACCTTCCCTTAATAGTTGAACTCGAACGGATTTATAATAAAAATTTTGTGGGAGGTTGGCAACAGCGTTGGCTTTTTTCATTGCGATGCCGATGTAGTCATTGTTCTGGCGAAATAAGCTTAATAAAAGAGCTCCAGTTTTCGCAGAACAAGTGGCCACAAGCTGCATAATGGTGCGGCGAAAAGCCTTACCCAAACGACATTGTACCGGGCAGTCCCTGCAGGAACCACCCGGTACGACGAAAGAGGTATGCGGTGAATGAAAGTTCAGTTTTTGGTATGGATTGCGCGCTTTTCCACATTGAGGGCGGCCTCTCGCATGGTCTCTGTGACAGTGGGATGGCTATGGATGGTGGAGATCAATTCCTCAATTGTGGCCTCCAGACGGATGGCCAGGGCGCCCTCGGCGATCAGGTCCGTTGCCCGGGGCCCGATGATGTGCATACCCAGCACCTCGCCGTACTTCTCGTCCGCGATGATCTTCACAAGACCCTCGCCGCCGTTCAGAATCAGTGCCTTGCCGTTGGCCGCCATGGGGAACTTACCCACCTTGTAGGCAATCCCCTTCGCCTTTGCCTGCTCTTCCGTCAGGCCTACAGAGGCCGCCTCCGGCTCAATATACACGCAGGTGGGATTCGTCTTCTCGTCGTATACCGCGCCAAGCCCGCAAATGTTCTCTGCGGCCACCTCGCCCATGGCGGAGGCGGTGTGTGCCAGCTGTGCCTTGCCGAACACGCAGTCGCCGATGGCGTACACGCCCGGCACATTCGTCTCCATCTTGTCGTTGACCAGAATCCGACCCCGGTCGTTGTTCAATTCGCCGGCCTCCAGATTCAGACTGGCCGTGTTGGCCTTGCGGCCGATGGCCACCAGCACCTTTTCCGCCTCAAAGCTGACGATTTCGCCGGTCTTGTTTTTGCAGACCACCTTCACACCCTCGGGAGAGGATTCCACAGACTGCACTGGGCACTCCAGATGGAACTCCATGCCCATCTTCTTCATGTGGATCATGCCGATTTCTGTCAGGTCGCCGTCCAGCATGGGCAACACGTGATCCAGAGCTTCCACCACCGTGACCTTCGTACCGAAGGCCGCGTAGGCGCAAGCCAGCTCCAGCCCGATCACGCCGCCGCCGATGACCACCATGGACTTTGGCAGAGTCTCCAGGTTCAGCGCGCCAGTGGAGTCAATGCAGTTGGGATTTTCTTTGATGCCCGGGATCGGAGGAACGGAGTTCACCGAGCCGGTAGCCACGATGATCGCGTCCGCCGCCATAGTCTCCTTCGTACCATCGGGCTTGGTGACCTGCAGGGATTTGGGTGCGATGAAGGCGGCCTCGCCGTCGATCTTTGCCACCTTGTTCATCTTGAACAGTCCCGCAATACCCGAAGTCAGTTTCTTGGAGATGGCGTTTTTATGAGCAATGACCTGGGGGAAGTCCACTTCCAGGCCGGTGACCTTGACACCGATGTCCGCGCCCTGGTTTTTAATATCCTCCATCAGCTCGGCACTGTGGAGCAGACACTTAGTGGGAATGCAGCCAACGTTCAGGCAGGTGCCGCCCAGGTGCTGCTTTTCAATCACCGTCACCTTTGCGCCCAGCTGCGCCGCTCGAATCGCCGCCACATACCCGCCGGGTCCGCCGCCGATCACCAGCACGGATTTCGCGCCGGAGGCCGCAGGTTCTACGGGGGTCGCAGCGGGAACAGCGGGAACAGCCGGTGCAGCCGCGGGCGCAATGCCGGGAATTGCTTCGCCCGCAACGCCGATATAGGCCACTACAGCTTTGCACTCCGCCGTCTCGCCCGTTGCGGTAACAATCTTGAGCAGCACGCCGTCCGCATCCGCCTCAATATCATTGGTCAGTTTATCCGTGGCCACGGAGAACAGAATGTCGCCCTTTTTGATGGCATCGCCCTCCTTTTTCTTCCACTCTTCGATGGTGCCTTCCGTCATAGTCAGACCCAACTTCGGCATCAAAACTTCAATTGCCATATTGATCCATCCTTTTTTGTAATCTTGCGCCCGGTTTGCGCCCCCCGTTACGGTTTGGGTAAAACCGGGAAAAGGAAACCCGGCAGGCGCCGGGTTCCTCTTTTCTTCTTATGCCAGCAGCATAAACGGATTTTCCAGCAGCTCGGTGAGGCGCTGGAGGAACTTGGAGGCCATCACACCGTCGATTACACGGTGGTCGGCGGTCAGACACAGATTCATCATGGTTCGGATCACGATCTGGCCGTCCCGGACCACAGGGGTATCCACCATGTCGCACACGCCCAGGATCGCCAGCTCCGGTTGGTTGATGATGGGGGAGAAATTGGTGATACCGTAGGGTCCCAGACTGGAGATGGTGAATGTGCCACCGGTCATGTCCTCCATGGTCAGCTTGCCCGTGCGGGTGGCTTCGATCAGGCCCTCCGTCTCCTGGGCGATCTGCGACAGAGACTTGCTTTCGCAGTTCTTTACGTTGGGGACGATCAGGCCATCGTCTTTGGCCACCGCCAGGCCCAGATTCACATGGGGATGACGGGTCAGCAGATTGTCCTTGAAGCTGGCGTTGATGTCGGGGAACTCGGTGAGCGCCCGGGACACCACCAGCATGAGGACGTGGTTGAAGGTCAGCTTGATGCCCTTTGTCTTTAAGCCATCCTTGAGTTTTGCTCGCAGAGCCTTCATCTCGGTGGCATCAACAGGATGGGTGTATGTCACCCGGGGAGATGTGGACCAGGATGCGGCCATGTTGGCGGCAATGCTGCGGCGCAGCGGAGACACCTTCACAGGCGGGAGATCGTTGCTGCCCGGAACGGCAGCGGGCACGGGCTCCGCAGCCGGCTTGCCGGCGGCAGCCAGCACGTCGGCGGCAGCCAGCACGTCGGCCTTCATTACGCGGCCGTTTGCATCCAGCTTGCTCATGTCCACGCCCAGTTCCGCGGCAAGCTTGGCTGCCACGGGCGAGGCCTTTGGCCCCGCTGCAAAGTTTTCTACATCCTCCAGCGTGACGCGGCCGCTGGGACCCGTGCCGGGAATCGCGGACAGGTCATAGCCCTTTTCCTTCGCCAGCTTTTTGGCGGCGGGAGAAGCCAGGACACGCTCGCCGGCGGCGCGGACTGCCTCTGCGGGCGCTGCGGAAGCTGCCGCAGCAGGCACGGGCGTGGTTTCAGCAGCAGGGGCTGTAGCAGGGGATGTAGCAGTACCACCTAGCACCGTCTCTCCTGCCTGACCGACATAAGCTACCACGGCCTTGCACTCCGCCGTCTCACCCTCGCCCACCAGGATTTTCAGCAGGACGCCGTCCGTATCCGCCTCAATGTCGTTGGTCAGCTTATCCGTCGCCACGGAAAACAGGACGTCCCCCGCCTGAACGGCGTCGCCCTCTTTCTTTTTCCACTCTTCAATTGTGCCCTCTGTCATTGTTAGGCCCAGCTTGGGCATGAGGACTTCGGTTACCATTTAAAATTCCTCCTTGTTGTTTATGCTTGGGATCCGTGGACATCGGGCCGGAACAGGCCCTGTTGCACGGCCAGCTCCAGAGCGCGACGGAACCGGACGCGCCAGGGCCCTCTGCGGGTAATGGTAAAGGTGAGCGTGTCCCCCTGGTGTGCCTGCAGTTCCCGCTCTCCGTCCAAAGCCACCATACAATCGCCTTCCACCGGGAGAGTCATGGGCGTGCCGACGGGGAGAGTGTGTACCGCACTCACAGACAGTTCGGACAGAACGCCGGCCGCCACGGGGGCGAGAATGGACTGGCCGGGCTGGCCCAGAGCCAAGGCCAGCCCGCGCTCGTCCAGATCGGTAACTGTCTCCAGGCAGCCGGCTGCGGCAGAAAAACCGATGCTGGCCGGATGACAGCGGGTCACAAAAATATGCCGAAGTTTTTCCGCATTCCAGATTGCCCGGGAACCCACCCACAGGTCATCTGTGACCACGGCGTCGATGAGCGCCAAATCTACGAATTCACCGTTGCGGGCAATTTCAATCCGCTTGTCTTGTAGGCAGCAGACATACGGGTCCTGTGCCCGGGCTACTGCGGCGGCAGCCATACCGGCCACCGTACCCTCGATCATATTGGGATAGACATTGTTGGTTCCTGTGGACAGGGGAAGGAGGGGCGTACGGTTCAGACCCTTGGCGGCGGCTCGACTGGTACCGTCGCCCCCCAGCACTACAGCGCATCCCACACCCATTCGTTCCAACTCCGCCGCCGCAGCGGTGGTATCGGCCGACGAGGCGGTCAGGGGAACATCCAGAAAGCGGCATTCGGCCGTTAGTTTTTCGTCCCGCGTCAGGTCGTCAATGACTGCCCATCCGATTTGAAAGGTGTCCGGCATAAACCAGACGGTGTCTACTCCCAAGGATTGAGCCGCCAGGACGATGCGTTTGACGATATTTACCTTCTCCTGATTGTCAATTGTGGTGGCGTAGGACACCAGCCGCCGGATGTCTTTCCCGGAAGCAGGATTTGCAAGGATGCCGATACTGGGCATGACGCCCCTCCTCTCCGAATGACAGCCTGTCGATTTAGCTCATCTTCTTGACGGCGTTGATAATATCCTGCGCATTGGGCAGATAGGTCTGCTCCAGTACGGGGGCGAAGGGAACCGGCGAATTGAGGGCGCCCAGGCGAACCACCGGCATATCCAGCAGATCGAACAGCTGCTCTCCAATTGTGGCTGAGATTTCTCCGCCATAACCGCCGCGTTTGTTTTCCTCCGTGACGATCACGGCGCGGTGTGTCTTGCCCAGAGACTGTGCGATCAGATTGGTATCCAGCGGATACAAGGAGCGGGGATCGAGTACCTCGGCGGAAATCCCGTTATCCTCCAACTTTTTAGCCGCGGCAATTGCCTCATGTACCATCTTACCAGTGGCAATAATGGTCACATCGTTACCCTCGCGCTTGATGTCGCCTTTGCCCAGAGGAATGGGATCAAAGCTGGTCACCTCGCCCTTCATGGCGTACATGGCTTTGTGCTCCACAAACATCACGGGGTTGTCATCGTCAATGGCGGAGAGCATCAGACCCAACGCATCCTGCGGTGTGGAGGGAAATACCACCTTCAAACCGGGGATATGGGTGATCCATGCCTCCAGAGACTGGGAGTGCTGTGCGGCGGCGCTGACACCGGCACCGGCGGGCAGACGCACCACCATGGGCATGGAGATCTTGCCCCCGAACATGTAGCGCATCTTAGCCGCCTGATTGACCAGCTGGTCCATGCCGACGGTCAGAAAGTCGATAAACATCAACTCTGCGATGGGGCGCAGACCGGTGGCGGCTGCACCAACGGCCATGCCGATGATGGCGCCTTCAGAGATGGGAGTGTCTTGAACGCGCTTGCCGCCAAACTCATGAAACATACCGGCAGAAACGCCAAAGCAGCCGCCGAAAGCGCCTACGTCTTCACCGAATAACAAGACATTGGGGTTCTCACGCATCCGGATGCTCATGCCCTCACGAATTGCTTCTCCATAGGTCATCGTTTTCATCTTACACGCACCTCCTCGACGATATCGGAATAAATATCCTGCACAACAGACTCCGGCGCGGGTTCGGGGCTCTCGTCCGCAAAGCGGATGGCTTCGCCCATCTCGTTTTTTACCTGTTCGTCCAGCGCGGCCAGCTCTGCCTCCGTCAGGATCTTGTTCTCCTTCATAAAGGCCGTGAACCGCGGGATTGGGTCCTTCTTGATCCAGGCTTCCTGTTCCTCTTTGGGCTTGTAGTTGCCCGGGTCTCCCTCGAAGTGGCCTCTCCAGCGATAGGTTTTGCATTCCAGCAGGGTGGGGCCCTGTCCCTTGCGGGCACGGGCCACAGCTTCGGTGGCGGCTTCGTTCACGGCCAGCACGTCATTGCCGTCCACCGCCACACCGGGAATACCGTAGGCTGCGCCGCGGTCAGCCACGTCCTTGATCACCATATGGCGGTCGGAGCTCATGGAGATACCATAGTGGTTGTTCTCGCACACGAAAACAATGGGCAGCTTGAAAACGGAAGCCATGTTTAGCGCCTCGTGGAAAGTGCCCTGGTTCGTGGAGGCATCGCCAAAGAAGCATACGCATACCTGATCGGTGCCGCGGTACTGAGCGGAAAGACCGGCGCCAAGAGCAATGTCGTGACCGGCACCCACAATGCCGTTGGCGCCCAGAATGCCCTTATCCCGGTCGGCGATGTGCATGGAGCCACCTTTGCCTTTGCAGTAGCCGGTGGATTTGCCGCACAGCTCCGCCATCATGAACTTCAGGTCTCCGCCCTTGGCAATGATGTGGCCGTGGCCGCGGTGCGTGCTGGTGATGTAATCGTCGTCCCGCAGACACTCGCATACACCGGTGGCCACAGCCTCCTCGCCCAGATATAGATGGACGAAGCCGGGGATTTTTCCTTCTGCAAACATTCCTTGGGCCTTCGTCTCAAACTCGCGGATGCGCTTCATCCGCAGATACATGTCTTTCATGGATTCCTTGGATACGTTCATTTGATGACCTCCTCATATAAATATTGGGGACTTGCTCAGTGTCCCTGGACCTCCACTTCAATGGCCGCGATTGCTACCTCAATGCTATCGTCCCTGTCTCCAAACTGGGGCAAATACAGACCTGGTACAGTCAGTCCGCCTTCCACAGGCCGAACATCTACCTTCCCAATGGGCAGACAGGCGGCAACGGCCTGCCGGTCTACCTCCTCAGGGCGGGAGACGGCAACGGTTACTCGGATTTCCACGTCCCGATCCAGATCCTCCAGACCCAGCACTTCGGACAATCCACACAGACAGCTGCGAGATACCGCGTCCCGGACGGCTTTTTCCGCAGCTTTACTGACGTTTTGACCGTGAAAATCCGTGCCCATGCCAAACTCAATGATGTAGCGACTCATCTGTTCACCTCCTCAGGCTCAACCGGTTCTATTGGGTATCTCGTCTTAACTTATAAGCAAGCTTCGTGCCAGTTCTGCAGATGCGGGGGAGGAAAGCGAAGTATTTATAAGTAAAGTCAAAAAATCCAAAAAAAATTATGAGATTTCACTCATGTTCTATTGCGGATTTGGGCAAAAAAAAGACACCGCCCGTGAGAAAAGGAAGGATGTCCCCACCCTTATCTCACAGACGGTGATATTTTCTCGCGATTGTTTTGAGAAAATGAGAATTTATTTTCTCATGCTTTTAGGCTCCACTCCCCAGCGTTTGCACATGCGATAGAAAGTAGCGCGGCTGACACCCATAGCAGAAGCGGCATCCTCCGCGTGGCCGCGGGCGGTCTGCAGCGCACAAAGCACCCTGCCGCGCTCATCCTGATCTTCAGCGGATTCCTTACCGTGGGGGATGCCTGTACCCATTGCATAGCAGAAATCCTCGGCTGTCAGCGTATCTCCTCCGCTGGCGTAGAAAGTTCGCTCAATGCTGTTTTGCAGCTCCCGCACATTGCCGGGCCAATCGTAACCCTCCAGGGCGTGAAGGAACCCATCGGACATCTCCCGGCGCTGATCTGGATAGCGCTGGTTAAACCGGCTCAGAAATTTCTGCGCGCAGTAGACGATGTCCTGCGGTCGCTCCCGCAAAGGCGGAATGTTCAGCTTCAGGACGTTGAGTCGATAATATAGATCCTGCCGGAAACGGCCCTGCTCCGCCTCCAGGCGCAGGTTTCGGTTGGTTGCGGCGACGACCCGCACGTCCAGCTTTTTTTCCTGGTTTCCGCCCAGACGGCGTATCTGCAGCGTCTCCACCGCCCGCAGGAGCTTTGCCTGAAACTCCAGGGGCATTTCCCCGATTTCATCCAAAAAGAGCGTCCCGTGGTTTGCCAGCTCAAATTTACCCGGGTTACCCTCCTTCAGCGCGCCGGTAAACGCACCCTTTTCATAACCGAACAGCTCGCTTTCGATCAGGTCGCGGGGCAATGACGCACAGTTCACCGCCACAAAAGGACCGTGGGCGCGGCTACTTTCATTGTGGATGGCCTGGGCAAAAAGTTCCTTGCCAGTGCCGCTCTCACCCTCGATCAGGACGCTGCCGTCATAGCGGGCGTATTTCTGTGCCAGCAGGATGGTTTTTCTCATCAGAGGATCCTTGACATAGATGCTGTCAAAGGTATAGTTGGCCCGGTTGCCGGAGACCTTGTTGACGGAATCAATCAGATGCTCCTGCTTTTTCAGGGAAACGGTGAAGGTCCTGCTGCTGGCATCCAGTGTGGGTGCGACGGAAGCGCTGCAATAATAGGTATTGCCGCCGATCAGCAAGCGGGTGTCATTGGTGAAGTAGCGGTCGCCCCGGTCCCATTGCTGAATCTGGCCCCAGTCCAGGTCGGGCATGATTTGGCGGAAATCCATAGCCTCCAACCCGGGCAAAGGTAAACCCAGAAACCGCACGGCGGCTTTGTTGGCCCAGACAGGACTGAACCGGTCGTTCAGCAGAATGATGCTCCCATCCATGCCATCCAGAGCTCCGCGCATCAGCCGGGCGCTGTGGAGGCGGATCAGCATGGTCTCGATACTGAATGCGGCAGCCACCACCAGAGCCAGCGTGTGCAGATGGGCCTCGTGCAAATCTCCCGACAGATCTAAGCAGCCGATCACCTCTCCGTCAATGCCATGTATGGGCGCGGCGGAGCAGGTCCAATTGTGATGGGAAGTGCAGTAATGCTCCGGCCCAACCATCTGGATCGCCGTGTCATAGTCCAGCGCCACGCCGATGGCATTGCTGCCCACCTCCAGATCGTTCCACAGGGCCCCTTTCAGAAAGCGGAGGTCCGTGGACATTTTATGAACAGCCGTGTCTCCAATGGCTTCCATCACATATCCCACACTGTCCGTCAGTACCAGCAGAAAATGAGACCGCTCCACAATTTCGTATACGCTGTGCATAATGGGCAGCGCGGTGTCCAGCAGATCTTTGTTCTCCGCCAGAATGCTGCAAAACACAGCCTCGTCTGCCTGCTTTCCCTTGCCGGCCCACGGGTCCAGACCATAGCGCTGGCATTTGCGCCAGGACTCCGCCACCACCGGCTGCATCCGGGAATCCAGTTCCCCGGTATCCACAAAATGTTTCCAGATCTGCTGTAAAATGTCAAGCTCCAAGGGCAGTCCCTCCAATCGGCGTAATGCTCACTGATGCGCTTTCTTATTCTCAATTATAGAGAAAAAAATCAAAAGCGCAAGGGATGGTATGCGACAAAATCGCAATTTTTCTCATATGGCAAGGAGAAGAGCATTGATTATGAAACTAAAGCGTGTCTTACCGATCAGAAGCCACGACCGGCTATGATGAAAAGACCCGCCAGCTGATTGACGTGGCCCATAACTTGTTTTCTTATAACAGACCCTGCAAGGTTACTCCGTTTGATCTCTCCCGCCTCGGATACCCGATGCTGGAGAATGTATGCTCCGCGCTCTATATTGCATACGGCCAGGTCGCTGTGCAGATTTTGGACCGGGACAAGGACCACCCGCAGCTGAAGCTGGACGACAGCCATTACCGTCGAGCCATTCAGATCCAGCAGCAGTTCGAGCAAATGACAGCAGCTGCAGGTCAGCAGTGCGCTGAGGAGATGGAGTTATAGAATATGGGTATACAAATCATTTTTCAAGCTAAAGATGCTTGTGAAATTGAATATAAGCAAAGCGTGTCCTACCGGAAAGCGTATCAAATACAGCAGGATACCCTGAGATGCTGGGAAAAAACTCATAAGCTTAAGTGGTGCCTAACCCTTTTGCTGAGAGCTGCCATCTTTCTATCGCTTGTCTGGTTTTTCTTTTCTTATGATATTCCACGCGAACTACATTCAGGAGATCCTTATGCGTTGGTTCCATCGGTTCTTCAAGCTATCTGTATATTTTTCTTACTCCTGATTTGCGCAATGTGGCTATTTAATTACGTTAAGAAAAGACTGATTCTAAAAGATAAGGTGTTGTCAGAACCATTTCGCATTCCTGAGCAAAGGCACCAAGAAGAAAAATATAAAACTTACAAGATTATAGAGTCCTGCTTTGCAATACTGAAAATGCACAGATTTCAATCATGGTTGCACTTGTGGCCGGTGTTGGATTAAAGCTAAAACTGGAGGATTGCGCCGATTGCAATTACGTGACAATGGATTTTGATAAAGAACAGATTTCATTCTCAGCTGTACCTAATGCCTTGCCCAGCTTGCCTCCACAGTGAAATCAGAGTATTATGAAAGGACACAATGCCATGGAAAAAGCATCAGATGAGATATTTCGCAACCGTGCGCTGCCGGATGGGGGAGAGTTTCAGGATGTGACCAACTGTGAAAGCTGCCTGGAAGAATTGGTTTTTGCTATGAAAGACAACCACCACAAATTTTCAATTGGTCTGCGTACCATTTTGTACTGCCTGGCCATTGCGGAAAAGGAGGGTTCCGTTCCTCGCATCCCCTCCCAATGGTGGGATGAGGTGCGGTGCTATTATCCCTGATTTCGGGGGGAAATTGAATGGACTTCTTCAAGGTGAAACCGGATCTGTCACGCATTTGGCCGACTCTCCGCACGAGCTATGAGACGGCAACCGGGCAGAACAAAAAATATCAGCGGAAGAGCAGGTCCGGAGTGTCCTACTTTGCCGTCTGCCCGATCTGCGACAATCCTATCCAGCTCATAGGCCTTTACAGAAATACCGCCGAGAGTGGAAGGAAGCCATACGGAAAGCATTGCCGACATACAATTCCTGATTTGGCAGAGTACGATGAAGACGCATATTTGGATTGCCCATATTCCGATCCCAATTGGACACCGCCAACCTCACGGCGTAAACTCGAGAGCCGCATAGCCAAACAGATCCTGCAGCTGCTCCATGATCAGTTTGATCGCGTAATGTACATTCTTTTCAAAGACACCGGCATATACTTCTCCCAGGCCATGGCGGAAAAGATGCTCCAGAGCTATATTTCTAGAGAGGGTTGGTCGTTCCGCGATGCGGCTTCTTATAATCTCCCCTGGACGTTTGTAGAGGGGCAAGCGGCGCTGCCGCTATTTGGTCAGCGTATTCGGAAGGGATGCGCATTGTACGACGCAATAGCAGCCAACTGCCCCACCGTGTGCTTTGACGAATCAACTGGCGGCGATTCCGTGCGGATTCAGCGGAATCCCGGGCAATACGTTGATCTGAACTTCACGTTTGTATCACACATACATACCGTGCAGGAAGATCATTTGAATGAATCGATAGACTTATGGGTTCATAGCGGAGAGCCACCGGATCTAAAAACCGTATACAGAGCGCCTTTGCAGATTCAAACGGATTACTTCCTGAATCTGATTGCGCTGTCTGATGAACGCAGCCACAGGAACCAGAGACTACTGGAAATCGCCCACGAGCTGCTGAAGGACATGCTGTAGAGCAACTTCAGGTGTTTTTCCCTCTTGTAAGCCCCACGGCGGACGCGCCGGTTTCCGCCTCGGGCGGAAAACCATTCAGAAATCGCTTTGCGATTTGGAATGGCAGGATAAGGCGTGTTACACACGCCGCTCAACAGCTTGATGGCAAAGCCATCAACAGGTGTTCCACCGAAGTTTTTGTGTTCCAAGTGGAACACTTGGCGATTGACAACCGTCGGGATACGCTGCAAAATAAGGAAAACGGAATTTGGACCGATTAGCAGGAGTGGATAGAAATATGATCTATACATGTAAGGACAGATTTCATCTTACAAGAGAAGAGAATTTGTTCCTGGCTAAAAAGCTGTGGGATGAAAGCATCTTTTGTGGAATGAAGATGGAGAATCGCAATATCACGTTTCCGGAAACGAAAGCCATTTTGAACGGGATCAATGTACCGCGTGTAAGCATAGATGACGCCTATGCGGTTTGTCGTTATCGTGACGCCTGGAAATTCGTTTTGGATACTCTGGATGAGCCACTGACACTGGATTATATGATTCATGTCAACGAAATCGTTGCCCGAGGAGAAGCGCTGCAAGTAGGTGCCCTGCGCAACGGCTCTGTGTCCATAGGGGATCTTACCCCGGCCATACCGACGGTCGAAGAAGTTCAGCAGACAATGGACGCTTTGCAGAACAGCAGCATCTCTGATACGCAGAGGGCTTTGAATACATTTACAGGCTTTGTTCGGATGCAGCCCTTCTGGGATGGGAATAAGCGAACCGCAATGCTGCTGGCGAATAAGGACTTAATCACACACGGTCGCGGGCTGCTGGTGGTGACTGAAAAGAATGGTCTGGTTTTTAATGACGCACTTTCGCAGTTTATTAGCGACGGCAGCCCCATTCCTTTGCAGAAGCAGCTATATGAACATTGTCTGGGCGGTTTGAACGAGCCGTTGGAAAAAGGATTTCTTCCCGTTCCGATCCCGGAAGGTTCTGGGGATTTTTAGCATCTGAATTTGGACGACGAGCCGGAACTCCACTAGTCACATACATCCCCAATAAATACTGGGCCTGCTGGAGGAGCTGCTTGAACAAAACTTCTCCAGCAGGCCGGAATCCCTTTACAGGGTTACCCTTTAGCATTGACATTGCTATTGTTGTACAATAAATGCATAACTCTTTTCTCCTAGTAGAGGACTGCACAAGCGAGGTGATGAAATGCCGATGGATGGTCAAACGGCCGAAATGGAAGCACAATTTGAGCTGCTTTATAAAACCGAATATCAAGGACTTCTTCATTATGCCGCTGTCACCTTGCGAAGCCATGGCTCCCACTATTCTTCTGTGAGTGACCGCGCAGAAGAAGCGGTGCAAGAGATGTTTGCATTTGCCTGGGAGAACTGCGAGAGGTTGTTTGCCTGCGAATCTCCCACTGGCTGGCTTTATAAAAGTCTTTATTACAAAGTTCTGGAGTTGCTGGATGAGGATCGGACCTGGACAAAACGAATTATGCAGATGTCCGAACGTTATGGTGATGGGACCGAGGGGAACTTTCAGCTGAGAGCAGAATTGGCAGATCTAATTCCGGAAGAGGATTACCTGTTACTGAAGCGCCTGTATCTGGACGGCTATACATATCAAGAGCTATGCAAGAAGCTGGGGCTGAAGAAATCAGCGCTGGCAATGAAAATCAGGCGGATTAAGGAGCGGTTTTTTAAAGAATATGGCGCAGATTAAAAAATTTTTACGGTTGAGTGAACAATTGGGCCTCAGCGGACATTACAGTGCAGAGGGGGTTCACGCAGATGCCGGATGAAGGAAAGAAAAAATCATATTCGATTTTCGAACACATGAGCACGGAGGAGCTGGAGAAGCTTCTCGCTCAGGACTTTGTCGCGTCCAGTGGCACGGAACCGGATGTCGATTATATCATGGCGATCATGGAGGTGATTCAAAAGAGAGAGGCGGCATCTGAGCCTGTGGATGTGGACGCCGCATGGCAGGACTTTCGGGATAATTATCAGGGACAGGCATCTTCCTTTGAAACCGGCGCGCTCCGGGAACCGAACTCATCCCATCTGAACCAAATCGAAAACAAGTCGGACTCTGGGAGAAAACCGAGGAAATTTCGATACCTTTTTGTGCTGGCCGCCGCGATTGTAATCCTGTGCGGCGCGGCTTCCGCTTTTGGTTTCAACGTATTTCAGGCCATGGCAGAATGGACCTCGGAAACCTTTGGTTTTGTGTCTCCAAAAGCGCACGAGAAAAGCCAGGAAGAGCCGCCGGTTTCTCAGGATGATCCCTATCGGGAATTGCGCATGGCCGTTGCCGCCGAAACAGATACGCTCATGGTTCCCACCTGGGCACCGGAGGGGACCGTGCTGGTTGACGATGTCAGCGCGGTCGACCGTTTGAAGAGCATCCGGATTCAGGGTACTTATCAAACGGATCAGGGCGAGTATACGGTTCGAATCGTAATTTACGACGACATCCCGGACGATTACACTGCTACCTATGAGAAGGATGATCGTCCTGTACGGATGTATGAGGCCGGCGGGATCGTGCATTACATCATGAGCAACAACCAGAATCGCGGCGTTGCCTGGACAAACGGGAACCTTGAGGGATTTATTCAAGGAGCTTTGACTGATGAAGATCTGGAGAAAATGGTCGATTCGATTTATAAGGAGTAATCATCTATGAAACGGAAAATCATTGATTTGCTCAGCATTGCCATGTCCTGCATGATGCTTTTTGCCATGCTTCCAAGTGCGAGCGCGGTTGCCTTAAGATCCAGTGATCGTTTTGGGCAGATCACTGTGGAGGCGCAGGCTACCGGGAGCGGAGCGGTCACGTTTGAATTTGATATCAATGCCACGCATACGATGAAAGAGTTGGGCGCCAGCCAAGTTGTGATTTACGAGCAGCAATCCAGCGGTATGTATAAGTCCGTAAAGACGTATACCCGCAATAGTACCAGCGGATTGATTGCCACCAATACGGCTGCCGCCTACGGCAATGTGACCTATGGCGGTACGTCCGGAAAGAAATACTATGCCACGTTTACTCTGTATGCCAAGGACAGTGACAATACCAGCGAAACGGTGTACAAGAGCACATCTGTTGTTACGGCTTAATACCGTACCCTTATTAGGAAAGAGGAAAGCATTTCATGCTTTCCTCTTTTTTTCAAATTTTTTTTATTTTGATGTGAACAAATGCCTCTGAGAAGACATTACATAATGAAGCGCAAATCCCGTTGAAGGAATTAACCTATAATCCCATACCACCGGGGGCTCGAAAGGAGTAGTCCAATGCAGTGAGATGTCCGCTATGACGAAAAAAAGGAGTATGCACATGAATCAAAAAAAAGCAATCGTTGTATTTATCGCGGGAATTATAATAATTATTCTTAGCCCATTCATTTCTAGCGTTTTAATGCAAACCATTTATCAAAACGAACCAAATTTCCTTGATTTGAGGTTTTCTGGCTTCACGAGTGCACTTCATACAAGCGGCGGGCTGATTTCTATTTTTGGCATAGTAGCGTATTTCTGCAAGAACTGGAAAAAAGGAGAATGAAAATGAAACGAATCTTTTCAATGTTAATGTTTTTTATAATGATGATTTCTGTTTTGCTAATGCCAGCATATGCGTTCGATAATGAAAATAACATGCCGATCAATAATTCTTCGGTGGTTTCTGTAACCTCAGATGAAGTTACAGTCAGCAAAATAATGACATTTGAAGAAATGGTAAATCGGTATGCAGAAGTTGGTGGTATCTCGTATGCTGAAGCATTAACGGCATTTCCAAGACAATCGATGCGGAGTATCGCTTCTTCATCTTCTTACCGTACGGTATCTGTTACCCTAAATGTAAATACTGAAAGTGGGAGTCTCACGACATACCATCCAACACTGGAGTTTTATTGCAAAATCTCAGTGGGAGATGGGAATTGGGGTATTATATCGATTTATTCTGTGCAGATGAATCGAAGCAGTAATAATATGACCAAACAATTCGGCGGTGATGTCCAGGTTTGGCTTCGTGGTCCACTATCCATCGAATATGTGGTAAATGGTGATTTTTATAATAACGGAACAACGACATCTTCTGGTGGCGTGAACTTAGAACTGGGAATTGACGATGCTGCTAAGGTAACATTTTCTTCTTCGAACGCGACTTCCAGTAATTATTACGGATATTGTTATCAGCATAAAACAGCAAACTTCTAAAATCTTATGCAGTTTTGATATATGTATTATCAAGTTATAGTGAGCTCGTGCTTAACACGTTAGTCATAAAATTTCAACCTGAGAGGCCCCTATCTTTATGGTAGGGGCCTCTTTTTATGGAGGTAGATAGTTGAGTAAGGAAGATCGACATCAAGCCGTCTATATTCCGTTCCGCTGCTCAAAGGAAATGGGAGACACCATAACTCGGTTAGCCAGGGAGAGTCACAGACCAAGAAGTGAAATAGCGCGGGAGCTTGTAGATGAAGGACTGAAAGCCACCGGAGCAGTGGTAAAGGATGATTACCTGTTTGAGCTGGTGAAACGCGCTGTGAAAGAAATTATGAAGCCACAGGTGGAGCGGCTGGCGGCAATTTCGGCCAAGGCCACCCAAATCTCCAGCGCGGCATTCTTCATGAGCATCTACGCTGCCACGCGCAGCTGCTCCCCATCCGAGCAGCAGGAAATTGAGGAGGCTGCCGGCACGGCCCGTGAGCTGGGCATCCAGTACCTGAAGCTGAAAGATCAAGATCTGGACGCCTTTATCAAGAAAGGGGCGAAACAAATTGCAGAAGATGAGTGAGGGATTCGTATGGGCGTCATCGCTATGCTCCATGGTAGGATAACCGATCCTGGAGGAGGTACTGCGCTGTTTGAACTGTATGTCAGCACCAGTAAGACAGCCGATAAGAGCGCAATTTGTTGTTACGGCTTAAAACCAAGGCCGTTTCGGGGAAGCGGGCAGCATAAAGTGCTTTCCATGCCCTCTTATAAAAATAATTTTGATTTTGATGTGAACAAATGCCTCTGAGAAGACATTACCTATTGAAGCACAAATCCCGAAGAAGGAATCCACCGAACAACCCACACCATCGGGGGCACGAAAGGAGTCATCCAATGCAGTAGTTTGAAAGCGCAACCTTATATTTTAGCGTTCCCTGAAAAAAACAAAAGAGAAGGAAGATGCATATAAAATGGGTAAAAAGTTTACGAGTTTGCTTTTAGCGGTGATTATGTGCCTGTGTCTGTGCACCCCCGACATTTGCCGAAAGCTTTAGCCCATCTTCACCTTATTCCGAAAGTCAATCAATGGAAATTATTCCTAGCAAAAAAAGTTTTAAAGATGCATCATATTATAAAATTTCGTTTGTAAACTCAGTAGCGGAAAATTCCAGCAGTAGTAGTTATACACAGCTCCATAATTTACTTGAAAATGCTTCCATATATATATGAAGATGCGACTCTCGGCATTACGAATTACTCCCTTGATACTGCAAAACTTTTTTTGATTCCTAACGCTAAAAAAGTCGTAGAAGTCGCGCAGCAAGGAGATATGTACAGTATTTCATATCACTCTAATGATAACGAGTTTGTTATTCTTGAGTATTTTCCTAACGATACAGTAAATACCTATGTTCGAGATTCAGAAAAAACAGATGAAACGGCTACAAGAACAGCTTTGCCTGTAACTGAATACATAGGTGAGAGCGAAAGCGTTATAGAATATAATCCTATATCCAACGCTGATAGTGCACAGGCACGTGCTAGTGTAAAAACTGTTAATTTTCCGACGCCAGAGGAGTGTGGCTTCACTGATACTGGTTCGAATGGCATTGTAAGCACTACTCAACGCGTATATATTTCGCAGCTCAAATCCGATCTGTATGCACGAGTTGTAAAATACGAAAGTGGATATGCGAAACAAAGAAGCGGCTGGCTTTCATACGGTGTTAATGATTCTGTAGCTGCGATTGCTGCAGCGCTGGCATTTCCTGAGATTTCTTTTGTAGCATTTTTGTCATACGCTGGAGTGGCATTGTCATCTATCTCAACAGGTGCCAAAATCAGGGAAGCAATCAAACTTCCTCAATATCCGGATTATGTTTCCTTGGACGGAAAATACGGTGACATTTTGGACACTACGGTCTATAATTGCTACTGTCGTGTTTATGACAATACTGGAATTAGCAAGTATGTTGGTGGAGTACTACCTAATGGCACATTTACCTATGTTAAAAAGGGGTATACCGGAATTAGGGCAGATGTGCAGGTTCTTCAAAAAACAGCTGATATGTTTAATGCTTGTATTGCAACTAACGGCAATAATACAATGTACTTTCCTGTTAATTGAGACCTTACTCATATGTAAGACGATTTTGGGGCAGGTGATTAAATTAAAATGAATTGTCCGTTTTGCAATGCAGAAATGAATTGTGGAGCGCTGCAAAGCGCCATGGGAATCTATTGGGTTGATGCACCTTTAAAAATACTACCACCCCAAAAAGGTAAAAGTGCTATAAAGCTAAGGAACCGCTGATTTAATTAAACAATGGCACGAAAATATGATAAAATAGAAGAAAAGACACAGGCGGTGGCGAAATGAGTCAGCAGAGCTTCAGCGATATGGAATACAGCCTTCGGAAACGAACGACGAAACGGGAAGAATTTCTGGATATCATGGATGAAATTGTCCCATGGGACGAATGGGTCGACCTCATCAAGCCGCATTATTTCAGCAGCAAGCGCGGCCGTCCGCCGAAGGGAGTTGAAAAAATGCTGCGGATGTATCTGCTGCAATGCTGGTTCACGCTGTCGGATGAGGGCGTTGAAGACTCCATCAATGACAGCTATGCCTTTCGCAAATTCATGGGTATCAACTTTCTGGAGGAGCAGGTGCCCGACGCCACAACACTGCTGCACTTCCGGCACATGATGGAAGAATCGAAACTCGGAGCGCAGCTGTTCCGGGCCATCAACTATGTCATTGAACAGAGCGGCTATCTGATGCGGGGTGGAACGATTGTGGACGCGACCATCATCAACGCGCCCAGTTCCACGAAGAATGCGCAGAAATCGCGTGACCCCGAAATGCACCAAACGAAAAAGGGCAACGAATGGCGATTCGGCATGAAATGTCACGCTGGAGTGGATGCGGGCAGCGGACTTGTCCACACCATCGAAGTGACTGCTGCAAATGTGCATGACATTAACGTTGCAGCGGATCTGATCCGTGAGGATGATGAGGTCGTCTACGGCGATTCGGGGTATCTTGGCATTGAAAAGCGAGAGGAAATTCAGAGCGACGAGCACCTGTTCGCCATTGAATACCGCATCAACCGCCGGCCTGGAACGCTCCCGAAGGTTTCGGACAACGCCATTGACTGGAATCACTATATCGAAAACCGCAAATCCTCGACTCGCTGCAAAGTGGAGCATCTTTTCCACATCATTAAAAATCTGTTTGGCTATTCGAAGGCCGTCTATCGAGGGTTATCCAAGAATTTAAATAGGCTGCACATTCTTTGTGCCAGCGCGAACCTGCTGGTTTTGGCCCGAGCCGGGCGACGCCTGCGGCGGGTATAGGGGTTATTGCGCCCTTTTGAGAGGAAATGGGAGAAATGGAAGCTTAAAACATTTTAAACGGCAGTCATAGCTGACGTTTCTGGATATTTTAATGCCACAATACGTCATGCGCTATAAAGACTGGCTGTTAATCAGTGGTTCCCTAAGTTGCGGTGATGCTCTACAGTCCCCTTATATTCAAGCATATAAATGTGACCAATGCAAAAGAATTATCTTGGATTTTGTATAAGTTACCATACCAATTGCCTATGCGGATTTTTATTGAAAAACCTGTCTGTCTTGGGAGATCAAATGCAGAAACCTGCACGGTATTATCTAGCTTGCAATCAGATAAGTTTGGATTGCAAAGGGGGATCACACTGATAACCATCCTGTGAATATCGGACGCCTAACTGCCTATGCTATTGCATAAACGAATATTTCACAATCCTGACGGTCCCTATCTTCTGATAGGGACCGTTTTTCATGGAGGTGGACAATTGAATAAGGAGAATCGGCACTAATCAGTCTACATTCCGTTCCGCTGCTCAAAAGAGACGGGAGTCTATCTGTATGAGCTGGTGAAACGGGCAGTCAAGAAAGTCATGAAGCCGCAGGTGGAACGACTGGCGGCAATTTCGGCCAAGGCCACCCAGATTTCCAGCGCGGTATTCTTCATGAGCATCTACGCCGCCACGCGCAGCTGCTCCCCATCCGAGCAGCAGGAAATTGAAGAGGCTGCCGGCACGGCCCGTGAGCTTGGCATCCAGTACCTGAAACTGAAAGATCAGGATCTGGACGCCTTTATCAAGAAAGGGGCGAAACAAATTGCAGAAGATGAGTGAGGGACTTTTATGTGCGTCATCGCTATGCTGCATGGTAGGATAACCGATCCTGGAAGAGGTACTGCGCTGTTTGAACTGTATGTCAACACCAGCAAGACAGAGAATAAGAGCACAATTTGTTGTTACGGCTTAAAACCAAGGCCGTATCGGGGGATAGGGCAGCATAAAGTGCTTTCCATGCCCTCTTATAAAAATAATTTTGATATTGATGTGAACAAATGCCTCTGAGAAGACATTACCTATTGAAGCGCAAATCTCGTTGAAGGAAGAAAACCGATGATCCCACACCATCGGGGGCACGAAAGGAGTCGTCCAATGCAGTAAGATGTTGAACAAACACGTACCAACCTTCGTTAAATTATTTACAAAAGGAGAAAAGAGGTCTACTATTAAAAAAAGATTACAAGTTTGGCTTTGGCTCTTATCATGTGCCTGTCTTTATGCGTCCCAGCGTTTGCGCAAGGCAATAGTTCAAAATCATCCAATACAGCAACAACCACTTTTTATGATTCTGAAGGTAGCTTAAATACTATTGTAATGACTGTACTAGGAGTTGGCCACGTCCGTTCCGAATATTATATTAATGGAGAATTATTTAATACAACAGAAGCCACTGTCAAAGCAAATGATATAGTTTCTCTGGAGATTATTGATGAAAATCAACAAACTAAAAACTTAAGTGAACCTTTAAGTAATTTTATTACCGATAATCCTGCTGAATCAAAAGCAGAAATTTCATCTAGAGCACTTTCACCTAAAGCATATAGTTATCAAGGGCAAATAAATTATAAGCCGTATTATACGGCATCCGGCACATATGAATACTACAAGTTGTCAATCTATCAGCAGCAGAAGACAACCCAACAGCATTATAAAACAATAAATGCAGAGAATGGTTGGCTAGCAAATACTGTCATCTCTGTTATTAGTGCCGCTCTTACAATCTATTGTGCTCCTCTTGCAGCTGCAGCTAGTCAGCTTTTAGGAGCTGCAGCAATTGCAGTTGGAGTCTCCATTGTTGGTGGGACAATTCAAGGACATATTCAGAAAGACTACTATGTAAAGGAAACCTATTTTGATGTTAAAGCTGTTGATCCCGATACAAGTCGCCAGATAATTTATGCAGCCTCTAGCTATCAGGTATTATTAGATGGAGGTGACCAACTATAAAAAGTCAAGTCCCCAAAAGAAAAAACTCAAATGAGCAAAAAGGGTATAGCAACGCAAGCCCTCGTACGAGGACTTAAAATACAGAGAAACCTTTAGCGGATCAGGTCAGCGTTGTAAGGGATACCCTTGGTTTGCAGCGTGTAAATAACGCGCAGCAGCTTTTTAGCAACATGAGTAATAGCAACACGGTGGGGTTTACCTTCGGTACGCTTTTTGGCATAGTATTCGGCAAAGACCGGCTCATTCTTGACGAGGGGCAGACAACAGTTCATGAGCGCACAGCGAAGATGCGAAGAGCCATGTTTGACCATCCGGCCTGTATGTTCTGATTGGCCGGATTGATAATAGCCAGGCTCCAATCCCGCAAAAGAGAGCAGTTTGGCCGGGCTGTCAAAGGTGTTCATGTCTCCGTATTCGGATAGGATGACAGCGGCAGACAAAGCTCCAATGCCCGGAATTGAGAGGATCGGCGGATCGATTCCTTTGATGCAAGCCGTGATTTGTTCGTCAAGTTCTTGAATTCTGGAATCCATCTGGTTGTAGATATCCAGAAGAACCCCCATTTCGTGAAGGAGATAGTCATTGCAATGTCCAACAGAGTCCCTGGCAAGCATCTTAAGCTGGACGAAAGAACTCATCGTAAACTTTCCTCGCGAGAGTCTGCGAAGGGCGTCGTAAGAGCGACTGTTCATATTGCTGATTTTTTCCGGAGTACTATAGTTCGCAAGAATATACATTGCAGTGACAGAAAATCTGCCCTTGAAGAAAGACTTGAATTCAGGAAAAATCTTGTCGAGAACGTTGGTAAGCTCCACTAACTGGCGGCTTCGCTGCCGAATCAAGCTGTCCCGAAACCTTGTCAGTGATTTGAGCTTGTCCATGTGGTAAAATGATGCCGGATAGGGTTTGTACTCTACCGTCATCAAATATTGGGCGATGATTAGTGCGTCAATGGAGTCGGTCTTTGTTTTTCTGAGCGATTTGCTGTGAACAAACCGCGAGATCAGAAGCGGATTGAATTCCATGAATGTAAAGCTGTTGGATTCAAGGAACAGCTTTAAGTTCTGCCCATAATGGCCGGTAGATTCAAACCCTATCTTTATGTCCGAATCCAGATTTGCAAGCAGCTCTTTGAGCAAAGAAAAGCCCCCGCAATCGTTACTGAACGACCACGAGGGTGTGACTACATCACCAAGCTCATCAATGACGGCGCAGTCGTGTTTGAATTTTGAGATGTCGATTCCAACAAAGTACATGGTGTCCTCCCTTTCAAAATTGCACTGCTGTTTTCCACAGTTGACTCATCTATGTACTCACGAAAATAGAAACGTCCAGCGTTAACCAACTAATTACCAATTCAGACAAGCCGCTGTGTTTTGAGTCACCTCCGAACAGTCAAGCTGTAAATTATTTGTACAAATCCACAGTGCTTGTTCTGATTATACCGCGGGTAGCTACTCCCGCCATATAACAAATTTAATGAAAGGAGAATTAATGAAACCACCCCTTTCGAGATGGTTTCATTATACGTGATTATTCTTCTGATATATCTTATACAGGATATTTACCTTGGCGTACAGCGACAGTTGCAGCTATGATGTATGAAGATTTCTGGACAGTCTCTTATCCAGGTGTAAAAAGTTTTTCTTAATGCTAGTTTGCATTTAGTTAATTAAATGGAGGGATTGAATGAATTGCCCTTGGTGCGGATCCCCACTGGAACAGGGGACCATTAAGAGTCGGGGAAGCAACTATTTTTTGCCAGATGATGAAGATATGCCTCTATTTTACTCAATATCCTCTGTTGAAAAAAGGCGTGGCGTTTTGCTTCCACCATCACCACTAGATTCTACAGATAAATTAAAAGCATTCATTTGTCGTAATTGCAAGAAAATTGTAATTCCCTATTAAATTCACTAAAGGACGAGGAGACAAATTTATGGTTTGTCCATCTTGCAACAAGGATATGAGAGAGGGATTTATTCCACGAAATCTCTTGAATGGGTTGAAAAATACTGCCCTCCTCGTCTATCTATTCTCGTGATAAATCCTGCGGATTTCGGATTGGCACACCTGCTCTCGGAAATCACAAAAAAAACGCATGGTATTGCCCGGTTTGCAATCGAATACTCATAGATTGTAATGAGGCGCCATACGAATAATGTGTGTAACGTCAATTCTCTAGCTACTTGTGATGGACAAGCTATTGAGAGCTGATAGAAATAAAACAATCAACAACTGAGAGACCCCTATCAAAAAGGTAGGGGCCTATTTTTTATGGAGTCAGGCCGCCTATATCCCGTTCCGCTATTCAAAGGAAACGGGAGACACCATTCAAGAAAGGGGCGAAACAAATTGCGGAAGATGAGTGAGGGATTCTTATGTGCCCCCTTGCATGTTAAATAAAAGTTAACTTGACTGAAAGCATCTATGGCAGAACGAGCTGCTTTTAAGCCTCTTTCTAATATTTACTCGTTCATAGCAAGATATGGACAAGCCAAGTAAAAAAAGGCTATGCTTTCAACGGACCATTTTCTTTTTTGTATTATATACCCGCAGTTAGAAGAATATGGAATGTTGCAGCTGAGGCCTTACTTTAGTTATTATTAAAAGCAGATACTACAGCATCCTGTATCTTTTTGAAAACATTTAAAATTCGCTGCCAGGCACCTTCGTTCGATTGATCCAGCGCCTGTGTTTGTACCTCCGTTTGATCGTCAACCGAAATCTCCTTGGTGCGCAATATAAATTGCAGACTCTCCGGGGCAGGATTTTTATTTGAAGTGAAGGATTGCAGTGCGAGTGAATTATCGATTTTTAACACATTCGAGCTTCCTTCAAGGTCGTCGATTTCATCATTAATTGCGTTGTAAATAGAGGTGTTCGCAGATTGCATGTTATTTGTAATACCTGACGAATTGACTGCCTTCTGCATTATGTCTAAAACCCCATCAATTAATTGTGCCGTACTGCCATCCGTCTGCTGACGTACGGAACGCAGTGTGTTTTGCAAATCGGTCAATGACTGGTTGGCGGATGCCAGCGTTTTCTTGGTTGCAGTCAGCAGTTCGGCGCTTTTGGAAAGAATGCTGTTTAGCACTGGCACACTGTCATTCATAGTGTTCTGCAGGTCCGGTAGCTCATTGATCACCGTATTTATGGAATTCAGCGTGCTGCCGGCTTGGCTGGTAAGCATTGCGGCACTATCTGTCAGATTGGATATGTCGCCCGAGTGATTGTCAAGGATGTCCTTGTAACCATCAATCAGCGTCAGTGTACTTTTTCCCGCGCCGCTGATCGTATCTACAGCGCCCAGAAGTTGCTTGGTATGGTCAAGCAACTCTGTAACAGTGCCGCTCTGCAATAGTGCCAATATCGCCGGATCAGTGATCAGGCCACCACCGACGAGCGAATCAAAACCGCTTTCCATCTTGGCTAATGTTCCCGAGAATGCCTCAGACGCGTTGGACAGACTTGAAAGCGCATTGGACAAACTGTCATACACTCCGTCCACATCGTCACCGCTGTAAGTCTTGTTTGCAATATCGTCGAACATATCGGTGACGCCCTTCAGGCTTGCGGTTAAATTTTTCAGAGTCTTGCGATATGGTTCGATATCGTTCTGCGACTCCGAAATGGTGTCCAGAATAGCGTTTGTGCTGTTCTGAAGCTTTGTCAAGTTCTCCTGTGTCTGTGTCAGTTCCGGTACCATGGAATCCATCTGTTCAACAAGGCTTTTTAAAGCGGCCAAGGACTGATCCGTGTTCGAATCCTCAGTACTGCGCGATTCAATCAGCTGTTCGCGCACTTTGTTTAGTCCGGTAGTGCCTGCCGACATTGCGGTAAGGCTATTGTTCATGCCGCTGATGGTCTTCAGCAATTCATTGATGCCCTCATAAAGATCATCGGACGCATTGCTGACCTTGTCCTTTACGCTGCGCAAGTCTGAAATTTTATCGAATTGCGACATCGTCGCGGGAGTCATCATGATGATCAAGCCGGGACTTTCGAATTTATCGGAACTGATCTGTATTGTATATGTATTATCCTCGCCCGGCAGTCCCAGGAAGGCCACTATTTTGTAGGAGCCGAACGACTGGATCTGGGCGCCTGGCGCATTGATTGAGTTAGTTTTATCCATATCAATGCCGGTAGAAATCATCAGCGTCATGTTGTTCTTATCATAATCACTGGCTTCGGTGTTTGGAATAGCATGCACTGTAAGTTCCACAAGCCCCTTTTCGCCAGACAACTCTTCCGCCTTGATCGGGATACCGTCAAGTTTGTAGGATACATCAAATGTCCATGGCATCTGAAGAGTCTTGCTATCCGAGGGAATACACTCATAATAGAAGCGCTGTTTATCCGGAACGGAAAGGTTCCAGGAAACCGTGTCACTTGTAATCTTCGGCTCGTCATAGGTGCTCATGTTGTAGACTTTGGAATAATTGCCGTAATCGGTAAACGTGGTTACCCCATTAAGGCTGACTCCCTTGACGATGCGCATGTCGGCCAGTGCACCATAGTAATCGAGATTGACATAGACCGCCTCGTCGGTGGAAACGGCGGGAGATGTGGCCAGCGCTGTGCAGGTCAGGGTGAGGACGGTAACAAGCGCCAGAACACTTGCCATAATTCTTTTTTTAACGGGTTTGTCCATTACTATGCTCCTCCTCTTTTGAACACGGAACTGTTTCGGGATCAGGAAAATGACCGTCAGGGTGCTTTTTTCGTAGTCGACCCGGGGAATGACGTACCCACCATATCCTGACGCGGGCCGGTATCGATTTTGTGCCGTGAATACGGATTGAGCGCTTTTCCTTCATAATAAGAGGATCACCTATCATAAGACACGCCGGCAGCAGGAATAGCACTTGAAGCGTGGAAAGAAACGCACCTCGGCCAATCAACTCACCGAGACCCGCTATTGCGGCGATGGATGTCAGGAAATACTGGCCATACCCCACTGTGGTCAGAATTAAGCCGGATGTTATAATGGGTAGCGCGCTCTGTGTCACCGCACGAATCGCGGACTCTTTTTTATTGCTCCGGGTGCGAGCGTCCAGATAGTTTCCTGTCAGCAGGATTGAATAGTCGACTGTCGCGCCGAGTTGGACGCAGCTGACGATAATAAAACCTAAAAACATAGTGCGGTCGCCCATAATATAGGGAATCGCGGTATTGATAAATACGGCCGCCTCGATAGGAATCAGCACAATTAACGGCAGGACAAGAGACTTATAGGTAATCGCGATCACCAGTGCGACGCCGAGGAGCGAGAGAATATTGACAAAGCTATAATCCTTTGTAATGACTTGTTTAATGTCCTGCGTCGAAGGGGTAAGTCCGGTCAGGTAGGTTGCTTGGTTTGGGTAGTACTTCTTTATAACAGAACGTATCTCGTTTGCATACCCGAAAGCTTCCTTGCTTTCGCCGGGACTGCGTACGTTTATAATGATGCGTGCCCAATGCTCAGAGTGAAGTTTTTTAACCAGGCTGTGGGGTATGATCTCCTCTGGGATACCATCGGGCAAAATGGAAGCGAGGCTCATCGCATACTTTGAATAGGGAAGTCCGTCAAGCTCTTCCGTTAGCTTTTTTTCCGCTTTATTATCACCAACCGGGACGAGTGCCAGCATCATGTTGCTTTGTCCGAACTCCTTATCAATAGCTTGTTCATTTTCATAGATCTCTGTGCCGGGCGTATTTGCAATGGAATCGTTTCCATAGGTAAAATCACTCATGCCTTGGGCGACATAGCAGGGAATTCCCAGAAGCAAAATAATAATTAGCACTGGAATACGGATTTTATAGCCAAATTCACCGAACTTTCGGAAGCTAGACATGAAGCTGCGATGAGAAGTCTTTTCAATGATTTTTTGAAAACGCAAAATCAGCGCTGGCATTAGCAGCAGCACTGTAACTAAACTGAATGCGATCCCCTTGGCAAGCACCAAGCCCATATCGCGGCCGATTTTAAAGCGCATCAGAGCAAGTGCGAGAAACCCAACGATTGTTGTTGCCCCGGATGCGCCAATCGAAGATACGGCAGAGCGCAGCGCGTTCGCCATGGCTTGTTCCGGCGGTGCTCCGGCAGCTTTTTCCCGCGTGAAGGCATGTAATAAAAAGATCGAGTAGTCAATCGAACAGGCAAGCTGCAAAGTGGCGCCAACCGCATTCGACATAAAGGACACCTCTCCGAACAAAAGGTTGGTCCCCATTCCCAAAACGATTGCGATAAACATGACTGCCATAAACAGGACCGGTTCAAACCATGAGGTAGTGGTCAGAGTTAGAAGTAAGAAAATAAAAATCACTGCCAGAGCCATTACTCGAGCGGTGGCTGCGTTAACCGTTGGGCCGAGCATAGCATCAGCTACAGCGGAGCCTGCAATTATGCCCTTTGCACCAATTATCTGTTTTACTTCATTGACCGCATTGTGTGTACTGGAAGAAGAGTCGCTGTCGGAAAACGTAACGTCCATATAGGCGTTTCCGTCCTTGTAATAATCTTCAATTTTAGAATAGTCAATAAAAGTATCCGCACCATAGATGTTTGTTGCGGTGTCGCACCACATGACCATATCTACTCCATCCACAGTCTCAATGCGGTCCTTAAGTGCTTTAGCCTCATACAGACTGACGTCTTTCAGCATCACACGGCCTGTCCCGGGATATGTAAAGTCCTCCTTCAAAATGCTCAGTGCTTTTGAAGATTCCGTGCTCTCTGGCAGGTATTTGGTCAGGTCGTAGTTTACGCCGACCAGCGTGGTGCTTAGCGCACACAGGATAAAGATGAAAAAAAAGATTCGTTCAATAAGCTTTCTTTTTCGAATAATGAAACTAATCATACCGTACTGGACCTTTCACAGAGATTCTTTAAAAAACGTACATTGTGTTTATTATCAAGCCGAAATATAGTATAATGTGATATAGATGCAAAACAACCATTAATTTACCTTTATCTATTGGTGCTTCTGCTATCGTTACGGAGCATTCCGTGATACGATCGATTGCGGCAGGACGTCCTGATGCAAAAGACGGGGTATTTATAGAGGAATTCTATTCAGAACTGAAAAAGAAAATTTTGGCGATCAATTCAGATAAAAATTTTGCCGAGCTTACGGTACCTGGGAATAAGCCCTACCGGAAGTATATGAAACTCCCGATGGTTCCTGTAGCCACGGCGTCCTGCACTGCCTGCGGGCTTTGCGTCAAAAGGTGCCCCGTCGGCGCGATAGACGCCCAGAATCCTCGGAAAACAGATAAAGATTGGTGCATAGGCTGTATGCGCTGCGTGAGGGTTTGCTCCCAAAAGGCAAGGCATCTGCCAAAGCTCAAAATGGCTGCTGGGACATTCTATCTTTCCGGTGCGAAACGTATTCGCAAGGAACCGGAGATGTATATTTAGATCAGCATAAGTTCAGATTATGAGCAAACCGGAAAATTTGAATGCAAGGATGAGCTTCGCAGTTTGTTTACACTGTGATAAGAAAGCAAGTTTCATTTGTTTTTAGGAGATTTAGCAATAATAAGTTTTTATTAACATGGGTATTCAAGCAAAGAAATTAATCTTGCAGAATTGAAAGGAGTTCCTAGTGGCGTATTATGATGAAAGTATAAAGCTTCTTCGGCGAAAAGTTGAACAGAAAAAGCACAAAGAGGCTAAACTTAAAGAATTACACGCGCAATGCGAGACTTTGAGAACCAAAGCCGATGCGCTTAGAAAAGATAGGTTGGACGAGCAAGCTGACGTTGACCGCCTTGAAAGCCATAGTTTAGCCGCCTTCTTCTATGGAGTCATTGGCAAGATGGATGAAAAGCTGGATAAAGAGCGCGAAGAAGCCTATGCTGCTGGCGTTAAGTATGACGTTGCCGCACGCGAACTTTATTCGGTAGAGGAAGATATCAAACGCTACGAGGCAGAGTTGGGCCAACTACGCGAATGCGAGCTTCAATATGAGCAGGCACTGAAGGATAAGGTGGATGCCATTAAATTGCTCGCTACTCAGAAAGCTCAGGAAATACTCCAGTCCGAGGAACGAATCTGCTATCTGGAAGGGCAGGCTAAAGAAATCCAAGAGGCAATTAGGGCCGGTCAGGCAGCGCTTGAAACCACCGATAGTATCCTGTCCAGCCTTGACAGTGCAGAAGGCTGGGGTACTTGGGACTTGCTGGGCGGCGGATTGATATCGAATATGGCAAAGCACAGCCATCTGGATGAAGCGCAGCAGCGGGTCGAGTATTTACAGTTACAGTTGCGCCGTTTTAAAACAGAGCTGACCGATGTGACGATTCACGCGGACATGAAGATTAGCATTGACGGCTTTTTGTGCTTTGCAGACTATTTTTTTGACGGATTGTTTGCAGATTGGGCGGTGTTGGATAAGATTAATCAATCCCAAACTCAGGTACAGAATACAAAAAACCAAATTGAGGTGGTCATAAGCCGCTTGACCGCTATGCTCAGTGCTACTGATAAAAGCCTCGAAAATGAAAAAGCAATTCTGAATGATTTAGTTGTTAAGACAACAATATGACTAGCGTGGCAGCTGAAACGGAATGACCAGCCTTTACAGACTACGCAGTATATTTATCACATGGCAGATTGATAAATAAGAATTTGAAAAGGTTGAATCAAATGCAAAAAGTAATTGTATACGGTAGTAAATATGGAACAACAAAGCGTTATGCTGATGAGCTTTCCAACAAAACCGGTGTTAAAGCGTTCGCATATACTGATGTCCACAATTTGACCACTTATGATAAGATTCTGTATTTAGGTGGGCTTTATGCCGGTGGTGTTTTAGGATTGGCGAAAACAATGAAACAGTTTTCTATCAATTCTGCTCAAACATTTATTATTGTGACGGTAGGGCTTGCAGACCCCAATATTCAGACTAATACTGACAGCATAAAGCGTGCTATTGCAAATCAAATACCAATCGAGATTTACCGTAAAGCAAAAATATTTCATTTAAGAGGCGGGGTGGATTACCAAAAGCTTCATTACAAGCACAAAGTTATGATGAAGCTTTTGTACAACAAGGTAAAGAATTTGCCGCCAGAACAACAGAATGCTGAGACAAAAGCGTTGATTGACACCTACAATCAAAAAGTGGATTTTGTTGATTTGGACAGCCTCAGCGAAATCATTGCTGCATTTTGATAAATTTACATTTATTGAGCAAATGAGCTTCGCAGTTTGAGTAGAAAATTATCCGAATAAAGGCGCGAAAAAAGCAGTCGAGATGAAATATCTCAACTGCCTTTGTTTGGATAATTCCATAGCACGAAATCGCCATCTATGGGGAGAGTATAATTTCTCTTGCTTAATTTCCCACAAATATAGTATCCGCAAAAGCCTTGCAAATCAAGGATTGCGGCGGATACGAAATAAAGAAATTATACTTTTTGGCACAGCAAATAAACCTCCACTGGTATCGTTCCAGCCGTTTTTCTTTAGAGGCAACGTGGTTTATGTTGTGGTGTTATTCTATCAGCTGATGAAAACACTGTCAATACCACCGCGACAGCGGTTTAGTGCTATGTTTATGATAGGTATTGGAAATAAAATTTTACTTTATTTAGTGGGACGTGAAAACTAGAGGAATTAGATGATAAATACAATAAAAACTTATATTGCTACATATTCCATAGACATCGTTGCTCTCTTATTTCTATGTTTTTTATCACACCGCAGCAATATGCTGAACAACTATCGTAAAAAAACATTTTTATTTGGAATCGTGCTTACTGTTATTATAATTCTGTCTGAAGCCGGGACAATACTAGCTGGGAATGAAAACATTGGACTGCGGAATTTAAATATTTGTTGCAATGTGGTTGGTTTCGCACTTACTCCTATTATTCCTCTAGCATTAATCGCTATTTCCGACATTTCGATAATTCAAACTCACAAATTTATATTGATTCCAACATTAATCAATATTATTGCCGTTGCTTTATCACCCGTTTTTAAATTGGTTTTTTATGTTGACATAAATAACCATTACGAACGTGGCAATTCTTTTTTGATTTTTATTGTTATTTATATTATCAATTTAATACTCCTCGTTATCAGTACTTTCCATACAGGTAAAGTTCGCAATTATCCAATTAAAGGGAAAATGACTGCCTTAACGCTTTTTACTATTACCGGCACAAGTATTCAACTTGCTCTTCCTACGGTCTATTCCTCATGGCATTGTGTAACGTTAGCGCTTATTCTGTATTTTCTCTTGCTGTCCGAATTTGATAGCAGCTTTGACCCGCTGACTGGGCTTTATAACCGAGTGGCTTTTGAGAAAGCGGCAAAACAGATGACGGGCCGAAAAGCATTTTCCGTTATTGTCCTTGACATCAATGATTTTAAAAGCATTAACGACACTTACGGTCATGATCACGGAGATATTGTCCTCAAGAAAGTGGCGGCAAGTATAAGAAAATCTTTAGATAACCAGTATACCTGCTATCGTATCGGCGGAGATGAATTTTATATCATCTGCAAGGAAACAAAACAAGAACGTATTGAATATCAACTTAGGAATATAACAAATGTTCTCGCAGAAGAACGCGGAATCGACAGCTGTTTACCAACGATCGCTTATGGGTATAGCATTTTTCATGGAGGAAGTTTAGATTTTCAAAAGATTCTCAAGGATGCCGATAAACAAATGTATCATTTTAAAAAACTGAAAAGAGCAGAAGCGTCACAAGTCGGAGACGTTTCGGAGTTGAGTTCGGACAAATGACTCCATCATTTGCATGCTAGTACACGCTGCTTCGCATTATGAGTAGTGAATTATCCGAGCATGGGCGAAAAAAATGAACGTCACAGCAGAAACTGTGTCGCCCATGTTTGGATAATTCCATAGCACGAAACCGCCGGATATGGGGAAGTTATTACTTCACTTTCCACAAACATAAAGATCTTGGCTCGTAGAAAACATTGCAAATAGAGCCTTTTCATGATTGCGGAGAGAGAATCAGATGATTTTTGGTATAGCAAAGCTAACCCTCACTGGTATCGTTCCAGCCGTTTTTCTATGAAGGCCACGTGGTTTAGATGATAGTATATCAGAGCCTAACAGAGCTGTCAATACCACCGCCGTAGGCGGTTTAGTGCTATGTTTATGACATGCCTAAGCGAGAGGAACCGATTATTTATATAATGTCTCCTGAATAATGCAAAGTGCCTTGCAGCGCAAGACTTAGCGCCCAATATATGGTATAATAGGTGCAAAGAAAACAGCCTTAAAAGATCAAAAGCTTGCACAAGGTCGTGATGTGGATGTACAAATATAGCAACGGGCAGATCAGTCTTGCGGATTTCAGGCAGCCGGTGGGA
>Ga0183095_10519_pt1 | contig 33046 bp, 35 predicted proteins | sample BioMet4_FD_130346 | JGI IMG/M metagenome (GOLD analysis project Ga0183095, IMG submission 130346) | Microbial communities from bioreactor (seeded with sewage sludge) at LBNL, California, USA - Biofuel metagenome 4 (v2) (version 3) | ecosystem: Engineered > Bioreactor > Anaerobic > Unclassified ...
TCCATTTGATAATGCATGCCTTTCTCGAACATATGTTAGTGCTTGGTTTCCATCAAGATGAATACTGCCTTCATTAAATGTATAGCTACCGCCGTAAGGAGTTCCGTCAACTAAAGCCTTTTCTGTGCAAGTAAACGCATATGGATTGTAAATATCGATTCCTCCGATTGCTTCTACTATATTGTAAAATGTCACAAAGTTAACCTCAACATAATTTTTAATATAATCAAAGCCAAATTCTTGATTCAGGCCGGCTACACTATTCATTAATCCATTGTTCCCCAAATGGGTTAATTTATCATAACGATTTTCTAATGCTGGATTTTTTACATACCAGTCTCTTGGTATAGAAATCAATAAAACCTGATGATTCATTGGATCAACAGTCAACAAAATATCTACATCCGTTCTTGTATATGGAGTGACCTCTGTTTCGCGTGAATCAGATCCTGCAATAAATACCATAAATGAACTATTTGTAATATCTTTCACGGTCTTTGCATCAGGTTTTTCTGTTTCGATTTGCACATTATCTACAACTGAATAAATAACTTGTGTATCTGATTTAAAATTTTCATATCCCGGTATATCGCTAATTGCATCTTCAAAAGTTTCATTCAATAATAAAACATCGCCCTTACCGTTATATAATGTAGAGACCGCACTCATTACATCTTGATCTTCAATTGTTTTTATTTTGCTTACATCTAATTGTTTCTCAATATCATCAATTGCATATTCTTCATTATTATTACTCTGTTTTTGAATAATAAAACTCGAATTCATATAATCGTTCAATTCTAAAGACGTTTCTATATTACTAAAAATGTTCGTATGCGACTTTTTATATTCCGAAGTCATGACATATGCATTAATCCGTATACTCTGGGTATTTGCGGGTTCAGCAAATAATCCAATAGCTTTTGTTTGAATTATCGAAAGGCTGAATGATCCAAAAAACATTGTGGCAGAAAGCACGCAATTCATTATAATAGTGACAATTTTCCCATTCTTTTTTTTATTGTGAATCGTAAAATATAATAAAATTGCCATTATTACAAATAGGATTGCTGTCAAAGGTATTTTATATTTTCCAGGGAATATGATTGATGTAAACATAATCACAAAAAACACAGTTATCGCAAGCAATAGACAAAGATAAGAAATCATTGTCCAATTAATTTTTTTATTATGTTTATTTTCTGACATCAAAATTAATCTCCCCCAAATTGAACGTATCAATTAATCTAGTATATAAATCATTCGACTAATCATGCATAAATATTTTCTCTTGCAGAATAGCAGAATTGTTTAAAAAATTGTGGAATAGATTTTTCTGAAAAAGGATACAACAATGAACGAATCAAGCAGCATATCAACCATTTCACACCCATCAAAGCATTGAATAGAAGAGAACGAACCAACATGAACATCTTTGGATTGACCACGTTCCGGTGTACGGAATATCAGGATAGGCTGACCAGAGGAAACTACTGTTACAATCGCGGTAACAGATATTCACGATAATCAACCGTGACAAGCGGATAATGATTGCGTCATCAATGGATCAGATGAGACATATCATCCTGTTAAGGCATGTAAAATGATCGTATCAAGAATAACTAAAAAGAGACAGCTTTAGCAACTATCTCTTCCGTAATGCACATTTTTCACGAATTTGCTTGACATTAACAAATCGCAACCATTTCATTCAAATATATCAAACTTCGTTTATCAGATAAATTCATTTACTATAATTTGTATATACCGCTCTTTAGAGCGCACTTGCTTATTTTAAGCAGCAGGACAAAATAATAAAGTTAAATTTATAGGAATTTCTTATGCCATATTCATGTATTTTTTCTTTAACTATTAAAAGATATCACAATCTGCCGATTAAAAATAATCAGCTCACACAATTTACACATAATATACATTTCATTTATTTTGCTTTATTCGTTATTTCTTATATATAATCGCTATTTTTCTATGATTAGTTGCTGAGCCGTTTCGGAGAGAAGATCCCGTAGTGATATTCGCCATATGCACGGTATAGGTCAATGGGCATCTTCTGTTTACATATGTCTGCGGCATTCACTGAAGATGGCTGTCTCATCAGCCCCATATATGTCGTGGATCTACGCTTCTTGAGCTCGATCATGTACTTCAGCTGTTTCTTGAATACGAGCCAGTCAATATAGCCCTGGAGATGCTTTGTCGATATCCCATGGGCTCTTCTCATCAAGCTCTTTAGCTCTGTATGGAGCTCGTTGCAGTCGCCAAGGCTGTTTCCCTTGGCTGTCGTAAATACCTGTCTGCCACCAATCACTGGGATCGGTTCTGAGATGAGACCATGATGCTCAGCGAAATTGCAGATGCTCTGCCTGCTGTCTGAGATCACGGTGCTGCCATTCTCGAAATGACTGGCATATTGCTTGAACGTTGCCTGCGATTCTGGACCCTGTCCTGCGACTCTGTAAAGGATATTGTCATGCTCATCAATCGCTGTGACAATGCATACCTTATGATGACTGATGCCGGCCAGTTCCTTGCTCACTAGGCTCGTCTTGTGCTTCCCTCTTTTCTTAGAGATCCTAGGCATGTCCTCTTTCCTGGTGCCCTTCAGGTTGATCTTGGTATATGTGGCATCCAGCTCCACCTGCCCGCTCAATTGTTCCTTCAGCTTCCTGCCGGCAGCGGAATAGAGCTTGTGCCTCATATTGAAACAGGTATGGACCGGCTTCTCGATTGCCAATGACTCCTGTTCCAATGTCTGACCATTCAGCTCGCATGCCATGAACTCCACCCAGGTCAGGAATTTTGCTGGAGAATGAGAAAAGAAGGTGCCTGTCGTGGCCATGAATACTGCACCGCAGTCCTTGCATCTGTACTTTTGCCTGTGCTTCGGATTGAAGCCGTTCTTCTTGTAGTTCTTTGAATGGCAGTGTGGGCAATCGCACACAGTGTCCTTGAGATTGTCGTAGTTGGTCACCTCGGTTGTGACCTTGTCATAGATGAGCTTATCGATGCAGGTGCGCATGAACTGGAGCTCGATCGGGCTTCGGTCGTCCATGAATGCTTGGTTGATATACATAAGGGATACCTCGCTGATACAAGATATTCTAGCGATTCACTCTTAAAGTGCTGTACATAAAATGGTACTTTGACAAATTTAGCAACTATTCGTAGAAAAATAGCGAAAATGTTTTAATAATGTCTAATTTTAGTAATGAAGTAATGAAAGCATGTCAAGGATTTATTCGACAAGATGTATCAAAAGAAGTAAAAGCGTATACTTCAGTATCTTCTTGCCTTGAGGTAAGAGTATATGACTAATGTTAGTGATTTATTTAAGGCTGATCATGGACATTCAAACTTTGATTTTCTAGATGTTTCGTTAGATCACGACACGCCTCTATTTATTGACTTATGCCTTATTGATACGGGAAAATCGGAGTTTTGCAAGAATGCAAGACGGCAGTTGTCGGATTATTTTGATGAATGATATGCCTTATATAAAAAACATTCGAGTAAGGACGAGTTGTTGGAATTCTTTCAACACTCACACGAAATAAATGCAACAAAACTTGGATATGGAAATGGGAATGACGGGAAAGCTAATACTCCAGAAGGAATGGTTGCTACATTTAGTTCCTTAAGCGGATTAATTGATAAGAACATTCCAATGTCAACAGCTTATGATTTGCCAATCTTCATTGCCAATTTTGCGGAAGATCGACTTTCTGATATGTTGACTAATATTCTTCTTGATGCGTTAAATAAATTCACACTTGCGCAATGCGAAAAATATGGTTTTCGAACATATAATTTAAATGGTCAATTTTACTGGGATTGTATAACTCACGCATGGCAAAATTATATGGGTGAAGGTTTATTTGTAAATGATTATGATAAGTTTGTTCTTTTGATTCCAAAAGAAATTGTTCGTCATTCGTTTTATTACAGCCCTGAGCAGTATTTCCGCAGTGTCATTTTGGACAGAAAACAGAAAGAAACAATATTTTCTGATGACAGTGGAAATACGCACAAAAGATACAAAAAAGACATTAAAAAAAGTGCTGGAAAACTCAACATTGCTTGAAACTAATATTGATGAAACGAGTAGACACCCAGAGTATTTAAAAGATTATCATTTGGAAGAAAAAAATGTATATTCAAATCTTTCATTATCTGATGCAAAACTTGATGGCATCGTGTACAAAAAATAATATATAGTTGTTGTGGCTGAAAATTATTTCAAATTACTTATCTATATATTAAAAAAAAGACGTCTGTAACTGTTTCACAAAATAATTATTGTATTCATGTCGACCGTATATATACGACTGGTTTTTAATTGTTCTGTCTCATTATCTTTCCCATTCTCTGATGCATCTCCTGCATCGTCATATTCTTGGCTTCTTCTAAGGTGATAGTAGGATCTATTTCTTTTAACATAAGATACATCTTGTATTTACCAAAGGACATATCACATTCTCGTGCCTGAACAATCATTTCACTGTCTGCCGTATTATAGGAGGTATTTGCCATGCGGGTATTATTGCAGTGTTGCAGGTTCTGGATTATCTTCTGACAGTTTTTTTGGTTATCTTCAGAAACGGTAATGACGACGTTACTATTAGAAAATAGATGAGAATCTAATAATGCCGTAACAGCTTTGGTATATCCCATATTGTTTACGGGGGTGTCAGGGACATATCATAGGTGGAGACGGAGACAACATTTTGAAACAAATTGACAAATAATTCGACAGAAGCGTCTTCAGATAAATAGATAGGATAGACTGGTATCGTCTAAAAGAAGATTCCACCCACAGCTGTGAGCAGCAGGAGCGATGTTGTCGGCACAAGGTTTGTTGGAAATGGTCTCTTTTTTTATGCTGTATCAAATCTTATGCTGGGGATGGATACCATATCGATGTGTCTTTCTATCTATCATATGATATCTTGATTAGAACATTCACGAATGGTTTATAATTGTTTAACTATTTGGTTGACACTCATAGTCAATTTGCAACAATGATGTTGCAAAATTCTGTAATTCCGCCGGCAATGAATATTGACTATCATAATGTTGCAAGGAGGAAACAAAAATGATTCTATCACCTGTAACAATGATTTTAAGAGGGTATACTTATGAACAGGTAAAGTGTGTAGCTGAAGTGCTGCTGAATAGTAAATATGTTCGCAACATGGAAATTACACTCAATACAGAGGATGCTTATGAGATTATCCGCAAGATTTCCGTAGAATATGGAACACGTTTGAATGTCGGCGCTGGAACAGTGCAGACATATGCTGAACTTGAAAAAGCGATTCAAGCAGGAGCTGGTTTTGCTCTTTCACCACGTATGATGAGCAAAGAAATGTTGGATTTATGTAAGAAGAATGGGGTTATCTCAATACCTGGTTCATTTACACCGTCTGAGGTGGCTGAATCTTTAGTAAATGGAGCAGATGTTGTTAAAATATTTCCAGCGACAGAAATGCAGTTGTCCTATGCTAAAAAGCTGCAAGAACCAATGGGTAAATTACCACTGATGGCAGTTGGAGGAATCAACAGAGGAAACGTAAAAGAAGCTTTTGAATCGGGTTACGAATATATTGGGACAGCTGGAGGTCTCTTCAAAAAAGAAGATATCCAAAATATGGATGCTTCCGCATTGAATAAGGAACTTGAATTGTTTGAAAATGAATTAAAAAATTAATCACTTAGAGAAAGGAAATCTGAATGGAGAGAAAACAGCGGCAGGAAAAATTGCTTACCATGTTAAAAAGCAGCCATGAATTCAAACGAACGGAAGATCTTGCTGAAGCTCTCCAGATTTCACGTAGAACGGTATTTAATGACATTATTGATCTTGAAAATAATGGATATGTATTTGAAAAAAAACCGGGACTAGGTCTCCGTCTTAACAGCATCCCGCAGAAACTAGAGAATGATAAAAATCTTTGGCCAATCAGCTCGCGGCGTTCAGAGGAAGTGAAAACGCTTCTGATTCAGGGTAAAACAGTTACGATCCAGTCACTTGCAGAAGAAAATATGGTGGCAGAGAGTTCTATTATTGCTGATTTTACATGGATACGAGAAACAATTCTGGATGATAGTACAGCATCGTTGGTCGGTAACGAAAAAGGAACGTATATCTCAGGATCTGAATTGCAATGGCAGAAGGCATTGATTGCTTTGAATAATTATATTATTCAGACAAACAACCTTTCCTTTGATTCGCCTAAATTAATTAAAAAATTCAGTGAATACTATTCCACAGATGTTGTTCAGGAATGCAACAATATGCTGAGGTCTTTGAAGGACTTTAATCTATATTATGTTGCCGATTACTATGCATTAAATATGTTAAATGCATTGATTGTTTTGTGCTACCGGATTCAAAATGGTCATCATCATGAAATCTATAAATCATCATTAGTGTATGACGAAGCAAATTCGTTAATGTACTATTTGCTGGCCAAGGATTTACTGCACAATATAAGTAAAAAACTTCCCTTGGAATTTACCGAAGAGGATATTCGTTATTTGGCAATTTACTTAGATGTAAATCGGATTAATTTTGAAGTAACGAAACCGAAGATTGATCCTATCTATGAACAGCTGACAAAAAAGATGATTTTACAGGTCTCTGAAGCGGTAGGGATTGATTTGAACACGGATAAGGTCTTGTTTCAAAATTTATATTTACATGTAGCTCCAATGATCAGCCGCTTAAAAAACAATATTTCGATCAAGAACCCGATGCTAGATGAGATAAAGAAACAATATAAGGTCATGTTTGATTTAACATGGCTGATTACTGGCTCGATTAGTACTGCTCTTGATGTTACTTTGACAGAGGATGAAATAGGTTTCTTGACGCTGCATTTTTTAAGCGCATTAGAGCGACATGAAAAGAGTCATAGAGTTTTGGTTTTATGTCCGAATGGAACGGTTGCATCTTCCATTATTGCCAGTCAGATCAGAAGAATCCTTCCTCCTTTGGATATTGTGGAAGCAACCTCTAAAGAAGAAATCAAACATATCAATCTTGAGGATATTGATCTAATTGTCAGTACATTTCCACTGGATCAAGATAAAGTGCCATGTGTTGTTGTATCGAACATTATTACACAAAGTGATTTGACAAACATTGAGGCAGTATATAGAAAAAAATTAGCATTTCCAAAACGCAATTCGGTGAAAAATACGGGCGTTTTAGAAAAATATCTAAAACGTAAAAACATATATATCAGCGATGACGATGATATCAGCCAAGCACAGATTCTCAAGAAACTATCAGATTCATTTTGTAATGGAGGATATGTTACAAAAGAATATTATTCTTCATTGATAGAAAGAGAAAAGAACGGCGGAACAGATATTATTACTGGCGGAGCGATTCCTCACGGATCAATTCAATTTGTAAAAAAAACGCAATTAGCTCTATGGATCAGTAAAAAACCAATCAAATGGAATAAATATCGTGTCACATGCATTATTCTGTTTGCGCTTTCTAAAGATGATCTGTCGGAGTCGAAAAAAATATTGGAAGCAGCATTTTCTCTCATTAATACGAAAGAAAAGGTTGAAAGAATTACTGCATTGAAAGCAAAGAAAGATGTAGAGGAATACATTTATGGAGAACATTAATATCATCCGGCGTGAACTCATTTTCACGAAGGAATCCTATGCGGATAGAAACGAAATTCTGAATTGTCTGATAAGCAGGGCAGATGAACTTCATCTTCTCAACAATAAAGCAGAGTATTTAAAAGATGTGCTCAGTCGGGAAGAAGCAATGTCAACAGCAGTTGGTTTCAATATTGCAATACCACATGGAAGAAGCAGTGGTGTTAAAACACCATTTATTGCATACATGCATACGGAAAAACCTTTCGTATGGGATGAAAGCAGTACCAATCAAGTGGATTTGATCTTCTTGATTGGAGTACCGGAAACAAATGAAAACAATATGCATTTAAGATTTTTATCAGAAATAAGCAAAAAGTTAATGGATGATGATTTTAGAGATGCTTTGCGCAGAGCATCTTCTGAAGATGAAGTATTTAGCATGCTAGAAGATATTAATCAAAATGTACAAAAAGTGAATTGAAGGAGGAATGAAAGGTTATGAAAATTATTGGAATTACTGCATGTCCTACAGGCATCGCTCATACGTATATGGCTCAAGAGTGTCTTGAAAAGGAATGCAAAAAAAGAGGGTACGAAGTAAAAATCGAGACCCAGGGCGGCCTAGGTATTGAAAATGAACTTACGGAAGAGGATGTCAGTTCGGCAGATGCCGTTATTTTGGCTGTAAGTGTTTCAATTGAAGGCGAAGAACGTTTTGATGATAAAGCAGCAGTGGTTCGTACGGATGTTGATGAAGCCATTTCGCATACTGCTGCATTGGTTGACCGCGCTGTTGCGCTTGTGAAGGGGAAATAAAAATGAAGAGTTTCTTTAAGGATATTCAAAAATATCTGCTGACAGGTGTTTCTTACATGATGCCTGTAGTTGTTGTAGGTGGTGTAATTTTAGCGATTTCATTGTTAGGTGCTGATCAGACTGCAACCGGTCTAGTTCCAGCAAATCCAATCATGGTATATTTAAATCTGCTTGGTAAAGCAGGTATGGCATTGATGATCCCAGTCTTTTCTGCATATATTGCATACTCTGCTGCAGGAAAACCAGGTCTGGCTCCTGGATTTATTCTTGGCTATATTGCTAACAACACAGTATCAATTAATGGTGTTGATTGTAAATCAGGTTTCCTTGGCGCATTGGTTTTAGGTCTGATGACTGGATACATGGTCAAGTGGATGAAATCATGGAAAGTTGGTAAGACACTGCGTTCCATCATGCCTATCCTTGTCATTCCGGTTACCACCGTATTCGTCATTGGCATGATCTATTACTTCGTAATTGCAACACCAGTAAGCTTCTTGATGACAGCTTTAACAAGCTATATGACAAGCTTGAATTCCACAAGTGTTATTGGCTTAGCAATCTTCATGGGAATCTTTGCGGAAATTGATTTCGGCGGTCCAGTCACAAAAGCAGTCAGTATGTTTACATTGGCATTGATCAGTGAAGGCATCATGGGGCCAAATGGTATTTTCAGAATCTTGGTTGCAGTCGCTCCAATTGGAATTTTCTTATCTACTTTGATTGCAAAGGATAAATATACTCCGGAAGAAAGAAATAATGCTACAGCAGTAGGTATTATGGGATGCCTGGGCATTACAGAAGGTGCGATTCCATTTGCTATTAAGGATCCAAAAGCTGTTTATCCTGCCTGCATTATTGGCAACATTGTTGGTGCCCTGATTGGCGCGTTTGGCAATGTCACATGTCCTGTTCCACATGGCGGATTTATTGTTCTTCCGGTCGTAGGAAACAAACTATGGTATGTTGTTGCAATTTTATCGGGTGCCATTGTGACAGCAATCTTATTAAAGATTTTCAAGAAAAAATTGCCGGTTGAAGAAACAGAAGAAATCAAAAATAGTTCGGCGGCAGCTACAGAAGGAAACTAGAGGTTGGTTTAAGTAGTTTTAAAACATATAGTCATAAATGCCGTATCGATAGCATTCTTCATTGATGATGGAAAGTGTTGATTCGATGCGGCATTCTTTCATATTGCCATAATTGCTGAAAGGAATTGATATGAAAAACTCTGAATTACAAGAACATGCAACACATATTCGACAGAATATTATTAAAGAAGTTTATAACGCACAATCAGGTCATCCAGGCGGATCATTAAGTGCGGCAGATATATTAACGGTTCTATATTTTGAATTCATGGATATTACAAAAGAAAATGCTTTGTCGATTGATCGAGACAGATTTGTATTATCAAAAGGACATGCTTCCCCACTTTTGTATGCAGTATTAGCCGAAAAAGGAATCCTTCCGGAAGAACAGCTGATGACCTTCCGTAAGATCAATTCGAAACTTCAAGGTCATCCGAATATGAACTATGTACCAGGAGTGGATATGTCGACTGGTTCACTTGGTCAAGGACTTGCAGCAGCAGATGGGATGGCAATTGCAAATCGTCTTGCTGGCAATCCTCATCGGGTGTATGCGTTGCTGGGCGATGGTGAGTGTGAAGAAGGAGAAGTTTGGGAAACCGTCATGGCAGCAAGTCATTATGGTTCAGATAATCTTTGTGCCATCATTGATCATAATGGATTGCAAATTGATGGGACAACTCATGATGTCATTGGTCTGGATTCTTTAGGTGATAAGTTTTTGAGTTTTGGGTGGCATGTCATCCGCATTAACGGCCATGATTATGAGCAAATTCGGAATGCTTTGATGGAGGCAGAAAAGACAAAATATCATCCTACCGTTATTGTGGCAGAAACAGTCAAAGGGAAAGGTGTTTCATTTATGGAGAATCAAGTTGCTTGGCATGGCAAAGCTCCAAATGAAGAACAAATGAAAGAAGCTCTGAAAGAGCTGGGGGCAGAATAATATGGCAATGGCTACAAGAGAAGCATATGGACATGAACTAGCGGAATTGGTGAAAGAAAACCCAAGAATTGTTGTTTTAGACGCGGACCTAGCAGGTTCTACAAAAACAATTGAAGCAAAGAAAGTTGCCCCAGAACGTTTCTTTGATATGGGTATCGCGGAAGCAGATATGATTGGTCATGCAGCGGGATTAGCTGCAAGTGGATATATTCCGTTTGCATCATCTTTTGCAATGTTTTGTACTGGAAGAGCATGGGAACAAATTCGAAATAGTGTTGCATATCCACATTTGAACGTGAAAATTGTTGGCACGCATAGCGGCATAACGGTTGGCGAAGACGGTGCTTCACATCAGGCGATTGAAGATATTGCGATCATGAGAGCTATACCAGGAATGGAGGTATATGTTCCGTGCGATGCAGCTGAAACGAAAGCACTCATTCGTTACGTTTCGACTACAAAAAAGCCATGCTATGTAAGATTAGGACGGGCCAGTGTGGATGATGTTTATGATGACACTACAACATTTGATTTCCCTCGAATAAAAGTTGTAAATCGTGGTGAAAAAGTAGCAATATTTGCGACTGGGCTTGAGGTCCAGGAAGCATTAAAGGCTGCAAAAAATTTGCAGTCGTATGGTATGAATCCAACTGTGGTCGACGTATGTTCAATCAAGCCGTTAGATGAGGCTGGAATTGTTGATATTTTAAGAACACACGACAAGATCATTACCGTCGAGGAACATAATGTGATAGGTGGACTTGGTGAGGCAATCTCTTCCGTTTCAACAAATCGGGAACCGAAATTGATTACAAAACTTGGCATGCCTGATTGTTTTGGAGAGAGTGGAAAACCAAGGGAATTGCTCGAGAAATATCGTTTAACATATGAAACAATATGTGATGCGGTCAGTTCGCTGTGTGATTAGCATTGGAGTGAAAGCCTAATTACTTTGTGTCATCATCTTTCCCATCCCTTTGCCCATTTTCTGATGCATTTCCTGCATCGTCATGTTCTGGGTTTCTTCTAAGGTGATGGTCGGATCCGTTTCTTTTAACATGAGATATATATTGTATTTTCCAAGGGACATATCACATTCTTTTGCCTGAGCAATCATTTCATTGGCAACTGTATTGTACGAGGCATTTGCCATGCAGTTCTGATTACAGTGTTGCAGGTTCTGAATCATTTTCTGACAGCCTTCCTGGTCATTTCCAGCGACGGTGATCACTACGTTTTTATAAGAAAATTGATTCGAATCCAAGATACTTGTAACAGCTTCGGTATATCCCAAATTGTTAACAGAGGTTGTCAAGGTCGTATCATAAGTGGTGACGGATACGACTTTTTGATACATATTGACATACAATTCGATAGAAGCATCTTCATCTAATGAGATTGCATAGACAGGTACCGTATACGAAAAGATTCCACCCACACCAGCGATGAGCAGGAGTGCTGTTGTCAGCACAAGTTTTGTTAGGGATGGTCTCTTTTTTGTTTGTTTCGAAAAAATTGCCTTCAAGGTTTGTTGTTTTAAAGTGTCATCCGCTTTAATCTCATGAAATGCTTCTTTGATTTGGTTCTCCGTCATCTTCATCACCTCCTAATCGTTCTTTCAGCTGTTTCTTAGCTCGGTCTAAGGTTGTATAGATCGTATTCACGTTTTTCTTTAGTATCTGAGCTATCTCGACTGCACTGTATCCTTCATAGTAGTAGAGATAAATCACATTGCGGTAACTCTCTGGTAACTGCAGCACTGCTTCCATCACTTCGGGATGCGATGGGGAAGCAGCTGCAGCTATTTCTTTGATTTCATCGATTGATATACGGTTTTTGTAGAAAAAGCTTTTTAAGAAATCCTTACAGGCATTCTCGGTGACTTTAATAATCCAGGCTTTCTTATGTTCCTCATTGCTAAAATCTGCTTCGTATTGGGCGTACTTCAAAAAGACATTCTGAAAGATGTCATCGGCATCCGCTTCATTTTTTAGGTTGACGACACAGATGCGCCGGACAGTATCTGCATACTGTTCGACGCACATGCGAATGTCCTCTTCTGTACGCATTCAGTTCTCTTTCTTTACTGATTCCAATTGTTTCCTCTGCGGCAGGTACCGGAAGTCATGCATTGATGTGCACCTCCATTGCCATAGACACCATCACTATCCGCATCGATGCAGTTCTGCCTGTCACCTGCATTATCGCAGATACCGTCATTGTTTGCATCAATATAACCCTGACCATTGCCACGGCAATGGTCTGCTCCGGCATTATCACAGATGCCATCACCATTTTCATCCACAAAAGCAGTTCTAGCGGTGGTTTGATTGTTTTCGGCCAGAACAGTGGTCATGCCCAGTCCTGCGGTCAAAACGGCTGTTGTAATTCCAATCATTATTTTATACATATCTTATTTTCTCCTGGAAGTCCTTTTGACTTCACCTATAATACGAATGAGATTGCGAAATCCTTTCAAAAGAAAAAAATTTATAATAATGGGATCCGCGTCGGGTTCCCTGTAAAAAATACAAAGCAGAACGGGAAAAGTACTGCCAGGAATGCATCAAATTACTTTGTGAATGACAGTCGATGAATCCATCCGCCATCGCAAACCGTCTTCGTATCCTAAAGAGTCTAAAATCAATCTTTATAATTCTGCTGCAATCCCATATTTTCTTAAAAAATAAGGTATGATAGTGACAGGAAGAAAATGATATGTATAAAATCTTGATTGTCGAAGATGACAGTGTAATTTCCAAACAATTGGGAAAGCAATTAAAAGAATGGGGCTTTGATACATCCTGTGTCAAAGATTTTCAAAATGTGCTGGCGGAGTTTCATGCTTTTTCGCCTGCACTCGTTCTTCTGGATATTAAACTGCCTTTTTTTAATGGATATCATTGGTGTGAAAAGATGCGGGAGCATTCTCATGTGCTAGTCATCTTTTTATCCAGTGCTTCTGACAATATGAATATTATTATGGCCATGAATATGGGTGGCGATGACTTTATAGCTAAACCATTTGATATGAATGTCTTAGTGGCGAAAATCAATGCCCTGCTGCGGCGTACCTATGATATGGCAGAACAGCAGAAGGTCTTGGAGTATCAAGGACTGGTACTTGATCTTACTGCTTCTGCGGTGAGCTACAAGGATCAGAAAGCAGATCTGACGAAGAATGAGTTCCGAATCCTGCAGGTATTAATGGAAAATCATGGGAAGGTCATGAGTCGGGATACCTTGATGCAGAAGCTATGGGATACCAATGAGTTTATAGATGACAATACGTTAACGGTGAATATGACAAGATTGCGGAAGACGTTAGAAGCCTTGGGCCTTCATGACTTTATTATTACGAGAAAAGGTGCGGGGTATCAAATATGATCCGTTTATATCTCAAGGATCATCTTGGCGGGATCTTGTTCTATGGCTTTACCATTACAACTTTTTGGATTGTGGCAGGACTGTATGCCCAGTTTCGGGTAGAGATTATTTATGCAACGAGCATTACCCTCACGGTTGGGTTTCTTTTTGGGGTATTTGATTATATGAAGTATCGGACACGGGTATCTTTCCTGCAGCAGCTGAATGCCCAAGCGATGATTGAAGAATGCTTAGAAAAACTGCCGGAAACAGAAAATTGTGAAATTCAGATGTATCAGGATCTGCTGCATTCCCTTGGTGATTCCTATCGTGCCTATGTATCTCAGGAAGAAGAGAAGTACCGTGACCGCAGTGATTACTTTATGATGTGGACGCATCAGATTAAAACACCGATTGCAGCCATGCATCTGTTGATTGATGAGACAGATGCACCAGAAGTCAAAGAACAGTTATTTCGGATTGAAGAATATGTATCTGTTGTCATGAATTATCTGAAGAGTGATGACATTACAAAAGATTTTGTATTGATGGCGTATGACCTTGACGCAATCATTGAAGAAGCGGTCCGTCATTACAGTAGTATCTTTATCCGCAAGAAACTGAAGCTGGAATTCACGCATACCAATCAAAAAGTGACAACAGATAAGAAATGGTTCTTATTTGTTGTGGAGCAGATTATCTCCAATGCATTAAAGTATACCGAGACGGGAACAATCAAGATCTATGCGGTGAATGGATCTCTCATGATTACGGATACGGGCTGTGGAATTGCCCCGGAAGATCTGCCGCGTTTATTTGATAAAGGATATACCGGATACAATGGCAGGATCAACGAGCATTCCAGTGGACTGGGCCTGTACCTCTGTCATAAAGTACTGTATCAATTAGGACATCCCATCGAAATCACCTCAAAGGTGGGTATGGGGACTCAGGTACGGATTGGGCTGGACCTTACAGGATTGTAAGATTCAGCCTTGTTTTGTAAGATAAATCGATGGAATGGGAACGGTATTTTTCGTATTCTGAATGTTGTCAGGAGGAAATCATTATGGAATTATTACAAGTAAACAATCTGCGTAAGGTCTATGTCAGCAGATTTGGCACCAACAAGGTACAGGCATTAAGCAATCTGTCTTTCTCGGTAGAGAAGGGGGAATACTTAGCAATCATGGGAGAAAGTGGTTCTGGCAAGACGACACTCTTAAATATTCTCGCATCTCTGGATAAACCAACATCCGGTACCGTATTGCTCAATGGGCAGGATACGACACAGATCAGCGATAAGAATATTTCTGCGTATCGCAGAGACAATCTGGGATTTGTCTTCCAGGACTTTAATCTATTAGATACATTCTCAATCCGGGACAATATCTATCTGCCATTAGTATTACAGGGAATGAAAGCTGAAGAAATGGAAAAGCGTTTACTGCCGATTGCGGAACGTTTAGAAATCAAAGATCTGCTAAACAAATTCCCATATGAGGTATCTGGCGGGCAGAAGCAGAGAGCAGCTGCCGCAAGAGCACTGATCACCAATCCCCAGTTAGTCTTAGCCGATGAACCGACCGGTGCCTTGGATTCAAGAGCAGCGGGGCATATTCTAAAGATCTTTGAAGAGATCAATCAAGAAGGACAGACGATTGTGATGGTCACGCACAGTTCCCGCGCGGCATCGCATGCCTCCCGCGTACTCTTTATTAAGGATGGTGAAGTCTATCATCAGGTATACCGCGGTGATATGAGTGAAGAAGAATTCTATGAACGCATTCAATCGACACTGACTGTTGTCGCACGAGGCGGTGAGCTTCATGCATAAGTTTGGTCTTTATTTAAAACTTGCCTTTACGAACATCAAAGCGAATTACCGTTTATATGTTCCATATTTACTGGCAAGCACATGTATGATTATGATGCATTACATCATAACCATGCTCAGTATGGATCCGGGAATGGGCAGTGCATATCTCACGGAAATGCTGAATATTGGATCGTGGATTGTTGGTATTTTTGCGGTCGCCTTTATCCTGTATATCAACAGCTTCTTAATGAAACGTCGTACCAAGGAATTTGGTCTGTTCAATGTTCTTGGCATGGATAAGCCGCAGATTGCGTCCGTTGTTTTTATTGAAACGGTATTGTCATTTCTGATCGCGGTCACTGGCGGTGTCCTGTTTGGCACATTATTTGCCGAGCTGGTCCAGTTAGCCTTGCTGCGGTTGATTCATTATGGCGGCAATATTACGATGCAGTTAGGATTTCTGCCTGTCTTGCGTACAATAGAAATATTTGGCGTCATCTACTTCGTTGCATATTTAACGACGCTGAAAAAGATTTATCTGACCAAACCGATTGATTTGATGTCGAGCAGCAATGCTGGCGAAAAAGCTCCAAAAGCCAACTGGCTGCTTGCGGTCCTTGGTTTTGGTCTAACAGGCGCCGGCTACTTCTTAGCGCAGTTTGTAAAAAGTCCAATAGAGGCATTTGCCGTATTCTTTATTGCCGTTGCCTTAGTCATGGTTGGTACCTTGTTTATATTCACTTCCTGCTCGATTGTAATCTTACGGATCCTGCAGAAGAATAAGAAGTATTACTACAAAAAGAATCATTTTATTAATGTTTCCGGCATGATGTACCGCATGAAACAGAATGCCACTGGTTTAGCTCAAATCTGTATTCTGTCCTGCATGGTATTGGTGACAATTTCCATGACGGTCTCACTCTACACAGGAACCAGAGAAATGATCGATGCGCAGCAGCCAAGAGCGGTGCAGATTGCTGCGACGGTATCCAGTAAAGAAGAAATGAAAGATGTCACCGATAAACTGGACAGTCTGAATAAAATTGATAAGACAAATGAGCTGACGTATGTGGACAACAATGTTGAAATGCAGTTAAGTGAAATCGGCTTAGCCGATGCTGGCAGTACAACCGATGCCAGTGTCCATATCATGGATATTGCAACGTATAATCAACTTACTGGCAGAAAGATCAAGCTAGGATCGAATGAGGTCGCCGTTTACAGTAGTAAACTGCGGGTTACCAGGCAACAAATTCAAGTTGGATCAACGGATTACAGCATACAAGAACTGCTTGTGGAGAATCCTAAAGAAATCAGTTTTGATTACGCTTCCGCCGTGGATATGCCAGTTGTATTCATATATACGAATGATCCATTTGCCTTGAGCAAAGATTTGCCTACGAAGAAATTTAGTACAATGGCTGCGGGTGATTCGTATGTCACCTTGTATGATACATTTGATACAACCGTTTCAGAAGATCAGCAGATTCAATTCTGTAACGATATGAATAAAAATGTGTATAACATCGGTTATACAATCAGTGCTAAAAGCAAAGCAGATACATTGAATCAGGCCTATCAAATCTTAGGAAGTTTCCTCTTTATTGGCATTTTCTTAGGTGGGCTGTTCTTGATTGCAACAGTTTTAATCATCTACTATAAGCAGGTGTCGGAAGGTTATGAAGACCGTTCTCGTTATGAAATCCTGCAGAAAGTAGGGCTCAGCAAAGCGGAGGTCAAAAAGACCATTAATTCACAGGTACTGGTTGTCTTCTTCTTGCCTTTAGCTGTAGCGTTATTACATATTACCTTTGCCTTCCATTTAGTCTATGAATTGATGACGGCATTTGGCCTAACGAATGTGGGCTTATTCGTAAAATGGATGGTAGTGACCGCGGGTGCATTTGCAATTGTATATGCAACGGTCTATTTTGTGACATCTCGTGTCTACTACCATATTATTGAGACCAAAGGAGTATAGGAATCAGGAATCTGTAAATGCAGGTTCCTTTTTTTTGCACCCATGTGCGAAAAAATAGTAGTTCTACTATCCAACGTGGTAGCAATGTACGATCATCAAAAGATTTATCAGCGATTAAATGGTCAATAGGAACGATGCTGTCATCAATGACACTGGAATCAAAAATGCATCAATGCAAATTGATTGTGTGCGCAATCCAAGGATAAGAAAATAAAACGGACGGCTTTTGTATGCATGTTGTATCAGTCCGTTAGAAACTATAGTAAGATGTAAGCAGGAGATACATATTTATGATCAAATGGGGAATCTTAGGGGCAGGAAATATCGCAAAGCGATTTGCCCAGAGTTTAACATATGAAGAAGACGCCGTATTGTATGCCATCAGTGGAAGAAATCCGGAAAAACTGAAGTTTTTTCAGCAGGAACATCCTTCGGAGAAAGTCTATATCGGTCATGAGAACTTATTGGCCGATCCTAACATTGATGCCATCTACGTTAGCTTACCGCACGATATGCATTTTGAATGGGTTTGTAAAGCGATGGATGCGCATAAGGCAGTGCTGTGTGAGAAACCGGCTGTTCTCAATGAAAAAGAGATGCAGGGAATCATGGATGCCTCACATCAGAATCATACCCTTTTTATGGAAGCAATGAAGTCTCGCTTTGAACCTGCCTATCGTAAGGCGAAAGAACTGCTGCAGGAGAATGCAATCGGTGACATCCTATCCGTAAAAGCACAGATTTCTTCTGTTCTTCCAAAAGAAAAATATGGAACCAGCTATATAACTAAGCCAGTGGTCGGCGGGGCGCTATTAGATACGGGCTGTTATTGTGTCAACTGGGTCAACGATCTATTGAAAGAGGAGCCAATCATAAAAAGTGTATCATCACATCTTGTGGACAGTGTTGATTATTTTGTTGATGCAACCATGCAGTTTGGCAGCGTTGAAGCAGAAGTAATCGCCGGGATAGATCGTAAGATGGATCCACTCGTGGAGATCGTTGGCACGAAGGGTACAATGATTATTGAAAAACCACATCGTCCAGATCGCATTCACCTGCTGTCCTATGGAAAAGAAGAAATACTGGATTTCCCATATATTCACGATGACTTCTATGGGCAGATTCATCACTTTGATGAACTGATCAAAAAAAACATGAGCGAAAGTGATGTCATGTCTTTACAGGATTCTTTACGTAATGCACATATTATGGATTTAATCAAATATTCGATGCATCATTGATATCATTGCTTCGTAAAATAGAAAATCTTTTGTTTATTCACGGGACTCTTTCATAATTGCAGTTCTGTTTGTTTGCGGGATGAAATGATTGAATCATACATTGTGCATTTTCCCAGACTTTTTGATGCAATGACTGACGGTATCATGAACGAGTTTATCAATATCGACTGTATCAAAGACATTCGTTCAAAACCATGATGCAATGCTGCTTTGAATAATATGTCTATTTGTCCGCTGCGCATAGGATGGAGCGATTACTCTTTGATCTTTCTTTCGATCTCGTTGTCCTTTTTACTCCTGGATGCATCTGAATCTATTTGCTTCAGAGATTTTTTTTCAAAATACATCATTGCATCTGCTTTTCGTATTAACAATTCCGCTGTATTTACTTTATCATAATCGTATTCGGCGTATCCCATCGCAAGAACAAGTTCCATTGGAAGATTCTTCTTCTTGTTAAAAGCATCTAATTCTGCTTGTACCTCATCTATGATACTTTGAGCAGTTATCTGCGATCTGTGAAGGATATATGCAAATTCGTCGCCGCCATAACGAGCAAGGAATATGTTCTTACTGGTTGCGGAATGTTGGAGTATCTCCGCAATGCTCTTTAATACAGCATCCCCTTTTACATGACCTAACTGATCGTTGATTTCTTTAAAATCATTTACATCAATCATAATGAGCGCAAGATCATTTTTACTTTCTGCTTCTAGTTGTGATTTTAAATAGCGGTCGAAGCAGCCGCGGTTATTGAGGCCTGTTAATGAATCGACCGATATTTTCAAATATTGTTCATTGAGGAAGATCAAAAATAAGGCGAGGACGGAACAAGGCAAGACAAGGGAGAGACCATAGACAGCAGTTTGAATCAGACTGCCTAGAATCACCGGAATACAATAGCAGGCCAATATGCGCAGCCGTCTTTTCCGGTCCTCCAGCGTTTCATATTTAATCCGGATGGCACAGGTGAAGGAAGCGGCAAATATATATGCCAGTGTTGCGATGGAAAGATATGGCAGCAGTATCCCTCTTTGGTATAAGTTCTGGCTGTTAACGGTAAAAACAAGCCCTGTCCAAGGCGTGGATAATGCGCATAGGGTCATCAGCACAAAGGGAAGATCGATTGCAAGAATCCGAACCGTCTTATGAAGATCACGGGAATGACTGATCCAAAAAAAGAAAATAAAAATATACAGTGCTGCAATTAACTGTGCTACCTCGTAGATCATATTGAATGCATAGTTCATAACGGTGAAAATAAAACCTGGCTGGCCGTTCACAATCCAGCTGAACATATCACCAAACAACGCAAGTATCGTAAAAGCAATGACGCGCCAGAACAGAGTATATTCCTGTGTAGTAAGCCCATTCTTACGAAGATAGATCAGCATGATCAATAGTTCGAAAATACCAAAAATATCAATTCCAAAGTCGAACAGCAGCAACTGCTGCTGAAAAAATATATTCACCATATAAAAATTATAATCGTAATACGATAGAATAGACAAGGTGTGACGTTTCGCATGGAACTACCTGTTTATTCCTTGCTTTCGCAGTTCTTTGATTTCTGCGGCCATCTTCTCCTGCTGTTCCATCAAAGCATCTATTTTCCAATGAAGATCGTCAACGATTAATTCACTCTTTAGATTCACACGATAGTCATTCTCAGCCTGTTCTCTGTCCTTGGCTTCTTTACGGTTCTGGCTCATCATAATAAGCGGTGCTTGGATAGCAGCGACACAGGACAGGACAAGATTTAAGAGAATAAATGGGTAGACATCAAAAGCGCCCTGTCCCATCAGGATGTTCAATATCATCCAGGCAATCAACACAATGAGAAATAGAAAAATAAAGGTCCAGCTGCCGGCAAAATGCGCCACGGCATCTGCCGCTAGTTCGCCTTTTGAAATATGATCATCCGCATAGATATTGGAAGAGATGCTTTTACTGATGAGCAGGTGCATCAATTCTTCATCATCCATCTCATCATCGGATGTTTGCAGCAATTGTTGAATCAATACATTTCGTTTCTGATTTTTATCTTCTGTTGTTGTCATACGTAATACCCCCATGGTTTATGTTTTATCTGTTATGAATGTTCAGTTTATCACATTATGCAGGAAATTATATACATGTTTGAAGATGCAGCGGCTGCATTATTGCAAGGAAACAGCAGCTTGGGTTTAAATTGAAAAGATTGCAGAGAATATATACTCCTAGGTGCAGATTTTTCAGTAAGTGAAGCATTTATTTTCATGAAACAGGTGATTTAAAAGGTCATCTTTTTCAAAGGGAAAATCTGTCTGATTCATTATCGTGCAGACCTTTACAGATATCCAACAGATCAACCAGCTCTTTTGTAATGTATTTCTGTTTATGAATTACAAAGTAGTATGTTCGTTTCATCTTATGGTGAACAATTGGTCTTGTAATGACCTTTTTTTTCTTGAGTGTCTCTTCACATAGGGAAAAAGGAAGAATGGCAATACCAATCCCTGCTTCAACTGCATTGATCAATGCATGGGTGCTGACACTTTGCCATAATTGTTCTATTTGAAGATTATTTTCTTTTAATAGTTCATCAACATATTCTCTCCCTGCACTGCCTTTTTCCCGCATTAAAAATGGATACGAGGAAATGTCGGAGAGTTCAATTTGCTGTTTTTCTGCCAGAGGATGATTCTTTGGCAGCAGCAGAATCATTTCATCATGATAGAAAGGAAACGCATTCAAATCGATTTCATGAATGGAATCTTCAATTAATGCGACATCCAACGTGTTATCAAGCAGCTCTTCTTGAAGGGCAGAACCGTTCAAGATAGTGACCTCCAGCCGTGTGTCGGGATGTTCTTTTTGAAAGCGCTGATTGATTGAAGTCATCAACATTGTACCAATTGTAATAGTCGCGCCTATCCGCAGCTTTGTTTGATATTTTTCCTGTTTCAGCATCTCTTCCATGTCATCCATGGATTCAATGACCTGAGTGCTGTGGGTATAGAGACGATCTGCTACAGGTGTCGGGATCAGCCGCCGGTGATATCTTTCAAATAGACGTACAGAGTATTCTGTCTCGAGATCCTGTATCGCTCTGCTCACGGACGGCTGGGTGAGAAATAAATTGCGAGATGCTTCTGTAACACTGTGAGTGCGATAGACTTCTAAGAAAATTCTTAAGCTATGCAAGGTAGCCATATTCCCTCCTTATATAGTACTAATGATATGAAATACATAAAATAATAGCATTATTATTATCAATAATACAGACGTATCATGTTGAGGAAACGGAGGGATAGAAATGGAAGAAAAGAAAAAAGTATCTATGGTCACGCTGTTTTTCAGTATGCTGACCATTTCTGCCTTCACATTTGGGGGAGGATTTGTCATTATCGGCATGATGCGTAAGAAGTTCTGTGATGAACTGCAATGGGTCACCGATGATGAGGTATTGGATATGACGGCGATTGCTCAGTCTGCACCAGGTGCTCTGGCTGTTAATAGTTCTGTTATATTTGGCTACCGAATTGCCGGTATCAAAGGGGCACTGATCTCCGCCTTAGCGACGGTTATTCCACCAATTGTGATTCTTTCGATTGTGGCAATGTGCTATACATCCTTTGCTTCAAATAGTTATGTTAAGACAGCCCTGCAGGTAATGCGGGCAGGCGTTGGAGCCATCATTACCGATGTTATTCTTGATCTCGGCAAGAATATCTTTTCATCCAAAAATGTCATTCATATTTTATTGATGTTTGCTGCATTTATTGCTTCGTGGTTCTTTGGGGTCAGTTCTATCGCTTTGATCCTGGTCTTCCTTGTCCTTGGCTTGTTAAGGACGCTCATCACAAGGAAGGAGAATCTCGCATGATCTATTGGGAACTGTTCCTGATCTATTTGCAGATTGGTGCTTTCTCCTTTGGCGGCGGTTATGCCGCTATGCCTTTGATCCAGAGCCTTGTTGTCCAGCAGAAGGGGTGGCTGACGATGGCAGAGTATGCCGATCTGACGACGATTGCAGAAATGACGCCAGGGCCAATTGCGGTCAACAGCGCGACCTTCGTTGGTCAGAAGATGGCAGGTCTGCCAGGAGCCTTGGTTTGTACCTTAGGCTGTGTGCTTCCTTCTTTGATCATTGTCTTGTTGTTAGCTTGGCTCTATACCAAGTACCGAGAAATGACGGTCGTTAAGAATGTCCTTGGCCAATTGAGACCAGCCGTTGTTGCGATGATTGCTGGAGCAGGGCTGACCATTATCTTGTTTGCTTTCTTTGGAACAAGTACGTTAAAGGATATCTCTTTTGCGTCCATCCACTGGGTTGAAATAGGGTTGTATGTTGCATCATTGATATTGATTCGCAAGTTCAAGTGGGGTCCAATCCAAATCATCTTCTCAACAGCGCTTTTCGGTTCCCTGATTTATATGTTCCTGTGATTCTTTCAAGAGGCACCTGCATGCGCGGGTGTCGTTTAATTTACATTACCATTGTTTCATAAGTTTCCGAAAATATGTGAAATTAAATAATTAGTACTTAATATTGGCACATCAAGAAGAGATGTTCTGAAACAAAAATAATGTGAACACGTGGCAGAGATTTTGATGGAAGAAAAAATCAGCTGTGTACTTTTCAAGGGAGGCAATGGCACCATGGATGCATGTGGAGGGAATGTACAATTTTTGTAAAGAGAAGAATCTTACAGTCTCTGTCATCATCATTCCCCGGTATTGATAGCGCAGCCCAATGCATCTATTTTGGCGATGTCTCTTCCTACTTGGCAATAATAAAGCCCGTGGCGCCCGCGACTATTAGAAAAAGCTTCGATTGTTCTGCAGAACAGCACTGGTCATCTAGTAAATCTTCTTGGTTGATCACAACGAGCGAATCAGCGCTGAGGAATCATTTGCTGCAGCTGCGGCAGAATAATCAGCAGTACTTTTTGATAGGCGCAGAATTCAGCATTTAGATAACAAACATTCTGCCGATGGCATCCGCCATTACAGTATGCACGAACAGGGCAGTCCCTGCATGGCTCTTTCATACAGTTCGAGGAGGCCAGAAATTCTTTTGCCTTAGGACAATTGGACAGCTGATCAAAAGAAGCATCCTTTAGATTACCAAGACAGTCTTCATCAAGACAATAGAAGTCACATGGATAAACATTGCCATTAGCTTCTATGACATACTGTACGCTGCATCTGCCAATCATCCCGCATTGATATGGTGGAATTCCAGCCAGCATTCCGGCAAGATTCTCAAAGAGGTTTACTGAGATTCGATTTCCCTTCATATATGCCTTTTTCCATGCTTGAAAGAAATCGATATAGAAAGACGCATATTGTTCCGGGGTCAGTGAAATTTCATTCTCTGTTTCTGTAAGCCCAGGCAGGCAAGGAATCAGCTGAACATAATCAAAATGATGTTCCAAGTAGAACTTTAACAACGAACTGCCATGCTTTGAAAGTTCATTTGTTACGACCGTCAGAATATTAAATTCCACGTTTGCTTTTTTTAGACAATCGATTCCCCGCAGTACCTGAAAATAGACACTTCGCTTTTGAACATCATACCGATAATAATCCATGTTCGTTTGATAGCCATCCAGACTGACTCCAACTAAAAAATGATGTTCCTGCAGGAACTGTGCCCATGCATCGTTGATTCGCGTTGCATTTGTCTGCATGCTGTAATGGACTTCAATGTCTGTGTATGCTTCAAATATTTTGGTAAACATCTCAAAGAAGGAAAGACCGGCGGTTGTCGGCTCGCCACCCTGAAAAGAGATATTTACTGTCCCTTTATGATCAAGTGCCTCATTGATGCGCTGGGCAATTGTCATGACGGTCTCCTCGGTCATCACCGGATAGGAAGCCGTTGATCGATTTTCACTGACATCGGTATAGAAACAATATTTACATGTTAGATTGCATGCGGAAGAAGCTGGTTTAATCATTACAGAAAGAGTATCTAAGGGGATTCTTTTCATAGCTTGGCTATCTCCGCAAGCAGTACTTCAATATAGATCATGAATAATGGTTGGTCATCCAGAAAGGACAGTTTCGAATCCCGCGAGATTCGTGGCAGGACAACATAGTCGGCACACCTTTTTTTATACGGCAGGTCCTGCATCATTGTAATGCAGACAACACTGCATCCTTTTTCCTCACACTGTTTCACATATCTGTCATAATGACCGCTGTCATGAATGGTGAACAGAATTACGAGATCCTTTTTCCCAACAATAGCAGTGGCATCCGCAAGAGTAATCAGATCATTGATTGCTTCCGAGTCAAATCCCATTCGTCCAAGCCGTTGCTTCATCTGCAGAGCACTGTTGAAAGTACGGTTCAGACCGACAATCTTGATATGATCCGCTCTAACAACTGCTTTGGCAATTTTTTGTATCGTGTGGATATCGCAGCTTTTTTCCATCTGCGTGAGATAATTCTGATAAGATCCTATGATGGTGTGCAGAGCATCGCCATTTTCATCTGCCGTACCGCCGACGGCATTCTCACTGACAATGAATCTTGATAATGTATATCGAAATTCAATGAATCCAGAATAGCCAATCCGCTTGGCAAAGCGGGAAAGAGCAGATTTCGAGACGTGAATTGTTTTTGCCAAATCCTCTGTACTGGTGGTTGCTGCAGTCTGAGAATGATTCAATATATAAATCGCGATGTCCTTGTCTGTTTTTGTGAAGTCATCATAGTAGGACTGCATTTGATCCAATGGATTCGTAGTATTCATAAGTTCACCTAATGTTTTCTTGTCCTTATTATAATGAAAAATAAATAATTTATAAAATGCATTTCAGAAATAATTTAAAACAAAATAAAAAATGTTTTAAATCAATAATGAAATGATATTAATGACTTTATTATAGAAGTATCAAAGCTTTTCTAAGGAAGATAGAACAATGAACGGTTTCGCAGAAAAGCTTCAGAACATCCTGATACCTTTCTCACAGAAGGTAAACAACTCAAAAGTCTTGAAAGGCATCAGCGACGTTTCTCAGTCATACTGCCAATTGTCATGGTTGGTGCCATCTTCACGCTGTTTTCCAGCTTGAATATTGGCCCATATCAGGCAATTATTACCAACATTGACTGAGAGAATATTTTGATGATCCCAGTGTTTCACACAACAAACATGATATCTTTATCCGAGGTATTCCTAATTGCAAAGACAGAAGCGGAAGCAATCAGCATGAAAGATGATAGTAACTCTTCTGGTATGATTGCTTTGATGGTATTCATGATTTTAATTCCATTAGGCGGGCATGATCTGTATAGGCAATCTGAAATATACGATGCGATATTATGAAAAAGAGGAACTGTATGATCTTGAGAAAGATCCAGATGAGATGCATAGCGAAATAGACAATTCTGCGTGTGCGGAACAGATTGAACAGATGAAGATGCAGCAGCTGCATTGGTACTAGGAAACAGCAGACTGGATTCCAAATCAAAAAGTTATCAGATGACAAAAAAAAGGATCCATCCGAATAGGCAAAACCAGTCGATAGGTCTTTATCCTATGAAATCGAATTGCTATATTGAACAGGAAAGACATTTGGAAGCCATGCATCATAAAAACTTTGCGGTCCATCAATTACCTAAAGCCTTCTGTATCGGTCTTTGCATTCGAAAGCATCAATTCTCAAGCAGGAAATCCAGAACGCATGCAAGTATATATAAACTGGAATGTTTTTTGGATGAGAAAGAAAGCTGTGGTTTCAACAGCGGCATAACTACCGGATGGAAATTATAAAAGAGCATGACATTCCATAGAGAAAGCATGCTCAAATCATCATCATGATGATACAAATGTTAGTTTAAATACTGAAACAAATAATGTATGATGCCATTATTCGTATTGGCAGTATGATAGGAATAAGAAAAATTTAGGAGGAATGGATATGTGGCGGATTATTGCAACTTGGTGCATGGCAAAGAATGGAACAGAACAGGCATGTGAGCAGCTGAAACAGGGGGCAGATGCTGGGGAAGCAGTCGAAACTGCAGCGAAGGCTGTGGAAGATAATCCATGGCTGCGTTCGGTTGGATTTGGCGGATTGCCTAATGTGGAGATGGATGTTGAATTAGATGCTGGCTTCATGAATGGCACGACAATGGGCGTTGGTGCGGTTGCTGGAATCCATGATTTTGCAAATCCAATTTCCATTGCCAAGCGTCTTTCTGCAGAAACGACCAATTGCATCTTGGCCGGAACAGGTGCGGAACGCTTTGCGTCACATGAAGGTTTTGAACGGAAAAACATGTTGACCGAACGTGCGAAAAAACAGTATTGGGAAAAGATGGAAGAAGCGAAAACGACACAAAATCCATATAAGGGGCATGATACCGTAGGTATCTCAGTATTAGACACAAAGGGAAATATCGCAGCTGGTACAACGACCAGCGGTCTCTTCTTAAAACGGCCGGGCAGAATTGGTGATTCACCTTTGATTGGCAGTGGTTTCTATGCAGACAGTGAGTTTGGCGCAGCCAATGCAACAGGTCTTGGCGAAGATCTGATGAAAGGATGCATCTCCTATGAGATTGTCAGACGCCTCAAAAACGGAGAACCGGTTCAGGATGCCTGCGACCATGCGGTCAAAGAATTGAATGATAAGCTGATTCGCAGTCGAGGAGAAGTCAGTGATCTCTCCGTGGTTGCAATTGATAAGTACGGCAACTTTGGCGCAGCAACAAATATTGATGGATTTTCTTTTGTAACAGCAAGTGATACGGAAGAACCGAAAGTCTATGTTACTTCGATTGCAGATGGTCATACAACATACAAAGAAGCAGATGAAGCGTGGTTAAGGAAATACATGTTATCTCACAGCAGTCCAAAGGAATAAATGAAATCGTATTTTGAATGATGAATCAGCATAAATGGTGCTCTGTGACAAAGGTATTTAGGCGACCCTTTTGTTTAGTGCATCATTTTTTTAGACAGGATTTACAGGAATGCCATTGAGATTCATCCCTTTCAAAAAGTGTTTCCCGTTGCAGGATGGATTGATTTTCCACCGTCCCTTTTATATATTGGTTTGTGTTTTCATAGCACAGACTGCGGAAAAATCCATCTGGTGAACGGTCTTGATCATCTTTTGGTGGATTGTTCTCACGGTGGCAATCGTTTCATCAAAAATGCTTTTTGGGGATTTGTTCGTTCGATACCAAAATGGTAACAATAAAACAATCAATAAGCAAAAAATTACCGTTAATATTCCTTGAATAAAGTTTGCATGACCGATTCTTCTCTCACTATATTAAAAGAATAGAAAGGGAAGATCATGAGTAAACTATTAGAGACTGTAACAAAATATCCACAAACAGAAATCTGGAATGATTCTTGTAGCTGCAGTGAACTGGCACATTCCATTGAGGATAATGGGGCGACAGGAGCCACAACAAACCCTGTGATTGTCTGCAATGTTCTGAAGCAGGAATTGCCCGACTGGGAAGACACAATTTGTTCTGAGATTGCCTGTCATCCGACTGCAGTGGAAGATGATGTTGCTTGGGCATTGATCCAGGCAATGGGTGTTAAGGCAAGTCGGCTTCTATTGCCGCAATTCGAACAATCACATGGACAGAAAGGAAGAATTTCCTTTCAGATTAATGCCAAGTATTATCGAAGTCCGGAAAAGATGATTGCCCAGGCAATGGAACTAGCCTCCACTTGTCCGAATTCACAGATCAAGCTTCCTGCAAGCAAAGCAGAAATAGAAGCATATGAAGAACTGACTTACCGCGGAATCTCCATTAATGCAACGGTGTCCTTTACCGTAGCTCAGGCAGTAGCAGTAGCAGAAGCTGTAGAGCGTGGATTGGAGAGAAGAAAAGCAGAAGGAAAAGATACGAGTGAAATGCATCCAGTCTGTACCATCATGGCTGGCCGGGTCGATGATTATCTAAAAGCATGGCTGAAACCTAGAAATATTTTGATTGATGCAGATGCGATTGAGCATGCTGGCATATATGTTGTAAAGCATGCATATCGTATTTATCAGGAGAAGGGCTACCATACGAAGCTTCTGGTTGCTGCTTTCCGAAATTTGGACCACTGGAAAGCCTTCATCGGTAATAATATTATACTGACAATCCCGTATGCATGGCAGAAAAAATATAACAGTACAGATATTGAAATCACCGAACATATGAATGAAGTGATGGATGCCAATATGCTCAAAGAATTGAACACACTTGAGGAATTCCGTAAAGCGTATGAGATAGATGGCTTAAAGCCGGAAGAGTTTGAACATTATGGTGCGTTCTTACAAACGATGAATCAATTTTTGAACGGTTATGATGAACTGGTCAGATTGGTTCGTGGATATATGGTGAGATAAATGGCAAATACATTTCTCGTACCAAAAAAAATAATCAGTGGAAACAGTGCAATGGCACAGGCAGTTCAGGATATAACGGGAAACGGGAAACGACCATTGATTGTAACAGATCCGACGATGGTCAAATTGGGAAACCTGGAAAAACTAACGACTTTATTGGAGAACAATCAGATTCCTTATGCAGTATGGGCCGGTGTGAATCGTGAACCGGATGATCGGATGATCCTTGCTGGGGCTGCAGAATATCTCAAGAATCAATGCGATTGTTTGATTGCCCTGGGTGGTGGTTCGGCAATTGATTCGATGAAGGCAGTTGGCTTGATGAGTCGTTCAAAACAGCCGGTTGCATCCTATATGGGAAAACAGATCCAGGGTGAACTGCCGCATATGGCGGCAATTCCAACAACTGCAGGTACAGGCAGTGAAGCAACTAAGTTTACGATCATCAATGATACTTCTTCAAAGATCAAGATGCTTTTAACCGGAGAATGTCTGATGCCGGATTTAGCAATTGTCGATCCACAGTTCACAATGACTGCGCCTAAGAGCGTTACTGCCGCAACCGGTATTGATGCATTATGTCATTGTACAGAAGCATTTACTTCGCGAAAGGCACAGCCGTTAAGTGATACCTTTGCATTATCCGCAGCCAAACGGATTTTCAACAATCTGCGGACATGCTATAACGAACCAGAGAATGAAGAAGCAAGGATTCAGATGAGCTTAGCTGCAACCGAAGCAGGGATTTCCTTTAACAACAGTTCTGTAACGATTGTCCATGGCATGTCACGACCGATTGGTGCGTTATTCCATATTGCTCACGGGCTGAGCAATGCGATTCTGCTGGAAAGCTGCATGCGATTTGCGGTAGATGGCGGTTATGAACGTTTTGGCGCATTATCCCGTAGTTTAGGATTCTCTACTTCCACGGATGATAAAGAAGCATCACAGGTATTTATTGAAAAAGAGGCACAGTTGCTGAAAGATCTGAATATCCCGACCATGTCGGAGCTTGGCATTGATCATGCGGTCTATGAAGCAAATATCACAAAGATGGCACAGGATGCCTTCGCATCTGGTTCACCTTCGAATACAATCAAAGAGGTGACAGTGGAAGACATGGAAAAGCTTTACAGAGAGATTTATCGTTAATAGAAACGAGAACGGAGAAACTATGGAACAGGTTACTATGCTGGTTTTTGCCATTGTATTGGCAATCTTAGTTACATGGGTCATTGAAGGTTTGCGCTTATACCCTTCTTATAAGGAGAGTATCTATCCGTATTTATTTGGCAGTTTTCTACCGTATTTCATGAAATATGCTGTGTTCAAGGACTGCTCCAGCAGCAGTTTTCTGAAGACAAAGATTGGTGTGCACCGGATGCTGTTCTCTGCGATGCAGGAAGCCGGCAAGACGACGGGCAGATTCTGCACCATCTTCTATAACCGCGGCATATTTGTCTTGTGTTATGAGAAAATCGGCGGTGAAATGCTGGGCAAAGCAAAAGATCACGATTGGATTGTGAAACAGAAAGATGCAGATGGTGAGATGCATTCCTTTCGTCATCCTAATCCAACGCCTGTATTTGAGGCATATCTTCGTCGCATTGCCGCAGCATACCCAGAGGCACATATAGAAGCACGGATTGCCTTTGATGATGATGCTGATTTTACAAACCTGAAGTCTGATATTGCATTGAAGCATTATAAAGATATTGTAAACGAAATGGTCATGGTGCAGAGCCAGATAGTCGACGATGCATCCGTGATTTCCAATTATCAAAAACTTATTTCAAAGAAAGGATAGAACATGAATAAGAAGAAAGATGCTGAATATTCTCTTGCAATATTGAAAATATTATACGACACCGGCACAATCCGGGCTCAGAATCTTTCAGAAAAAATTGGTCTATCCGAGAAAACAATTCGGGGAAAAGTCCGGATGGTTGATGAATTTCTGAATGAACATGAAATGGGATCGATAGAATTGCGTCCGCATGTAGGTGTGGTACTGAACCAGAATGCAAAGCAGAGACGTGTACTTTCGTCGTATCTAAAGAGTCATCTTCCAGAAGAAATTGTCAGAGAAACAACCCGGATGAACAAGGCATTAAAACTCCTTCTTTTATCGGTGAAAGATAAGAAGGGAATCACAACGCAGAAAATTGCTGACCAACTGTATCTTTCGGTGCCGACAACACAGAAGATTGTTCAGGACTGCGAAGACTGGCTGAAGGCTTTTCATATTACCTTACAGTCCGTTCGCCGGAAGGGATTAATCATCCAGGCTTCCGAAGAAAACTACCGGCAGGCTTTAAAAGAATATATCTTGTCGGTAGATTCGGATGAAAAGCCGAATGAAGACCTGCAGTATTTTCTGCCGGGTCTGAATATTTCCTCGATTGAAAAGATACTTCAGGAAGTTGAAAAAGAATGGAATTTTAATTTCACGGATAGTTCTTATGCGAATATTCTGATCTATATCTGTGTTGCCTTATATGAGAATCTGCAAGGAAGAAAATATTTAAGCTTGAAATATGGTGATGTGGAAAAAAATGTTGCCGCATGTACTGAATATCGTTTCTCTAAGGCGTTATATCAGAGATTGAATGATCATCTTGGTCTAAGTGAGCGGAAAGAAGAAATTGGTTTTCTTACCGTACAGATTTTATGTTCACAAGTCATTGATGATCCTACGAATAATCCGCAGAAGATGGTTCAGGAATATGATGAAAAACTCAATGACTTTATCCGCAAGACCATCTCTGTTGTATCAGAGGTAATGAATGTTGACCTGACCAAAGATGAGAGCTTATATGGCGGTCTGGTCAACCATATCCGTCCGTTGCTATTCCGTCTTCGTTATGGAATGTCATCGGAGAATCTAGCAACTGTCTATCTCCGCGAAAAGTACATTTCAACATTGCGTGTATCTTGGCTGATTTCAACGTTGTTTGAAGAGTACTTTCATATGTCGATTTCGGATAATGAACTTAGTTATATTGCTTTATATATTCAAAGTGCACTGGACCGCAACAGCCGTCCATTGAAGGCATTGCTGGTATCGAATTTGAATATGAGCATCTCACAGTTGATTACGGATAAGCTGCTGCATCATGTATCCGATATCAAGGAATGCAAGATCCTGTCTACTCATGAATTCAGCACATTGAAGTCAATCGACGCAGATATCATATTATCTCTTGCAGAGTTGGATAGTACCGACAATCGGATTTTGATTCTGCCGGATCCATTTGCGGACAGTAATTATGATCTGATCCGTGACCGTATTGCGGAAATCAAGAAGAATACGTATCCAAAGTCTTTCCGCTTCGATGTGGTATGTCATTCTTTATTTGAACCAGAGCTGATGCTGACACATGTTCATTATACGGATAAGAAAAAGGTATTGAAGGATATGTGTGCAAGGCTGACCGCGAAAGGATATGCCGCGCCAGGCTATTATCAGACCGTTGTTGAGCGAGAAGAAGTATCCACGACTTCGATTGGACTAGGCGTGGCGATTCCACATGGAAACATGAAGTATACGAATGAATCAAAGCTTGTTATCGCTACTTTGGATGAACCCATTGATTGGGGAACAGAAAAAGTAAGCGTTGTATTTTTGTTGAATATTTTGATGAAGAATGAAAATGAAATTGCCAAATGGCAAGAGTTTTACCGTCAATTTATTAAATTGGTTGAATCCGAGGATAGTGTTAAAAAACTTCTTAGCTTTCATAATGAGGTTGAACTTTACTATTTTCTGATT
>Ga0183095_11098_pt1 | contig 33002 bp, 31 predicted proteins | sample BioMet4_FD_130346 | JGI IMG/M metagenome (GOLD analysis project Ga0183095, IMG submission 130346) | Microbial communities from bioreactor (seeded with sewage sludge) at LBNL, California, USA - Biofuel metagenome 4 (v2) (version 3) | ecosystem: Engineered > Bioreactor > Anaerobic > Unclassified ...
AATCGCGCCGCTACAACCCAGTACCCTTGCTATGTTCCCATCCTGGGGGATTCCGAGGGAGCTGACCGTAAGAGACTTGCCCATGTATGCCGTGCATTTCTACACTTGCGGCTGCAAAGATAAGTATTAAAACGCGAAAACAGAAGTACGACCATGGAAAACAGGAGTGATTTAACATAATTTTTGAAACTACCAGCCAACGTCTGATGTTGTTATTCTATAATAATGTGTAACTTTGCAAGCAATTATGATTAATGTAGCTGCACTCGTACAAGTCAGGGCTTTCGCCCGTCAGTACGGCTTGTTTCTATCACTACTATGGATAGCGAGCTTCTTACTAGTAGTATTGGCACCCAGTTCCTCATTCGGGAGCCTACTTGCCCTGTCAACTCCCTTTTTCGTAGGGTGGCTACTCTCACGCTTCCGGGACTATGCACTCGACGGGGTCATATCTTTCAGGCGAGGATTTGTTTTCTCTTGCTATACTTTTTTCTATGCCTCACTCATCTTTGTGATAGTACAGTACGTCTACTTTCGTTTCTTTGACCAGGGCGCGATGATGACTATACTGATGAATAGCATCAAAATGATGGAAGAGGCAAACGCTTCTGGCGATGTAGCTATAAGCCAAACGTTGGCTCAGATGAAACAAGGAATGAGCCTAATCGGTGATCTTACACCACTGGAACTTTCATTTGCCCTCATGATGCAAAATCTTTTTTACGGTGTCATATTTAGCTTGCCCATCGCCCTTATCTGCCGAAGGACCAAGCCATCAAATAAAATCAGAAACTAAAATATGGATATATCTGTTGTAGTTCCTCTCTTTAATGAAGAGGAGTCTTTACCTGAACTTCAAGCTTGGATTCACCAAGTGATGGAGGCTAACCACTTCTCCTATGAAATTATCTTTGTTAACGATGGCTCAACTGACAACTCTTGGGGAGTCATTGAGGAACTTAGCAAAAAGAACAACAACGTAAAAGGCATTAAATTCCGCCGTAATTATGGTAAGAGTCCTGGACTCTTTTGCGGATTTAAAAAGGCTCAGGGTGATGTGGTGATTACCATGGACGCCGACCTGCAGGACTCTCCTGATGAGATCCCAGAGCTATATCGCATGATCAAAGAGGAGGGCTTCGACCTTGTGAGCGGGTGGAAACAAAAACGCTACGATCCCTTGACAAAGACCATCCCTACCAAACTCTTTAATGCTACTGCACGAAAGTTCTCGGGAGTACACAATCTCCATGACTTCAACTGTGGTCTAAAGGCATATCGAAAGGATGTCGTAAAAAACATCGAAGTGTACGGCGAAATGCACCGTTACATTCCTTATCTTGCCAAAAATGCTGGATTCGACAAGATCGGAGAGAAGATTGTACAACATCAGGCACGCAAATACGGTAAATCAAAATTCGGAATCAACCGCTTCTTCAACGGTTATTTAGACCTACTCACATTATGGTTCCTTACCAATTTCGGCAAGAAGCCCATGCATGTGTTCGGCTTCTTGGGCAGTATTGTGTTCTTAATCGGATTTATTGCACTGGGTTATCTAGGCATCGAAAAAGTCATAAATCTCTGCAATGGAACCTATGGGGACCTGCTTGCAAATCATGCTTCGTTCTACATTGCAATCACAGCACTGATCCTTGGCTCTCAATTCTTCCTGGCTGGATTCATCGGCGACCTTCTTACTCGTCAGAATCCTCAGCGCAACGATTATCAGATAGAAAAAACAATCGACTGATGAGACAGGTACGTCACCATCAAAAATCGCTTGTTGCGATGCTTTTTACCATGCTTGTCATGGCAAGTTGTTCCAGTGTGGACTGCCCACTCAACAACACAGTGTCGGCTAACTTTCAGCTTGAGGGTAACGTTACTAAGCTCACTGACGTGCTCACTATCTCCACACTGCTACATAACGGCAATGATTCGATATTGCTGAATCAACTCCAAAGCGCACAGAAGTTCTCACTTCCTATGAGCTATGGACAAGATGAAGACGTACTTTTCTTCCAAACCGGCACCATAAAGGACACGGTTTGGATAGCCAAGGAGAATCATCCTCACTTTGTTTCAGTAGATTGTGGAGTCAATTTCTTCCATACTGTTACGGGCATTCGTTATACCCGCAACGCCTTAGATTCCATCGTCATCAACCAAAAAGAAATAACCTACGATGCACTTCCAACGCATTTCTATGTTTATTTTAAGGAGTATCGCTATTAGTCTGATGCTGTTGACGATACTTCCCTCCCCTGCTCAAACATCGAAGAAGGAGGCAGCAGAGAAGTTACGGCTCAAACAACTAGACGATTCCATACCGCTTTTCCGTGGTTTTTCGGTAAAGGCAGACGTGGTTGGACTCATTCAGAAGGCAGTCTCAGACTATGGCCAATACGAGGCTGGATTGAAATTGAACCTTAAAGACAAGTATTTTCCTGTCATAGAACTGGGACTTGGGCAAACCAACCATCAGGATATAACCACAAACACCTCTTATAAGACATCCGCACCTTATGGTAAAATAGGTGTTGATTTCAACATCTTAAAGAACAAGCACGACATCTATCGTTTTTACGTCGGCTTCCGTTACGCATTCACAAGTTTCAAGTTCGACCTCGACCATCCTGACGTGAAAGACCCGGTTTGGGGTGGAACGGCTCCTTTCTCTGGTCAAAACATCAGTGCCAATTACCATTGGGGCGAACTAGTGGCCGGCATCGACGCGAAAATCGTAGGGCCACTACATTTGGGTTGGAGCGCAAGATATAAGCGTCGTATCGCCCACAATGATGGGACGATGGGAAATGTATGGTATGTACCTGGATTCGGTAAGCAAGGTGGCACAAGACTTGGCGGCACATTTGATGTCATAATAGATATCTAGTCATGAACAAAACAAGCAATAGAAAACGCATCGCGCAGCTGCTTTTCCTCGCCCTACTCATTGTAGGCACGGCGATGATTATCATGCAACAGCGCAATATGCCATTCCAACATGACGAGGGAATGGTCTTCGGCACATCATATCACGTCACTTATCAGAGCGACGACAATCTCAAACAAGGCATAGAAGCAGAGCTACAAAAGGTGGATGACGCGCTATCCACTTTCAACCCCAACTCAGTCATTTCGCTCGTTAACCAAAACAAACCCGTCGAACTGAACAAGATGTTCACTGACGTCTTTACTCTATCTGAGGATATTTCGCAGAAAACCGACGGTGCTTTTGACATCACTGTGATGCCTCTAGTCAACGTTTGGGGCTTTGGATTCAAGTCATTACAAACTCCTTCCAAGCACGTGGTTGATTCACTTTGCAACTTTGTGGGCTTCCACAAGGTAAAGATGCAGGGTGGACGTGTGATAAAGACTGACCCGCGCATCATGCTTGATTGTGCCGCCATTGCCAAGGGGTATGGCGTGGACGTGGTAGCGGATTATCTAAGAAGCCAAGGCGTAAAGAATTTCTTGGTAGAAATCGGTGGTGAGATTGTTTCTTGTGGACTCAGCAAACAGCGTTTGCCATGGAAGATTGGGGTCACCAAACCAATGGATGATTCCCTGCAAACCAATCAGGAGTTGCAAACTATACTCAACATTACCGACAAAGCCATGGCTACTAGCGGCAACTACCGCAACTTCTACTATAAGAATGGAAGGAAGTATGCCCACACCATTGACCCAAAGACGGGTTATCCTGTTCAGCACAACATTCTTTCTGCGACAGTAATCGCCGATCGTTGCGCAGTGGCCGATGCCTATGCCACCTCGTTTATGGTCATGGGGTTGGAAAAGACCAAGAAGCTTTTGGAAAACCATTCCGAACTGATGGTTTATCTAATCTATTCAGATAAGCAAGGCAAAAATCAAGTATGGTACTCCCCTTCCATGAAAAACAAGATTGTGGAATAGCTCAACGATATAATGGAAAAGTTCGGTCTTTATAATAAGCTCGTTGCTCTGCCACTCTTTGTAGGTATGAGCAAGGTCGACCTTGAAGCCGTAATTTCCAAGACTAAGTTTGATTTCCGTAAAGCAGAAGCTGGAGACACCATCGTCAAGGAAGGAAGTAGAAGTGGGCAACTACTGCTACTGATTGATGGTGACGTCATTGTAAGCACTTCTTCCGACGACCATGGCTACTCTGTTGATGAGATTACCAAAGCTCCATACGCCATCCAACCCGAGTGTACTTTTGGTTTGACGCAACTGTACACCAGTACCATCACTGCGCTCACGCCATGCAACCTCATCTGCATTGATAAGAAAGAGACACATCATCTCACTGACAAGTCCCTCATTTTCCGCCTCAATTTCCTCAACTCCCTATCAACGGCATATCAAAAGAAAAAACACTTAATCTGGAAAAGCGTGCCCGAAACGCTTGAGCAACGCATCATCAGATTCTTTGTGGATCATTGCACACATCCCGCTGGGCATAAGGTTTTCCATATCAAGCGCACCAGACTTGCCGCAGAAGTCAATGCCAACCGTGAGCAAGTGTCCGATGTTCTTCATGCCATGGATGTCGCAGGCATCATCCAACTCTGTCGAGGGAGAATTGAAATTCCTTCTATAGAGCAACTCATCAACCACTAACCTAGCTCTCTCAATCAATATTCATGTACCCTTTTTTTCTTTTAAAAACGTTCATTAATTGCACGACATTGTAAGGCAATAAGTCCAGAAAAACAACAAGAAAGATATTGACGTGCGATAGCTATCCTTTGGTACCGCGATTAGTATCCTTTGGCACTGCGTTTAGTATCCTTTCGCGATGCCATTAGTATCGAATCGCAATGCCTTTAGGCACTAATCGCAACGCCATTGATATCCTTTCGCAAAAAAATCATATTTAGGCCTGCGATTGATGCCTTAACGGCAACTTTATCATAATTCAAAAAGCACATTGTCATCTCAGTTTTATTATGCATATAATGAAACATTATGACAAAGTTTCCAATACTAAAGATGTTGATGTTCTTCCAAAAGTAGAGTATGAATTCATACCTTCCACTATCAAAGCATATCATGATCTTCAATTGAAGATTAATCATTATCTTTGGAGTATTCATCGATTCTAGATCTATAAGACAACAGTGCACAGCACTACTAGTCATCCTTGTATAAACCACTGGTATAGAACGATAATAAATTTCTTCAATTTGTTTTCGTTTTCACATATTCTTTGTAATTTTGCAACATTAGTATTTATGAAATCATAAACTGAAGCATTGATCGAGAAACACGTTATTTTGGAGGACATTGACCCTGTCATCTTCTATGGGGTCAACAATAGTCATCTTCAAATGCTAAAGTCTCTGTTTCCGCAAGTCCGTATAATGGCACGAGATAACGTAATTCGTATTCTGGGTGACAGCGGGGAGATGGCCAATATTGAGGCATGCATTGAAAAGATGCGACTACATGTGCTGAAATACAACTCTATCTCCGACGAAGATATTCTCGATATTATCAAAGGTCATCAAACCAAAGCTGATGCAGTAAAAGGTGTTATAGTCTATAACATTTCTGGCAAGCCTATCAAGAGTCGGTCAGCAAACCAACAACACTTAGTAGATGCCTTCGACAAGAAGGATATGATTTTTGCCATTGGCCCTGCTGGTACAGGTAAAACTTACTTAAGCATTGCACTTGCTGTAAAGTCACTCAAAGAGAAAAGTACTAAGAAAATCATCCTTAGTAGACCGGCTGTTGAGGCTGGTGAGAAACTTGGGTTTCTCCCGGGTGACATGAAAGACAAGATAGACCCCTATCTTCAGCCATTATACGATGCCCTGGAAGACATGATCCCTATTGCTAGATTGCAGGACATGATGGACAAGCGCATCATCCAAATAGCCCCTCTCGCCTTCATGCGTGGGCGCACATTGAGCGATGCCGTAGTCATTCTTGACGAGGCACAAAACACTACAACAGCCCAAATCCGTATGTTTCTAACCCGTATGGGATGGAATTCCAAGATGATCATCACTGGCGACCTCACACAGATAGACCTGCCACGCGATCAGAAAAGCGGACTTAAGGAAGCAGTGGAAATCCTCAGCGACATCCCTGATATTTCAGTTGTCGAGCTAGACAGTAAAGACATAGTGAGGCACAAACTCGTCACTAGTATTGTTAAGGCTTATGATGCCCACGACAAGCACAAAAACGAGATCGGCGCAGAAGGCCACAACTCCACTCGTCATAATAAAAAGATGACCAACATGGATGACGAGAAGTTGTCATAAAAATTAAAAGTTTTCAGATTATAACATAAGGTTCCACATTTTAATTAAGGAGTCCCGGGGTCACCATTATTCTCGTAAGAATGTGGCAGAAGGGGAAAAAGTTTATGAAAGCATTGACAAAAACCGATTTCCATTTTGATGGACAGAAGAGTGTTTACCACGGTAAAGTTCGTGATGTGTATGACATCAATGACGACCTTATTGTGATGGTTGCCACTGACCGCATTTCTGCATTCGACGTTGTGCTACCCAAGGGTATTCCTTTTAAAGGACAAGTTCTTAATCAGATCGCAGCTAAGTTCTTAGACCAAACTAATGACATCTGCCCCAACTGGAAGCTAGCTACTCCTGACCCCATGGTAACTGTAGGTCTGAAGTGCGAGGGTTTCCGTGTGGAAATGATCATCCGTTCTATCCTGACCGGCTCAGCTTGGAGAGAATACAAAAATGGCGCGAGAGAGCTTTGTGGTGTTAAGCTACCAGAGGGAATGCGTGAGAACCAGCGTTTCCCTAAGCCTATCGTTACCCCGACTACCAAAGCCGACACCGGCCACGACCTCAATATTTCACGCGAGGAAATCATCGAGCAAGGTATTGTGTCTGAAGAGGACTACAATGTCATTGAAGATTGGACACGTAAGCTCTTTGCTTGCGGTCAAGAAATTGCTGCTCAGCACGGCCTCATCCTTGTGGACACGAAGTATGAGTTTGGTAAACGCAATGGCAAGCTTTACCTCATCGATGAGATTAACACACCAGATTCAAGCCGTTACTTCTACGCTGAGGGTTATGAAGAGCGTTTTGCGAATGGCGAACCACAGAAGCAGCTCTCCAAAGAGTTCGTTCGTCAGTGGCTTATTGAGCGCAATTTCATGAATGAGCCTGGCCAGACAATGCCTGAGATCACAGACGAATACGCTGAGAGTGTTTCCGAACGCTATATTGAACTATACGAGCGCATCACTGGAGAAAAGTTTGATAAGGCTAGCGAAGAGGGAGATATAGCCGCACGCATAGAGAAGAACGTGAAGGAGTATTTGGCTTCTCGACAATAAGATCAGCGTATGTACCGGCAGGAAAAGATTAAACCCTACGGCGAAGACGGTGAAAAAGGGCAGGTCGTAGAGCGGATGTTCGACAACATCGCAACCAACTATGACAAGCTAAACCATCGTCTTTCGTGGAATATCGACAAGGGATGGAGGCGCAAGGCTATTGGGCAATTGGAGCAGTTCCATCCCCAAACGATGCTCGATGTGGCTACCGGTACAGGCGATTTCGCCATACTTGCCGCAAAGATGCTCAAGCCTCAACACATCGTTGGGGCTGACATCTCTGAAGGTATGATGGCTATCGGCAAAGAAAAGGTCGCTAATTTGCACTTGGATCAGACGATTTCGTTCCGCAAAGAAGACTCACTAAACATGTCGTTTGCTGACGAGACTTTCGATGCAGTTACCGCGGCGTTTGGCATTCGCAACTTTCAGGACCTCGATCGTGGACTCAGCGAGATGTGTCGTGTGCTGAAGTATGGAGGACATCTCAGTATCGTGGAACTGACGACGCCTGTGCATTTCCCCATAAAGCAACTGTTTCGCGTCTACTCCCACACCTTTTTGCCAACCTACGCCAGCCTGATTTCCAAAGACAAAGCAGCGTATGAATATTTGACGGATACCATCGAGGCCTTCCCACAAGGAGAACAAATGATGATCATCCTTCAGCGGGCAGGCTTCCGAAAGACTTACTTCAAGCGACTTACTTTCGGTATCTGCACGCTATACTTGGCTGAAAAATAACTAAGATAATTAACTAACGATTCTAAATACTCACCTCAACATCCAAATACAATGGACAAATATGGATTGATAGGCAAACACCTCGGGCACTCATTCTCAATTGGATATTTTAACGAGAAATTCCAAAGTGAGGGCATTGATGCCACTTACGAGAACTTTGAAATATCAACAGTCGATGGTATTCGCGAAATAATAGACACTAATCCCGAGCTCAAGGGATTGAATGTGACCATACCTTACAAGGAGGAAGTTATCAATTACTTGGACTTTGTGAGTCCCAATGCTCGTGAAATTGGTGCCGTCAACGTAATCAAAGTTGTCCACAAGGGAAAGAAGACAATTCTGAAAGGCTATAATAGCGATATTATCGGCTTTACCAGAAGCATCGAACCGATACTGAAACCTTATCATAAGAAAGCTCTGATTCTTGGCACAGGAGGTGCCGCAAAAGCCGTAATGACTGGTCTGAAGTCGTTAGAGGTAGAAACGCTTATGGTCAGCCGCTCTACCCGTCCAAATACTATTCGTTATGAACAGTTGACTCCAAATCTCGTTCAAGAGTACAATGTCATTGTCAATTGTACTCCCTTGGGCATGTATCCCAAGGTCAACGAGTTTCCACAACTTCCTTACGAGGGCATGAACGAAAAAAATCTGCTCTACGATCTCATTTATAATCCAGACGAAACCATGTTCATGCGCAAGGGCAAAGCTCAGGGTGCTGTGACTAAGAACGGCTTAGAGATGCTGCTTTTGCAGGCTTTTGCAAGCTGGGAATTCTGGAATTCTGATACGTTTTAAAATCAATTTAATGGACAACAGATACATGATGCGTGGCGTGAGCGCCGCCAAAGAAGACGTGCACAGCGCCATCAAGAACATCGACAAAGGTGTTTTCCCGCAGGCTTTCTGCAAAATCATCCCTGATATACTCGGTGGCGATCCCGCCTATTGTAACATTATGCACGCAGACGGCGCCGGAACAAAATCGTCGTTGGCTTATATGTACTGGAAGGAAACAGGGGATCTCAGCGTGTGGAAAGGCATTGCCCAGGATGCTGTGGTAATGAATACCGATGACCTACTCTGTGTTGGTGCAGTAGATAACATTCTCGTTTCTAGCACTATAGGTCGCAACAAGATGCTCATTCCGAGAGAAGTTATCAGTGCCCTCATCAATGGAACTGATAATTTTTTGGCTCAATTGCGGGAAATGGGCATTGGCATTTGGCCTACAGGTGGCGAGACCGCCGATGTTGGCGACTTGGTACGCAGTATCATCGTGGACTCCACCGTGACCTGTAGAATGCGTCGCGACGAAGTCATTGACAATGCGAACATCCGTCCAAGTGATGTCATCGTCGGACTGAGTTCCACTGGTCAGGCGACCTACGAGACTCAATACAATGGTGGTATGGGAAGCAACGGTCTAACCAGTGCCCGCCATGATGTATTCGCAAAATATTTGGCAGAGAAGTATCCGGAAAGTTTCGATCGCGCAGTACCAAGCGACCTCGTATATAGTGGCAAGTATAGGCTAACCGATGCCATTGACGACGTTCCTGTTGATGCAGGGAAATTGGTACTCTCTCCCACCCGAACCTATGCTCCAGTGATCAAGAAGCTATTCGACAAGATGCGTCCTGAGATCCATGGAATGGTACATTGCACTGGTGGTGCACAGACTAAAGTGTTGCACTTCGTAAGCGAAGACTGCAAAGTTATCAAAGATAATATGTTCCCTGCCCCCCCTCTTTTCCGTATCATCCATGAATGCTCGGGCACTGACTGGAAGGAGATGTATCAGGTATTCAATATGGGGCATAGAATGGAAATCTATGTTCGTCCTGAGATGGCCGCCCAAGTCATTGAGACTAGCCAAAGCTTTGGGATTGATGCTCAGGTGGTTGGGCACATTGAAAAGGGTGAGCGCTCATTAACCATCAAATCTGAATACGGAGAATTTAATTACTAATGGTAGAAAATAACAACATACTCGAAAAGCTCGATGGACTTGAATCGCGCTATGAAGAAGTAAGCACACTCATCACCGATCCAGACGTTATAACTGATCAAAGACGTTATGTCAAACTGACAAAGGAATATAAGGATTTAGGTGACCTCATGGATTTGCGGAAGCAATACATTGATTGCTTAAACGCAATCATGGAGGCAAAAGACGTCTTGACAAACGAAAACGACGCCGACATGAAGGAGATGGCGCGCGAAGAATTGGCTGAGAATGAGGCTATGCAACCCAAACTCGAAGAGGATATCAAGATGGCACTTGTGCCAAAAGATCCCGAGGATGCAAAGAATGTACAGATGGAGATACGCGCTGGAACAGGTGGCGACGAAGCTGCCTTGTTTGCTGGCGACCTATTCAAAATGTACAAGAATTATTGTGAGTCCAAGGGCTGGACAGTGAGCGTAACCAATGCTTCCGAGGGAGCTGTCGGTGGATTTAAGGAAATCGACCTTGCCGTAAATGGAGACAGTGTTTATGGCACCCTCAAATATGAGAGTGGCGTACACCGCGTACAGCGCGTACCAGCTACAGAGACACAAGGCCGTATGCATACTTCGGCCGCTACAGTAGCCGTATTGCCAGAAGCTGACAAGTTTGAAGTCAACATCAATGAAGGCGATATTAAGTGGGACACCTTCCGTTCAAGTGGCGCGGGTGGGCAAAATGTGAACAAGGTGGAGTCAGGCGTACGTCTGCGTTATCCCTGGAAAAACCCAAGCACCAATGAAGTGGAGGAGATTCTTATCGAATGTACGGAAACACGCGACCAGCCAAAGAACAAGGAGAGAGCACTTGCGAGACTCTATACCTACATCTACGACCATGAGCACTCCAAGTATCTCAACGACATTTCGTCAAGACGCAAGAGCCTCGTATCTACGGGTGACCGTAGCGCAAAGATTCGTACATATAACTATCCTCAGGGTCGCATCACTGACCATCGCATCGGTTATACCATTCATGATCTTCAAGGCTTCCTTGGTGGAGACATACAGGACATGATTGATCATCTCTCCATTGCAGAAAATGCCGAGAAACTCAAAGAAACAGAACTATAAATCATGAACTACGACCAACTCAAGGCACAGATTTTCAAGAAGCAGACCTTCCTTTGCGTGGGTCTTGACCCTGATATTCGTAAGATACCAGAGCATCTGTTGAACGAAGATGAGCCAATCTTCGAGTTCAATAAGCAGATTATTGATGCCACTGCTGACTATTGTGTGGCCTATAAACCCAACCTTGCATTCTATGAAAGTCAAGGGATCAAGGGAATGATGGCATTCGAACGGACCATCCATTACATCAAGAAGTTCTACCCAGAGCACTTCGTTATCGCTGACGCTAAGCGTGGCGACATTGGTAATACAAGTACAATGTATGCACGCACCTTCTTTGAAGAATACAACGTGGACGCACTGACGGTTGCGCCATACATGGGTGAGGACAGTGTAACGCCTTTCTTGGAATACGATGGCAAGTGGGTTATTATTCTCGCATTGACTTCCAACAAAGGATCGCAAGACTTTCAGCTAACTGAAGACAAACAGGGAAAGCGACTCTTTGAACATGTTCTAAGCAAGAGTCAAGAATGGGGGAACACGGACAACATGATGTTTGTCGTTGGTGCAACGCAAGGTAAAATGTTCGAAGATATTCGTCGTGTCGCTCCTCAACACTTCTTGCTCGTTCCAGGAGTGGGTGCTCAGGGTGGTAGTCTTCAGGAGGTTTGCCAATATGGCATGACCAGGGACTGCGGACTGTTAGTCAATTCAAGTCGCGGTATCATTTATGCTAGAAATGACCAAGACTTTGCCAAGGCTGCTACCGTCAGAGCTCAAGCCCTACAAAAGGAAATGGCCATAGAGCTTGCTAAGATAAAGTAATCCCTTTAAAGCCTATTTTTCGCTCTTCAACTCATGATGACCTCATGTTTTCGAGGAGCGATTTTCTTTGCTTTGCTATTTGATTACATGGAAGCACTAATGCATTTTGAGGCGAGAATATAGTATGAAACCGGCCATGATTTAATTTGTTTTGCCTTGTAATTCAAATTGATTCACTGTGTAATTCAAATTGAATCAGCGAGTAAATCAATTTGTTTCACAATATGATACGATTTGATTCAAAGTGAAATGTAAATTGTTTCACGAACACAACCTGCTAAATTCGCCGCTCTGCCCCTTATAATTGGCAATCTCATAAATAAGAAAAAATCAGTAGAAAACTTTCGAGACAAGGGCAGTGTACAAAAAATAGTCAAATATTACTCCACAATTACAAGAATTAGGGAATAAATAGCTATATTTGCAGAATTATAAAAATCTGAGTGAGGAGAATGGAATTTACAGCGAAACAGATAGCTCAATTCATACAGGGAAAAATCGTTGGCGATGAGAATGCTAGTGTGCACACCTTCGCAAAAATTGAAGACGGTGTTCCAGGTGCTATTTCTTTTCTAGCAAACCCCAAATATATCCATTATGTCTATGAGACCCAATCATCTGTGGTTCTCATAGACGAGTCCATAAAAATAGACAATCCTGTCAATGCAACGCTCATCTATGTGAACAATGCTCGTGACTGCGTGGCTCGTCTTCTACAATTGTATGAGAACTCAAAGCCTCGCAAGACCGGTGTTGATAGCTTAGCGTTTATATCTCCCAAGGCAAAAATTGGAGAGAATGTATACATAGGTCCATTCGCATACATTGGTGATGGTGTGGAGATTGGTGATAATTGCCAAATCTATCCACACGTAACGATTTGTGATAACGTTCATGTTGGCGAAGAATGTCTGTTTTATCCAAACGTTACCGTATACCATGACTGCAAGATTGGCAATCGTGTGGTATTACATGCTGGTACAGTCATCGGTGCCGATGGATTTGGATTTGCACCTAGTGCCAATGGTTACGATAAGATTCCACAGATTGGTATTGTTACCATAGAGGATGATGTGGAGATTGGTGCCAACACGTGCGTGGACCGTTCCACAATGGGTTCTACCTACATACGTAAGGGTGTCAAACTAGACAACCTAGTACAGATAGCCCATAATACAGATATTGGCGAAAACACTGTGATGTCGGCCCAAGTCGGCGTAGCTGGTTCGACGAAGGTTGGACAGTGGTGCATGTTCGGCGGTCAAGTCGGTATAGCAGGCCATATCACCATTGGCAACAAGGTGATGCTTGGTGCTCAAAGCGGCGTTCCAAGTTCACTCAAGGACGACCAGACACTTATTGGTACTCCACCTATGCCCCAATTCCCCTATTTCAAGAGCCAGGCTATCTTCCAGAAATTACCAGAGATGTACAAACAGCTGCATAAACTACAGCAAGAAATTGAAGAACTCAAAAACAAGAAATAAATGGATACTGAAAAGCAAAGGACGCTTGGCGGAAGTTTCTCTCTCTTCGGAAAAGGACTTCATACAGGCCTCAGTCTGACAGTTACCTACAATCCGGCTCCCGAGAACACCGGTTACAAAATACAACGCATTGACCTTGAAGGGCAACCCACTATTCAGGCCGTTGCCGAAAATGTAGCTGATACTCGCCGTGGTACGGTGCTACAAAAAGGAGCTGTTCGTGTTTCCACCGTGGAACATGGCATGGCCGCCTTATATGCATTAGGAATTGACAATTGCCTCATACAGGTCAATGGACCAGAGTTCCCCATCCTTGACGGCTCTGCTGCCATGTATGTGGAGCAAATCAATAAAGTGGGCATCGTAGAACAGACTGCTCCAAAAGACTATTATATCATACGAAAGAAACTTGAGGTAAAGGATGAGGAAAGTGGGTCATGCATTACCATACTACCCGACCAAGATTTCTCTATCACTTCGATGTGTTCGTTCAACTCAAAGTTTATCAGCAGCCAATTCGCTACACTCGATAGAATTGAAGAATTTGCTACTGATATTGCTCCGGCAAGGACGTTCGTTTTCGTTCGTGATATCGTACCATTGCTTGAAGCCAACCTAATTAAGGGCGGCGATCTTGACAATGCCATCGTGATCTACGAAAGAAAGGTAGAGCAAGACAAACTTGACAAGCTAGCTGATCTGATTAATGTGCCTCACATTGATGCCACTAAGATAGGATATATTCAACATAAGCCACTGCTGTGGGACAATGAATGCACTCGTCATAAGCTGCTCGATATTGTTGGTGACATGGCTTTGGTGGGCAAACCTATCAAGGGACGCATCATTGCCACACGTCCAGGACACACCATCAACAATAAGTTTGCTCGACTCATGCGCCAAGAGATACGCAAGCATGAGGTACAGGCACCTATCTACGATGCCAACGAGGAGCCATTGATGGACAACATTCGCATTCGCGAACTACTTCCACACCGCTATCCTATGCAGCTGATAGATAAGGTGATATCCATGGGTGCCACAAGTATCGTGGGTATTAAAAACATCACTGCTAACGAACCATTCTTCCAGGGACACTTTCCCGAGGAACCGGTCATGCCAGGAGTGCTACAGGTAGAGGCCATGGCACAATGCGGAGGACTTTTGGTACTCAGCCAAGTGGAAGAGCCTGAACGCTGGTCGACCTACTTTTTGAAAATCGATGATGTGAAGTTCCGCCACAAAGTAGTACCTGGCGACACACTATTGTTCCATGTAGAGCTACTCCATCCTCTTCGTCATGGCATCAGTTCTATGAAAGGATACGCCTTTGTGGGCGACCATGTCGTATCAGAAGCCACATTCACCGCTCAAATCACTAAGAATAAATAAACGAGAATGAACCAAATAAGTCCTTTAGCATTTGTACATCCCGAAGCCAAATTAGGCGATAACAACATTATAGGACCATTCTGTTATATCGACCGTGATACTGTTCTGGGAGAAAATAATGTACTTCAGAACAGTGTCACTATACACCGTGGTGCTCGCATCGGTAACAACAACGAGATCTTTCCGGGTGCAAGTCTATCGACAAAACCACAAGATCTCAAATTCAAAGGTGAGGAAACCACTTGCGTGATTGGAGACAACAATAGTATTCGTGAGAACGTTACTATATCAAGAGGCACAGCCTCGTCCGGCAGCACCAGCCTTGGCAGCAACAACCTTCTTATGGAAAACATGCACATTGCTCACGACTGCTATGTCGGCAGCAATGTCATCATAGGTAATTCAACCAAACTTGCAGGAGAGGTACATATTCACGACAACGCAATATTAAGCGCTGCCGTCCTGACTCATCAATTCTGTACAATAGGCGGTTATGTCATGATACAAGGTGGGAGTCGCTTTAGCCAAGATATTCCACCATATATTATTGTCGGCAGATTCCCTGTAAAATATATGGGTGTCAACTTAGTAGGCTTGAGACGCCATGGATTTAGCAATGAGCTTATTGACCTCATTCACAACGCTTACCGTCTTCTCTATAGCCAAGGTGTGATAGCAGAGGGTATCGAAGAAATCAAGAAGAACCTTCAAATTACCCCAGAGATCCAATATATCATCGACTTTGTTGAGTCTTCTAAACGCGGCATCATTAGATAGTAAACGGTCATCACCGTCTAATTTCTTTTCGACATGAAGACACTCGTTGTCATTCTTGGCCCTACAGGGGTTGGCAAGACGGAACTATGTCTTAGCATAGCCGAGCATTTTGGATTGCCAATTATCAACGCTGACTCTCGTCAGATATTTTCAGAGTTGCCTATTGCTACCGCCGCCCCTACTGAGTCACAACAACAAAGGGTAAAGCACTACTTTGTAGGAAACCGTCACATTGAAGATTACTATTCCGCATCGATGTATGAGGAGGACGTTATGGCGTTGCTCCCCAAACTTTTCATCGATAGCGATATAGCACTTCTAACTGGTGGTTCAATGCTTTACCTTGACTCGGTATGCAATGGAATCGATGACATTCCTACCATAGATGCACAGACCAGAGCTAAGTTGAAACGTGATTTGAGCGAACAAGGACTTCCTTCATTAGTTGACCGACTGAAAGAATTGGACCCAGAACATTGGGCCATCGTTGATAGACTAAATCCTCGCCGTGTGGTTCATGCTCTCGAAATCTGCGAGATGACTGGCAAAACCTATACCTCTTTTCGCACGAACGAGAAAAAGCAAAGACCTTTTCGGATTGTGAAAATAGGACTCAACCGACCACGCGAGGAACTCTATGAACGCATTAACCAGCGCGTATTGACCATGATGGAAAGCGGATTGGAGGCCGAAGCACGTGCTTTATATTCGAAGAGAGCACTCAACGCGCTCAATACCGTAGGCTACAAAGAGATGTTCGCCTATTTCGACGGCACCATTCCCCTTGAGGAAGCGGTACGACAGATCCAATCGAACACCCGAAGATATATGCGAAAACAACTAACATGGTTTAACAAAGACACTGATATAAAGTGGTTTTCGCCAGAAAATATGGAATATATTATAAATTATATTGACCAAGAAACCCATTAATCGACTTTATTATATACCTTTGTAAAGGTGGTTTTTCAATAGAATATCGACATTAACAAACAGGATAAGGAGGAACATTCGTCATGAAAACAATCAAGAAAGCATTCCTTTGGATTTGGCGCAAAGTCAAAAAATTCTGGCCATGGTATAAGAATCTATATCGAGGAAAGAAGTGGTACACCAAGACTTTGATAGCCATTGTCTCGTGCATTGTGGCCTTCATCCTCTATCTTGGGGCTGTGGACATGAATTTCCTTTGGCTTTTCGGCAAGAGTCCTGGTTATTTCTCAGGCATCATGGATCCACAGACCAGCGAGGCTTCCGAGATTTACAGCGCTGATGGAAAGCTTATTGGCAGATACTTCAATGAGAATCGTACGCCTGTGAAATACGAGGAAATCAATCCTGATTTCTTCAAGGCTCTTGTTGCCACTGAGGATGTGCGCTACTACAGTCGCCCACGCGGCATGGCTGTCGACATAGTTGGTATCATGTCTGCAATGAAAGATGCCCTTTTCCACCATGACGGTCGTGGGGCTTCTACCATTTCACAGCAGTTGGCTAAGAATATGTTCCGCGTCCGCTCACAATATTCCACAGGTTTGTTGGGCATGATTCCCGGGCTGAAGATTCTTATTGTGAAGAGCAAGGAATGGATTATCGCAACGAAACTTGAGACTGTCTACAACAAGAAGGAAATCCTCACTATGTATGCCAATACTGTGGATTTCGGTTCTAATGCCTATGGTATCAAGACTGGCGCCAAGACTTACTTCGACAAATTGCCAAATGAGTTGAATACCCAGGAATGTGCGGTGCTTGTAGGTATGCTTAAGGCTACCACCATTTACAACCCCAAGACAAATCCAAAGAATAGTCTTGCTCGTCGCAATACAGTGCTTGACAATATGCATTCCAATGGGGACCTAACGCGAGAAGCCTGCGACTCCATCAAGCAATTGCCTATCGAACTGAAGTTTAGAATGCAAGAGAACTATGACGGACAAGCTATGTATTTCCGTCAAGCTGTTGCCGATAACTTGAAGACTTGGTGCGAAGACAATGGTTACGACCTATATAGTTCTGGACTGAAGATATATACGACGATCGACACCAAGATGCAGGAGTATGCTGAGGCTGCTGCCAAGAAGCAGATGCTGAATGTACAGCGCAACTTCAACAATCATTGGGAAATATATCGCAATCAAGACAAGAATTGGATGCGTCAGGAACCATGGCGCGATGAAAACGGAAATCTGATTCCCAATTTCATAGACAACATCGCAATGCGATTACCTTTCTACAAGGATCTTCAACAGCGATTCCCCAACAATCCAGACTCTGTTAGATATTACTACAAGGAATGGAAGCACCCTGTGAAGGTTTTCGACTATGACAAGGGTACTATTACAAAGAATCTCACTTCTGAAGACTCCATCAAATACATGGTGAGCTTCATGCATTGCGCCATGGTGGCTATGGAACCTCAGACAGGTGCAGTGAAAGCTTGGGTCGGCGATATCGATTTCAAGACTTGGAAGTATGACAAGGTGACCGCTGAGCGTCAGCCAGGATCCACGTTTAAGCTTTTCGTCTATACCGAGGCTATGAACCAAGGGCTCACACCTTGTGACAAACGTCGCGATGAATATATCTCCATGGAGGTCTTCGACAAGAAGAAAAACGAGATGACCACTTGGACACCAAGCAACGCCAACGGCAGTTTTTCTGGTGACTCTGTTCCTCTAAAGGGTGCCTTTGCACGAAGCATCAACTCTATCGCTGTGAGACTCGGTCAGGAGATGGGCATCAAGCGTGTCATTACCACTGCCGAAGCTATGGGTATTAAGAGTCCTTTGGACGATGCACCATCATTGGTTCTGGGATCAAGCGATGTTTCTTTGTTGGAAATCACCAATGCCTATTGCACCGTTGCCGACAATGGTATGCACCATGAGCCAATGCTTGTGACACGCATCGTCGATAAAGATGGTAAAGAAGTATATTCAGACAAGACGCAGTCTGTGCAAGTCATCCCTTACAAGAGTGCCTTCTTTATGCAACAACTGTTGCAAGGTTCAATGCGTGAGCCAGGCGGTACCAGCCAGAGCCTATGGGGCTATATAGGTCAATACCGTGATACAGAGTTCGGTGGCAAGACAGGAACATCCAACAACAACTCGGACGGATGGTTCATGTGCGTATCCCCCAAACTCGTTGTAGGTGCATGGGTTGGTGGAGAATATCGAAGTATCCACTTCCGAACGGGTGCCTTAGGGCAAGGATCGAGGACAGCCCTCCCAATCACAGGTTACTTCATGCAGTCGGTATTGGCTGACCCGAACTTCTCAAGGTATCATGGGAAGTTCCAAAAGCCGGAAGATGCTAACATCACAAGAGATATGTACATCTGTGATAGTTACGTGACGCGGGCTAAACCCGATACGATAGTAGCTGACAGTACCAACATCGTTACTGAAGAGGAGATCATCCTTGACGAGAATGGTAACCCTGTTCAAAAGGAGAAAACCCCGGCTATAAAGGAACCAAACGCACCTACTCCACCCGAGAAAAAGCCAGAAAAGGCTAAGCCGACAAAGGAGGAAGTAACCTTTGACAACTTATAAGACTATCCCAACATGCATGACTCCTGCCAATTGGCAGGGGTCGTGTTATTTATAAAGATATGGCGACTGGAACAGAGATACAGATCGACGAGCAGAACGCAGAACTACAACGCGCACTACAAATCATACAGTCCACGCGTCGATCACTCTTTCTCACGGGGAAGGCTGGAACCGGGAAGTCAACCTTTCTGCGATATATTGCCAAGAGCACCAAGAAGAAAAACATCATTCTAGCTCCCACTGGAATAGCTGCCATCAATGCAGGCGGTGTGACATTGCACAGCTTTTTCAAGCTTCCATTCCACCCACTATTGCCAGATGACGTGCAATTCTCGCCAAAGAATATCCGAAAGACGTTGCGATACAACAGCGAGAAAATCAAAATCATTAAAGAATTAGAGCTTATCATCATCGATGAAATCAGTATGGTTCGTGCTGACATCATCGATTTCATAGACAAAGTACTACGCATCTACAGCCAGAACATGCGTGAACCATTCGGTGGAAAGCAACTATTGCTCGTAGGTGATATCTATCAGTTGGAACCGGTCGTGACAGAAAATGATCGGCAACTGCTCCAGCCCTTCTATCCTTCCGCGTTTTTCTTCAATGCCAAAATATTCTCGTCGTTACAGCTCATCTCCATTGAGTTGCAAACAGTTTACCGCCAAAGAGACCCTGAATTTATCTATATACTCGACAAAATTCGTATTTCTCAGGCAACAAATGCCGATATAGGTCTGCTCAATGAACGTGTAAACACAAGCGTGTCTGATGAGGATTCCATTTCAAACGAAGCCCCTGAGACCCCATTATCCATCACTCTTTCCACTCGTCGTGACACTGTAGATGACATAAACACTCGCCATCTCAAAGCATTACCTGGTAAAGCAAAGATGTTAGAGGGAGTTGTAAGAGGCGAATTCCCCCTTTCTTCACTGCCCACACCAAAGGAACTCTACCTCAAACTCGGTGCACAGGTACTGTTTGTCAAGAATGATCTTGACCACAGATGGGTGAATGGAACCCTTGGAACAATCATAGGATTTGACGAGGATGAAACCTTTGTTTATATTCGGACGGAAGATGGACAGGAGTTTGACGTTGAGCAAGAAGTGTGGAGTAATGTAAAATACACCTACAATAGTGAAGAACACAAGATCGAGGAGAAGGAGCTTGGCGCATATTCTCAGTTCCCCATCAAGTTGGCTTGGGCCATCACAGTGCACAAGAGTCAAGGCCTCACCTTCAATAACGTCATAATTGACTTCACCGGTGGTGTCTTCGCAGCTGGACAGACGTATGTGGCATTGTCGCGATGCACGTCACTAAAGGGAATCATTCTCACTAGCCCAATCCGCCGAAGTGACATTTTCGTGCATCCAGAGGTAGTTCGCTTCTCTCAAAACTATAACAATCCCGGTATCATTACTACCGCTTTAAAGCAGTCAAAAGCCGACAAGGAATATTGGGATGCCGTGCATGCTTTTGACAAAGGCGATATGCAAGCCACTCTAGACAACTTTTTCTTAGCCATTCATAGCCGTTACGATATTGAGAAGCCGGTATCACGTCGTTACCTACGCCGCAAACTCAACATTATTAACACACAACGTGCCGAGATTGAACGGTTACATCAGGCAGCTGACAAACAAGCGGATTTCCTCAAAAAGTTGGCTGTAGAATACCTTGTTATGGGCAAAGAATGCGAGCGTGAGGGTATGCGCGAAGCTGCATTAAGGAATTATGAAAAAGCTTTAGCACTTTGTCCAGACTTCCCTGAAGCCCAAAGGAAAGTGAAAAAACTAAGCAGCAAGAAGGCATAAGATTCGCAATATCTTTGCACTGATATACTATTGTCTCTTTTTAAGCTTTCATTCAAGATGTCTAATATGTGTGTTTATTTTTAGCCTCGATTTTCGCTTAACATCTTGTTCAAAATCTTAAGTTTTTGCGATTACTATCCTTTGGCACTCCGGTTAGTATCTAATGGCACTGCGTTAAGGCCTTAAACGCAACGCGTTTACTATCCAATCGCCCCCCCATTCGGCATCAATGGCAAGTCCAACTCAGCCTTATCACAAAAACGTCGTTTCTCACTGCTACAATCACAATATTGTTTCCAGCAAGTGATCCGGGATATATCCTACTAAGCTTAGGCCATTCCATTGTTAAATGGCTATGACATAGAAAGTAGCAATTTATCATTAGCGAATCACTGACATCACTTGACTTACGTCAAGAAGATTACTGACAAAATTTGATTCACGTCAAAATTTAGGCGGTTTTATTTACTTTGGACCATAATTTCATGATACATCCAATATTTGGGCTTAACTTTGCATCAGTATTCAGGAACACAAGGAGAAAGATTAAGGATAACAATGGAGCAAACACACGAGTTCCAATTAAAGATGAAAGAAAATGATAAACACATGGATGATTACATTAGCAATGGTTGCTGCCATGACAACTTTGCTTATTAACGGTAATGACCAAACAGGCACAAGCCTATAGAGGTCATCGAGAAAGTTAGAAAAGAAGAAATTAAAGAGAAAAGAAAAGGAGAAAATAAGATGAAAAATTTAAGAGAGAATTTAAAGAAAATAGTTAAGACAATAGTCAAAAACTATGTAGAAAGTATGAAAATGTATGGTGAGGCACTACTTAGAGGAGGTTCATACGGTTGTGTCTAAAGTAAGACTTCAATAGGTAATTATATATATAAACAAAGACCGCAGACTGAGAGCTATGCTTCTCGACCTGCGGTCTTTTCTTTTTTTTAATGGCCAGACCCTCAACTTTTTGTTTACGAGTCTGGCCATTCAAATATTTTTAAATCTGATCTAGCGCCTGACGAACATCATCAATGAGATCGTCGATATTTTCAATACCTATTGAAAGACGGATGAGGTCAGGAGCAATTCCGGCTTCGCGCAACTGTTCATCACTCAACTGACGATGAGTATGACTGGCTGGATGAAGCACGCAAGACTTTGCGTCAGCAACATGAGTCTCGATATTGATAAGCTTCAGAGAATCCATGAAATTGATTGCTGTGTTGCGATCACCCTTAAGACCGAAAGCTAACACACCACACGAACCGTTGGGCAGATACTTCTGTCCTAGCTCGTAGTGCTGATCGCTTTTAAGTCCGCTGTAGTGCACCCATGCTACACGAGAATCGCTTTCCAAGAACTCGGCCATAGCCTGAGCATTCTCACAATGACGCTGAACGCGCAGATGAAGCGTCTCCAAGCCAAGATTAAGCAAGAACGAGTTCTGAGGTGCAGGAATGGAACCTAAATCACGCATCAGTTGAGCCACAAGTTTTGTGGTATAGGCCATCTTGCCAAAAGCCTTCGTATAGGTCAAGCCATGGTAAGATTCATCTGGTGTGGTAAGGCCTGGGAATTTGTCTGACTGTGCGTCCCAGTCAAAGTTACCACTGTCCACGATACATCCACCCACCTGGGTAGCGTGGCCATCCATATATTTTGTAGTGGAATGGGTAATGATATCGCAGCCCCATTCAAACGGACGACAGTTGATTGGTGTAGCAAACGTGTTATCTACGATAAGTGGCACACCATTTTTGTGAGCAATTCGAGCGAATTTTTCAATGTCAAGCACAGCGCAACCAGGGTTACTGATGGTCTCTCCAAACAGTGCCTTGGTGTTAGGACGGAAAGCCTTCTGTATTTCCTCCTCTGATGCCTCTTGGTTGATGAAAGTGCAATCGATGCCAAGCTTACGCATCGTCACGTTGAAGAGATTATAGGTACCACCATATATCTCGGTAGAGACAACAATATGCCCTCCTGCCTCGCAAATATTAAACACTGCATAAAAATTGGCCGCTTGTCCGCTCGATGTAAGCATGGCACCCACACCTCCCTCAAGAGCGGCGATTTTACTAGCTACTGCATCATTGGTCGGATTTTGCAAACGGGTATAGAAATAGCCTGACTTCTTCAAGTCAAAAAGCATGGCCATCTCCTCAGTATTATCATATTTGAATGTTGTGCTTTGGATAATCGGCAGTTGGCGTGGTTCGCCATTTTTGGGCGTCCAACCTGCCTGGACACACATTGTCTCTCTCTTCATATTACTAACGTTTATAAAATTGGTTATGCAAAATAACCAAATAATGTTGGATTGGACAAGAATTTTTGCATATTTTATATCCTAATGCATATGCATCAGAAAGTTATGCAATCACCTTTTTCATATAATTAGTGCATCAACGACATGTCGTATCTTCTCCACAAATACTTTATACAAATATGTTAATTTCTTCTAATTGAAAGAGAAAACAACTGTAGAATAACCAAACATTTCATAATAATTTTGTAATTTTGCACCCGATATAGTTCGTGGAGGCTCATAAAAGCAATGGCTTATGTCATTCGCCTTGCGGAGAAACCGTTTATTTAATAATAAAATGTACGCAATCGTAGAGATTAACGGTCAGCAGTTCAAGGTTGAGGAGGGCAAAAAGCTCTTCGTGCATCACATTAAGGATGTAGAAACTGGCAATACTGTTGAGTTCGACAAAGTACTGCTCGTAGACAAAGACGGCGCAGTGACAGTCGGTGCGCCATCTGTTGAGGGTGCAAAAGTAGTAGTTGAAGTGGTGAACCCCTTAGTGAAGGGCGACAAAGTCATCGTATTTAAGATGAAGCGTCGCAAGGACTCACGCAAGAAGAACGGCCATCGTGCTCAGTTCACCGAAGTAGAAGTTAAACAAGTAATCGCTTAAATCAGGAGGAATTCATCATGGCACATAAAAAAGGTGTAGGTAGTTCAAAGAACGGACGTGATTCAGCTTCACAACGATTAGGCGTCAAAATTTGGGGTGGCCAGTTAATTACAGCCGGCAACATCATTGTTCGCCAGCGTGGTAACAGGCATTTCCCAGGCGAAAATGTAGCTCAAGGCAAAGACGATACACTCTATGCATTGACTGACGGCGTCGTTTACTTCAAGAAAGGCTCTCGCAACAAGAGTACAGTCTCTGTTCTCGCACCCGAGGTTTACGCTGAAGTGACTAAAAAGGTCGAAGCATAACAAATAAAAAAACTTATTCCAAACAAACACAGAAGCCTGCTCCTTTAGGAGCAGGCTTTCTGCGTTTTATACCATCATCATTTTTGTTTCTTGCCCAATTAACTACCATTTATCACTTTGCTCACATTTGTACATATTATTGCGACAAACCGAATGATTGTTGAATGAAACCTGTATATAAGGCGAAACTGACCAAAAAACAAGAATTTCCTTGCACCATCAGAGTTTTTTTTAGTAATTTTGCCTTATCTATAGACAACAAAATAAAATCATAGCATTATGCTAACACTTAAGCTTATCAGTGAGGAGACCGAGCGTGTCATCAAGGGTCTTGAAAGGAAACATTTTAAAGATGCCCGAGTAGCCATTGAGAAGGTATTAGAATTTGATAAAATCCGCCGCGAATCCCAACAGAAAGTCGACAACAACAAGCAGCAGCAAAAATTGCTGTCCAAGCAGATTGGTAGTTTGATGAAGGACGGGAAGCAGGACGAAGCAAACAAAATTAAGGACCAAGTGGCTGATTTGAAGGCTGCAGACAAGGCTTTGGCGGAAATCATGGACAAGTCTCAGGAGGACATGACTAATGTTTTGCTCACAATACCCAATATACCCAGCGACATTGTACCTGAGGGCAAGGATGCCAGCGATAATGTTGTGGTGAAAGAAGGCGGTCCAATGCCTGACTTCAGTGGTGAAGTTTTGTGCCACTGGGATTTGCTTAAGAAATACAACTTGGTTGACTTTGATCTTGGCGTTAAGATTACTGGAGCTGGATTCCCACTATATATCGGCAAGATGGCACGTTTCCAACGTGCGCTGGAAGCATTCTTCTTGGACGAGGCTCGCAAGTCGGGTTACCTGGAAGTGCAGCCTCCTTTCGTTGTCAATGAGGCTTCCGGATACGGTACCGGCCAACTTCCCGACAAGGAAGGACAGATGTATCACGCCAATCTTGATAACCTCTATCTCATCCCTACTGCAGAAGTGCCAGTAACAAACATCTTCCGTGACGAGATACTCGATGAGAAATCACTACCTATCAAGCGTTGTGCTTATTCTGCATGTTTCCGTCGTGAGGCCGGTTCTTATGGCAAAGACGTGCGTGGACTGAACCGTCTACACCAATTTGACAAGGTAGAATTAGTACGTATCGATACACCAGAGCACTCTTACGAGAGTCTACAAGAGATGCTTGACCATGTTGAAGGACTTTGCAAAAAACTGGAATTGCCTTATCACATCTTGCTGCTTTGTGGCGGAGACATGAGTTTTACTTCGTCACTCTGCTACGATTTCGAGGTGTGGAGCGGTGCTCAAAAGCGTTGGTTGGAGGTTTCTTCAGTATCCAACTTTGAGAGTTACCAAGCTAACAGATTGCATTGCCGCCTTCGTCGGACAGACAATAAGAAGACCGAGCTCTGCCACACGCTGAATGGTTCGGCACTTGCCTTACCGCGTATAGTGGCTGCGATCATTGAGAACAACCAAACACCGGAAGGCATTCGAGTTCCAAGGGTACTGGTTCCTTACTGTGGCTTCGAGATGCTTGACGACAAAAACTTCGAGTAAGGCTATTGGTTTATTCATGAAAAAAATAGTCCTTATTGCTGCATTTGCATTGAATGCAATGGTTATTGTTGCCCAGACGGCTCCCCAACGCACTACGCTGAAACCATTCGCAGGCTTGTCTTATGCCGCGATGTTTAATGGAGATCTTGACTTTCGGAAAGCTATCGTTGCCGGTGCAGAGATAGAACGTCCATTGGCTCGTTGGGTTACGGTCAGTGCAGGCTTAGTCTATTCGCCACAAGGTGGCGTTTATAATAGTAGTGGCACGAGCTTCACCTGGAAGCACGACTATATCAACATCCCCATTATGGCCAACGTCTATCCACTGAAAGGGTTTGCATTGAAGGTCGGGCTACAGCCAGGCATCAGTGTCTCTAATAGACAGGAGGGGCAGGCTGGCATGTCTATAGTACAAAATGACATGGAGGGCAACCTAAAGCCATACGACCTCGCTATTCCCGTCGGAGTGTCCTACGAACTCTTCAACATCGTGCTGGACGTGCGCTGGAATATCGGCGTCATCAGCGTGGGGAAAAGCGATCCATGGGCAGGCGACATCTACATGGGCAATTCGCATCTCGGAGGGGCCAACTTCGCCTATCAGTTTACCCTTGGCTACAAGTTCGACATCTCTGGAGACAACGGGAAATAGCCTGCCTACTTGTTGTAGTCATCACTTTACAAACGATTGATTCAAATTTCTTTAGTCAATTCACAATACTAATTTCATGAACAAAATTATCAATAAGGAGCAATTCTCTGAGAAGGTTTATTGCTTCGAAGTGGAAGCACCCCTTATCGCTAAGAGTTGCAAACCTGGCAATTTCATCATCGTACGCGTTGACTCGAAGAGCGAGCGTGTGCCTTACACAATAGCCAAGTCAGACACCGACAAGGGCACTTTGACACTCGTGATTCAGGAAGTAGGGCTATCTTCAACAAAGTTTTGCCGCCTAAATCCTGGTGATTTTGTTCATGACATCGTAGGGCCACTTGGAAATCCTTCAAGAATCGAGAATTATGGTACTGTTATCTGCGCTGGTGGCGGTATCGGCATTGCTGCCATTCTGCCTATCTTGACTGCTTTGAAGAAAGCCGGCAACCGTATTATCTCGGTACTTGCAGGTCGCACAAAGAATCTCGTTATTATGGTTGACGACGTCAAGAAGTATAGCGACGAAGTCGTGATTATGACCGATGACGGATCCATAGGCGAGAAAGGTGTGGTTACCGTTGGTGTTGAGGAAGTGATTAAGCGTGAGCATGTGGACAAGGTTATTGCCATTGGTCCTCCTGTTATGATGAAGTTCACTTCTTTTATGGCCAAGAAATATGGTATCCCCAACGATGTATCGCTCAATACTATCATGGTTGATGGCACGGGAATGTGCGGTGCTTGTCGCCTTACCATTGGTGGAAAGACAAAGTTCGTCTGCATCGATGGTCCTGAATTCGATGGAGATTTAGTTGACTGGGATGAGATGATGAAGCGCATGGGCACATTCAAGAATGTGGAACGTGAGGACATGGAGCACTTCGATGGCTCGATTAAAAAAGCTCAACCCAATGCACAACCACAGTCTAGTTCCATAGGAAATGTATCCAAAGCCACTTCTGATGACACTGAATCAATGAAGGAGCTTACTAATCGAAATAGCCAATGGCGCAACGACTTACGCTCTTCCATGAAAGCTAAGGAACGTATGGCGATTCCTCGTGTACAGATGCCCGAACTCGACCCTGTCTATCGTGCCACCACTCGCCTTGAGGAGGTGAACATAGGACTTACTGAGGAAATGGCTTTAGAGGAGTCAAAACGTTGCATCGATTGTGCCAAGCCTACATGCGTAGAGGGTTGCCCAGTGAACATCGACATCCCAGGATTCGTTAAAAATATTGAGCGCGGCCACTTCCTAGATGCTGCCCGCGTACTGAAAAATACCTCTGCCCTACCCGCCGTGTGTGGGCGTGTATGTCCTCAGGAGAAGCAATGTGAGAGCCGCTGTATTCATCTCCGCATGAACGAACCGGCTGTGGCCATTGGACACTTGGAGCGCTTTGCCGCCGACTATGAGCGCGAGAGAGGTCAGATGAGTCTACCCGAGGTAGCTCAAAGCAATGGTATCAAAGTAGCCGTTGTCGGATCAGGCCCAGCCGGACTAAGTTTCGCTGGAGACATGGTGAAGAAAGGCTTCGAAGTATACGTATTTGAGGCCCTCCATGAAGTAGGTGGCGTACTCAAATACGGCATCCCCGAATTCCGTTTGCCTAACAAAATCGTGGATGTAGAGGTAGACAGCCTCCGCAAGTTAGGCGTTCATTTCCAGACAGATACAATCATTGGTAAGACCATTACCATAGAGGAACTTGAGGACAAAGATTTCAAAGGCATCTTCATCGGATCCGGAGCAGGGCTGCCCAACTTCATGGGCATTCCTGGTGAGAACCTCATCAATGTGATGTCAAGTAATGAATACCTCACTCGTGTGAACCTGATGGATGCTGCTAATCCAGATACTGACACCCCGATTATCCTCGGAAAGAAGGTCATTGTCGTGGGTGGTGGCAACACCGCCATGGACTCCTGTCGCACTGCCAAGCGTCTCGGCGCTGATGTCACACTAGTCTATCGCCGCTCAGAGAAGGAAATGCCAGCTCGTCTCGAAGAAGTGAAGCACGCCAAAGAGGAGGGCATCAATTTCCTCACATTGCACAATCCACAGTCATATCTCAGTGATGAGAATGGCCGAGTGAGTGGTGCTGTGCTCGACGTGATGGCACTCGGAGAACCCGATGAGTCGGGTCGCCGCCGTCCTGAGTCCATTGGCAAGACCATAACACTGGATTGTGATCAGGTGATTGTTGCCGTGGGTGTATCACCTAATCCATTGGTGCCGAAGTCAGTCGAAGGACTTGAACTCGGTCGCAAGAACACCATCGTTGTCAATGAAGGCATGCAGTCATCACGTACCGACATCTATGCCGGTGGCGATATCGTGCGCGGAGGAGCCACTGTGATATTGGCGATGGGCGATGGACGGCGTGCTGCTGAAAATATGGCAGAGCAACTGATGGCATAAACGATTTCTACGAGTTTATCCTTGAGGGATAGACAAAGTAAATAATGAATATAGTCTATACTATCTTACTGCTCATACTAAGTAATGTCTTTATGACATTAGCTTGGTACGGGCATTTAAAATTACAGCAAGTAGGCGTCAGCAGCCACTGGCCTTTGATTGGAGTTATTGTATTCAGTTGGCTTATCGCCTTCCTTGAATATTGTTGTCAGGTGCCAGCCAACCGTATTGGTTTCCAGGGCAATGGCGGTCCTTTCTCATTAGTTCAACTCAAAGTGATCCAGGAATGCATCAGTTTGGTAGTCTTTGTGGTGATTGCCAACATGCTTTTCAGCGGTCAAGGACTGCGTTGGAATTATATACTCGCCTTCGCTTGCTTGATTGCGGCAGTCTTCTTGGTCTTCATGAAGTAGTCTGAGAGACACCTGTACCCCTCAAAAAAGTAACAACGGCATCGTGAATCAATTTGATTTACTCTGTGTTTCAAATTGATTTACCGCGTGAATCAAATTGATTCACTGCATGATTCAATTTGATTGACAGTGCCGTTATTGTGTATTCATGCCGTGTTTTGGCATCAATCGAATACCTAAGTCATTTCACACCCTCAACCTTTTACTATTACCCATACCAGCCAACCACAAAGCTGCAAAAGTTAGGGCACCATTTACCATGAGAAGTTCATAGCCAAAGCGATAGCCCGTGGCAGCATAGACTGTAGTGTCAAGAGCATAACACAGCACTGGTGAGATGATGCAGATATAGGGAACTAAGTGATCCCTCGCAGTGCGACGGGTGAGCAACCCAAAAGCGAAAAGACCAAGCAGCGGACCATAAGTGTAGGAACACAAAATGTAGATGGCATCAATAATGCTCGTGGAATTTACAACTCGGAACAAAAGTATGAACAATGTGAAAACCACAGCTACACCCACGTGCACCCATCGACGCAAGCGCTCATCATCCGGACGCTCGAGAATATCTACACATGTGCTTGTGGTGAGTGCCGTTAGCGCAGAGTCGGCCGAAGAAAACGCAGCTGCCATAATGCCAATAGTAAACAGAATCACTACTGAGGTACCTAATCGACCAGAAGCCGCGTACATTGGAAGCAAGTCATCTCCATGCATTGGTAGCGCCATCCCCTCCTTTTGGGCAAGCATGGCGAGCAAGACGCCCAGGGCAAGGAACAATGCATTGGCCGGCACAAACGCAAAACCATAGGTACACACGTCCTTTTGTGCATCGCGAAGTGACTTGATCGTGAGGTTTTTCTGCATCATGTCTTGGTCAAGCCCCGTCATCACAATGACTACAAACACACCACTCACAAACTGTTTCCAGAAGTTTTGACGAGACACCCAGTCGTCGAAAACAAACACACGGCTATGTTCATCGGCGACAATGGCACTTATCGCCTGCCCCATATCCATGCCAAGAGCATCGATGACATGCAACATTATGAGCACTAGAGCGACTAACATGCAAACAGTTTGCAACGTATCAGTCCAAACTAACGTACGAATACCACCGCGACGCGTATAAAGCCAGATAAGGCTGACCATAGCAACGACAGTCAGAGGAAACGGCACTCCCATGGGACCGAGCACAAACTCTTGCAGGATAAAGCACACCACATAAAACCTTACAGCTGCTCCGGTCATCTTGGAAAACAAAAAAAAAGACGCTCCTGTCTTATAGGCACGTGGGCCAAGGCGGTCTCCGAGCCACGAATATATCGTCGTAAGATTCAACTTATAGTATATGGGAAGCAACACGAAGGCCACTATGAAGTAGCCAAGGATAAATCCCATGCACATCTGCAGATAGGTCATGCCAGTCTGTAGCACCATGCCGGGAACAGAGACAAACGTTACTCCCGATATACTTGCTCCAATCATTCCGAAAGCTACCATATACCATGGCGACTGCTTGTTTCCCCGAAAAAAAGTGTCATTGTCCGTTTTGCGCGTCATAAGGCGACTGAAGACAAGTAATAAAAGGAAGTAAGATAGTACGACAGTGATGATAAGCATAGGTATTTAGGTAACTTTTTGCTGTAATCTAGATAATAGAATACATGTTATTAATAAGTTAGGAATTGGCGAATAGAATGTTTTTTTCTTCTGAAATGGCATCATTCTATACGATTTCCTCTAGATAGAATGGAGAATCATCCTACCTCATACTCTCAATTCCTAACTAGCTACTCACAATTCAATAAACATGAACATCTCTACAAGTCGTACTCGTAGATAAAATGCTTTTCTGCCGTAAGCGAATTGCCTACCGTACAGCCATGTAACGTGTAAGCCTCAAGACGCTTGCGCATATCTATGGGCACGTCTTTACCGAAGTGAAAGCAAATGGTTATACTTGTCACTGTGTCTGTAGGATCATCAACCATAATTTCTTCCACCTCTGCATGATAGCCCTCTGTTTTAAGTCCATGCTTCTTGGCGCCCATGCACGCAGTAACAAGTGCACATGCTGACAAAGCCTCAGCTAACATACCGACTGGTGTGGGATACTTGCCAAGTCCGCTATCTTCGGTCATAGCGTCTGTGGCATATTCAATATTGCTCTTTACATAAGTCAGGGCGATGCGATAATTGCCCGTATGTTCTGCTTTGCTTATTATCATATGGCTTCAATTTTACAATATTGCAAAGTTACAAAATATTCTTAAGCCATACCTGTCATAATGGGTTAATAAATTGATAATGATTACGAAAGAACTTGCAAATGAATGCGTTGGATTTATGAAATATTGTTTTTTTTCTTTCTAAAGATTCACTTTTACTGAAATTTTATCTTATCTTTGTGGTGTCTGACACTACTGTCAGATGTTGAAATGTTCAAGATAATCTAACATATATTCCATCAGATAAGATGATTCGAATTGGTATTGACATAGGTTCGACCACTGCAAAGCTCATAGCCATTGACCCTACGGGCAAGAATTTGTTTTCCAAATACGAGCGACATAACGCTAAAGCCAAGAAAGTGGTGTGCGAGATGTTGCGCGAAATGTTGGCAAAGATCGGTGATGTGGACGTCAGTGTCAAAATCACCGGTTCCGTAGGCATGGGAATGTCGGAAGAAAAGCACCTTCCATTCGTACAGGAAGTTGTGGCAGCTACCAGAGCCATACAAAATCGTTATCCACATGTTCGCACCATGATCGATATCGGTGGAGAGGATGCAAAGATTGTTTTCTTCAAGAATGCCGAGGCTACGGACTTGCGAATGAATGGCAACTGCGCTGGTGGAACGGGATCTTTTATCGATCAGATGGCGGTCATTCTTGATGTCTCTGTGGACGAGCTGAAAGAACTTGCCACTCAAGCCAAACAACTATATCCCATCGCTTCACGTTGCGGAGTGTTCTGCAAGACCGATATTCAAAATCTTATCGCCAAGAATGTGAGCAGCGAAGATATCGCCGCCTCGATTTTTCATGCCGTTGCTGTGCAAACAGTTATGACTCTGGCCCATGGGTGTGATATAGAGGCACCAGTGTTGATGTGTGGTGGTCCCCTAACGTTCATTCCAGCACTCCGAAAAGCTTTCATCGACTATCTTCACCTTTCCGGCAATGACATCATCATTCCTGAAAACGGAACGTTACTTCCGGCTATTGGCTCTGCCCTGACCCGGGCTAAAAGCGAGCAAGCGGTCAAATTGTCAATGCTTATTGACCAGATAGATGACGATAATCGCAAGATTGAAGTAAAAAGCTCCGGGCTACAACCTATATTTTTTGATGAGCCTGACTATAAAGCCTGGCAAACACGCATAGCCAAGGATAAGATTAGACGAGGAACACTCCAACCTGGACGGCAGGATGTATTTATCGGCATCGACTCCGGGTCAACGACGACAAAAATAGTGGTCACCGATACGGAGAAACGGCTGCTATTTCACTATTATAACGTTAATGGTGGCAACCCGATAAAAGCTGTTGAGAATGGCTTGAACCAACTCAAGCAGGCCTGTGATAGACACAGTACCGAACTAAACATCCTTGGCAGCTGCTCCACAGGTTATGGCGAGGACCTTATTAAGACAGCATTTCAGC
>Ga0183095_11100_pt1 | contig 32866 bp, 27 predicted proteins | sample BioMet4_FD_130346 | JGI IMG/M metagenome (GOLD analysis project Ga0183095, IMG submission 130346) | Microbial communities from bioreactor (seeded with sewage sludge) at LBNL, California, USA - Biofuel metagenome 4 (v2) (version 3) | ecosystem: Engineered > Bioreactor > Anaerobic > Unclassified ...
ATACGGGATATAAGACGTTTCAATCCACGCCCCCCGCGTGGGAGGCGACTTGCATTCAATTCAACGACATAACGGATAGGATTGTTTCAATCCACGCCCCCCGCGTGGGAGGCGACCGCACGAACGTAACTCAATGACAATCAAAAAGTAATAAAAACAAAACTGCGAATCAACACATTTCTACTGTCTTCGTATGAAATGGCCACGAAGGGTTGGTTGTAATATGCTAATGACAAGGATGTTGAAAAAATCGCGACCCCATGCTGAACCCTGACACCAGCTTTGGGTTCGCGGAAAGAATCATAAGATCAATGTGTCATCGGCGATATCTAAAGTAGGTTTGGTTCCGTGATGTTCAACCTTGCCTTTCCAATTATTGCCGAGAAAATAGAACCGCAAACTGTCTTCGTTCAGATTGGCTTCGGACAGCAGCCGTTGTTTCAGCACCACCCAAGTTGCATAATCGAGATTGCATTCAAAAACCGAATTCTGCGCACGCTGACCGTAATCGAGACAGGCACGGGCAACCCGGCGCAAGCGGCGACGCCCTTCAACGGTTTCCGTTGCCACATCATAACTGACAATAACGAACATAGTTCATCTCCAGATAAACGGCGGATAGACATCGAGTTCGCCGCGTAAATGTTTGGCCATCAGCCGCGCCTGGACAAAAAACAGTAACCCGATTTCCACTTTCTCGTTAATAAACGGATGCGTGATGATCTCCTTCTTGCGTTGCTGATAAGCGGTCAATAGCGTTTTCCGAGTATCGTTATCCATGGTAACGGCGCCATTTTCACCGGTCTTGAAACCACTCGGAGCGACTTGCTTCAGGTTGATCAGAGAAAGAACCAGACGGTCGGCGAGAAAGGAACGGAACTCTTCCTCCAAGTCCAGCGCGAGGCCGGCCCGGCCGGGACGATCGCAATGCAGAAAACCGACGGCGGGATCAAGCCCGACCGACTCCAGCGCCGATTCGATATCGTTTGCCAGCAACGTATAAATAAAGGAGAGCATGGCGTTGACCGGATCAAGCGGCGGACGCCGATTACGGCCGGAAAAAGAAAATTCCGGCTCGGGCCCGGTGATTAAACGATTGAAAACGGAAAAATAGTTTTCCGCCGTTTCGCCTTCAATGCCGCGAATCGAATCGGTCGTCAAGGCCGTTCGCGCCAGGGTTTCCAGCTGGCGTTTCATATGCAGAATGACGGTCGCAATGTCCGTATCGTCGCCATGATCGCGTTGAAAACGCTGGAGAACGGTACGACTGTTGGCAATTTTGCCGATGACGATGGAACGGGCGATGGCAGCACTGACTTCCGGCTGGTCGGACTTGCGGTATTGGTCTTTGCGCAGCAGCACATTGCCGGAGACCGGACCATGAACGCGAGCCAGAAATTGTCCTTGCTCCGACAGAAACGAAATCAACACGTCGTTTTCGGCGCAGAACTGCATCAGAAACGGGCTGCACGAAACCTGGCCGAAACAAACAATGCCGCCCAGATTGTGAATCGGCAGCCGCAACGCTTCTTTATGGTCGATATTGACCACAACGGCCAATCCATCTTTGTTCAGATAAGCGCCCTGGGTCGTGATGAAAAGGGTATTCAGCAGTTTTTTCATTTAACGGCATCCTCCAAATATCGACGGGCGGAGATTCCCCCGGTTTTCGGCAAACAATAATCCAACAGGGAACAGCGGTCGCACTTTTTTCGTTCGTAGATTGCGGAGGGAATGATTCCGGAATCAACCATCCGGTGAAAGGCGGTCGCAGTGGCAGCCGTCAGTTCCCGCAAGACGGCATCGAACGCGATGACCACTCGGCGCTGAGTTTGACCGTAAAAAAGCGCACCTTCGGGAATGGCGCAATGCATCATTTCTTCCAGACAACACGCCTGGGCGCAAAGTTGAACTTCGTCGCAACGGTTTTCTTTGGGTTCGCCGCGTTTGTATTCGACCGGATAGGGTTGCCAGCAGTCATGCGTCCAATGATATTCGACCACATCGGCGCGGCCGACCAGGCCGAGTTGACCGGAGCGCAGCGGCACAGCGTATTCCAGCTTGGTTTTGGCGGAAAAGCGTTTGCCGGGGGTATCGACGCGTTCGTGCATAACTTTTCCTTCGGCGGTAAAACGATTTTCATCCCAGTGCATTTCTACATAGGCCAGGCCGCACTGGCGCGGACAATACAGATAATGCTGCAATGCCGAAAGCATCAGCAGTTGATCGTCATTATACATGAAAACCTCCGGGGCTCGCGTCGGATGAATTCCGACACGAACCCCCGGTTGTGATAAGCCGTTATCCTTATTTTGCGGCGATGTCTACAACAGGTTCAGAACCGAAACGCCCTGGGGACAGGGTTCGGCAACGCTGATCTGATAATCGGAGAACGCGCGGGCCGGATTTTTTTCATCGGTTTTCCGCGTAACTTTCACCAATTCGAATAATTGCTGAGCCGGAGCGTTACCGAGGGCGCTGTCGTGTTTGAACACGATCAATTTGCGGGTTGACATCAGACCGCGAGCGGCGGAATGATCGTGGTCAAACATATTTTTGAGCGCATCCCAAAGCAGCGCCAGGTCGTCTTCTCCGAACCCGGTCTGGGCGGCCAGTTGCGGAGAGATGAAGCCGTGCGCGAGGTAAAGGCCGTAAGGTACCGTATATTTACGGCCCATGGTACGGTTGTCGCCGCTCTGTTTTTCCGCTTCCGCTTCCTTCGCAACGGCCATGCGGGTGATGCTGTGTTCCAGCGCCACGACCGGTTCTACGGACCGGGCAAAAGTGAGTTGTACCGGCCCGCGGACCTGACCGGCATTTTTCCCGGTGGACATGACCGCGCCGAACGTGCGAATGTCAAAATATTTGTTGCACATCCATTTTCTGGCGGCTTCGGTTTTTTCCCCTTTTTCTTTGGTCTTTACTTCTTCCTGATCGTGGGCGGCATCGATCAGGTTGTTGAGGATGGCTTTTTCCTTGATGAAAATATCATACGGCGGCTGGCAGTTTTTCACGATTTGAACATAATTGCGGACTTTTCGTTTGATGCAAACGTCCGTAACCAGGCCCATGCCGGTTTCGGCATCGACGCGAGGAAGGTTGCCGGCATCGGGGTCGCCGTTGGGGTTGCCGTCCTGAACGTCGAAGAGGAGCACGAAGTCATAGCGGTTTTTAATCATTTCATTCATGGTCGGATTCCTTATTGCTTACTTATTGTTTATCGTTATCGGGTTCATTTTTAGTACTGGGTTCGAAAAACGCCTGACGCTGATGGTAATAGCCGATGGCAAACCGCGCCTGTTCTTCCATGGTCAAATGGGCGGGAAATTGATCGATGCCAGCGAAGATTTCGCCGAGCATTTTTTCCAGGTTGACTTTCCGTCCCGGATTCGTCAACTTGGCCAGATGGTGATTCTTGAGCTTCAACAACTGCGGAAATACGGTGACCGGCGTGGTTGACGCCGCCCCGTAATAACGTTCCCGGATGGTGGCATTGATTCCGGGCTGGGCTTCTTCCTGAATTTTTTCCAGGGCGGCAAACAGCCGTCCCAGGCGGTAGCCCGGACATAAATTGGATTTATCGAGCGACACGGTAACCTCCTTCTGGTTGGAATTTAAACGGTTGAGATAAGCTTTGAGAATGGCGGCCCGAGTCCGGGTAACCTGTTGTTCGGCCCGGATGCGCCGGATACATTGCTGCATGAGCGGATTCGGATAGGGTGTTCCGTCCAACACGCTGTCGATAACGGCACCGGCCAGGTTGGGCGGGACGTTATCCATTTTGTAGTCCAGCACGACCGACCGCAGCAGTTGACTAAGACTCAAAAATTCACGATCTTTCGGCCCCTTGACGATTTCCAGATCGTCGAAATGCCGTTTGATTTTTTGTGCGAATTCCGCCACCGTTCCGGTTTTCCAGAAGCGGATGGCGATGCGGGCGGCATTGGGCGAAAGGCCCAGCACATAAAACCGATCGCCTTCGTCTTTCGGCAAAATGCCTGAAAGGACGGCCTGATACAGATTGCGCACCACGCGGACATTCTGATCGGGATCGTCTTTCGGGGCATCGGCAAAGAACCCGGCAAAATCTTGTTCCAGATCGTATCCGGCCTCTTTTTTCTGCGCCCAGAAAACCACGGTGGCATCGGCAATGCCGAATTTGTTCTGCGAATCCTTGCCGAGCAACAGATTCAGCGCGGTGGTATAGGCGGACGCCGCCGCGGTTCCTACGGGAGCATTGTAACTTTGGTCCTTGCCGTAAGAACAAAAAGCGCTGAGATTGAACGAAACCACGGCGGCGCCGGTGGTATTGGCGCCGCGTACTCCTTTGATCGGCGCGTGCAGACGGGCGATCTCCGCCGGCTGGCCGGTGATCAGACAATAACCATCGTTTTTTCCCGCCGGTTTGCGGATCAGATAGGGACGAACCGTATCGCAGATGGTGGCATCGGCGCTGCCGTCAAGACGGAAAGCGACGAACGCATTGCTTTCCAGCATTTCTTGCCATTTTTCCGCATAGTTCGGGTTGGCTTCGATCTGCGCAATCGGCTGTTTTTCCAAAAACAACAACAGCGCCTTGATCGCAGGCGTCTCGACCAGATCGGCGAGTTCCGTCCGAATCCGCTCTTGGAATTTTTGATATCGCAACGCAACATCACTCCGCTCACGCGGATTGGCGCCGAGCGCGTATTCAACGTTGTCCCAGAGCAGATTGGGTTTTATTCCCATAGTTCGTTTGCCCTGCTGTTGCGGCACCAGAAACGGGTGGGCGCGTTTCTTTTTTCCTTCGCCTTCCCGGGTGTCTTCAATCGCTTTCAGCAAGCCGTCCGTTCCAATCACCAGAATGAAGGGGATTTCCCGTTTTTCGAAGCCTTCCGGGGCGATGCCGCTGTCGGGCTCGGCGGCTTTGCGCTGATAATAATCATAAAGAGCCTGGAGGATCATTTGCGCACCTCCGGACTGTCCCAGGGCGGAACCTCAATCACGCCATCCTTCATCTGGGGACGGAAGAACGCCGGACGCAGATCGGCGGGATTGGAAAAATCCATGTCGTAAAGCATGAAGCCGAGATCGCGCGAGTCACCGATCGGCGGAGTTTCCGCGGCGGCTTTAAGCGGATCGTCAATGAATTTAAAACCGCAGGAAAATTCGCGGCACCCCAGATAAGGCTGGGTGAAACACTGTCCTTTACGGGCGCGCCGTTCGAACATCGCGTTGTATTTGCCGGGGTTCTCGTCTTTCGGGTCTTGGCGGTACGCTTCGGTTTCCGACGCTTCCTGCAAGGCTTCGGGACTCGGGCGCGTGACGGCGGCTCGTTTGCCGACCGGGATAAAGACCAGTTCGGCATGAAGTCGATAACGCACGTCGCGCAGGAACAGTCCGGCCCGCTGCTGCCGGTTTTCTTCAATAAAAATCTCCGGCTGCTTACCGGCCACCGTACCGACTTCATTGCGGCGCACCGATATCCATTTGATCGGATTGAGCACTTCGATTTTCCGGACTTGCCAGCGAATGGCCGGTTTCCAGAAGATCGCCTCGAAAACGGCGCGGGCAGCCGACGGCGTAATCACGTCGTAGCTGACGCGTTCAACCTTCATTTCCGGTCGGGTAAAACAGGCGTAGTCGCCGCTCACCTCCAGACAGAAGGTCCGGTTGAAAAACTCATTGCTCAAGGCCACTCCTCCTTACGTTAGAGTTTGGTTTATTGAATAAAGGTTTCTTCGTTCCAGGCCACGGAATCATCCATCAGACCGGTTCCGGGCCGGTAGAGCCCCGCGTCTTTCTGGAGATAGAGGCCGAATACTTCTTCCACCATGCCGCAGTCGACCAGTTTTTGACCAAGTTTCCGGGGCACATTCACGGTGTAACGCTGAAGTTTACGCAACAACCAGCGTTCCGGGCCGTGGCGGCGCAACCGGTCAATCAGCTCAATACTGTGCTTATACTGCACGATGATCCCTTGTTGGGCCTGATCGTCGATCAAATTAAAATTCCGGGCAAACGTGCGGAACTGAAATTTGCCGGTCTGGGCGTTAGTCCAGAGCCATTTTTTGAATTGAGGACGGTCAAAATTATTGACCTTGTTGAAAAATATCCGAAAATAGCGCTCATAGAATTCCGGCGACAACTCAAGGCTGCTATCGTTCCGAACTATCTCCTGAAAGGCCTCCTCTCCTTTGCGCAGCAATCCGGTCGGAGCACTGCGCGGCGGATTGAAAACGAATACCTCGCCCAGTTCACCTTTTTGATTAAGGCGTCCTTCCCGATTGCAGCGGCCCGCCGCCTGGGCAATGGAATCCAATCCCGCCGCGGCCCGGAATACCACCGGAAAATCGATATCCACGCCGGCTTCGACCAGTTGCGTGCTGACGACCCGAATCGGTTTGCCTTTCTTTAACCGCCATTTGATATAACGGATAATTCGCGACCGTTCCTCGCCGCACATCAACGCGGAAAGTTGAATCGTTCCGGCCGGCATCAGACCATGAAGCTCCCGACAGTTTTTCCGCGTGTTGACAATGCCGAGAACCTGGTCGTACTGCTGCATCCGCTGTGCGATGTCCGCCCATTCGGAACGCGGAGAACCGTTTTCCGGCAAGTTTAACCGCACCCGTTTCAACGCCGCGGTCAGTTCGGCCGGATGTTCCATGATCTCGGTGACTTTTTCCAGTCCGTCGAATTGATTGCCGATCCGGCCGCACAACGCCGGTTGCGTGGCGGTACAAAGTACCACCGTTGCCCCGAATCCGCTCACTAATGCCTGCAGTCCGGATAAAATCGGCTTGAGATATTCCGGCGGCAGCATCTGCGCTTCGTCCAGAATAATCACGCTGTTCGCCAGATGGTGAATTTTACGGCAGGAGGACGGATGCGCGGCAAACAGCGATTCAAACAGTTGAACGTTGGTCGTCACCACCAGCGGCGCATCCCAGTTTTCCGCCGCCAGACGGGCCCATTCCGTCTGTTTGTCCGGGTCGAGATTGCAATGATGCTCCAGAACGTTATCGACGCCGAAAATATCTTGATAGACCTGCGCCGTCTGTTCGATGATGCTGGTGTAGGGAATTGCCATAACCACGCGTTTTTTTCCGTAAAGCAGCGCGTGTTTCAAGGCAAATGCCAGAGACGAAAGGGTCTTGCCGCCGCCGGTCGGCACCGTGAGCGAAAAAAAGCCGGGAGCGGCGGACGCTTTATTCCGGCATTGCTCCAGAATGGCGCGCCGCTGCCGGTTGACCATGGTGTCCGGAGCCGTGGACTGCATCTGTTGCAAATGAGCGTCGAGTTTGGCGGCCAGTTCCGACAGCGGTTGATAGGTATTGCGTTTAACGGCCTGTTCCGGCGTGGCCGCCGCTTCCGAATCCAGCCGGTCGGCGTCGACCAGACAGGAAAACAGCATCCGAATCCATAAATGAAAATATTCCGACTGAATTTTCTGCCCGCACGGCGGCGTATTCGGTAATTTGGCGTGGAGTACTGTTTCCGGCGGCTTGCCGCCCAAGGCGTTTGCCAATTCTTCGTGTTGCTGCAACCGGGTGCTTAAAGCGCCGCCGACCCCCATTTCGTGATCGTAATCCGGCAACCCGGTATGATGACCGGCCAGACTATATGCGGCCAACAGGCCGAACCGTTTCGATTGCTCCGTTGCATAGATTGCGCCGGCGGCGCTGTGGTTCGGATGCGGAACCGCCTTGTTTTCGTCATCGCTTTCGCCGACCTCGCCATTATTTCGGCGCAGATATTCCTGCCAAACCGGATTGAATTTGCCCAGGTCGTGTAATAATCCCAACCAGTGCCCCCAATCGGCATTGCCGAATTCGCCGGCGAAAGTTTCCGTCCTGTCCGCTACTCCGTTAAGATGATCCATCAACAACTGCCCCGGACGCGCGTAAAATTCCATTTTACTTCCCCTTTGCAGTCAACGCTGTTTCTCAGCGCAATATCCCATAATCTAGTAAATTATAGTGCATCTTGCAGGCAATGCAAATTGACTTTCGTACCAGACCAAATGACGGCAGAAATTTTTTCGACTTCTTTCTCTTCGAAATTTGATAATCCTTAGTTCTGAAATCTTTTTGTCTCTTGGGGGTTTGGGGCCGACGCGAAGCGGAGTATGCCCCGGGAAAAACGTACCGGGTCGTACCCGGCAAATGTTGACAAGTTTTCCCTCTGATGGCGGAGTGTGTTTTTCCGCCGGGTTCTTTGACAATCGGAAGGAAAAGACGGAACGTTTCCATTTTAGACATCAGGGATGTGACGTGTCTAAAATGATTTCACGGAGTGTCCAAAATGCCGAGCATAAGACACAAGTTATTTTACACACCACGCTCAAACACTGTCTAAAATGTCGAAAATGAGTCGCGGATTATTTTCGACACCATGCCTCAAATACTGTCTAAAATGTCGAAAATGTCGAAAATGTCGGTTTTCAATAAGGGGGTGCTGATCTCGGCGACGTTGACGTCCACACGGATTTTCCGGGTTTGAAACCCGAATTTGCTTTTTGGCGGTCCGGCCTTATGTTATGGCAAAACAGGAACAAGTTAGGAATAAGTTGTCATGTCCGTGCGTTCCGTCAAACCGACCGCGCCGCCTAAATACCGGCAGATCGAGAAACAACTTGCCGACGCCATTGTCGGCGGGACGTTGTCGGCGGGCGCTTTGCTGCCGTCGGAAACCGAATTGATGGTGCAGTTTCACGTCGGCCGCAATACGGTGCGCCGGGCGCTGGCCGCGTTGCGCCGCGACCGGCTGATCACCGGCGGGCAGGGACGGCAGAACATGGTTGCCGTCATTCCGCCGGAACGGGGAAATTTACTGCCGGCCGGTTGGCTCGACTACAACTATCTCGGGGCGGGCGAACCCGTCTATTTCGAAATTTTTGCCGCCGCGTCGCGTTACGCCGAGCGGAACGGAATTCGCCTGCAGTTTGTGAATGCCCGGAATCCGGAAGAATTGCATCGCTATCTGAAAGAGTCCGACCGGATGGCCGGGACGCTGATGACCGGAATTACGCAAACGATGCTGGCGCCGGCCGATTTCGACGGCTGTTGTCAATTGCCGCGGCTGGTCGCCGTGGATGAAGTTCATGGGAGTCCGGCCCGGTTCAGCGTGGCGACCGACAACGCCGGCGGCGCGCAACTGGCGGTACGCCGGCTGGCCGCCGCCGGTCGACGGCAAATTGCGTTTCTCGGCGTCTGCCCCGGCTTCCGCAAGTATTATCCGTTCGGCGAGCGGCTTCGCGGTTATCGGGAGGCGTTGCGACAACTGCAATTGCCGAATGACCGCGACCATGAAATCATCTCCGAACGGGTCGAGGATTTCGTCAATGTCCGCCCGCTGCTGAGGCAAACCCTTCAGCGTCACCCGGAGATCGACGCTTTTTTCGTGAGTACCGATTATATCGCGATTCAGGCGCTTTACGGTCTGCAGGGCGAATGGCGGGTGCCGGACGATATTGCCGTGATCGGCTTCGACGGCATTCTGATGGGCGCGCATACTTCGCCGGGGCTGACGACCGTGGCCCATCCCTGCGAGGAACTCGGTCGCCGGGCCGTCGAAACTTTGCAGAATCTGTTGCAGGGAACGTTTACCGGTCCCCACCGTCAGCGACTGATGCCGATTTTAATCGAACGCGAATCCGTTTCCCCATCAACGAATCATCAAACGACAACCGATCAATAAGGAAAGCATTATGAATCCTTTCACTGCCGCCCGCTGGATCTGGACTCGGGACGCTATTGCCAATCAATATCTCTGTTTCCGGAAGAAATTCCGCTGGCAGCCACAGCCGTCGGGACCGACGCCGCACCTCTATCTGGCCGTCGACTCCGATTTCATGGTCTGGCTCAACGGAATCCGCCTCGAAGGCAGTCAATTCACCGACTGGCCGGAGACCAAAACTTATACCGTGCTGGACTTGGCGAAAGCGTTGGTTGCCGAAGAAAATACGCTGGCGATTCTGGCGTATTATCGCGGCCATGAATTCCAAACGTACACGAAAGGACGTCCGGGGCTGATCGCCGCGATTCCCGGCGTGCTCGATTCCGGGGCCGACTGGTCTTGTCTGCCGCATCCGGCGTTTACGTCCGGAATGGTTCCGGTAGTGACCAGCCAACTGGGCTTTACCATCGCCTGCGATGCCCGCCGCAGTCTCGGCGATTGGCAGTCAGCCGGATTTGACGATGCGGCCTGGTCTCACGCCGTTATTCAAGATTATCCGGCGGGTTATCGGGAAACGTTGACCGAACGGCCGCTGCCGCCGTTGCGTTGTTGTCCGCCCGTACCGGTGACGCTCGTCATGCAGGGGTTGCTGAAGCGCGACGGCGAGTTGGAAACGTTTGCCCAAACGCTGTCGGCCGACTGGCTGCAACCGCGTTTTTACGGAGAGGTTTTCCAGGCGCCGGAACGAATCGACAGCTATCGGCCGGTGATTTGTCCGCCCCGTCCGGGCGGTCTGCAATTCCGTCCGTTGGCCGGCGGCGACGGTTATTTCGTCGTGGTCGATCTGGGCCGGGAAACGGCCGGAATGATTCAGCTCGATCTCACCGCGTCCGCCGGAACGGTTTGCGACATCGCGGTCGGCGAGCATCTGGAAGACGGTCGGGTGCGCGCCCGGATCGGCAATCGCAACTTTACGGACCGCTACGTTTGTCGGGACGGCCGCAACCGGTTCGAATTTCCGTTCCGCCGCGCCGCCGGACGCTATCTCGAACTGCATTTGACCGGGATGACGCCGGGAGCGGCCATGACGCTCGATTATCTCGGTCTGGCGCCGGTCGAAATCGACCTGCCGGCCGACGTCGGATTCGAATGCGACGACCAGTTGGCCAACCGGACCCATGCCGTGGCCGCCCGGACGTTGCAATGCTGCATGCACGACCACTATGAAGATTGTCCGTGGCGCGAACAGGCGCTCTATGCTTACGACTCCCGCAATCAGGCGCTCTACGGTTACTATTTGTGGGGGAACTACCGTTTTGCCGCGGCGTCGCTCGACCTGCTGGGCCAGGGGCTTCGTCCGGACGGATTGCTGCAATTGTGCGCTCCGTGCCGGATGGATCTGACCATTCCGATTTTCAGCTACGTCTGGGTTTCGGAAATCGCCGAATACCTGTTGCACAGCGGCGATCGTTCGCTGGCGGAAAAATACTGCGGCCAGATCGGCGGGATGATCGAAAAACTGATGCCGCTTTACGATGAGGAAACCGGACTTTTCCGTCTCCATGACCAGAAATACCACTGGCATTTCTACGAATGGAGTCCGGGCTTGGACGGAACGCCGTTCGGCACTCGGATCGGCGTGCAGGCCGGAGCCAATCTGTATGGCTATGAAATGCTCGGTTCGTACTTGGAAATCCTCCGGATGTTGGGCCGGAAGGATGACCGTCTGACGGCGTTGCGCCGCCGTCTGGGGCAAGCCATTCACACCCGGTTCTGGGATGAAGAAAAGCAATGTTATGCGTCGACTCTGGTCGATGGCCGCCATCAGGGTTTTCACGAACACATTCAGGCGCTGGCGCTCTATAACAACCTGGTGCCGTCCGACTGCGAACCCGCGGTGTTGCGGGCGCTCTACCGCCATCAGCTCACGCCGCTGACGTTCAGCGTTCTGCCCTATCTGGTGCGGGCATTGATGGAACGCGGACCGGAAGCGCGCGAATTCGTCCGCCGGACGCTGAAGGAAAACTTCGATCCGGTCGTATTGTCCGGCGCGACCAGTTTGTGGGAAACCGCCAAAGGCGCCGCCGATTTCGACGATGCCGGCAGTTTATGCCACGCTTGGAGCAGCATCAGCCTTTATTATGACCATGCCTACGGTCTGGGCATTCGTCCGCTGGAACCCGGTTTTGCCCGCTTCGGCATTGCCCCTTGCGCCGGAAAAAGGTTCTCCGCGCAAGGTACGGTGGCGACTCCCAAGGGGGCGATCCGCGTGCATTGGACGCGTCAGGCCGACGGCTTGACGTATGAGGCGGAAGGCCCGGACGAACTGCTTCCTGAACTGCGGCCCTATCCGGAATTTCCGGTCAAAGAGGCCACGTACAACGGCCGGCTGCTGACGCCGATCGGTTAAGGTTCGGAAACGCGGCGGGAAAGTTGGAGAATGTCTCCCGATGCCTGACGCAACGGTTTGACCTGGCGTCGGAACTCGGCGGGACCAACGCCGAATTCCCGCTTGAAAACCCGGCTGAGATGATAGCGGTCGCAAAAACCGGTGTCGGCGGCAATCTCGTCGATGCCGGTGTCGCTGAAATGCAGGAGTTTGGAGGCGTCGTTCAACCGTTTGCGACGGGAATAAGTCTGCGGCGGTTCCCCGACTTCCTCCCGGAATAACTGGAGAAAGCCGTTGACGCTCATGCCGGCAGCTCGGGCGAGTTCCCGATTGGACACGAGGTCATGCCGGGTTTCGATGACCGCCATCGCCTGAGCAATGCGGGGATCGTAATGGCGTATCGGCGCCACGTATTCCGGCAACGCCAGCATGCTCGAATAGATCAGCACTTCCATTTGCAGCATGGTTTTCCAGTTATTCCGCCGGACTTCCAGTTCCTGCGCCAGTCTCCGGCCCTGTTCGCCCAGCGCCGGAGAAAGGATTTCAAACATTTGCGGCGGCACTTCCGCCAGCGGCCGGTCCAGCGAAAAGTGCAGATAAAGATGCCCGACTTCCTGTTCCGTCCGGGTGGAATAGACGGTGTCGGGAGCCAGCATCACGATCTTGTCCGGGCCCAGTTCCACCTCCCGCCGGTTGACTTTGACGAACGCCCCGCCGACGGAGTTCCAGTAGAGCCGCCAATAGGGCCCCGCCACGTCGTGCTGGCTCCAGTTCCAGCAATGAGCGCCGCCCAGTTTCAGGAACTCGAACATGTGTATTTTTACATTTATACCGTCGTTCATTTTTACCTGAATTTACATGATTATATTACTAATATACACAAAAAATGAATTTCAATCCATTTCTTTTCGCGGTTTTTTCCGTTATCCTAATCACAAAACCAAAATTGCTGTTACGGAGTACCCGAGTTGATGAATGCATCCTGGATTGCACCGGAAAATTCCGGTCATGAAAAAAATTATTATTTTCGGACTCGAAAGATATTCCGACTCGAATGCCGTCCGGAAACCGCCCCGTTTCATTTGTCTGCCGAAAGCTATTATCTGCTGACCGTCAATGGCCGGACGGTCGGTCGCGGTCCCGCCCGCGGTACTCATACCGTTAATTATTTCGACACGTGGGATCTGGCTTCCGAACTTCGGCCCGGTGACAATGAAATCCTGATTCTCTGTCAATGCATGAACGTCGACGACTTTGTTTCAGCTCCGGCGCAGCCGGCGGTGATTGCCGAGTTGGACGGCTTTTTCGGTACCGATGCCAGTTGGGAAGTCCAACCGGGCACCGAGTGGCGGCAGGACGTCAACCCCTATACGGGGCAAGTCGGTTTTGCCGAATGGCGCGATTTCCGGAATCGGGCTGACCGCTGGGAACCGGCGCAAGTACTGCCGCCCAACAGCCCGGTTCTGACCAAGCGTCTGCTTCCCCGCGATGTTCCCGAGTTGCAAGAAACGGTCTATTTTCCGGCCGACCTTCCGGTCCAGGCGGCCACTCCGCCGCTGGCCGATGCCGACGACAAAAATATTCACAAAATATTCACGTATGAAAAGCATACGCCGTTGGCGCGGAATCTCAAATCGCTGCTTCAGCCCGGCGGCGGCGATACCGTCATTACGCCGCTACCGGATGGCGGCGGCATTGCGCTGGTGTTCGATTTCGACCGGGAAATCATCGGCCGGTTCGAACTGGATATCACCGCCCCCTCCGGAACGATCGTCGACCTCGGCCACGACGAGGAACTTTGGAATCGCCGGATCAAAACCGACCATTCTCAGGAATTTTACACCTTTACCGACCGCTATGTCCTTGACGGCCGCCGTGTCGTGGTGGGCAATACGCTGCATCAGCGCGGCTTCCGGATGGTGCAAATCGTTATCCGCAATCTTCAGGGCCCGGCGATCATCCATGGGGTCCGGGCGGTCGACGCCCGCTATCCCTACCCGGAAACCGGCAGTTTCAACTCCAGCGATATGCTGCTCAACCGGCTCTGGCAAATCTGCCGCGAGACGCTTTCGGCCTGTACCACCGACGTTTTTACCGACTGTCCCTGGCGGGAACGTTCCTTCTGGGTCAACGACATGATCGTGGAAAATCGGACCACGCTGGAAATGTTCGGCGATCTCCGCGTCAACGCCCGGGCCTTCCGGATGGCGCTTTCCGACGCTTTTGACGACGGTCTGATTCCCGGGGTTTGTCCTTGTCCCCGAAACAAGCGCGTACTCATTTTGCTGCCGACTGACCTCTACATCACGGAAATGCTCTCCGACTACTACCAGTATTCCGGCGATGCCGCACTGGTCCGAGAGATGCTGCCCGGGCTGCTTAAAATCATCGCGGTTTTTCGAGGATGGGAAGATGCCGACGGCCTCCTCAATCCACCGCCGGAATACTGGAATTTCTTCGACTGGTCCTATGAACTCAATCATTTCAACTTCAACGGACGTCAGACGTCGCTGATGAATTATTTCTATCTGATGGCGTTGAAAAACCTGGTCCGGCTGGGACGCGAAGTCGGCGATCTCACCGACTTCGGCTGGATGGAAGAACGCATCAAAAATCTTCCCGCCCGAATCACCGCCCGGTTCTTCAAGCCGGACCGTCGACTGCTTGCCGATGTGGTCGATCTCAATGCCACCGGCGGACGGTTCAGTCAACTGGCGCATGCGCTGGCGCTGTTGGCCGATGCCTGTACGCCCGAACTTCGGACCGTCGCGGCGAAAGCGCTGGTCGACCCGGAATTGCTGATGCCGGAATACTATTTTCACTTCTTCATTTTTCAAGCACTGAATATTACCGGGCAAGGTGCCGATGCGCTGGCCCGGATCCGAAAGTATTGGGGAGAAGTCGTCGAGACCGGCACCCCCACGATCTGGGAAGCCGGTATTCACGGCCACGGCAAAAAAGCCTACGGCGAAGATGGCAGTTTATGTCACGGATTCGCCACGTCGCCGGTTGATTTTCTCCAGGCGGCGGTTCTAGGCGTCCAACCCAAAACGCCGGGGTTCCGAACGTTCACCGTCGCCCCGCAACCGTTCGATCTGACCTTTGCGGAAGGCCGGATTCCCACTCCCGCCGGGAATATCACAATCCGCTGGGAAAAACAGTCTGACTATCTGGCGGTTACGTTGAACGTGCCGCCAGGACTGACCGCCGTTACCGCAGCCGGCGACTTTGCCGCCGGTTGCCATCAATTCCATCTCGAACTTCCCCAATCTAACCAATAAAGGAGAGAAAAAATGCGTAAATACGCCGCTATTCTCGGCAATCTCGGTAACACTTGCGACCGTTTCTGTGGCAGTTACAAGGATAATCCATCGTCCTTGGAAATGCTTAAGCGCGCCGGCAAAATCGACGGAATCAAGGGCATTGAACTGGTCGGTACCTGGGATATCCGGCCCGATAACGTCAAAGAAATGAAAAAAGCATTGGACGACATGGGCGTGGAATGCGTCTCCATCATTCCCGATCTGTTTGCCGACAAAGCTTGGGGGAAAGGCAGTCTTTCCGCCGGCGACCGGGCCACTCGCGATCACGCCATGGACTATATGCGTCAGATGTGTCGGATCGCTCTCGACATGAAGTGCGGCATCATCAATATCTGGCCGGGACAGGACGGCTATGACTATCCGTTTCAAGGTAATTTCATCGAACAGCGTCAATGGTTGACGGAAAATATCGCCGCACTGGCTGAAGAGTTTTCCCAGTTGAAATTCTCGCTTGAATACAAAGCCAAGGAACCCCGGACACATTCGTTCCTCGCCCGGATGGCCGATACTCTGCTCGTCTGCCAGCAGACGGGACGCAATAACGTCGGCGTCACCATCGATACCGGGCACTCCTTTCTTGGCGGCGAAAACGTCGCGGAAGCAGTCGTCTTGGCCAAACTCGCCGGCGACAAGTTGTTTCACATGCACTTCAACGACAATTATACCGCCTGGGACGACGACATGATCGCCGGTTCGATTCACAGCATCGCCTATCTTGAACTGCTTTACTGGCTGGACGAATGCCGTTACTCCGGCTGGCTGTCGATGGACCAGTATCCCTATCGGGAAGATGCCACCGGCGCCATCAGCGAAAGTATCAACTGGCTGAAGGCGTTCGACACGATTCTTGGCCGCAACCGGGAAAAACTTACGGCCGCCGTCAAACACGGTAACGCCGTGGAAACCTCTCGTTTGCTGCGGGACATTATGATTGCCCAATAGCAAAGTTGGCGAGTCGACATAAAAAATATTCCGGCGCGAGCCCGCAATTACCAACTCGCGCCGGAATTTATTTTTTCACAGTCAAATGGATCGCTCGCCCAAACCGTCAACGCCGCCCATGAAAGCCGCCGGGCACCACCGGACCGGGACCATGATGAAAGCCGCCGGGACCGGGACGATACCCGCCGCCAGGCACCACCGGACCGGCCCCGGGGTGACCTGCGTACGGATAGAATCGGCCGCCGTACCATGCTCCGTTGCCATGAAAGTAACGAGCCGGATAATAGCGCCCGTCATAGGGAATATAGTAATTATTCCAGAACCAGTAGTTCCAGGTATAGGCCGGATAATAATACCCGCCGTAATAAACCCAGACCGGGGTTTCCGGGCTGACATTGATACTGGCTGCCAGCGTCGGATTATAGATTACCTGATTGGGATCGGTAATCGCAACAACTTGTGCGCCGACCGGCGGAGTAATCACGGCAGCGGATTGAATACTGTTGCCATAGCTGACGGTCGCGGGCGTTGTTGTTGTCGTTGTCGTTGTCGTCGAACCTGTGGCAGTTGCCGGTACGGCATAAGTTGCAGTTGCCGTGGTTGCTGTCGCGGGAGTTGTGGTTGCTGTCGCGGGAGTCGGAGCAGCAGTCGTAGCGGCGCTGTTGGTGTTGGTGGTAGCGGCGGTTGCCGCCGGCGTATAATTGGCGGTGACGGTGGAGGCCGACGCGGAATTGGTCGTTGCATTCAGAGTACTACCGTTATTTTGCGCCAGCATTTTTTCGAATTGCGCCGCTTTGGCAGCGTCATAGCCGTACTGGGTAGCGGTGGCGGCGGGCAAATCGCGAAAGTCTACCCAACAGGCTTTCTCATTGCTGATAAAATTGATTCCGATCGGCGTTACTTCCGTAATTTTGATGTCTTTGTAAACGGTTCCGTCATTGGTGACCAAGTCTTCGCCGTAAACCATCCCGGCAGTCAGCAATGCCGACAGTATCAATACCGTATAACCCTTACCCTTATTCATTCTGATACTCCCTTCTGATTATTCTCATTTTTGAAAAACACCGGATTTTTCACTTTACCGGCATTACGCCCGCGTGATGATCCGAATCACGAAATTTGCTAATATTGTCGATTGAAACACGTGTTTAGTTACATTTTCATTTTATTATAATGCCGATTTTCCGGTTGTCTATCTTGGAATGCTTGCTTTTTCCGTCAGGATAATTTAAATTAACAGATAGGTTGTATGAGGAGTAGCTCATGGCCAAGATAGTCTGTTTAAGTGGAGCAAATGCCGATTATGAATATCAGTTGCCGTCAGGCAATTGTGAAATTTCATTCGGCCGTAGCGATGAAAACGATATTTGCGTTCTGGATCGCAAATCGTCGCGCTTTCATTGTAAACTCTCTGTCAATAACGGCGAAATCGTACTGGAGGATTTGAACAGTACGAATGGTGTATTTGTCAATCACCAGCAGGTCAGCGGCCGGCAAAAGCTGGCGTACGGAGATTTTATTGGGATCGGGCAGACCGTTTTTACCATTCTGCGGGACGCGGGAACTGATCGGACCAATAACAATCTAAAGAGTGGAATCGATCTGATGAAAGAAATGGCCAATACCAAAATCAACCTGTTCGAAGTGACCAAGACCACGGCGTTTCGTCGGGTCAAAATGGAACAATCGGGCTCCCGAACCGGGTTCCTCTCTTTTTTTGAAAAAAAAAATAGTGCTTGAACCGTCGGGTTCGGACGGTTTCAACCCCCAACGTTTGCAGTGGAAAGAAATGAGCGAAAATGCCTGAGCGTAAAAAAGTTTTCATAGTTCAGATCACAGCGGATGAATGCAAAGGGTGCGAACGTTGCGTCCATGCCTGCCCCAAAAAAGTTCTGAAAATGTCCGATTCCTTGAATATCAACGGCTTGCCTCATGCCGACTATCTCGGCTCCGGCTGTATCGGATGTGGCTCCTGCTTTTACACCTGCCCGGAACCTGGAGCCATTACCGTGATCGAGGAGAGTGAAGATTGAATTCCGAAACTGATGTGAAATATAATAACCGTCTGCTGCTGAAAGGCAATGAAGCGGCGGTTTACGGTGCGTTGTTGGCCGGATGCAGTTGTTTTTTCGGCTATCCCATTACCCCTGCCAGTGAAATCGCCCACGCGGCGGCCTTGCTGTTCCCCCGCTTGAAGCGAACCTTTGTGCAGGCGGAATCTGAAACCGCAGCGATCAACATGGTGTTGGGCGCTTCTTCCATGGGACGTCGGGTTATGACCGCTTCTTCCGGACTGGGGATCAGTCTGAAACAGGAAGGCGTTTCCTATCTGGCCGCCAGCGAACTGCCGGCGGTCATCATCGACATCATGCGCGGCGGACCTGGGTTAGGGAACATCGGCCCGGAACAGAGCGATTATAATCAGGTCGTCAAGGGCGGCGGCCACGGTAATTATCGCTGTATCGTACTGGCCCCCAATTCCAGTCAGGAAATGTGCGATATGACCATCAAGGCATTCGCGCTGGCCGACCGTTACCGCATTCCGGTATATGTGCTGACTGACGGCGTGATCGGACAAATGCTGGAATCCGTCGAATTACCGGAGCCGTTGCCGGAACCGCAACTGCCAACCTGGGCGCTCGACGGTACCCGCAACAGCCGGAACAACTATATCACTTCCATTTATCTGGAACACGACGATCTGGAAGCGCTGAATCAGAAGCTTTGCGCCAAATACCGCGAAATTGAAGAACGGGAACAGATCGTGGAAACGTTTATGGCTGACGACGCCGAGTTGCTGATTGTCGGTTACGGCATTGTCAGCCGGCTGGCCCGAACTGCGGTAAGCCGGTTGCGGGAGGAAGGACTCAAAGTCGGGCTGATCCGCCCGAAAGCGCTGTTTCCTTTTCCCAAAACGCTGCTCCGGCAGACTGCGGAGCGCAAGATCGAATTCCTCTGTGTTGAAATGAGCAACGGTCAGATGATTGATGACGTCAAACTGTCGATCAATTGTTCACGGCCGGTGCATTTTTACAATCGCATGGGCGGCAATACCCCGTCGGTGGCCGAGATCATGACCAAATGCCGCGATATTTTCGCCGGCCGCTCCACCCCTTATTGATAACCGAACGGATGATGCAACATGATGACTAAAAAAATTAAATTCGGTAAACCCCAGGGGTTCTTCGATACCTTTGAGCGCCGCCCCGGTCCGATCAAGAAAAACATGCACTACTGCGCCGGTTGCGGCCACGGCATTCTCCACAAACTGATTGCCGAAGCCATCGGCGATTTTCAGCTTCAAGACAACACGGTCTTCGTGTGTCCGGTGGGCTGCGCGGTCTTCGCCTACTATTATTTCGACATCTGTGCCGTGTCCGTCCCTCATGGCCGGGCGCCGGCGGTGGCTACCGGCATTGCCCGTTCGAGTCCCGACACGCTGGTTATTTCCTATCAGGGCGACGGCGACTTGGGCGCGATCGGGTTCAATAATTTCATCCAGGCGGCCAACCGCGGCGAAAACATGACGGTATTTTTCGTCAACAACGCCATTTACGGCATGACCGGCGGCCAGATGGCGCCGACGACATTGCCCGGTCAGGAAACCATGACTTCGCCCTACGGACGGTCGCCGATGAACGAAGGCTATCCGCTCAAAGTTTGCGAAATGGTTGCCGCTCTCGACGCTCCGATCTATGTGGAACGCGTGGCATTGACTTCGCCCAAGAATATTATGAATGCCCGCCGCGCGCTGCGTAAAGGCCTTCAGAATATGAAAGAGCACAAGGGGTTTTCGCTGATCGAGTTTCTGTCCGGTTGCCCGACCAACTTGAAAATGAATGCCGTCGAGATGGATGACTTCATCGAACATAAAATGACCACTTATTTTCCGCTTGGCTGCTTCAAAGATATCGTGGCCCAGCGGGAACCGATTATCCGGCCCCGTCCGGTTTTCGATGCGCCGTCAGTCAAGAAGGCGCTGTTCGATCCCAAATCCGACATTGGCGTCGACGCTGATTTCCGCAATGTTTCCGAAGTGTTCAACAAGGAACGCCGGATTAAGATCGCCGGTTTCGGCGGCCAGGGCGTACTCAGCCTCGGCTTGATGATCGCGTCGATGGGCAAACTCCGGAATTTCAATGTGGCGTGGATGCCCTCTTACGGTCCGGAAATGCGCGGCGGGACCGCGTATTGTTCGGTGGTGCTCAGCCGGCAGCCGGTCGGTTCGCCGATCATCGACGACAACATTAATCTGCTGATTGTCATGAACCAGCCGTCGATGGACAAGTTCCTGCCGCAACTCAAGGAAAACGGCGTACTGCTTTATGACAGTTCGGTAATCGACGTCCCCCAATGTTCCCCCGACAAGAAAGTCTTTGCCGTCAAAGCCTCCGATATTGCCAACGAAATCGGCAGTATCAAATACGCCAACTCGGTCATGCTGGGCGCGCTGGCGGAAGCTCTGATCGGCTACTATCTGGAAGGCGACGACAAACAGGACTTCGACCGCGTTTTCGAGGAAGCCATCATGGAACGCTTCAGCCGGAAACAGGATGTGATCAAACTCAATATTCAGGCTTACCACGCCGGCAAAAAAGCGGTTCTGGAAACCTCCCAAAACCGGAAATAACGCCGCCCATGTTAGCCAAACGCATCATTCCTTGTCTTGACGTCACTGCCGGACGAGTCGTCAAAGGTATCAACTTTGTCAACTTGATCGATGCCGGCGACCCGGTCGAAGCCGCCATGGAATACAATCGCCAGGGGGCCGACGAACTGGTTTTTCTCGACATCACGGCGACCAGCGATCACCGTGCCACGATGGTCGACGTGGTTCGCCGGACTGCCGAACAGGTCTTTATTCCGCTCACGGTCGGCGGCGGCATCCGCGAAGTCAAAGATATGCGCCTGATGCTCAATTCCGGGGCCGACAAAGTCTCGGTCAACAGCGCCGCCGTCAAAAATCCCGATCTGATCCAGGCCGGGGCGGAGAAGTTCGGCGCCCAGTGCATTGTCCTGGCCATCGACGCCCGCCGCGTTCCCGGTCAGCCGGGCCGCTGGGAAGTTTATACCCATGGCGGCCGTAAACCCACCGGTATCGACGCGGTGGAGTGGGCGGTCAAAGGGGTGGAACTCGGCGCCGGTGAAATCCTGCTCACCAGCATGGATTGCGACGGCACCCAGGCCGGATACGACCTCGAACTCACCCGGACGATCTCGGCCGCGGTCCATGTGCCGGTGATTGCCTCCGGCGGCGCGGGAACGCTCGATCATCTGGTGGACGTTCTCAACGACGGGAAAGCCGATGCCGTGCTGGCCGCCAGTATTTTCCATTTCGGCACCTTTACCGTGCCGCAGGCCAAGGCCTATCTGCGCGATCGCGGCATTCCGGTAAGACTGTAATCCAACCGCATAATACGGATATGACATGAAATGCAGCAGATGGCTGCCGGCGGGAATACTCGGGTTTCTGGCGGCGCTGTTATTTTTTCCGGTCTGGGGACAGGGGCTTTTCTACCTGCCGTTCGATGTCCTGCGGCTGTTTTATCCCTGGTACCAGCCCCATTTGATCCCGCATAACACTCTGCTTTGCGATCCGTTGCTGCATAACTATGTCGCTTATCAGCTTTTGCTCAACACCGATTTCTCGTGGTGGCGGAGCGATTGTCTGGGCGGGTTGCCATTTGTCGTTTTCTGGAATCATCCGGTCAAATTACTGTTGCTGGCCATGGCGGTTTCTCCCGCCAACCTCATGATGCTGCTGGAGGCGGTTCATGTGCTGCTGGCCGGCGGCATGACGTATCTGCTGCTGCGCCAATACCGGATGGGACGATTGCCCGCACTGACCGGCGCAGTCGCCTGGATGCTGAACGGCTACGTGATGGTCTGGCTGGAATATGAATTTTCCGTGGCATTCGCCGCCATCCTGCCGGCCACGCTCTACTTTATCGAGCGCTGGTGGAGGAACACCTCCTGGCGGGCATGGATCGGCATTGTTCTCTGCATGGCCTACGCGCTGGCCACCGAATTCCCCCATTTGTTGATTTACTACTTTATCCTGATTGCCGCTTATCTGCTCTGGCGGACATTGACGCGGGAGAAAATGATTGGCTGGAACGGAGTTGCCGGGCGGGCCGGATGGATGTTGCTGGCCGTGGCCGTGGCAGTACTGGCGGAAGGGGGCGTGGTCATTTCAGGACTCGCCGGATTGGCGGAAAGCCAGCGGGGCGGCTATGATTTTTCCGCCCTCTACGCTCATACGGCACAGGTTCCTCCTGCTTTCCTGCTGACCCTTTTTTCTCCGGGACTTTTTTCCCTGCCAACCATGGCCAATTCGGTGATGATTGGAACCGGTCATCAGGCCTACGGCAATTCCAACGAACTCTGTCTGTTCGTCGGCTTTCTGCCGCTGGCGCTGGCTTTGATCGGAGTTTGGTGTTACCGCCGCCGGACAACTTACTTTTTTCTCGGCGTTGCGCTTTTCTCACTGGCTTCGGCCATGGGGTCGATCGTCTATTATCCGCTGGCCCGCTGGGTTCCCGGTCTGGCGCTGTCCGCACCTACGCGGATTTTGTTTTTCTGGGGTTTTGCCCTGGCCATACTGGCGGCGGCGGGCATGCAGGTGATCCTGGGGGGCCGACGTTCGCGGGGGGCGGCATCCGTGATTCTGGTGGTTCTGCTGGTCGTGCTGATCGCCATTCCGATTGCAACCCAGTTCGATCCGGTCTGCCGGGGGTTATTGCCGGCGGCGTATCAGGCGGAACACGGCATTCCGGAATGGGTGCGGTGGTCTTCGCCCTATGTCTGGGTGCCGCTGGCGGGGGCATTGCTGACCGGGGTGCCGGCCCTGCTGGCATTGTTTTGCCGGCGGCGAGTCCGGCGGACGATTCTTTATGCGGCAGTGTTGCTGCTGGGCATCCAGTCGGCCGGGTTTGCCATATTCTACAATCCACGGTGTGCACGAACCGAAATCTATCCGGAAACCGTCGATACGGCTTTCCTTCGTTCGCTGCCGCAACCGACCCGCTATGTGATGATCGGACACAATCTCAACGACAATGTCCTGTCGCCGCTGGGCCTGGAGTCGTTGAGCGGTTATCAGGGTGTCTATTCCCGGCGTTACGGCGAATTTCTGGCCATGGCCGGCACCGGTCGGCCGGATTTTCAGCATGTCAATACCCGCTGGATCTGCTTTGAATCCTTTAACTTTCCGCTGTTCAGTCTGGCCAATGTTCAATTTTTGTTCATGCCGCCCGACGCCGCGCCGATAAACAATCTTGGGCTGGAACTTATTTACCGGGAAGGCATCACGGTTTACCGCAACCGGAGCGGTCTGCCTCGTGCTTTCTGGACTGCCGCCGCCGTCCGGCTTGACGACGAGGCGCTGCGGCAGACGCTCTGCGCGCAGCCGTTGACGAAACTGGCCCGGACGGCGTTACTGGAACATCCCGGCGCCCCGATTCTGACCGATCCGATAACCGCGCCGCCGTCCGCCGCCGTCGAGCTGTTCGACTACCGTCCCGACCGGATACGGCTTCATACGGACACGTCACAGCGGGGCTATCTGATTGTTTCCAACAATTTTACCCCCGACTGGCAAGCTCGGATCGATGGTGTTTCTGCCCCCGTGGAACGGGCCTATTACACCTTTCAGGCGATTGCGTTACCGGCAGGAAAACACGAGGTGGAATTCCGCTATCATCCCCGGATGCTGCAAATGGCGGTCTACGGCGGATACAGCGTCTGGATACTGTTGCTGGCCGCCGCCCTGTTCGGCTTTTTTCACCGTCCCTCCCGCAACGGAAACAATAGAACATTAGAACATTAGAACATTAGAACAGGGGAACATTAGAACATTAGAACATTAGAACAGGGGAACATTAGAACAGGGGAACATTAGAACAGGGGAACATTAGAACAATAGAACAATAGAACAGGGGAACATTAGAACAGGGGAACATTAGAACAGGGGAACAGGTTTTTAGCCATTTTAGACAGTGCTTGAGGCATGGTGTCGAAAACCGTCCGCGTCTCATTTTAGACATTTTAGACACTGTTTGAACGTAGTGTGTAAAATAAAGCCCCGCTTTCATTTTAGACATTTTAGACACCGCTTGAGGCATGGTGTCGAAAATGCCGCATGGAACACTACGACGACCCGATTCGTTCCGTCCTGTCTTCCGATTGTCAAAGAACCCGGCGGCAAGATACGCTCCGCCATCATAAGGAAAACTTGTCAACTTCTGAGCCGGCAGCGTGCCGGTGCGCCGGGTACGACCCGGTGCGTTACTACCGGGGCATACTCCGCTTCGCGTCGGTCCCCGGCCCCCAAGAAAGAACGAAAAGATTTCAGAGCACGGAACAAGGATTGTTGATTTATGAATGGAAAACAAAAACATTGAATCCACCCCTCGACGCCGTTCTGCCGGTTACGCGAGATCAACTGTCCGTTGTCATTCATCAGATTCTCGAGCACCAGTGAGAGAATACGGCGACCGTGGGGCGAATTCGAGCTTTCGCGACGGCGTCAGCCGGAGCGAAACCGAATTCGCCCCACAATCCCGCACCGGCACGTTGCCGGGCGCGGTCCAGCGGGCGAATACCGCTGGTCGCACGAAGTGCGAAATCCCCGTCCCGTACGGCCCCGCTACCGAGACGACGAGAGCACCCGAAGCAAACAACGCTCGAGCTCAAGCGATAAGGAAACCGCCGTCTCGGCCAGACCAATCGTCAAGTCGTAAAGTTCCTGTTCTGAGTCCGTCGCGGGCCAAACGCCGGTACGGGCCAGAATAAAATAGGCATCCTGCCGCAACGACAGCGCATACAACGGAAACTTCTGCCGTCCCATGAAAGTCAGGGCGGCGGGCAATACTTCGTCCGTTACCGCCTGATCGACGACCGTGGTTGCAGTCAAATAGCGGTCCTCGCGTTCCAGCGTGACCATTTGTCGTCGTCTGGGATGAAGCATGACCATTATGCGTTCGTCGGCGGTGACGGTGAGCCGCGCTTCCTGCTGTTTGAGAAACATTTGCCAGATGTGCTTTTCGAGTTCGCCGGAAAAAACCATTTTACTGCCCCTCCTGTTTTGTTGGTGTTATGGTTGCGATATGACAACAGCCGAACGTCCGTGAGGAGGGCATAAAAAATGGGCGCCCCGATCACACTCACACGAGGCATCGCCAGACGCCCGGTCAATGAATGTGAAAAGGACGCCCAAATATACTTACTGCATGTATAGATGGGCGTACTTTCAACTTTTGTTTCATTGACCTTGAAAACTGGCGATTTTCGTGTGAAACATTCGCTGAAAGTCCGCTATGAGACTTTACTTGATTGTAAAAAATGGATTACCGGATAAGCATTCCCCTTATGTGGTTACCTGAAATAGATAATAGAGCGTTGCGGCGAAAAAGCAAGGGAGGAAAGGGAACAAACTGCAAGCGCGCTCAATTGCCGCTCGTCCGGGTGCGACCCGGTGCGTAATTACCGGGGCATACTCGGCTATCGCCTCGGCCCCTGGACCCCAAGAAAGAACGAGAAGATTTCAGAGCAAGGACCAAGGATTGTTGATTTTTGAACCGGGTGCGACCCGGTGCGTTATTCCCGGGGCATACTCCGCTTCGCGTCGGCCCCTGGACCCCGGAATCACACCTCGACGCCGTTCTGCATGTTACACGAGTTCAACTGTCCTCTGTCATGTCTGAGATTCTCGAGCACCAGCGAGAGAATACGGCGACCGTGCGGCGAATTCGAGCTTTCGCGACGGCGTCAGCCGGAGCGAAACCGAATTCGCCGCACCATCCCGCACCGGCACGTTGCCGGGCGCGGTCCAGCGGCGAAACGCTGGCCGACCGCGAAGCGGCCGGAATCCCCGTCCCCGTTCCCGCCTCGTTGTTGCCCGCTACTTGCTGCCGCGCAGTTGACGTTGCAGGGCCAGAGCGGGGGGGAACCGGGGATCGCGATCCAAGGCTTTTTGCAACCATTTTTCAGCTTGGGGGAGATCGCCGAGACTGGCGTAAGCCGCCGCCGCGTTGACCATCAAACCGGGGTTGCGGGGGGCGAGACGCAAGGCCAGATGAAGCCATTCGAGGGCTTCGCGGGGCTGGTTGTCGAGCATGGACAGCACCGCCAGAGCGTTCAATACTTCCCGATAATTCGGACGTCGTTCCAAAGCCTGTTTGAACAGTTCGCGGGCGCGGGTACGGTGTCCGCGCTGCAATTCGAAATAACCCACATTGTAAAGCACTTGAGGATTGTCGGCGCCGTAATGGAGAGCCTGTTTGAACCAGGAATCGGCAATGACCGTCAGATTGCGTTTGGAATAGAGGTTGCCGAGATTCATATAGGAGTAGGCTTCGCCGGGATTGCAGGCGATGGCTTTGCGGTAATAGCGTTCCGCGAGTTCGGGCTGAATATCCTCATAATAGGAGCCCAGCAGATTGTAACTGCGGGCCCAGCGGCTCATGCCCTGTTCGGCCGCGTCCAGATAAGCCAGCGCGGTTTCCCGGTTGCCGGCGTGGAGATAGGCTTCGCCGAGGATCGTGTAGGCCTGATTTTTTTCGGTGACTTCGTCCGTCGCCGGACGCGGCAACCAGACCGCCAACGCGGAGAGGCCCAACACCGCAGCCGCCAGACGCCACGACCGCCGTTCGATCAGATAAACCAGCAGCCATACTCCGGTAAAAAAAACACCCGGCAACAAAAACAATCGATAGCGTCCGCCGGTGACCGTCAGCGTCAGAGCCAGCCAGCCGCTCAGCAGCAGCAGCAGAAAATAACGTCCGCGCCAGAGTTCGCGGCGGTAACGGAAAATCAGGACCAGACCGCCCAGCGCAAACGTCATCAGGATGCCGGGAAGCGCTTTGGAGGCGTACATGAGCGAAGTGAAATAACGCAATTCGGGGAGGTCCGGGCCGGCAGCCAGTTCGCGGGCGTTCCAGACGTACAGGGCTTTTTTCGCCAGCAGTTCCGTCCAGGCCAGCGGATGATTGACGATAAAGTCTCCGGCCTGATGGAGAAAATAGGCATCCGGAGAAATTCCGCGCGCGGCGGCTTCCCGGTCGGCGTCGCCATGAACTTTATCCCAGGCCGGACCGGGCCAGATATAGCAGCAGCCGGTGGCATCGGGATTGTTGCCGAGAAAAAAGTTATAGCCGCCGTTTTTCTGGATCAACACCAGTCGGCCTTCCAGTCCGGAATTGTACCCGCTGACCAGCGCCACCGGCAGCAGGCAGCAGAGCCCGAACAGCAGCGCCGGCAACCAGCGGCAGGAACCGCAGCGGCGATGACGCCACAAGAGAAAAAGTCCGACCGCCGCCGGAAACGCCAGCGACAACGGATGGCAGATGCCCGCCAGTCCGGTCAAGCCGCCGGCCGCCGCCAGCCAACCCAGCCGCGCCCGGCGTCCGGACCGGTCGGAACGGTACAGACAGGCCAGCGCCAGACACAGCAGCGGCAGCAGCAACGCTTCGCTCAACAGTTCGTCGGTATAAAAAATCAGCGGCGTATAGATGGCCGCGCCCAGCAGATAGAGCAGCGGCGCCGCCGTCCAAACGCCCCGCCGGTAATAACGCCGCAGAACGCCGAACAGCGGCAGAAACGCCGCCAGCGCCGCCGCCGACTGAAACAACCGGACCGGGTACACCTGAAGATTGTCCAGCCAGTAGAGCAGCGCCAGATAATACGGATAGAGCGGAGCATGGATATCGACATGAGTCCAGAGTAGTTGTCCGACCAGAATCCGGCGCGCCCAGGCGTCGTACTCCTGGGTATCCGGACCGAGAATATGAAAGAACAGCGGCGAGACCAGGTACTGATTGAGGTAGATCAGCCGTAGAAACAGCCCCAGCAGGACGATGCCCGCCGCGGTAAAGGCGGTACGATGGCGCGACAGCAGCCCGATCATGAGTCCACCAGATGGGAAGTATCGTTCCAGCAGCACAATTGCCAGCCGCGGTCGCGCCGGACGAATTTATTATAACCGGTATTGGCGGCGCGCGGGAGGAATTTCCAGGTATTGCCGCCGCCCAGAACGTGTTTGAGCATGGCCTGAAGAACGCCGCCGTGGGTGACGATCAGAACCCGCTGGCGGACATGCCGCGCGGCCACCGCTTCCAGCGCCGCGCCGATCCGGTCGTAAAACGCCCGCTTGGATTCGCCGTCCGGAATCAGAATGTCGTCGGCGTCGTACCGGAACGCGTCGATCAGTTCGGGATAGCGTTCGCCGGCTTCGCCGTAGGAGACGTTTTCCAGACAGCCGAGGTGCCACTCCCGCCAGACGGGATCGGGGATCACCGGCGCGCCGTTGGCGGCGGCCACAATCCGGGCCGTGGCCAGCGCCCGCGACAGATCGCTGGCGTAGATGGCGGCAAACGATTCCCGGGCCAGCCGTCCGGCCAGCCGTTCGGCCTGACGGATACCCGCTTCGACCAGATTGGACTCGAATTGTCCCTGCAAGACTCCGGCGGCATTGGCGTCGGTGAGGCCGTGGCGGACCGCGACCAGTTCGGTAAATTCGAGTTCGCCGCTGTTCCCGCCGCTACCGACCGGCGGGGCCAGAAGTTCTTCCGCTTTCATGCTTGTCCGTCCTTTTATTATAATTTACCTTCCAGAATCAGTTTTTGCGCTTCCTGATCGCCGTTGTCGGCGGCCTTGGCGACCCACTCCCGGCCTTCGGTCCGATTTTTTTCCACGCCGATGCCGTTGACCAGACAGAGCCCGTAACGCCGTTGCGACGGCGCGTTGCCCTTGTCGGCGGCTTTCTTGAACCAGTAGACCGCCGCGCTGAAGTCCACCGGCACCCCGCGGCCTTCCAGATAATAACAGGCAATGTTATACTGCGCGTAGAGATTGCCCAGCCGGGCCGCGTTCAAAAAACATTCCGCCGACTTGCGGTCGTTCTTCGGCATGCCGATACCCTGCGCCGCCCAGATGCCCAGCTTGAACCATGCATGATGATTGTCCGCCTTGGCCGCCGCTTCAAAACAGGCTACCGCTTTGGTCAGGTCCAGTTTGAAAGATTGTCCCTCGGCATACAGTTCGCCCAGTTTGTAGAGCGCCATCGGGTGGCCTCGGGAGGCCGCCTGCAAATACAATTCCACCGCTTTGGCTTCGTCGGCGGGCACCCCCTGGCCGTACTCATAACAGAAAGCCAGTTTGGCCGTCGCTTCGAGATCGCCCCGGCGGGCCGACCGTTCCATCCATTCGAACATGGTCCGGTCGTTGCGCTCGCAGCCCATGCCCATAAAATAACAGTCGGCCAGCAGCCGCATGCCCACCGCATCGCCGTGCTCCGCCGCGTAACGGGAGTACTCGAAAACTTTGCGGACATCGTCGTTGTCCTTTTCGTCGTCGGGAACGGACAAGTACCAGTTGGCCAGTTCGCGCCAGGCCGGGATGTATTTTTCCGAGCGGAGCCGTTCGTAGATTTCGAGCGCGCGGTCGCGGTCGGCCATGACCGGCGGCGTGGGGCGGTCGCCGGTGCCGCCCGCCAGACCGTTCATATAAACGGACGCCACCCGGATGCCCGCCTCTTTGATGCCGTCGCGAAACGCCCGCTGATAGAGCAGAAAAGCCTGATAGGGATTCTTATCCACTCCCAATCCGTTTTCCAGACACATCGCGTAATCGAACGTGGCCAGCGGCTGACTCTGTTCCGCAGCTTTGCGAAACCACAGCGCCGCCAATGTATAATTTTTCGCCCGACCGCCCCGACCGTAAAAATACTGTTCGCCCAGCCGTAACTGCGCGGCGGCATCGCCGTTCCGGGCCTGCTGCCGCAGCCCGTCCTTTGCCGGTCCGGCCTCCTCCTCCGCCGCCAGCAGCGACGACGGCATACCCCAGTTCAGAACCGTCAGCGTTCCGAGCATGATGGCAACGATTGTCCGCAACTGCCGCATAAGTTCCTTTTGTTCGGGTCCAGCGGACCATAAAATATCGCAGTAACCGCAATTTGGCAACGTCGAAACCCGACCGCCTTGCCGAATGCCCCCAACGATGATACATTACCCTTCGTACCGGCTGTTAAAAAACAGGTAGTAGAAACTATGAAAAAAGTCGTCGAACCACACGTTACGGGAAAAACCACCATCGCCGCCGGCCACTGGCTGGCGCTGGAAAAACTCGCCTATACCAACAAATACGGACAGGAACAAACCTGGGAATGTGCCGTCCGCGTCAACTGTCACGGCGCCGCCATGATGGTGGCGACCCTGCAGCCGTCCGGCCGCTTGATTCTGGTCCGGCAGTTCCGGGCGCCGCTCGACGGCCGCATCGTGGAATTTCCCGCCGGACTCATCGACGCCGGGGAAGACGCCGCCGCCACCGCCGTGCGCGAACTTTACGAGGAAACCGGGTATCGCGGGCGTGTCACCGCCGTCTATCCGCCCGTCTGCAACTCGCCCGGCCTGAGCTGCGAAACCATCACGCTGGTGACGATGGAAGTGCAGGAAGCCGACAACCCGCCCCACCCGGAAACCCCCGCGATGGAAGCCAACGAAGATATCGAAACCGTGCTGGCCGCCCCGGATCAACTGCTCGAATTCATCCGGGAACAACAGCGGCAGGGAATCGCCATCGACGCCAAACTGCTGACCTATGCGCTGGGGCGCCATGCTTGACCTGACCTGCAACCCACATGACGAAATCACGGTTCTCTGTCGGCTGCCCGGCAGCAGAAGCAGTACCCGCTGGGGACTGTTCCGACATCCGGAAACCGTCATTGCCGCCGAAACCGCCGCCGAAATTTTTCCGGCGCTGCAACAGATTGAAATCGCCGTCCGCAACGGCTATTACGCCGCCGGATACCTGACTTATGAGGCGGCCCCGGCGTTCGACTCGGCCATGACCGTCCGCCCGGGATCTTCCGAACCGTTGCTCTGGTTCGGCTTTTACCGCCATCCCGACGCCATCCTGACCGCCGGCGAAATCGCCGCCGCCGGAACCGCAACTCCGCCGCCGGAGTTACAGTTTACCACCGGCTATCCGGAATATGCCGACGCCATCGCCCGGATTCATCGCGCGTTGGCCGAGGGCGAAATCTATCAGACTAATTTCACGGTCCGGGCGGTGTCAGGGGAAGCGCCGCCGGCCGACCGGCTGTTTTTCTCCCTGTTCCGTCACCATCCGGTGCCGTATGCGGCATTTATCAATACCGGCGAACGGCAGTACGTGTCGCTGTCGCCGGAACTCTTTCTTTGCCGACTGGGCAACCGGGTCACCGAAGTGCCGATGAAAGGCACCGCGCCGCGTCAGCCGGGCATTGCCGAAGATGCCGCCATGGCGCGCTGGCTGGCCGGAGATCCCAAAAACCGGGCGGAAAATCTGATGATCGTCGATATGGTCCGCAACGATCTCGGCCGCGTCTGCCGTCCCGGCAGTATCGCCGTCAAACCGCTGTTCCGCGTCAACACCTATCAGACCGTCCATCAGATGATCAGCGCGGTCCACGGCGAAGTGCCGCCGGAAACTACGCTGGCCGAACTGCTGCGCGCCACGTTTCCGGCCGCTTCGATCACCGGTGCCCCCAAGATTCGCGCCATGGAAGTCATCCGGGACCTCGAAACTTCGCCCCGCGGTCTTTATACCGGCAGCATCGGCTGCGTCACGCCCGCCCGCGACGCGCTGTTCAACGTGGCCATCCGGACGCTGGAATATGACCGGCCCGACCGCTTCCGGCTGGGGCTCGGCGGCGGCATTGTCGCCGACTCCACCGCCGAAGACGAATGGCAGGAATGCCGGAACAAGAGCCGTTTCACCCAATGCGCCGACGACCGTTTCGAAGTGCTGGAAACCATGCTGTACCGGCCCGGTCAGGGCATCGTTCTGTTGGAAGAACATCTGGAACGCGCCCGTCTCAGTCAACACTATTTCGGCCGTCCCTGGCGCGAAAAAGCCCTGCGCCGAAAACTGGCGCAGTTGAATCCGGGCTCCGCTCCGGCCCGTATCCGGATGACGGTTTCCGCCGTCGGCATCGCTCAATTCACGGTCACGCCGCTGACGGTGGAAGGCTGGGGCAAAACCGCGCCGCTGGAATGGCTGTTCTCAACCCGAACCGTTGACAGTACCAGTCCGTTCTGCCGCCACAAGACCACCCGGCGCGAAATTTACGACCAGGGGCATCGCGACGCCCTCGCCGCCGGCAAAGACGAAATGATTTTCTGCAACGAACGCGGCGAAGTCACCGAAGGCGGCATCAGCAACCTTTTTCTTTTCCGCCAGGGACGTTGGCTGACCCCGCCGTTGCGTTGCGGCGTATTGGACGGTTTATGGCGGCGACAGCAGTTGTCCGCGTTGTCGGCAACAGAAGCCGTGCTCCGTCCGGAAGATTTGCGAACGGCGGAAAAGCTGTTGCTGGGCAATTCCGTCCGCGGCGGTCAGGCGGCGGTTCCGGGTTGCAAAACCGGCGGGACTGACTATAGTGAAGCGGAGAGAAATTGAGATGGGAGGCTCAAATTGTGGGTAGCGGGGAAGACACGGGGAGCTTTTACAGAAGCGCCCCCTTTCTTTCCCGTACCCCGACTTTGACCCCGTAGAATTTTTGTTATATTGATTT
>Ga0183095_11101_pt1 | contig 32811 bp, 33 predicted proteins | sample BioMet4_FD_130346 | JGI IMG/M metagenome (GOLD analysis project Ga0183095, IMG submission 130346) | Microbial communities from bioreactor (seeded with sewage sludge) at LBNL, California, USA - Biofuel metagenome 4 (v2) (version 3) | ecosystem: Engineered > Bioreactor > Anaerobic > Unclassified ...
CGATGAGGACGATGGCCATCCCGCGGTTGAGGCGCAGCGCGTCCAGCCAGCCCAGGACGTTGCGCCACTCCTGCTCCGCTTCAACGTAGCCCTTGCCGTAGCCAACGCCTTCGATGGATTCGAGGGGACGGTCCCGATCCGCGTTGAGCCGAGCCACGGTCTGGGCCCAAACGATTGGTTCAAGCCAATCCAGGGAGTCCAGAACCAGCGTCTTGAAGTCGTGTTCCTGGCCATGCAGCGCGGACAGGGCCTCCATCAGCTCGGCATAGTTCTCGATGAGCTGGGGGAACGTCGGTACGTCGATGGCGGCCGCACCATCCTCAACCCGGAGCAGGATGGGCGATTCAAAGGTGCAGCCGAAGACGGTTTTCCCGATTCCAGGGACCCCGTAAACAAGGGACCGTTGAGGCTTGAACTCGGATGCGGCCGAAATGATATTGGAGAGGTCGAAGGACATGGCTATGCCTCCACCGTCTCGTAGGAGACTTGCGGCGCACCCGGGGTGATGGTCATGGCGTCACGGACCAGGGCGACGTGCTCGGCATCGCCATAGGACAGGAAGGCGTCCAGGTCCTTGGCCGTGCGCGGCTTAAAGGCCCATCCAAAAACCTTGGTGAACGACGGATCGCCCATCTCAAGCCTGGCGCGGGCCAGCTTTTCCTGGTCGAACTTCACGTATTCCTTCTTCTGGATCTTGGCCTTGAGGCCGGCGCCTTCGACGATGGCCGTCTTCTTGCCCGGGGCGAACGACGCGATTCCGAGCAGATGAACATGGATTTCCCGAAGGCGCTCCGACTCCTCGTCGATCTTGGCTTTGAGGGCCGCACCTTCACGAATGAGGGCGGCGGCTTCCGGTTCCGGCATACGCAGAACACTTGCTTGGGCCGTCATGATGATGCTCCTGTAGTTGAGGGTTAAACGCCCTGGGCTTGATCCTTGATCCGGCGCATCACCATGCGCAGACGAATCGCCGCCAGGGCCTCTTGGTTGAGCCGACGGATGGTGGCGTGATCCCCGCGCGCACCCAGCTCGGCGAACAGGCGGCGCTGTGTGGCGTCGTCCATCGTGTTGAAGGCCAAGTGGAAGGGACTCATGAGACCGGAGACGTTCATGCGGCCTCCCTGGGCAGACACCCATACAGGCCGGCCAGGGCCAGCTCGGAAATGCGCGGGTCGGTCGCAATCTCGTAAATTTTGGCCAGAGCCGTTTGCTTGGCCTCGGCAATACCCGGCAGCGCATCTTGCAATGTGGTCACGGGCTCATTTAGAGCCTCTCTGACATCGCGCAGGATGTTGTAGCTGGTGACCTCAAGCGGCGGCAGACCGATTGTGGCGACGCCACCATGGATGCAATCCATGGCCGCTTGCAGTCGCTGGTTGGCTTGGTTCATCTCCTACCTCCCCGCCGGGCATGTTTGGCCGGCACACTCGACGTAGTGGTTGCTACTGCCCTTAATTGCGCCCACCAACATCACGGCCGCCAGAACAAGACCCACAACGATTCCCAGCGCTGTAATTCGGTGGATGGTGCTGTCGTCCTGCATGGCGACCTCCTGATTTATTTGACGGAGCCGATCCCAACGACCGGCTCCGTCTGCCCGGCTGCTCTCCGGGGTTGAGGTTCGCGGCCTGGGGAGGGCCGCAAGAAAGCTCGGTCAGGCCCCACGCCACACGCGCGAGGCCAGTCCCGAGGACATCCTTCTGGATGCGCTAAGGGTTTCGTTTTATTGCCAGCCCCGACACTCACGTCCCGGTTGTTCTGGCCGCCCTTTCGGGCATGTGGTTGATGTTCGTTGCCCCTGCCGTCTCTTCTGCCTTCCCGCATCGTGGCCGTTCCATTGCTGGTCCGGTTTCCGCCTCCTCCCTGGTCCCGGTGTCCGGCCCTTTGGGCCTCCGTTGCCGGGCCGCTCTGCGTTCCAGGGAGGCGGCGGTGTCTCGCGGTCGGTAAGAGGGATGATAGCCAAACGGCTATGTACGTCAAGGATAAAATAGGCATTTGGCTACAAAGAGGACAAAAAAATTCCCCTCCGGAAAACAGTCGGGCAGGGAAGAATGTGGAGAGGGAAAAAGAAAAGCCCCGCTCCGGCGGGGCTGGGATAAGCCTTTGAAGTTAGTTACTCTATTTACTAATTCCGTGCGCTTGGGTTTGTTTTTTGGATGTCCTGGCAATGTTTGACATCCAAGGCCTTTCTAACAGCTTCTTTTTCTCCTCGAACGTTCGCCAATTCCGAGGCCTCAACACCATCACCCTGGCCATAGCCCCACCAGAACGCTTGAACTTGACTTGTCTTTACCCTTTGCTGTTGTGCCACTGCCAATTGATCTTCCCTTCTGGCAAGCGAATTTAGTTCCGTTGCCAAACGCTGGCAATCATATTTTTCATACATTAGATCAGATGTATATGATCCAGTTATCTGTGAGGGTTGTGTCGGCATATTCATGCATCCATAAAACAAAGGGATAATGACTATTCCCAGTGATATTTTACATAGATTGTTCATATTGAGTGCTGTTTCTTTAGTTATATTTCGCCACTGCCCCGGTGCCGCTGTCAATTTTCCACTCAATGGCACCGGGGCAGTAACTAAAATTGGCCGGGAGCCCGGGTGCCGGGGGCCGAGAAATTGTTCCCATTTGGCTGTAAAGGAGGGGTGACGCGAGTCCCCTCTCGCCCAGTATATGGATTTGTATTGGGTTTTGTTGAATAATTATTTTGAAAGTTATTATCTGGTGCGGTTCTCTGATATGGCTGAACATAGACTCCGTTACTCTTTGTGTATCCGTTTACGTGGGCATCCTGAGCTGCAACAGGCCCGGCCAAAAGAACAAACACGACGGCTGGTAATAGAAACTTGTACATAAAGGCCTCCTTTCGTCTTGTTTACGATAAAATTTTTGAAAAATATAAAACTATGTAGTATGAAGCTAAAATCTGGAATGCCAAAGTGATCAGGGCTATGGTTGATTTTGATGCAATAAATACAAATTTTGTCAATAGAAACTTATTAGAATCTTCAAGCCTATCACACAGAATAAGCGCTGGGGTAGAAAGAATATATCCGATTACAGCGGATGGGAATCCTATAAAAAATGAAGAAAAAAATAATCCAGCTCCAAAATAAATTATTAAAAAATACCATTCTATTTGTATTTTCTCTTTGAAAATAAAAAAACATAAGCTGACAATAAACCATACAAATATTGAATTCTTAGAATACCGTGTAGCAATACTGTCCCATGACAACGCTATAGCTCTTTTCCAGCCCATAACGCTTTCCCTATTACGGCAAAATCGTCACCGTCTGCTTCATCCACGACCACATCCTTCTCTGCTCTATCTCTATTATCACCCATAAAAAGCAATTTCCCAATTCCTTGTCGGAATCGCTTTATGTAGATTGCCTCTCCTTTTCGGATTACATACACTTTCCCCTCTCGAAGCGGCTCTCCCTGCACGCCCTCATCGACCAGTACGATATCTCCGTCATCAATTGTCGGAGACATCGAATCACCCGTGACGGTCATCACACGGAGGCGTTCCGCGCTTGTCCTAGTCTTATACCCCAGCCACTCGCGTCGAAAGGCAAGACATCCCTCAGTTTTTCCGGTTGTCTCAAGCGATCCGCCACCGGCCGAAGGTTTGGCCAGGGCGCGGGGGATAAAGGCGTACTCGTCCGGGATCTCGCCTGTCGTCACAATCAGGCCAGCCGCATCTGCAAGCCGTCCAAGGGACCCAAGCCAGGCTGTCTTTTCCCCACGGAGGAGGCGTCCTAGGTTGGTTGGGTCGTATTCGGCGGCATCTGCTAACCTTTTATTTTTACCGTCGAATCGTTGATTCTTGGCATCCCGTAACGCCTGCAAAAAACTTTCTGTGAATCCCATAGGCTCACTTTGCATTTTTGTAGCCCTTTGGCTATAGCTAAACATTCCATTTTCTTTCTTGACTGCCATAGCTAATTAGCTATAATCAGACCCATGAATCTCGCTCAAGATCTGACAATCTTTTTCCAAGATACCGGCTGGTCCGCTTGCCGGCTGGCTCGTGAGGCCGGGATCAAAAGCGTCCAGGCCATAACTCGCGTCCAAAAAGGCGAGCGCCAGGGGATGCACTCCAAAAATCTTGAAAAGCTGTTGCCGTATCTCTACGGCGACCGCCGGCCGCCTTCTCTCCATGAGCAGGGGGCCGCGTGATGCCCGTACCTCTACTCACATTCCTCATCGGGATAATCGCCGGGCTCCTCTGGATGCGTTTCTTCCGAGGTTGGTAGCCCATGCACATCGCCGTAATCTCCCATCGTGAGCATCAGGCGCACGCTCATTTCCCCCGGCCAGCGTTCCAGGGCCATCCGTTCGGCCTCGCGCTGGAGGGTCTCCAGCGGGATACCATCCGAGAATTTAGGGAAGCAGGCATGAATAACATCGGCCAGACGGATCTGGGCCAGCACATGTATGAGGCCCGGGGACTCTGGATCACGAAGGGAATGAAGAGTGAGAGTTGGCATGAGTCCACGGTAAACGGACCATCGTCAATTTCGAAGACGAAATGATACAGGAAACGCCCCTTCGTTCGTGGCAATGGTTCAATGCCTGCCTCAAAATTTTCGGCAAAGACCGTTTTTACAGTATTTTCCGCGTAAATCTGCGTGAGGCACAGCGTTGGGCTGCCGATCCTGGTCATTGCGCCGACGTGCGCAACAATCCGTTGGACCAGATCCACGCGGCTATGCGTGAGCTCTCCATCCTCGGGCGTGATGATATTGCCGAGGCAGCGCCCGCCATGCTGGCTAGGACCATTAGGAAACGGCTCCAATCCATCGAGCAAATTGAGGACGACACTCGCCCTCTTCCACAGCGCTACGCCGACGCCATGGCGGCCTGTGCTGAATACATTCGATTGCTCGCGTCAGGGTTGCGATACGAGGAGCTCCATCCGTACCTGGAAGAAGCGACTCAGGCCCTGGAATCGCTCTACGTGGAGCGGCGCACAGTCGAGTTGATGGGCGCCACATGCGGTGAGGTGAGATTTAAGGCGGTGGGACAGTCGAAAGAGATCCGGGCCGGCTGGTGGCCATTTGGGAAACGCCGATGATCGACCTCAACAGTACATCAGCCCTGGGAGACCGCATCAACGACCGCATCGATGCCGTCATGGTGGCGGCCCGGGACGCCGAGACACCCCGGGACTACCTCGGCGCCTCCGTCCTCGGGGATGCCTGCGAACGGGCTATCCAGTATCGGCACCTGCAGGTGGCACCGGACCCGGGCAAGGGGTTCCCCCCTCGTGTGCTGCGCTGCTTCGACCGGGGCCGGTGGGCCGAGGATTACGCGATCGCACTCCTCAAGCGATCCGGGTTTGTGCTGCTCGAGCACGATCCGGACACAGGGGAGCAATGGGCGTTCGAGGCCATGGACGGCCGGGTGAAGGGGCATGCCGACGGCGTACTGGTCATGTGGCGCGGCGATGGGCCGGCTCTCATCCCCATGCCGGCGGTCTGGGAGTGCAAATGCCTCAACAACAAATCGTGGAGCAAATCCAAAAAGGACAAGCTCCGTGTGGCCCATCCCCGTTATTTCGGCCAGATGCAGCTCTACATGGGCGAGCTACGCTTGCCGCAAGGCCTGTTCACGGCCCTCAACGCCGACACCATGGAGCTCCATCACGAGCTCGTGGCCTATGAGCCCCAGGCGCACCAGGCGTTGCTGGCCAGGGCGCAGCGCATCCTCAACGCCTGCGATATGGGCGAGATGCTGCCCCGGGGGCTGGCCGATCCGTCCCGATTCGAGTGCAAATACTGCGATTGGTCGGAGAGGTGTTGGGCATGAACGAAAAGGAGAAGAAAATGTCGAACAATAAAACTGTTCAAATCGGAATCAGAGTAACTCCAGGAATGAAAGCTGCCATTCAGATGATAGCAAGAAAAGAATCAAGATCGCTTAGTCAGCAGATTCTTCATTTCGTGAAGGCTGGAATTCAAAAGTCTTCAGAAATTGAGGTAAGAAATCAGGATGAATAAGATGATATTCGTGAAGCCCTTGCTTAATAAAATGCTCAACCTGTTGCGAGATACTCCGTGTTTCGCGGATGGCGCACAGGGACACAGCATCTCGCAAATCTTCGGTCACGCGGATGCCGATCTGGACGGTTTTTTTATCGCTCATTCGGGCTCCCTAACGCCAGTCAGACTATAGCGCAAGCTAAATAATGTTTATGAATATTAAACAATCGTTGACAAGCATAAGAAGGCGTGGGTAGGTTCTCCCGCATGACCGACGAACCGGAGGCATCCCCCATGGGTCAACCACGCCGGCGCGTTATCGACCTCAACCTGTACGCGCGCCAGGACGATCCGTTGCCACAGCAGGCGCGCCCGCAGTCCGTCTCCGCCGCCGTCGAGGCGTTCCGGGATGCGATGGCCGCCGCTGGACTGGGGCGGCCGGAGATCGTGTCTGACGGGACCTTACACCGATTTGATCTTCCCGATGAGGCGCGCGGAAAGCATACGGGTTGGTACAAATTCCATCCCGATGGGATTCCCGCCGGCGCATTTGGGTCCTGGAAGCATGAGCTCTCCGAACGGTGGTGCTCGAAAGCCAATTACGAGATGAGCCGCGAAGAGATCGCGGCCGTCAACGATTTCTACCGCCGGGCCCGGGAAGAGGCTGAAGCCGATCGTGCGCGCGAAGCCAATGCAGCGGCGGCCCGGGCGGCGAAAATTTTCGAAGCGGCGGACGAAGCCACGGAACACCCCTACCTTGCGAGGAAAGGGGTCGCGGCCTTCGGCCTCCGCATCGATAAACGCGGTGAGCTGCTCATCCCCATGTACAATAGCCGCGGCGAAGTGCGCGGGGTGCAGCGTATCATGCCCGACGGGCAGAAGCGGTTCCTGTCTGGCCAGGCCAACCCGGGTCTTATCCACGTCATCACATCATCGTCGCCTGATGCGTCCAGGACGGTGTACGTGTGCGAGGGCTACGCGACCGGGGCCAGCCTCCACATGGCAACCGGCGAAACCGTCATTGTCGCCTTCAGCGCTAAAAATCTCGAAGCGGCTGCCCTGGCCGTCAAACAGGAGGTATTTCCACAAGCAAAAATCATTTTCGCCGCGGACAACGATCAATGGACACAGATCAAGGGAGTGCCCAAGAACGTCGGGATCGAAGCAGCGCGGAAAGCCGCTCAGGCCGTCGGTGCGTCCGTGGTCTGGCCGGAATTCCGGGACCTCTCCAGTCACCCCAAGGATTTTAACGATCTCTACGCCCTGGAAGGGCCGGATGCGGTCCGGACACAAGCCAAGGGGTATGGCGTCAGAATCCGTGACTGGAGCATCGCCAGATTGTCGGGGGAAAAGGCCCCGGTCCGGCGATGGCTCGTCCAGGACGTTCTTCCACTGGGGGCGGCCATGATCCTTGCCGCGCCAGGCGGGACTGGCAAGGGGATATTGACCCTCAACTTGGCTCTGCACGTGGCCCGAGAGCCGCAACCAGGCATCGACTTCAACCCTTCGTCGCTTTTCTTCGGCCATCAGCTCGTGGCCCACGGTCCCGTGGTCATGCTGGCGGCCGAGGATGACATGGACGAGGTGCATCGGCGGGTGGAAAGTCTAGGCGGAGATTTCCCGGAGAACCTGTATGTCATCTGCTTGCCCGATCTCGACAAGCCGGCAGCCCTCTTCACCTCTGCAAGAGGAGAGATTCGCACGACTGCCTTTTGGGCAGAAATGGCCGAACAGATAAAGGCAATCAGGCCTGTCTACGTCGTCATCGACCCCCTCTCCTGTTTTGTTTTGGCTGACCTCAACGACCGCAATGTGGGCGCTTACGTCATGGGCACCTTCACCTGCCTCGCGAGGCAGAGCGGCGCTCTAGTGCTCGGCATCCACCACATGAACAAGCTGCGCGACAAGATCAAGAACCTCGACGATGCCAGAAACGCCATCGCGGGCAGCGCCGGGTTCGTTGACCACGGCCGCGGGGCCTATGTCCTCTGGCCCGAAGAGGAGCAGAAAGCCAAGACGCTTTGCAAGCACATGGGCGTGGAGCATTCCAGGGGGCGCGTTGTTCGCGGTGGATTGGCCAAGGCCAACTTCCCCGGTGATGAGGAAGAAAAGGTCTTTATTAGGAACGATATCGGGCTGCTCGTCGGCCAGGATGAGGAGGCGCAGCGGATCAAGCGCCGGGAAGAGGAGCGTCTTTTGGACCTTCTGGCTGAAGCAATCGCCAACGCTGCCGTTCAGGGGCACCCCTTCCAGCATACCGGGAAACAAGGTCTCTTCGAGAAGCGCGAGCGTTTGCCCAAGAGTTTACGAGAGCTCAGCAGACATCCCCTTGAGCGTCTCGGCCGTCTCCTCCTCGACGCGAAGCGGATTGACAAATACCGTCCAGCCAAGGGTGGATCGGTCGAGCAATGGCTTGACGTTCCTGGTGGTCCCTTCGCCCTTGGTGTCGGAATTCTTGAACTCGGAGAATTTGAAAATGTACTCGATTCGTAGCACGAAAAGCGTTCCCAGAGACACGGGATTATATTTTGGAAACGCTGGAAACGGTATGCTTAAATCTAGGTTTTATGCGGGCTAGCGGTTTCCAGGCGGTGACCCCCCTATAAGAGCATTCTTATGCTCTTTAGGGGGGGGTCAGGTGAGGTCGAATTTTGGAAATGGGAAAAGAAAAGTGAACTTTGGAGGTAGAAAATTGCAATACTGGAGCGCATATCCCGGGTGGAAAGACGAATGATCCGCCTCACTCTCCCCTGGCCGCCGAGCACGAACAAGACGTGGCGTGGGAAGAAAGGCCGGAGCAAGCCCTACTTGTCGGCCAAGTCCACGACGTACCGCCTGGCGGTCCGGTCGCTGGTCCTCGGGGCCAAGCTGCCGGGACTGCCTGTCCATGGAGCCCTAGAGGTCAAAGTCATACTGTGCCCGCCCGACAAGCGTCGGCGCGATGAGGACAATTTTGCCGGGAAGGCGCTGTTCGATGCCCTAACCAAGGCCGGCGTATGGCTGGACGATTCGCAGATCCGGCGCAAAGTCGTGGAGTGGGGAGACGTGGCCAGAGGCGGTTGCGTGGCGGTCGAGATCCTGCCGATACCCCAAACGGTCGGCGCGTAAAAAAAAAGGGGGGGGGAAAAGCGGTGAGCGAGCTGACGTGTTGTCCGAAATGCGGCGGGAAAATGGTAGTGGTTGACACTGACCCCCTCACGAAATCCTTGGTGCGTATCAGGCGCTGCAAGGATTGCCGGTTCACGGTGGCAACCGAAGAAACTGTGACGGCCATTGTCAGCCAAGGCCAAACAGGCAATCAGCCGGCGGTATAATTTGCAACTTTCTTCCTAAATAGCCCCTATAGCCCCTATCTCCCCTATATACCCTAGTTTTTTTTTCCCCTCCAGGTTAGCCTCTGCCCAAAGTCCGGCCCGCGACGCCCTCAAAAATCCTCAGCGTGCGGCCGAACGGCGGACTCGTAAAAAAAGAGGCTGGCCCATGGATCACGTCACCCGACTGATCGCCCTCGAAGAGGGCTGCAAACTCGCCGCCTACACCGACTCGCGCGGCATCTGGACTATCGGCTACGGCTACAATCTCCAGGCCCACGGCTACTCCCCTGAGGAGTGCGCCAGTATCACCTGGACCCAGGAGCAGGCCGATCAGGCCCTGGCGGACGAGATTGAGGCCGTCGAGGCCGAGCTTGACCGCCGTTGGCCCAAGTGGCGCGACCTCGACGAGGTACGCCGGGCGGCCATCGTGTCCAGCGTGTATCAGCTCGGCGCACCGGGCGCTGCCCATTTTGTGGCCACTATCGCCGCGCTCCAGGCCCACGACTGGGCCACCGCCGCAACGCAGATGCTGGCCTCTCGCTGGGCCAAACAGACCCCGGCCCGCGTCCAGCGAAATGCCGCCATGGTCCAGACGGGCCAATGGCCAGAGGACGTCAATGGTGTCAAATTCCTCCCCGAATCCACACCCGATCCGATCTTGGCTCCAACACCGGTTAAACCCTCTGCACCTGTATTGCCGGTTGACAGATTGCCGGATGTCCCGGGGGACGGCACGACGATGGGCGACGCGGTACGAGTGGATTTATCGGATGTTTCTCGGCTGACCGTCATCCTCAAGGCCTTGGCCAAGTCCAAGACGATTTATGGCGTCCTTGGGATGCTCGGGTTGCAATTCCTGGGGGTCAACGCCTGGGACGTCGCCATTCGCATCGGCGGGCAAATTTACACCGTTCCCGACCTTTCGCCCTACCTTTCCACCGTCCTTGCCTCGCTGGCCGTTTGGGGTCGCATGACTGCCAAGCCGATCAAGGGGGCTCCCCATGCGTAACATTTCCGCCCTGCTCCTCGCCGTCTTCCTGCTCACGCCCCTGCCCGCCTGCGTGTCCACCGGGGGAGGCCAATCCTCCACCTCCCTCGGACCGGACACCCCCGAGACGGCCGCCGGTGTCAGCTCCACGCTGGCATCCAGGCTCAAGTCGGGGCTCTCGTACCTCTGGGCCTCCTATACGGCACTCAAGCAGCGCGGGGCCAAGGACCTCGCCACGCTCCGGGCGCAGATCGTCGATTTCGAGGCGGCCGTCGGCAGGGATGCCTCGGAGGCCCTGGCGCTGTACCAGGTCGCCCGGACCACAGTGGGCGTCGTCGCTGCGGTGGCGGGAGTGCTGTGATGGATGTGCTGTACCCCGACATCCGCCGTCAGCTCGTCTCCGGGCACGTGGTGACGTTCGAGGGCTCGGATATGCTCTCCCGGGCCATCCGCTGGTTTGCCCCGGGCGGATCACACACGGCCATGGTGCTGCGTGTCTCCGACTGCCCGGGCACGATATTTTTGATCGAGGCTCTGGAGCACGGCCCGACGCTCACCCGTATGTCTCGGCGGATCAGCAATTACAACGGCCGCATCCACATCCAGATGCCGGCCGTCGCCACGCGCCAACAACGGCTCATCACTGCCATGGCGTTACGCCTCCTCGGGGCGCGCGTTGCCTACGATTATCCCTCTCTCCTGTGCCAGACGCGACGCCGAGTGGCTCTCAACATGCGCCGCTCGTTTTGTTCGGAGATGGCCCAATATCTCCTCACCCAGGCCGGCGTGATGTCGCCGCATCGGTTGGCCATGACCCCTGGCGAGTTGCGCCACGAGTTGGGGCATGAGGTGACATTGGCACCCTACACGGACGACGTCGAGGCTATCGGGGATGGTGGTGCGCGTGAGTGAGGCCCTGTGCAAATACCGCGGCCTCGCGCCCTGGGTCGGGATGGTGCTCACCGTGGTGATCCAGATTGCTGCCATCGCCTACAGCTACGGCATGCTCTCGCAACGCCAGGCCGATTTTGATCACCGCCTCACCATCATCGAGAGCAGCGACCGGGAGCAATCCCGCCAGATCGGAGAGTCCGCCGCCCGCCTAGCCAGGATCGAGGAGGGCGTAGCCTATATCCGCGACGCTGTGCGATCGGAGCGGGGGCGGTAGGTATGTCCAGGCGCAAGGGTGTGCCCGAGAAATTCACGGCCGAAAAGCGGGCCAAGTTTTTGGCCTACCTGGCCAAGTACGGGTTTGTGGCCCGGGCGGCCCGGGCTGCCGGGGTCCACCGGGACACGGCGCGAAACGCCCGCAAGAGCGATGCGGTTTTCGCCGTGTCCTGGGATGCGGCGCTGGCCGAATACACGGAGGCCCTGGAGGCCGAGGCTGACCGCCGGGCCTACACGGGCACGCTCAAGCCGGTGTTCCAAGGTGGCAAAAAAGTCGGCGTGATCCGGGAGTTCTCGGACACGCTGCTTATTTTTCGACTCAAGGCGCTCAAGCCGGAGGTCTACCAGGACCGGGCGCGCCACGAAGTCACCGGCAAGGACGGCCAGCCGGTCCAGGTCGAAACGAGTCTCAACCCGGCGGCTATGGACGTTCTAAAAAGGATCTTGGGCGATGATGACGAGGATTGAACGAGAAACAGAATACAGGGAATTGTTCAGCCTAGCCGGCGAGGACGGTTTCAACGAAGCCGCCAAGCCTCTCGTGCTGCGCGACCTGTATTTCCTGCTGGCGTTCATCCTGAACCGCAAAGATGTCCGCCGCGATTGGCTCTATGATCGGTGCAGGGAGGTGCAGGCCAGCCCGGACGGGTACCTGGACCTGTGGGCGCGTGAACATTTCAAGAGCACCATCATCACGTACGCCAAGACGATTCAGGACATCCTGGCCAACCCCGAGATCACGGTTGGGATCTTTTCCCACACCCGCCCCATCGCCAAGGCGTTTCTCCGCCAGATCAAGCGCGAGTTCGAGGGCAACGATACCCTTAAGCAACTTTTCCCTGATGTGCTGTACGCCAACCCGGCCAAGGACAGCCCGAAATGGTCCGAGGACGACGGCATTATCGTCAAGCGCAAGGGCAATCCCAAGGAGGCCACGGTGGAAGCCTGGGGCCTCGTGGACGGCCAGCCGACCGGACGCCATTTCGCGCTTATGGTCTACGACGATGTCGTCACCCGCGAAAGCGTCACCTCGCCGGAAATGATCAAGAAGGTCACGGACGCCTGGGAACTCTCGCTCAACCTTGGGGCTGCGGGGGGCGCCGTCCGGTACATCGGCACGCGCTACCACACCAACGACACGTACAAGGTCATGATGCAACGCGGGTCCGTTAAGCCGCGCATCCATCCGGCCACGACGGACGGCACCGAAAATGGGGAGCCCGTGCTTTTGACCAGCGCCAAGCTGGCCGAGAAGCGCAGGGATATGGGGCCGTACACCTTCGGCTGCCAGATGCTGCAAAATCCGACCGCTGACAAGGCCCAGGGGTTCAAGCGGGAGTGGGTGCGGCTCTGGAAGCCAACCCCCGAGCGCATCGATGTCATGAACCGGGCCATCCTCGTCGACCCGGCCGGCAGCAAGAAGACGACCAGCGATTATACCGTCATGGCCGTTGTCGGCTGGAATGCCGACCGTCGGCGCTATCTCATCCATGCTATCCGCGACCGCCTCAACCTCACCGAACGCACGCGGGCGCTTTTCAAGCTGGTCCGCGAGTATCAGCCCCAGGTTGTCGGCTATGAGCAGTACGGGATGCAGGCCGATGCCGAGCACATCGAAGCCGAGATGGAGCGGCAGAACTACTATTTTTCGGTCACACGGCTGGGCGGTTCGATGCCGAAGCCTGACCGCATCCGTCGGTTGGTGCCGCTGTTCGAGCGGGGAGAATTCTTTCTGCCCATCGAAAGCACCTTCCCTGATTGGGAAGGGACATACCACAACTTCACCACGCTGTTTCTGGAAGAGGAATACGAATCGTTCCCCGTCAGTTCGCATGACGACATGCTGGATTGTCTGTCGCGGTGCTGTGACGCCGACCTGGGGATGGAGTTCCCGCAAGCTGTTGTCTTGCCGAAGGCGTCGGAAGGGCCTCAGTTTGCGCATGGGTATCAGCCCATGGACATCGACAATTACAATTCGGGAGCCAGCTATGAGCCGCGATCTCCGTATTGAGCCGGCCGAAACGCCTGAACTGCGGCGCCTGCCCTGGGCGGCCATCCAGGCCGAAGGACTGGAACGACTCATGCTCTGGCATCGGCTACGCCCGACGGTGTTGGACTGGCTCGACAACGTCAATCCGATGCACTGCGTGCTGTTCAACGCCTGGGACGCCGCATCCGGCGAGTATGTCGGCGCCACCTGGGTCAGCCCGATCCTGGGCCGCGCCGGGTGCATGCATTTTTTCATCCGCGCTCCGTTCCGGCCCGAGGCCGTGGGACTAGCGCGGATCGCCATTGCCGCAGTTTTCGAGCGGCTCGACTTGGCGTGTGTTTGGGGGTTCACACCGGCCCCGTACCGGCATGTTTTCGGGATGCTACGGGCCGTCGGTTTCGAGGTGCTCGGGCGCCTGCCCGGTGCCTGCCACATGCCGACCGATCTTCGGCCGGATCGCTATGTGGACGGCGTTTTCACCAAGCTGATGCCGGAGCGAGCCGCTCCGGCGGGGAGGTAATATGGGCGCTGTGATCGGATTGGTCTCTGCCCTGGTCGGCGCCGCCCAAGCGTCGGCCGCCCATGCGTCGGCCGCCCACGCGGCGAAGCAGGCCGCATTGATCCAGGCGGCCGCGACACAGGCCCAGACGGACAGCACCAACAAGCTGATCGAGAACCAGACCAAGAGCAACGAGGTGCTGTCCAGTCAATTGGAGAGCGCCAATACGGCCCAGGACGCCGAATCGTCGGTCACCCGCAACGCGGAGCGCAAAAAGATCCTGGCCTCGACGACCAGCAACATCCTGACGTCTCCATTGGGCACCAGCGGCACGGCGGCGACCATCGGTAACACACTGCTCGGGCAGTCGTCGCTGTCGTAACCATGGTCAAGCTCGACGATATCCGCCAGCGCGTGGCCCACGTGGAGGGCCAGAGGGCCGAGCGTTTGGACGAGTGGCGGGAGTTGTCCGCCCTCATCCTGCCGTCGCGGGGGTTGTTCTCCGGCGAAAATAGCACCGGCCTGCGGAAAAAGCGCATCTGGAATAACGCAGCTTACCGGGGCCTGCGTCGGGCTGCCGCCGGCCTCACCAGCGGCATGACACCGGCCAATTTGCCGTGGTTTGCGCACGACTATATGGACCCTGCCCAACGCGAGATCACCGGGGCCCGTAGCTACGCGGACAGCATCGATCACCGCCTCAACACCGCGTTGTCCATGGGCGGCTTTTACCAGGCCATCCATGCGTTCAACCGCGAGTTTCTCGCGTTCGGGACGGCGCTCCTCTACACCGAGGCGGGCCTGACTGTACCCGTGCGCTATCGTTGCTGCACCATCGGCACCTGGGCCGTGGCCTTGGACGACGAGGACTCGCTGGCGTTCGTGGCGCACCGGATGCGGTTTACGGCCAAGGCCCTGGCCGCCCGGTTCGGGGAGGATGCCCTATCGACGGTGGCGCAACAGGCCCTCAAGGACAGGCCGTACCACGAGCTTGAGGTCATGCACGTCGTCGAGCGGCGCGATGCGACGCCTGCCCGCCCGGGGCAGGTCATGGATGCCCGCGCCATGCCCTGGGCCTCGTATTGGTACGAGGCGGGCGGAGCCGAGCATTTCCTGGCCGAGGGCGGCTATATGGAGATGCCCTACCATTTCACCCGTTGGGATGAGGCCCGGGGCGTTTACGGCACCGGCCCCGGCGATGAGGCGATATCCGACCAACGGGCCCTGGACACGCACGAACTCTATAAGACGCTGGGTATTGAGAAGACCATCGACCCGCCCCTGGTCGCGCCCGGGATGCTCAAGACGCACATCAATACCAACCCCGGCGCGCTCAACGCCGTAACGTCCGTGCAGGGCAACCAGCTCGCGCCGCTCTATCAGATCGATTTCCTTCGGGGCGTTGAGGCGCTGCAACAGGAGATCGCGACCATCACCCAGCGCTTGGGCGATACGATGTACGCCAATGTGTTCCAATCCATCCCCCTGGACCAGCGCACGCCTGGCATGACCGCGACCGAGGTGCTGGAGCGCCGCCGCGAAGCCTTGCAAGAGATGGGCCCGGCCCTATCGGCCTACGAGCCCAATATCCTCAACACGGTGTTGGAGCGCACCTACGCCATCCTCGACCGTGCGGGGTTTATCCCCCCGCCGCCTCCGGCTCTCGGCCCCTATGCCATGCTGGATGTGGAGTACCAGTCCCCCTTGGCCCAGGCGCTCCGGCAGACGGATTCCGATTCCATCCAAGCGCTGTTGCAGACGGTCGTGCCGCTGGCCCAGGCCGACCAGGAGATCCTGGACAAGATCGATTTCGACCAGGTCGTGGACGAGATGTCGCACTCTCTGGGCGTGCTCGGCTCCGTGGTGCGCTCCGACGAGGAGGTGGCCGAGCGCCGGCAGAACCGGCAGGCGCAGATGCAGGCCATGCAGCAGGCCGAGCAGGCCAAGGAGCAGCTCGACGCTGTCGCCAAGATCGCGCCGGTCTCGACCAAGGACACCCTGGCCGGGGCCCTGCTCGGAGGAGGGATAAGCAATGCTTGAGACACCGGAAGAGCGCACCGCCCGGGAAGCGGCCGACGCCCAGGAGACATCTCTGGTCCTGGCTGATCTGGCCGACGTACTTGAGACGCCAGCCGGCTACCGGGTGATCCTGCGCATGATCCGGGCACTCGGCGGCGGGAACGGCATGTTGCGCGACCAATCGGACATGATCCTCCACAACGTCGCCATCCAATATTTGCAGGAGATCCAGCGCGCCCATCCGGCGGCGCTTATCGCCATGTGCGGGGACCTGTGGGGCGTCCCGCATCCGTAACATCAACAAGGAGACATCGACATGGCCGAACCAGGAACCACGCCCGCGCAGGAACCGCAAACCGCAACTCCTGCGGCGGACACGACCCAATCTTCGCCGGCTCAGGGCACGGCGCCGCAGCCATCGCCCGGCGGTGACAAACCGGATGAGGCCTACAAGTTCGACAAGCCGGGGAGCGATACCACCACGTCGGCCCCGGAGGACACCCCGTCCGGAGATTGGCGCGAAACGCTGCCCGAGGCGTGGCGCGAGGCGACGAAGGACGCCAAGACGCCCGAGGAGGCCCTGGCAGCCTACAAACGCGGCGTCGGCTACAACCCGCCGAAAACCATCGACGACGTCGAGCTGCAACTGCCCGAAGGCGTGCCCATCGACGAGGGCGTCAACAAAAACTTCCGCGAGCAGTGCGTCAAACTGGGCGTGACCAAGGACCAGGCCCAGGGCCTCATGGATTGGGAGATTCAGACCGGCAAGGAAATGCGCCAGCAACTCATCGCTGACGGGACCAAGGAACTCAAGGAAGCCTGGGGGGCGGGGTACGAAGCCAAGCGTTCCCTGGCCATGCGGGCCGTGACGGCGCTCGACCGGCGCATGGGCGGCAAATTCGCCAATGCCCTGGCTGCCCGGGGGCTGGCCGACGATGCCGTGGTCGTCCAGGCGTTCGCCCACATCGGCGAAATGATCTCCGAGGACACCTTGTCCGGCGGCAACGGCGGCGCCGGTGGGGACCGGCCCGAGGCCCCGGAAGACACCTACAAGGCAATGCATTTCAAACGATAATAAGGAGATAGCATATGGTCATCGCCCAAACGCTGAAGGAAATCGCCCTGGATAAGGCGAAGAAGCGGCCGGAGCTGGTGGATTACCTCACCGAGGACGCGCCGATCCTGGATGCGCTCAAGTGGATTCCGGCAACCCACGGCCTGTGGAATGTGACCGAGGTCCTGACCGGCATCGAAGGGCCGTCGTTCGTGGACCTGGGCGCTCCGCTGCCCACCGTCACGGCCCGGACCGGCCTGGAGCAGACCTACGTGTCGGTTATGGGCGGCGAGCAGGAGGTCGCCGTGGACAAGGCCGCCCAGTTCGGCGGGCCGGAGAAGTATTTTTCGCGCCGGGAAAAACCCATCATGCGCCAGGCCGGCATGGACACCGAAACCCGCATCTATGAGGCGTACTGGCGCAAGGCCGCGCTCGCCAAGAGCCTCTACACCGGCGCCGGCGGATCGGCGGCAGCCAGTGGCGCCACGGGCCTGTCCAGCATCATGGTCGTGCGCATGGACGAGGATCTCAACACGGGCATCTACGATCCGTCGGGATTTTCCGCCGGCCGGCTCCTGGAGATCAGCCCCATCAACGGCGGCTCGCAATATCACCTGCGCTCCCAGGAGGGCGTGCTGGGGTTCGGCGTCAGCTATCGCGGCCGGTTCGGCTGGCAACTCCTGGAGCCGGAGCGCACGGTCTACGGCATCGTCAACATCAGCTCCGCCAAGCTGCCGACCATGTCCATGATCGACGACGCCATTGCGGCCGTGCGTGGCAAGCCGTCGAACACCTTTATCTTCGGCCATCCGAAGATTCTCGGGCGTGTGTTTAGCGCGCTCAAGACGGCGAACATCGAATTTGTGAACAGTGACTCCAATCTGCGGACGCTGGTGTCGATGTACAACGATATCCGCATCGTCGGAAGCTACAACGTGAGCGACGGCAACGAAGCCGCCGTTTCGTAAACATCATCAACCCACGAACGCAAAAGGAGTTCCCTATGGGTTTCGGATACAATGAAAAAACAAACTGGTACGACCAGTACTTCGAGAAGGGCATCGCTCTGCCGTCCACAGGCAACGACACCTGCGAAAATCCGCTGCCGGTCGGCAAGCACCATGGCGCCCTGACGGTTCGGGCGACGGTTGCCTCCTCGAACGCCAGCATCCCGGCCGGCTCCAGCGTGACATTCACACCGCTGTTTTCCGCCACGCCGGACGGCGAATTTGTTGTCCCGTCTCCCGCCTATGCCGTCTCCGTGTCCGCCCCGGCCGGGGCGGCCGAAACGGCGGCCTCGGGCGAGGAACTCTGTACGTTCCTGCTGCCTGATTCGGACAAGGAATATTGCAAGATCAAGATCGCGACCACAGGCGCCTGCACCGGCAGCCTGGACGTGGCCATGGGCTACACGGCCCGGTAACGTTCCGCGATCCGAGCCAGCAGGGCGGGCCTTGTACGCCCTGACAAAATTTCGGCTGGAGACGCAACGTGATAAATGCCGACACCGTCAAAAATAAATACACCGGGTCAGGATCGCTACTGACGTATCCTGTCACGTTCCCGTTTTCGTCTGCTGACGATCTGGCCGTGTACGTCTCGATCAATGATATCGAGACGAAATATACGCTAGGGACTCAGTATACCGTTTCCGTCAACAGCGACCGGAGTGGTGGAATCGTTGCGTTTGCGAATGCTACGTTTGTACCGAAAGACTCTATCATTGCCATACTGCTTGACATCGCCACGACTCAGGATGTCGATCTAACATCGACAGCTACAGTGTCTACACAAGATCTGGAGGCCGGGCTCGACAAGACGGTACAGCTTGTCCAGATGGCATTCGAACAATTGGGCCGGTGCGTCAAAGTTGTACCGACAAGTTTAAAAACAGATAATGACCTGAACTTAAATACAATAATTAGCAAAATTGATGCCGATACCGAAGCAGCAAAGTCGTCTGCAACACAAGCCACTGCTTCGGCTGTGGCGGCAGCTGTGAGTGCTGCCGCTTCAGCCGAAGCAGAATCTTCCGCTGTGGCATATCTTAATACGGCATCTGAAGATGTTTCTCTCGCGACACAACTGTCAGCAGAGTTTAGAGATATCCAAACATCACTGGATAATGCTGTTTCCATGGCCGTTCTAAAGGCAAACAATGCTGCCGGTCTGGCCGTTACGGCAGCGGACGACGTGGCAGCTCTTGCCATCCTCTGCCAAAAATATTCCGACCAGGCTGCTATGTGGCCAAGCGGCGCCCCGGCTTTTGACGCAGGCGCGACGTATTCGTTCCCGGATGTTGTCGTTTACAGCGATGCATCCATATATCGATGCATCGGTATTGATATAACCGGAGAAAACCCGGCCGATGGCATCCATTGGGTGCGGATAAATCAGAGTACAGTTGATAGTTGCTGGGCACTGGATTCCGATAGAGCGCTCATGCCCAGTAGTAATGCGTCTCTTTATTCTTCCGTTTGGGAGATTGATGGCGGTCTGGATTTGATGCCAGCCACTACCCCTACTAAAAACGTATCTTGGGATATGGATTCTGACGGGGACATCCAGCCAATTACATAGGAGTAAAATATATGGCCACTAGAAATATTGTTCCTCGTGCGAATGGCGAAGGAAGCATCGGGACCTCTTCAAAAGCGTGGGGAGGAATTTTCACGGGAAAAGTTAATGGATATGATTTGACCTCGACCCCGACCGCCTCTGCGATCCCGCGCGCGGATGAAAATGGAAAGTTGGACGTATGGGTGCGCAATGGTGGGGAATGTTATCTTACCCTCTCGGGTAGCAATCTCTTACTCTCTCGTTGTTACGGACGTCGGCTCATTATCGACGATGCAGTGCAGATCATCCCGGAGGCGGGGGTCACGTTGGCGTCCACCGGCGTTGCGAATACCACATACTACATCTATGCTCCCATCGTATCAGGTGCAATGATACTAGAGGCCTCGATAACCGCCTACACCCCAGACGACCGCAACGGTTTTATGGTCAAATCGGGGGACGTTACGCGCGCACTGGTCGGCATGGCGCGGACAGATGCGAATGGTGCGTGGGTTGATAATGCGAAACAACGATTCGTTTTGAGTTACTACAATAGAAACTATTTAATGCTGGACGCACAATATGCCGTTTCAGGAGAAATTTCTAGTGCTGATGCAACCAACCCAATTATGATTTCCGCAGCAAAGCAGCTCGAATTTCTTTCGTGGGGTGCTGAGGGTCTGCTCGTAAGCTTTTTTGTTAACGTAAAAGTGAACGCCACACCGGGGGCATTCGCGCGTATATACATGGACGGATTAAATGTGGCCCATCTCCCGGTATATACGCCGACTGTAAATGCGTATATTAGTAATGCTGCTACTTTCGGCGTATTCGTATCAGACGCTGGCTATCACTATTTAGATGCGAGAGGCTTGGCTTGGACTGGTACGGTGGCTACATGGGACGCATATTGGACGACGATTACAGGAGGTATTTGGGGATGATTAAATATACAATCGACGTACTACAATATCTACAGGGGACAGATGCAAAAACATATCCGGTATTTTTGAGAGACGGAGAGTTAGATATCTCACAACTCAATGCTAAAGAAGCCACAATACTCAACAACGCACTTAAATCATACGATCCACTCCCGTATCTCAAAACTGACGCCTGCTCCCGCATCGACGCCAAGGCCGAGGCGCTCTGTACAACCCTCATCACGCCCGGGATCACCCAGCAGACCCGCTACGCCCGCAAACTGGCCCAGGCCGAGGCTTTCCTCCAGGACGGCACGCCGACCGAAGTGGAATACCCGCTCATTTATAACGAGGTGGGCATCACGGCCAGGAGCGCCGGGGCCGTGGCCACGGCCATCGTCCAGGCGTCCGCAGCCTACGACACGTTTTGCGACAAGGTGGAGTTGGTGCGGGCCAAGGCCAAAGGAGCAGTCCACACGGCCAGCAACGCATCCCTGGTCGCCAGCGCCGAGGCCGCCGTGGTCTGGCCGACGGCGGCGAGCGAATAGGAGGACCTGATGCCGGGCATCATCCGTACGAAGGTCATCAACACGGCCCTGCGGCTCATCGGCGCGAGCCAAACCAACATGCAGGCGTCGGGGTCCAGCCCGATCAGCACCATGGCGGCGTCGGTGTTTACGGACGTGCTGCGCACTGTGCTGGCATCGCACCCCTGGTCGTTCGCCATGCGCTATGCCGAGTTGGCCAAGCTTTCCACCACGCCGCTGTTCGGTTACGCCTACGCCTATCAGATCCCTACGGATTGCGTCCGTTTTTCCGACGCTCGGACAACCCCTTTCTCCGGTTCCACAGAGGCACCCCCCCGCTTTGATGCCCCAGCCATCGATTATGAGCGTGTCGGGAGCGCCATCTATACCGACGCGACTCCCTGCTACGCCAGATACGCCAGCGCCGACTGCGAGCCCCTGGCGCATGAGCCGTTCATTGAGGCCCTGGCCGCCCGACTGGCCATCGAAATCGCCCCTTCCGTTTCGAGCGGCGGGGTGAGCCCGGAAAAACTGGAACAGCGATATATCTACGCCCTGGAACTCGCGAAGTGTTTCGACGGCGACACGCAACATCCACCGCGTACCTCGCCGGCCACTGGATCGAATTTCGTCAGGCGGCGTTTTGCCGGAGAGTACCCGCCGGAGATGCGATGACGACGGTGCTCCATACGCAAAACATCTTCAACGGCGGCGAGTTGTCCCCGTTGATCCGTGGCCGGGCCGACCTGCAGCGCTACAAGTCCGGCGCACAGACCATGCTCAATCTGGTGCCCATGCCGCAGGGCGGCGTCACGCGCCGGCCGGGGATGGTTTTTTTGGGCGAAGCCAAAAACGCGACGTCCCGCCTGATAAAGTTCGTTTTTTCGACGACGCAGGGGCGCATGCTGGAATTCGGCAACTACACCATGCGCGTATGGATGCCGGATGGCACGTTGGTGGCCGATCCGTCGAACACTGCGCAACCCCTGGTCGTCGTGACGCCGTTCGCGGCCGCCGATTTGTCGGCCCTGCATTTCGCCCAGGATGGCGACGTCATCTATTTCGCGCATCCCAGCTACGCTCCGTGCAAGCTGTCACGCTACGCCGACACGTCATGGACGTTTACGACGTTGACATTTTTGCCGGACGTCGTTCCGCCGACCGGATTGTCGGCGTCTATCATAGGCAGTACGGAAAGCACTACTACGACGACGAAAAAATATGTTGTGACTGCCGTCTCGGAAACGACAGGGCAGGAGTCCGTTGCATCTGATGTTTTGTCGGTCATTGCGGCATCCCTGACGACGGCGTATTATATCCAGGTCAGCTGGACGGCCGCTACCGGAGCGGCCGAATACCGTGTCTACAAATACAAAGGCGGCGTCTACGGTTTTATCGGGCGGTCCACCTCGACGAGTTTCGAGGATCAGAACATCACCGCCGACACCGAGGATACGCCGCCGACGTACAATCAATATTTTTCCAGTGCCGGCAATTATCCGTCACTGGTATTTTTCCACCAGCAACGCTTGGGCTATGCCGCCTCGAATAATGATCCGTACACCGTTTGGATGTCGCGGTCGTACTTGCTCGAAAGTTTTTCGGAGAGCCTGCCGCCAAAAGATGATGACTGCATCAAAGCGCGGTTCCGCTCTTCCCAGGCTAACCGATTCGTCTGGCTGGTCCCGGACCGCACGGCGCTGTGCATCGGCACCATCGGCGGCAACCTCACCGTCGAACCGTCGTCCGGGAACGTGCTGACGCCAGGGACTACTTCCTTTGTTGTTGCCCCTCAGGAATCGAACGGTAGCGAACCGCTCTCACCACTTTCCGTCGGCGGCGCGACCATTTTTGCCCAGCGCGGGTTCTCGGCTGTCCGCGACTTCGCCTACAACTACCTGGCGGATAAATACAAAAGCGATGACCTGACCCTCCTGTCCCGCCATATCCTGCAGGACGTCGAAATCGTCGCCTGGGACTACCAGCAAGAACCGCACAGCATCATCTGGTGCGCTCTGTCCGATGGCACCATGGCCTCCTGCACGCTCATGAAAGAGCAGGAGGTCGTCGCCTGGGCACGGCACGAAACGGACGGCGAGATCCTTTCCGTGGCCACAATGCCCGGCACGCCCGACGATCAGGTGTGGATGCTCGTTCGGCGGACGGTACATGGCACAGCCAAGGTTTTCGTGGAAAAGTTGGCGCCATTTTTTGATGACGACGATCCGTCGGGTGCGAATTTCCTGGACAGTGCTCTGACGTATTCCGGGACGGCGGCGACATCGTTTTCGGGATTCGGGCACCTGTCCGGTGAGACCGTCACGGCGTTTGCCGATGGCGGCGTGGTGACGGGCGTGACGGTGTCAAACGGTGGCGGTTTCACGCTCGGCACAGCCGCTTCCGTTGTCACCGCCGGCCTGCCGTACACGTCCACGCTCATCCCCATGCGGCCGGAAGTCGATACGCAGGCCGGATCGTCGATGCTGCACAACCGCAAGCTCCTCGACATCCGGGCCCGCGTGTATCGGACAATGCCGTTTGCAGTCGGCGTGGTCGGCAGCGACAAGACGTGGACGATCACGGATCGGGATATCGTGGGCGGCGAATTCCAAACGGCACCGTTTTTCGCCAGCTCCGTACAGGACCTCTATTTGGGGCTGGTCGGCTCGTGGAGCGCCGACGCCATTCCGGTCATCACCATTGATACGCCGACGCCGTTTACCCTGCTGGCCATGATGGTCACGCTGGAAATAACGCCATACCCCGGGAAGATATAATAATGGGTAGCATGTCATCCACGGACTGGGCGGCCCTGGGCGCCGGCACGACCTCGGGCGCATCGTCCTTTTTGAGCAATCTCACGGCGCAGCAGTCGGCCAACACGACCGCGCTCAGCCAATCCCTCTCCGCCGGCCTGGCCAGTTCCCAGGCCTCGGCCGCCGCCAGCACCGCCACGGCCAATGCCGCCCTGACCGCCTCCCAGGCCAAGATCGCCGCCGTCCAGAGCGAAGCGAAGGTCGCGGAGAACGACCGGCAACGGTCGATGCTGACACGGTTGTACAAGCAGACCCAGGCCTCCGCCACGGCCACGTTCGCCGCCGGCAACGTCGATATATCCACCGGTTCGGCCCTGGCCTCCCTGACCGGCAATGCGACGCGCTATGCGTCCGATCTGGCGACCAACAGCTACAACAAGGCCGTGCTGCAATATGAAAGTGGCGTGACCCAAAACAGCTACAATCTGCAAGCCGGCATGTACAATATCAATGCCAATTACGACAAGAGCATGAGCGGCTATTACAACGTCCTCAGCGATTATTACAGCTCGACGGTAAAGGGCCTGGGGGAAACCCTGCTCACGTCCGGCCTGTCCGGTCTGGGTTCGGGGTTCTCAAAAGCGTCCCTTGCCTACGCCAAGTGGAGCTAACATGCCGATCACGATAGGAGCATCGCCACAATACCAGGAACAGGAGCGCATCCAGGCTCCTGCCCCGCGCCAGCTTCCCGTGGCCCAGGCGCCCCAGGGTGCGCCGCTGCCGAACCTGACGCCGGATACCCGGCCGCAGCAGATCATGATGGCCAACGGGCTGGCCAGCGTACGGGACGCCATCCAGGCCGTCGCCCTGACCAAACGCCACGACGAGAACACCGCCTTCCTGGCCGACATGTCGACCATCCAGCGGGCGACCATGGAACAGCAGGACGCCTACCGGCAAGCCAAGCAGGGCCAGGACGCCCTGACCGCCGGGCAGGACTTCGAGCAGATGATGAACCAGTCCTTCAGACCCTATCAGGACAAATACAAGGACAATCCCCGGATCGCCACCGCCCTGGAAGGGAAGCGGCAGGAACTGTCCCTGGCGGCCTTCGGGGCCGGCTCCCGCTATGCCGGCCAGCAGCGCGACGTCTGGCACAAGGAGACCCTCGACGGGGCTATCGCCGGCTGGAAGTCGGCCCTGGCAGGCGGAGACGACGCCGCAATCCATCAACAGTGGGAACTGCTGGACGCCACCCTGGCCACGACGATGCCCGGCCACGACACCGACGCCATCAAGCAACAGCTCCTGCAGCAGGGCGCGGCAATCACCCTGGACCGACGCATCGCCACGAAGGATTATGCCGGGTTCCAGCGAGACCTGGGCAACTTTTCCAACCCGGCGGCGGCTGGTGCCCCACGGGGCGTAAAGGGGCTGCAGCCTGGCCAGCCGTATCGCTTCGGGGATATCATCGGCCAGACGGAAAGCGGCAACGATTACGGTAGCGTCACCAAGCTCGACGTCAATGCCTCCAGCTACGGCAAATACCAGTTCCATGCCGGGGCGTCGCTCACGGACTTCCTCAAGCAATCCTCTTTCGGGGGCGAACTCCAAGCCGCCGGAGCGCCCGGTTCGGCCGGATTCAACGCCAAGTGGCGCGAACTCGCCGGCAATCCCCAGTTCCGGAGCGAGCAAGACGCCTTCGCCAAGTCCTATTTCCTGGACCGGCCGCTGCAAGATTCCGGTGCCACCTGGATTTTGGACCGCTCGCCGGCCGTGCAGGAAGCCGTCATGCACACCTTCGCCGCAGCGCCGGCTGTGGGCCAACGATTTGTCGCGGACATCAACGCCGCCGGCGGCAACGCCCTGTCCGACGAACAGATCCTGGACGTGATCGAGAACCGCTACAAGACCAATATCCGGCAAGACTGGCCGACCGCCATCGGCAAGGCCGAGCGCGGGGAGCCGGGAGGCGTGAGCCAACAGACGCTGGAACGCACGAAAGCGGACGAGATGGCGCAATTCCGCGACTTGCTCGCCAAGCAGAGCGGCGGCCTGCTCCCCGGGAAACAGGCCATGTGGCAGGACCGCCTCAAGTCGAGCATTTCGAGCGATATCACCAAGCAGGCCGACGTCGGCAACATCGACCGCGCCCGGGGGTTGCTCGCGCAAAACGGGCAATACCTGGACGAGGACCAGCGGGCGGCTCTGGCGTCGTTCGTCGATAATGCGGCGCAGCAAAAGGAGCGGCGGGATCGGACTGCCCGTGTCGAACAGCAAGACAACGTCTATTTCAGTTTGCACTCGGCATACAAGCAGGACCCAAAGAAGTTTGCGTCCCAATACACCCCGGACACCATCACGTCACTCGTCGATTCCGGCGGAATCCGCCCTGCCCAGGGAAGTGCTCTCATCGACGCCCTGACCGGTGCCGAACGGCAGTCCGACCCGGTGGTACGCGACGAGGCCTATCGACTGGCGGCAACCGGCGGGCTGACGAAAGACTGGATTGCGCAGCATGATAAAGATCTGAATGGTCAAGACTTGTTCACGATCACCGGCCGGCAGCAGTCGCAGACCGAAAAGAGTGTCGACGGGCGGACCATGAGCATGTTCATTGACGACATGTTCAAAGGGAGCTTGCGTTACAATCGATCCGATCCGGATGCCATGCAATCGCTGCACGAATACCAGATTGCGGCCACCGATTACGCGCTGAAGCGCCTTCAGACCGGTGTCCCGCTTGATCAGGTCAAAGCCGAAACGCGCCTCAAATTCGACCCCGAACTAGGCGACAATGCTGTTCTCCCGCAAAGCCGTTACGTCACGGCCATCCCGAAATCGGCTGATGACCTTAAGCCTTTTTTTGATCGTCTGTTCCAGGTCGATGCCAGGAACATGGACAAGCAGACATGGCGGCGTGAGTTCCAAGCGTTATTGGGATTCAAGGACATCGCCGAGAAACGCACGCAACTGCTCAACCAGCTGCAGCAAGTGAAGGGGGCGAACCAGTAGTGGCCGCGCAAGAGCAACTCATTACCACCCCATCCGGGGAACAGTCGCTTGTCGTCAATATCAACGCCGGGCCAGAACCCGCGCCCAATCCGGCTCCCGGGCCGCTCCATCTTATCGCACCCGGGACCGAAGGCGGAGGGGAAGGCGACGTTCCGGCCGTCGAGGGCGGTATCGACGAGTCGTATCTGTCCAAGCTGGAGGCCAGGGAGGATGCCCGACTCCGGCATGAGGGGCAGGCCATGGGATACGTCGATCCCGATCCCGACCCCATGGCCCAGGCAGCCGAGGCGCTCAGACAGCCGATCCCCCAACGTCAGACCCCCCAACGTCAGATCCCCGAGAAGCCGGCGGTCGAAAGCATTGGGGCGCCGGAATCCGCAACACAACCAGGGGCATCCGAAACACAAGACCAGCGGGGACCGACTGCGGCGACCGCATCCGAATCCCGCACCTGGGCCGATGATTTGGGCCAATATTTGCAGCTCGAAAATACGACGGGCCCCCTCGACCAGGTTTGGAAGTCTATCGTCCGGGGCGGCGTCGGGACATTTCGCGGCTTTGCCGGCGGCACACAGAATTTTTTCCAATCCCTGGACGATCTGGCCACCACGGTTTCCGACGCGACCGGGCTGCCGAAGGGCGGGGTGTTCGGCGCTTTGACCCAGGCATCCGACTATTGGGTCAAGCAGGCCGACAAGCTCTACGATCTCTCCTGGGACAAGCGGGCGAAGGGAAGCCAGATCCTCAGTTACGACAAATTCATTGCCGGGTTGGTCGGGGATATCGTGGGCGGGGCCGTCCCCGGCATGGCATCGTTCGTGGCCGACAAGGCCGGTCTGGCCGCCGTCAAGGGCTACGCCCGGGACGGCATCACCGGAGCCGTCACCGACCAGGCCAAGACCTTGATGCTCGGCCATGCGCTTGATGCGGCGCAGTCGCTGCCCTACGTGCTTCGGGCGGCCGGCATGGGCGGGATGTTCGCGGCCGACGCCTATTCCGGCGGCGAGACGGGCCCCCGCTTGGCGGCAGCCCTGGGCACGGGGGCTGGCATGGCCGCCATGACCCCTCAGGCCCAACCGAAGGAGATCCGGCCCGTCACGCCGTACGAAGCCGCCCAAGTTGACTCGCTGCTGCGCGGGAAAAACAACCTGGACGAGATCAAGCGTGCGGAGGCCGGAGGTGAGATCACGCCTGAGATGTCCGGGATGCTCCGTTTTTTCGCCCACCTCTTTCCCGACCGGGACGCGGCAACCAGCCTCAAGGTGGTCAACGAGCTGATGCGGGCCTCCGACGCGGCCATGGCCGCCGCCGGTATGCCGGGACAGCCAGGCCGCATCGTCGGCGGCGTGCGCATTTCCCGGCAGGCCGACGCACTTAAGGCCGCTTTGGAGTTCTACCAGGGCGCCGACGTCGGGACCACGGTCCACGAAAACGCGCACCTCTTCTTCGACAAGATGCCTGCCGCCGCCAAGGAGCCGCTGAAGGAATGGTATCGCCAGGAGATGGCCGGGAAGGCGAACCCGCCCATTTTCGATGAGTTCGTGGCCGAAAAGTTCACGGATTGGTTCCTGAAAAACAAGCTGTGGCTCCATCCGGCCAGCCGGGCCGACGGCTTCGGCGGCTATTTCGGCCAGGCCGCCAATCGGCTGCGGACGTTCCTGGATAAGGTAATGGGCGTGGATGGTGCCATGCCGCCTCGGGATGTGCTGGACTTGTTCCGGCAGGCGGCGACCGGCGAGAGCGGGGACGTGTTCAGCAATGGCGGCGCGGCCGGTAGGTTGCCATCACTGAGTAATCAGGCCGTCTATCATGGATCGCCTTATCGTCCGGCTACGTCCCCCAACCCGTATTTCAAGGCTGATCCGAAGGCGCGGGTCGTTTCTGTGGATGCGTTGATTGCCAGGGAATCGGCAGATCCAGAGCGGGTGGCCCGGTCGTTGGCGTACATGGAGGCCGCGAAAAACGGCACAGGGGAGAAGCGTAAGCCCATTGATGTCATCGACCGCGGCGACGGCACGCTCAAAGTCCTGGATGGCAATACCACACTGGAATCTCTCAAGCAGCTCGGTGAAAAGGATGCTGTCGTCAGGATCAGAAAGACCCTCAAACAGCGCGGTGTGGAGAGCTGGACCGATCTTTATGCCCAGGCGAACGAAGCCCAACCGATGCTCGAAAAGATGTCCAAGGAGTGGGCGGCTGAATTAGGCGGTGAAGTGCAAATGCGGCCCGGCCTGAAAAAGCAGGAACGGGCGCAGCGGAAGGTGGATGCTGGCGATAGTACCATCGACAGCTTAAAGGACATCACCGCAAGCACTATTGTCTTCGATTCCGAAGATCAAGTCAGGGCGGCCCTGGGAAAGATCAAGGCCGAGCATCCTGAAGTGATGCGGATCAAGGATCGTTATGCCAGGCCCGGAGCTGACGGATATGCTGACGTATTGCTGAACGTCCGATTGCCGAACGGACACATCGCCGAGTTGCAGTTAAATACGAAGGCGATGCTTGCAGCTAAGGCGGGGCTAGGCCATGATATTTATGAGATAAAGGACGCCCTGCACAACGGGAAAACTGAAAAGAACGCCATAGCCATTGAGGAAATGCAGGGCCTTCTTAACGGGCTCAGCCGTGAAGTTTACACGGCAGCCCGCCGTTCTGCGAGTTCCTCCGCGTATTCTTCGGAAAACTCCAAAGCTTCTTCGCGGGATATTGGCGTCCCAGACATTTCCACCTTAGTGAAGCTGGGAAATGTCTTAGGGAACAATTCCTCCATCTTATCCCCGATCATCCGGAAAAGCCTGTCCGACTTCCTGTCGAAAGCGAAGGCTCTGTCTTCCCATTCCAAATATTCAAGCGACATGGACACACCTCCTGAATCCAAACAGAATATAGGTGATTTCGACCACGAAGGCAAGACCTCTTTCAAGGTCGAACCCCTCTCCCCCGCCGCGCAATGGGAGAACCTCCGCTCCTGGGAGAAAGTCGGCGATGAGTCCCGCCCCTGGGAGATCGTGGACAAGGCGGCCGGCGCGGCAAGCGTCATCACCAACGACAAGAATATCTTTGGCCAAACGGCGCATAAGGCCGTCAATATCAACCTGGATCGCTTGAAGACCGGCGACGACATCAAGCGCGTCATCGCCCAGGTCGGGGAAGCCTTGCGGCCGGAGATGAACGAGGCGCGGCGTTACACCCGCTCGGACGCCCTGGTCAAGGGCGACGCGCTACGGCTCCTGGCCGACGACATGGGCATGACCGAGGCGACGTTGTTGCAGCGCCGGCGCGGCGAGGCGTTCAACGCCGAACAGGCCGTGGCCGCCCGCATGATCCTGGTGTCATCCGCCGATGACGTCATGCGCATGGCCAAGGATATCAAGGCCGGAAACAACTCAGACGCTTCCCTGCTCGCCTTCAGGCAACGCGTGGAAGCGCATGCGGCCATCCAGGCCCAGGTATCGGGCATGGCAGCCGAAGCCGGCCGGGCGCTCCGGTCCTTCCGTATCCTGGCCGGGGAAAGCGACATGGCCCCAGGCGTCAAGCTCCGTCCCGATGATATCAGCAAGATCGTGGAGGCGACCGGCGGCCGGGGAGATATCCAGAGGCTTGCCGACACACTGACGACATTGGCCGCGACCGGCGAAAACTCCGTCACCCAGGTCGGCAAGGCCATTGCCGACGCTAGGCAACGGACCTTCAAGGACTGGTTTTTTGGTTACCGCTACGCGGCCATGCTGTCGGGCATCCCGACGCACGTCCGTAATTCCCTGGGGAACGCCCTGGTAGCAACCATGGCCATCCCGGAACGTTTCGTGGCGTCGCAACTCGGCATCACCTCGAAGTGGCTGGGTTCGTCGAATCCTGAACATGTGCAAACCCAAGAGGCCGGCGCACTCCTGTTCGGGTATCTGCATTCTCAGGTGGACGCCCTGAAACTGGCCGGGGGTGCCTTCCGCACCGGACAAAGCCGGTTCGGGCCGCAAAAGACCGAGGAACTGGGGCTGCGCACGTCCACTGCTCCCGTGGAGAAGATCGGGGATTTTCTATGGGACGCCATGTCAATTCCTTCCCGCTTCCTCGGCGCCGAGGACGAATATTTCAAAGGGATCAATTACCGGGCCGAGCTCGGGGCCCAGGCGTATCGGCAGGCGTCCATGGAGGGACTGAACGGGGATGCCATGACCGCCCGAGTCCGGGAACTCATGATCTCGCCTTCCGAGGAGATGCAGCGCCGGGCCATGGATGCGGCCAAGATCCAGACATTCAACCAGGATCTGACCGGCCCGATACGGGACATTTCCCGGGGAATCTCCTCATCGTTCATCGGTCGGGTGTTCGTGCCCTTCCTCCGTACGCCGTACAACATTTTCAAGTACACCATGGCCCGCACACCCTTGGCTCCCATTTTCGCTGATTTCCGGGCCGACTGGCAGTCCGGCGGAGCCCGGATGGAAATGGCCCTGTCCAAGATGATCGTCGGTTCCTCGCTTATGAGTTTGGCGACCGCTCTGGTCGCCAACGGCACCATCACGGGCGGCGGTCCGTCCTCCAAAGGGGAGCGTGGCGTCTGGCTCCAGAATTTCCAGCCCTATTCCCTTAAGTTCGGGGACACCTGGTACAGCTACGGCAATCTGGCCGAGCCCATTTCCACGTATTTCGCCCTGGCCGCCGATTATTACGACGCCATGACCGATTGGAAACGGGAGTGGGACCAGGGGAAGGTAACACCCTGGGAGCTCTCCACGGCGCTGGTCAAGGCTTTCGCCAAGAACCTCACGGACAAGACCTTCCTCAAGGGAGTGGCCGACCTGGCCCACGCGTTGGACGATCCCGACCGCTACGCCGCCAGTTGGGTGCAAAGCCTGGCCGGTTCGTTCGTGCCCTCCTACCTTGGCAACTGGGCGAACAGTATGGACCCGGAACTCAAGCTGGTGGGCGGTTACCTCGACGCCATGTTAAACCGCATCCCGGAGCTGAAGTCCGATCTGCCCCCGCGTCGGGATATCTTTGGAGATTCTATTGCCATCAATACGCTGGGCCCGGCCTGGATGAGCCCGATCCGGACCAAGGACGACGGCGACGTTTCTGATGTCGAGCGCGAGATGCTGCGCCTTGGTATGTTCATAGGCATGCCGTCAAAAGATCAGACGATTCGCGGCGTGAACATGGAGCTCACGCCCGAGGAATACAGCCGATTGTTGGATATCGCCGGCCACGAAACGCAACTCGGGAATCTCAAGGACAACCTCAATACCCTGGTCAGCAAACCGTCCTACCAACGGCTGGCCGCGAAATCAGACGGTCCCGATGGCGCGGCGGCGGCCGAGATCAAGGGGGTGCTCCGCGACGCGCGAGAAATGGCCCTGGAACGACTATACAGAGAAACGCCGAGGATTCAGAACGCCGTGTATGAGAATACGCCAAGGTAACGACGGCGGATCAAGTCACAGTCATTTTTATTGGTTGGGCGGGGCGGGAACCCGTTCGAGTGGCGGCGGGGGCAAATATGGGGGCCAACATGGGGGAGAAACACGCGTTTTATGTGTCTCGTGCGGACCATGTTGGTTATTTTAAGCGGGGAGACGCGTATGGTCTAGGTTTGGGCTAGTCCTTTCACGCCGGTAACACCGGTTCAAATCCGGCTGTCGAAGCTCTCGGAGATGTTCCCCGGGGGCTTTTTTATTGTTGCGAACCTTTGCCCCTAAGCCCCTAAGCCCCTAAGCATTGGCCCACAGAATGGCCCACCAGCTTTTTTTCAAAGGAAAAGGGGCTACGGATTGGCTCCGTAACCCCTTGGAAATCTTGGTCGGGATGAGAGGATTTGAACCTCCGACCCCCTGAACCCCATTCAGGTGCGCTCCCAGACTGCGCTACATCCCGGTGCCGAGAGGCCGGAATTACATCCCACCACTGCCTTTGTCAACGGCCGGCCGCCAAGCCATGCCGGGACCCTGCATCGACCGAGGCGAGACTCCTTAAATAATTTTATCTTTTTAGCTGGTTACATCTAT